>Ga0214927_100156_pt1 | contig 31500 bp, 32 predicted proteins | sample Stichaenrichm16X_FD_168612 | JGI IMG/M metagenome (GOLD analysis project Ga0214927, IMG submission 168612) | Xylose enriched microbial communities from anaerobic bioreactor in Madison, Wisconsin, United States - 16X | ecosystem: Engineered > Bioreactor > Anaerobic > Unclassified | place: USA... | reverse complement strand
GCCTGTACCTCCCGTGAAAATGTTTGATAACTTGAAAAACTGAGAAAAGGTTTTCTGAGTTTTTAAAGTTATTCTAACAAAGAGATCCGGAACAAGGAAGGTGACGGGTTATTTACCATTTACGAAATATAAGGATTAATCAGTAATGAAAAGATTTTAAAAAGAATTTTGTGAATTGAATGAAAATTTAATACAAGATATAGAAAAGCTATCCACATTTTGTGGACAAGATGTGGATAGCTTTCTAAAAAGAATTAATGATGGTCATTGTCTCGTATCTTTTTATACGAAATATGACCTTTTTTTTCGGATGTAACATCTCTTCTGCGTTTTGATATTGACCAGAAAATGTGACGAAGAAGAAATACAAGCCCAAGAATAATGGCAACAGCCACGATGCAAACAATAGCTATAAAAAATACATTAATTTGAATGGTTGAAACTGAGCTGCCACCTTTTTTTGTAGACAGATTATGGAAAGGATAACTCTTTACATCAGAACTGTTTGCGAGAAGATTACAATTTCCAACGGTTTTGTCACCATATTTAAAATTCATTAATCCAATTACATTATCACTTGATGAAGTGGATTTGGAAAGTGACATTTTAACATCAGATTTTGACGCAGACTTAGGAATCATGATCGTAGAAGAATCATCTACAGAAATCAAAGAAGAATCTGCACCATAATTGGATTTACCTAGCTTCGAAACATGCTGGGTGATATTTTCTATATCGGAAACTTTAACTCTTTTAAAATTATCGAAGCCCCAATCCATTAGCTTTCTGGTATCGAGCCAGTGATTTGGAGTTTCGGCACACATTACTACGCAAACTAAAGTTTTGCCATCTTTCTTGGCATAGGTCACAAGAGTAGACCTGGCCGCGACGGTATAGCCGGTCTTTCCACCAACGCAGTAGTCATAAAGATATCTCGATGTATGGAAAAAATTTAACATACAGTGGTGGTTGTTTAAAGGAGTCGGATCTTTGTGCTTGTTTGTGGGTGGAAGCACCATGTGTTTTGTACCTGTAATCTTAGCAAACACTGGATTCTTATAAGCAGCCCGTGAAATCTTTGCCATATCGAGAGCGGAGGTCCAGTGCTTGTCATCTGGAAGACCATTGGGATTGTCAAAGTGAGTGTGGGTGCAACCAAGTGATTTGGCTTTTGCGTTCATCATTTTGATGAAATTCTTTTCAGTTCCGCCAACGTGTTCCGCAATTGCCCAGGCGCACTCGTTGGCGGATTCAAGCATCATACCGTAAAGAGACTCTTCCATAGTCATCTTCTCACCAACATCTCTGGCAATACTCGATGTTCCGCCGGCACTTTGAGCTACAGCTAATCGGGAATATGTAACCGTTTCATCAAGAGAACTGTGTTCCAGAGCGACAAGAGCGGTCATGACTTTAGTTATACTGGCAGGGAAATGTTTGTCATTCGGCTTTTTTGAATAAAGTACTGTACCGCTGTCGACATCCATAAGAACTGCTGATTTGGACTCTACATCAGGGCCTTTAGGCCATTTACTGCTTTTACTGGTAGCAGCTTGTACATTTACCGGACTTATAATACAAATACTGCTGCAGAAAACTGTAGAAGATAGTAGGGCAGCAGCACATACTCTTTTAAATAATGAAAAACGCATAAAAAACCTCAGTTAACAAATAAAATTTCCTTAATATAATAATGCATAATTTATAATATTTCAATCATATAAAAAATCTTTTAAGAAAATATTTCTTCACTGTAACAATAAATATATGGTATAATTTTACCAAATAGTCGTATGGGGTTCGGCAATTTTTTAGAAAAAGAGGAATAGATGAAGACAGAGATACCTATGTACAGGGATGAAAAAAGAACCTACGATCTCGAGAGGATTGAAGCACTTATTGAAGACTCAGGTGGACTCGCAAAAACAAAGGATATCACAGACCTCGGAGTGGATTACCGCAGGCTTCAGCAGTTTGTAGCCGATGGGGAACTTACAAAGATAAAGAACGGGTATTACTCTGAAAAAAAAGGTAAAATTTCAGAAGAGAGACTGATCTTTGCGATGTTCCACAACGATGGCGTGATTACAATGGAAAGCGCACTTTTCTATCAGGGGTATTTGAAACACAGGCCATTCGGATGGTCGATAGCGATAGACAAAAATGCAAGCAAGTCGAGGTTCAATCTCGACTATCCTATAGTGCAGCCGTATTATACTAAGTCAAATGTTCTGGAAATTGGAGTCGAGACACTGAAGAAACCTGGATTCGAAATGAAGATATACGACAGGGACAGGCTGATCTGTGACGTATTGAAATACCAGGAGAAGATTTCTAAGGATGAGTTTCAGGAAGGCGTTTTTAACTACATCAGAGATGACAGAAAAAATATAGAACATCTGATGGAGTATGCTGAACAGAGACAGGTAAAAAATAAGGTTAAAACTATGATTGGGGTGTGGCTCTGATGATGAAACGCAGGGAGCTGAAAAAATATTCGGAAAAGAATAATATCCCGTTCAGTCAGGTACTGGGATGGTATGTCGTAGGACTATTGATGTATTTGACTGAAAAAGCAGGATTTAATAAGAATCTTGTGGTGATAGAGCCGTACTCGTTAGATCCGAAACAGGATCTTCATATATTAGAGCAAGGGATAGCCTGCTACTATGTAGAAGATGAGAGGATTAAACCAAGAGATGGATTTGTGCCGGGTTGCGCCTATACCAGGGATTTTTTGGCGAGACTTCTATTAAAAATTCAGTCAAACGCAATGAAGGAAGACTATCCCCTGATAATAAAGACAGGGAGAGGGAGCCTGACTGAAATTTACTATGATGACATGTATGTACCGATAGAGATAAGAGTTCGGCCAAAATCAGATTTTTATCCGGAAATGACAAGCTACAAATTTTTTGACCCGGAGATAGATCATGTTGACCTGAGAGTGTATCCGAAAGAAAGTCAGGCGGCTGACTATATCTTAGAGATTATGGAAAAGCTCGAACTGATAAATGAAATGGAGGTTTACCTTTATCTATACTGGTTTTTAAAAAGTACACTGCTTTCTGCCAGAGATGTATGCCAGGCAGTAGAGGAGGAACGCGATCCGGATAAGAGTTTAAGCTGGCATACATACGAAATTTTTTCTACATATTCTGAAAATAAATTTATGAAGAAAAAATGGAAAGTCCTTTTAAGGAGGCATAAGATAAAGGAACCGACCTGGGAAGATACGATGGACTTGCTTAAAAAATTTATTGGACCTGTCTGGGCAAGTATCACAAAGGGCAGTCTCTATTTTGGAGACTGGATGCCTGAGCTCGGGAGGTATTTGGAATAATGGAATTGCTCGACAAATTAAAAGAATTAAAACAGGATGATCCATATCCTATGCATATGCCGGGACACAAGCGAATAAGGCTCGATTTTCCAAATATCTACGATATTGATATCACAGAAACAGATGGTTATGATAATCTGCACAGACCGGAAGGTATAATTAAGGAACTTTCGAGAGAGACTGCGGAATTATATGGAGCCGACCAGGCTTTTTTGTCTGTCGGAGGATCAACAGATATGATCCTTACATCGATCTTCGCGGCGACTAGACCGGAAGACAAAATTATAATTGCAAGAAACTGCCATAAGAGTGTATATCATGCCGCCGTTTTAAGAGACCTGCAAGTCAGATACTTATTCCCGGAGATTCTTGAGCTGGGAATACCGGGAGGGATAAAACCGTCAGAAGTTAATAAATTATTAAAGTCTGAAAAGTATATAAGTGCCTGTGTCGTCACATCTCCGACATATGAAGGGGTTATTTCGGATGTTAGATCGATTGCTGATATCTGTCATGAATATGGAATACCTCTGATTGTAGATGCTGCACATGGGGCACATCTTGGATTTGGAAATTTTCCGGTAAATCCGATAAAACAGGGCGCGGACGCAGTCGTTATAAGCCTGCACAAGACACTGCCGTCTCTAACCCAGACAGCCTGTCTTTTAAGAAACAAAGACAGCCTGATCAGTGCAGAGAGGATAAGACAATATTTCGATTACTTTGAGACAAGTTCGCCGTCGTACGTACTTATGGCGGGAATCGACAACTGCATTACATTTTTAAAAGAAAAAGGTCCCGCCGCATTTGAAAATTATGAAAAAAAACTAAAAAGCCTGCGGGAAAATCTAAAGAAATTAAAAAATATTTCGCTGTTTGAACCAGAAAACTACTCTTATGATCCGTCGAAGCTTGTTATCAGCATGTACGGCAAGAGTGGAACAGAACTTGCAGACATTTTAAGACGTGGTAAAATAGAACCAGAAATGACATCACTTTCATACTGTCTTGCAATGACTTCAGTAATGGATACAGATCAGGGATTTGAAAGGCTGTTTCGTGTGCTTCAAGCTGCATCCAAGAGTGAAACTGATTATGGAAAGAGATTAATAAACAGCGTAGTACCTCAAAAATCTCATGAAAACTCATTAAATAGGGCATCAGGCATCTATCAGCAGGCACCGGAAAAAAGATATGATATCGGAATAGCTGAAAAATCTGAAATTATTTATCAGGAGAAAGATAAGCTGGAAGGAAAAGTAAGTGGTGGAATTGTCACAGTCTACCCGCCGGGAATCCCACTTATAGTGCCTGGAGAAATCTTTACCGATAAGGTGCTTGTTGATCTTAAGACGGCAAAAGCTGCAGGGCTTACAGTGGACGGAGATTTCAACGGAAAATACTTGATTGTAAAGGAAAAATGATGGGCAGGTTATATGTTTTGACCGGAAAGAGCGCATGCGGTAAGGACTCGATCGAGAAGGCACTTTTAGCAGATAAAAGCCTTGAACTTCATCCGATAGTGACTTATACGACGCGTCCGATAAGAAATGGTGAAACGGAAGGAATTGACTACCATTTTTCTTCAGACTGTGATTTTGACAGATTACGGAAAGAGGGAAAGGTCATTGAATACCGCACCTATAATACAGTATTTGGTGACTGGACATATTTTACAGTCGATGACGGACAGATCGACCTTTCAAATTATTCAAGTATAATAGTCGGAACGCTTGATTCGGTCATTAGTTACCGGAAGTACTTCGGAGATAAGAATATAGTGCCGATATATATTGAGTTGGATGATGGCGAGAGACTACAGAGAGCTCTAAACCGAGAAAAATGTCAGAGCAGGCCAAAGTATGATGAGCTCTGCCGCAGGTTTCTGGCGGACCGGAAGGATTTTTCAGAGGAAAATATAAAAAAAGCCGGGATTTCCTGTCGCTTCGAAAATATAGACACAAAAAGCACTGCCGAGAAGATTGCGGCGATGATCAAAGGTGAAAAAAATGGACGTTAATAAGGTAAATCCACTGAACCAGACGCAGCCAGCGGCGAATGCCCAGGAGACTACAAAATCAGATGGCAGTTTCAAATTTACTCTGAGCTCTAAGATTGAGGACAAGGAACTTCAGGAAAAGCTCAATGGCCTTATGAAGCAGATAGATGATCAGGGAAAGAAGCTCGCTGATCATATGGATATCCGCGATATGAAAAAATACCGCAGCCTCGTAAAAAGCTTTATAAATGAGGTTGTAAACCGCTCACACAGCTTTGAGAGGGAAAATTTTCTCGACAGACGTGGAAGGCACAGGGTTTATGGTATGGTGAAGCTTGTAGATAAAAATCTAGATGAGCTTGCTCAGGACCTGGTTGCAGATGAGAAGGATCATCTCGCAATCCTTGGAAAGGTCGATGAGATTCGCGGATTACTACTGGACATTTCAGCATGAAAATAGATGAGATAGCGGGACAGACCGCAGCACTTACACATTTAAAAAATGCTCTGATAAAAAATCAGATTTCTCAGGCCTATATGTTAATCGGTGAGACAGGTATGGGAAAAAAGACTATTGCAAAGGCATTTGCTGAGTCTATACTCTGCGAAGAGAGAAAACCTGGCGAATACGAACACTGTGGGAAATGCCAGAGCTGTCATCAGCTGGAGGACGTAAACCATCCGGACTGTATTTTTATAAGGCATGAAAAACCAAATCTTATTACGGTAGATGAAATCAGGGAACAGCTTGTTTCTGATGTGGAGATAAAGCCGTATCAGGGCGAAAAAAAGGTCTACATTGTTCCAGATGCAGAAATGATGAACGAACAGGCCCAGAATGCGACCCTTAAGACTTTGGAAGAGCCACCAGAATATGCTGTGATCATTCTCCTGGTCGCGAATGCCGACAGAATGCTTCCGACACTCTTGTCAAGAAGCATAAAACTGCCGCTTGCTCCACTGCCTGATGATATCATAGAAGAAAAGCTGATAAAAGACTACGGGATGCCTAAGTACCGGACTTCCTCAATTGTGAAATTCGCGAGGGGAAATCTCGGACGTGCGATAGAGATGTCGGAAAATGACAAATTTATCGAGAATAAGGATACCGCGTCAGATATCATGAAAAAAGTAGTGAAAACTGAATGCTATGAGTGGAATGACTGGATTGATACTATAACAAAAGACAAGTCAGAGATTCCATTTTACCTGGGCATGTTCATGGACTGGTACAGAGACATTCTGATGATGAAGTCCGGAGCCGGCCGCGAGAGGCTGATGTTTACAGATGAGGAGAGTGTGATAAGAGAAGAGGCCGGGGAGTACGATTACGAAGGGCTGAAATACTGTGTTGAAGCTATAAAGGAAGCTGAAACGAAGATAAGGGCGAATGTGAAGCCGTCACTCGTCATCGAGAATCTTTTCAATACATTAAGCCTGAATTACGAAGATTAGGAGAAATATAGATTTATGCCAAGAGTTACAGCAGTAAGGCTTAGAATAGCTGGAAAAAACAATTACTATGATGCTGAGGATTATGACCTTACTATAGGCGATAAGGTTCTCGTGGAAACGGACCGCGGTTTGGAGATGGGCGAGGTGTCGATTCCGGTAATGGAACTGGACGATGAAAAGACCAGCATAACTCTTAAACATATTGAGAGAAAATGCACCAAAGAGGACCTCGAGCAGCAGAAGGAAAACAGGGCAAAAGAGACAGAAGCTTTTGAAATCTGCCGGCAGAAGATTAAGGAACATGGCCTCGAAATGAAGCTTATAAGGGCAGATTACACTTTCGACAGAAGGAAACTGACATTTTTCTTTTCGGCTGATGGAAGGGTCGACTTCAGGGCTCTTGTAAAAGATCTTGCATCAGAGTTTCGTACCAGAATCGAGCTTCGGCAGATCGGAGTCAGAGATGAGACCCGTCTCCTTGGCGGAATAGGAGTTTGCGGGAGACCACTCTGCTGCAGCACATTTTTAGACAGTATCAATCCGGTCTCTATAAAAATGGCAAAAGAGCAGAATCTGTCTCTCAATCCGACAAAAATTTCAGGACTATGTGGCAGACTGATGTGCTGTCTCAAAAATGAAGAGGATTCTTATGAGTATTTAAATAAGACTATGCCGCGCAGAGGAGATGCAGCTATTACTCCAGATGGCGAAGAAGGTACAGTCTACAATGTAAATATCCTGCGGCAGAGGGTTGCGGTCATTTTTGAAAAAAATGATACCCGAGAGGTAAAGGTCTACGATGCCGACGAGCTGGATTTTGCTCCGAAGGGATCGAGAAAACTTGTTCCAAAGCCTAAGAAGGATTCGACTGACGAGGCAGAGCCGGTAGTTAAGGACAATTATCAGGAAGCTATTAAAGCTGCCATAAAGCGAAACACTGAAGAGAAGGCTGAGAAAGAAGAACGCGAGAAGAAGCGCAAAGAGAGAAACGGCAAAAATGGCGGCAGACGAGACAACAGAAAAGGCAGCCGCAAAGGTGGAAAGAATTACGAGGGAAACCGCAAGAAGAATGATAATTACCGTCGCAAGAACAATGCTTCAAGCGATGAGCAGTGGAACGAATACAACGGCAAAACAAATAAGGGACACAACAACTCTAAGAACAAGAATAACGACAATCGTGGCCAAAAGAAAAACAATGATCGCCGTCCAAAGAAAATAACGAATGGCGGTTACTCAAGCTTTGCCCGCGAGAGCAAGCCCAATACAGAAAACAAGGCAGGCAGTAACAATCCAAAAAACGGGAACAAATCAAATAGTGGAGATAAGAAAGAATGAATGCCGAGGTCACTTTAAAACCAGGTGAACGGATCGATGATCTCCAGAGAAACGGGCGGGTGATCATACAGAACCCCGCCCGTTTCTGCTTTGGGATAGACGCAGTCCTGCTTTCCGGTTTCGCAAAAGTAAAAAGAGGGGAGAAGACTATAGATCTGGGAAGCGGAAATGGTATACTTCCGATACTCCTTGAAGCCAAATACGACGGAGAAAGTTTTACAGGATTGGAGATTCAGCCGGAAAATGTTGACATGGCAAGAAGAAGTGCTGATCTGAATCGAACAGAAAAGGTAAGATTTGTCGAAGGCGATATTAAAGAGGCAGTACAGATATTTGGAAAAAATTCCACAGATGTAGTTGTATCAAATCCACCGTATATGAAGGCGGGAAGCGGACTTAAAAATCCGACAGACGCCAAGATGATCGCGAGGCATGAAGTTCTTGTAAGCTTGAATCAGGTTATTGAGCAGACTGCATCGCTTCTAATAGAAGGTGGAAGGTGTTATTTTGTTCACAGGCCATTCAGACTTGTTGACATATTTTCATCGATGAGGCAGAATCAGCTTGAACCGAAGAGACTTCGGCTGGTATATTCGCAGATAAACAAGGAGCCGATTCTGGCCCTTATCGAAGGGAAGAAGCATGGCGGAGTCGAGCTCAAAGTCGAGCCACCGCTTATATTATACGAAAGTGATGGAAAAACCTATACCAGGGAAATGAGGGAAAATTATGGATTCTGAGGGAGCGCTGTATCTGGTGGCTACACCTATCGGAAATCTTGAAGATATCACGTTTCGGGCAGTGCGTATTCTAAAAGAGGCGGATTTAATAGCAGCAGAGGATACGAGAACATCCGGAGTTTTATTAAATCATTTTGAAATACATACGCCGGTGACGAGTTATCACGAATTCAATAAGATCGAAAAGGCGGACTATCTGATCTCTGAGATGCAGTCTGGAAAAAATGTCGCCTGCATCACCGATGCAGGAACTCCGGGGATATCAGATCCAGGCGAGGAGCTTGTGAAAAAATGCTATGAAGCTGGGATTCCGGTATACTCAGTTCCTGGACCGGCAGCGTGCATAGCTGCTGTCACGTCATCAGGGCTTTCATGCCGGAGATTTGCTTTCGAGGCATTTTTACCAAAAGATAAAAAAGAGCACGAGAGAGTAATTTCTGAGCTGAAAAAAGAAACAAGGACTATCATTATATACGAAGCACCACACCATCTGAAAAAGACACTTGCGGAGCTTAGAGAAGAGCTTGGCGCTGACAGAAGGCTTACAATCTGCAGAGAACTTACCAAGAAGTTCGAGGACAAAGTTCAGACGAATCTTGGAGACGCTGTGGAATTTTATGACAAAAATGATCCGAGAGGTGAATATGTACTTGTCATAGAAGGCAGATCTAAAGAGGAGGTTGAAAAGGATAAGCAGCAGGCTTTTTCAGAGATATCACTTGAAGACCATATGAAAATTTTTACCGGTCAGGGAATGTCAGAGAAAGAGGCGATGAAAGCTGTAGCAAAGGAACGTGGAGTTTCGAAGCGGGACATATATAAGGAGCTGAAAATTTCTAAATAAACTATTAAATTTTTCTTTGGGAGGCAGAAAGATGGATGAAGAAAAAATAAAAAAACTTCAGGAAATGGTCGATGAATCTAAAAAAATAGTATTCTTCGGAGGTGCCGGGGTTTCAACCGAGAGCGGAGTGCCGGATTTCAGGAGCACGAATGGTCTTTATCATCAGCACTATAAATATCCACCGGAGACTATTTTAAGCCACTCTTTTTACGAGAAAAACAGAGAAGAATTTTTCAGATTCTACTATGACAAGATGTTAGTAGAAGGTGTTGAGCCGAACAAAGCTCACTACAAGCTTGCTGAGCTGGAAAAAGCTGGGAAACTTACTGCTGTCGTTACTCAGAATATCGATGGACTACACCAGAAAGCCGGTAGTAAAAATGTCTATGAACTTCACGGCAGTACTCTGAGAAATTACTGCGAGAAGTGCGGGCAGTTTTATGGCATTGACTATATGCTTGAACAGAAGAAAAAGGGCAATCTCAACCCGAGGTGTAACAAGTGCGGGGGAGAAATCAAGCCAGACGTCGTACTTTATGAAGAAAGTCTAAACATGGAAACGATAGAAAAATCAGTCAAAGCGATTTCTGATGCAGACATGCTTATCATAGGAGGAACGTCTCTGGTCGTGTATCCCGCAGCAGGCTTGATAGATTACTTCCATGGGAAACATTTAGTCGTTATAAACATGCAGGCGACAGGCAGAGATAAGGGAGCAGATCTTGTAATAAAAGAAAAAATTGGTGAAGTGCTTGACAATATAAAAGTGTCCGTGATAAAATAAACGCCGTGGTATATGAAATCCTTGCTCTCCTGAAGGAGTGTATTCTGAAGAAGGAGGGCCAGTTGACCAGAAGGAGGAAACTTAATGAACAAGTACGAATTAGCACTCGTCGTTAGTGCCAAGATCGATGATGATGCCAGAGCCGCAGTAGTCGACAAAGCAAAGGACTACATCACCCGTGCAGGTGGTCAGCTCGGAGAAGTAGAGGATTGGGGCAAGCAGAAGCTCGCTTATGAGATCCAGAAGATGAACGAAGCATATTATTACTTCATCCCATTCGATGCTGAGCCTACAGTACCGGCAGTCGTTGAGAGAGACGTTCGTATCATGGAGAACGTTCTCAGATTCCTGGTAGTTCGCAAAGACGAGGATTGATTGAACATCTTTTTAATGAAAGGGGAACTATATGAATAGAATATTTCTGATGGGCAGGCTTACAAGAGATCCTGAGGTTAGATATGGCGGAGCTCAGAACATTGCTATTGCGAGGTTCAGCGTCGCTGTAGACAGGAGATTCAAGAGGGAAGGTCAGCCAGACGCTGATTTCTTTAACTGCACAGCATTCAGACAGCAGGCCGAATTTATAGAGAAGTACATCCACAAGGGAACGAAAGTTGTCATTGAGGGTGAGATGCAGAATGATAACTACACGAACAAGCAGGGCCAGATGGTTTATGGCTTCCGCGTTATCGTGAGCAGTATCGAGTTTGCAGAGAGTAAGGCAGCTAGTCAGCAGAATGCTTCAGCACCAGTACCTCAGCCACCTGCAGGAACAGGTTCGGAAGGCTCTGATGGAGAGAAGCAGCCTGCACCGGACGATTTTATGAACGTACCGGACAGCGTCGAGGAGTCGCTGCCTTTTAACTAGATTATTGGAGGTAATGAACATGGCTTTTAGAGGAAAACCGGTTCGCAGAAGAAGAAAGGTTTGCATCTTCTGTGGAAATGATAATGTTGTTGACTACAAGAACGTCGCACTGCTGAAGAAGTTTGTCTCAGAGAGAGGAAAGATTCTTCCACGTCGTATCACCGGAAACTGCGCCAAGCATCAGAGAGCTATCACAGTAGCTGTCAAGCGTGCACGTCACCTTGCAATGATGCCTTACGTAACAGACTAATAAAGGTCAATGGTTCGGATTTTATTATCACAAAAGATGACCTGCCGCCGAGAGTGATTTATCTGTCTCGGTGGCAGGCTTTTTTTTTAGAGACATTTCTCTTAGAAAATTATATAATAATAGTAGTAGATAAAAATGAGTCAGCAGTTTGCATTGAATGCCGAATCTTATCAGATAGGAGAAATTATTTATGATGAAAAAGTTTTTTTCATTGTTACTGGCTGTAACGACTTCGATAACGCTTTTTGCAGGATGTGGCAGAACGAACAATTCTGCATCGGGAAATGCATCGGGGAGTGCATCGGGGAATGCATCGGGTAACGCATCAGGAAATGCTAAGGAAGTAGATACAAAAAAGGAAGATTCGAATGAACTTTCGGTCTATGCCTGGGACAAGAATTTTAACATACCTGCACTTAAGGCAGCCGAGAAAGCATATCAGAAAAAGAATCCTAAGTTCAAACTGAATATTATTCGGCTTCCGCAGGCAACTTCTGTAGCTGACGTAATTTCGAAGGCAGGTACAGCAAATGATTACAGTAAACTCCCGGATATAGTTCTTTTTGAAGACCACTATATCAACAGATATGTGCATGACTACAAAGATGCGTGGGACGATATAAACGATGTAAAGATCAACTGGAAGGATTTTAACCAGGAAAAGATTTCTTACTCTACGATCGATAATAAGCACTATGGGGTGCCGGTCGACAATGGAACAGTAATCTGCGCGTATCGTACAGATCTTCTAAAGGCTGCTGGTTATACGATCGATGATCTGACCGGAATCACCTGGGAGCAGTTTGATGAGATTGGAAAGAAAGTTTATGACTATACCGGGAAATATCTTTTATCGATTGATGGAGACAGCAACGATCTTCCATACATAATGATGCAGGCGGAAGGTGCTTCGGAATTCAAGGATGGAAAGCCATATTTTGTAGATAATAAGAAAATGGTCGACATTGTAAATGTCATAGTTAAGCTTGTCCAGGATAATGTTCTCTATCTTGCAGATGACTGGAAGGGGTATACGAAGGGCTCTATCGGTGGAGATATGGTCGCTGGTGTTATTAACGGGAACTGGATCATGTCCTCTATGAGAGATGTAAAGAAAAATTCAGGTAAGTGGGAAATAACTACGCTTCCTACTCTCTCGGGGAAAGAAGGCTACGCGTCAAATGGCGGTTCATCACTCTACATCACTTCCAACTGCAAAAATATCTCTCTGGCAAAAGACTTTCTCGCTTATACATTTGGTGGAGGAGATGGAGCAAAAGAGACTTATGATAATGCCCTTAAAGATGGTGGGGTGATCACCACAAATATTACCTGTGGTAAGTCAGATGCTTATAATGAGGGTGTTCCCTACTTTAATAACCAGCCGGTTTACAAGCAGATAGTAGAAATGGGATCTAAGATCACTCCGGTTGAGCAGAGTGACTATTTCTCTACAGCAGTAAAACAGGTTAGTTCAGCTATAAGCGATATTCTCGATGGAACCGATGTCAAGTCGGCGCTAAAGAACGCACAGGATCAGGTGAACTTTACAATGGGTAATGAATAGAGAATTGTATGGAATTTAATTTTGATATTGTAAAAAATCCAAGGATTTTTCAGGAAAACAGATTACCGGCACATTCAGATCACGAGTGGTATCTGAACCGGGAAAATGAAAACTCTGTTAGAAGTGACTGCAAATATTCATTGAACGGCAGTTTCAGGTTTCACTATGCCGAGAATTTTCAGAGTGTTATCAGAGGATTTGAGAAAAAAGACTTCGATGTAGATGGCTGGGACATAATTACGGTTCCTGGCCATATTCAGATGCAGGGATATGGTGTGCCGCAGTATGTTAATATCGAATATCCGTGGGATGGCTCTGAGGAAATAGAACCAGGTGAGATTCCGACAAAACACAATCCTGTAGGGCAGTATGTGAAGAAGTTCACTCTGCCAGATTTTATGAAAAATGGCCCGGTCTACATTTCATTTCAGGGAGTAGAAAGCGGTTTTGCTCTTTGGATGAACGGAGCTTATGTTGGCTACAGCGAAGACAGCTTTACACCGGCAGAATTTGATCTGACTCCCTATATTGATAAAGATGGTGAGAACAGACTTGCAATAGATGTTTTCAGATATACGGCTGGGAGCTGGTGCGAAGACCAGGATTTTTTCAGATTTTCCGGAATTTTTCGCGAGGTTTATCTCTATACAGTGCCTGCCGTTCATGTCTGGGATTTGAAGGTAAATGCCAATCTGGATGACAATTATAAGGACGGAGTTTTTAGCCTGAAGATGGACACACATGGAGCCAATGGGTCTGCAAAGCTTACCCTGTACGATAAAAATCGGAAGCATCTGATATTTGAAAAAACTCTCGAACTGTCGGACAGCGAAAATACTTACAGAATAGGCGGGGTCGATCAGTGGAGTGCTGAGTTCCCTAATCTCTATGATCTGGAGATAACTGTCTTTGATAAACTGGGAAATATTTCAGAGTATATCAAAGAAAAAGTTGGATTCCGCCGCTTCGAAATGAAGAATGGTGTAATGTGTATCAATGGCAAAAGGATAGTTTTCAACGGAGTCGACCGTCACGAATTCTCCGCTCAGAAGGGCAGAGCTATAGGGAATGACGAAATACGCTTCGACCTGATGACGATGAAGCAGAATAACATCAATGCCATAAGAGCCAGCCACTATCCAAACCAGACATATTTCTACAGGCTGGCAGATGAATTGGGGCTGTATATCATAGATGAGACTAACCTTGAGACACATGGAGTGTGGGACCATATAGTTAAAGACGGACTCGACAAGTCTTTTGCAGTACCAGGTGACAGACCAGAATATCTGGATATGGTTCTTGACAGGGCTAACAGCATGTACCAGAGAGATAAAAATCACGCCAGCGTGCTGATCTGGTCCTGCGGCAACGAATCATTCGGTGGGATAAATGTTCAAAAGATTCATGATTTCTTTAAAAATGTAGATAATACCCGCCTTGTTCATTATGAAGGGGTAGTAAATGATGACCGATATCCTGATTCTACTGATATGAAGAGCGGGATGTACTGGTCGGTAAAGACCATTGAACATTATCTTAAGGAGCATCCAGAGAAGCCGTTTATCAGTTGCGAGTATTCGCACGCGATGGGAAATTCCTGTGGAGGAATCAGAGAATACACAGATCTTGCGAAGAGAAACAGGCTGTACCAGGGTGGCTTCATCTGGGATTATATTGATCAGGCTATCGAGACAAAAGATCGCTATGGAAATACATACTATGGATATGGCGGAGATTTTGACGACAGGCCGAATGATGGGAGTTTTTCGGGAGACGGAATCTGTTATGCATCCGACAGGCGGCCAACGTCTAAAATGCAGGAAGTAAAGGCGGTTTATTCTCCAGTTGATATAACTATCGACGAAGAAAGAGTTATAATAAGAAACAACAATCTCTTTAAGAACTTAAGCGACTACATCTGCACGATAACAAGCAGCTGCGAAGATAGGATACTTGATATTCGTAAGACTGCAGTTGAAGCAGATCCGGGAAAGTCGGCTGTATTTCCTCTGGATGTAAAATATAAGAAAGACAGGGAATGTGTTATCACAGTCTCACTTTCACTGAAAAATGACGAAAAATGGGCTGAAAGAGGACATGAGATTGCTTTTGGGCAGAAGATAGTCGGAGAGAGGCAGCAGGCCGATCACAGCAAGGGTGAGATCAGAGTAGCACATGGGTGGCTTAACACAGGAGTGTTCGGATCAGATTTCAGCATTTTATTCTCAAATCTGTATGGAGGGCTTGTCTCTTACAAGAAAGCAGGTGTTGAACTGATTAAGAAGTCGCCGAGACCTAACTTCTGGAGACCTCTCAGCGAGAATGATATCGGAAATCATATGGCATTCAGAGCAGATCAGTGGAAAGCTGCTTCAACTTACCTGAGCATCAATGATGGAAGACGAGTGTCAAATTACGATGTGAAGGAAGATGAAAAAACTGTAACAGTGACATTTACCTATTATCTTCCAACAACACCTGAAATCGAAGTTCGACAAACTTACCGTGTATTTCCGGATGGGGCGGTAAAAACCAGCGTTATTATGAATAAATCCGATAATATCGGAGAACTCCCGTCATACGGAGTTCTATTTACAATGAATGCCGATTTTGAAAATCTCAGGTGGTATGGTAATGGGCCAGAAGATACATACGCTGATCGTGAGTCTGGAGGAAGACTCGGCGTCTGGGAAAATAAAGTAAAAGACAATATGGCTGAATATTTACGACCTCAGGAATCGGGAAATCACACCAGGGTTCGCTGGGCTGAAGTCACAGATAATCAGGGAAGAGGTCTCAGATTCGAAGGTGACGATCTTAATATATCAGCACTCCCATGGAGTCCGGATCAGATAGACTGTGCGGATCATCCGAATGAGCTGCCGCCGATACAGTCTACATTTATCAGAGTGGATAAATTTCAAGAGGGAATAGGCGGCGATGATACCTGGGGCGCACGTCCGCTGCCGCAGTATATAATAGACAACAGCAAACCGCTGGAATTTTCTTTCTGGTTCAAGGGAATCTGATATACTATTAGAATGGTAAAAAGTGTTTGAGAAGGAAGTGGCTTATGTATTTACAGGACGTACATATTGAAAATTTTGCCAGCCGTGGAAAAGACATCGGGATGTACATACTGATGGGTGTATTTATAGTGCTGACACTGGCGAGTCTTATTATAGGAATGGGTTTTCCGGTATTTTACTTCGGTGTAGTGGTGTTTGCACTGCTCGCATGGTATGTAAGTACAAAAAGAGAGCTTGATTTCGATTACGCATATACAGATGGAACTATCGATATAGCAAAGGTCTTTAACAAGAGCTCGAGAAAAGAATTCCTGACGTTTGAAATGAAAGATGTGGTGGCAGCTGCTCCGGTTGGAAGCGAATATCTTAAGGCATATCAGGGACGTGGAATAAGGACCATCGATGCAAGCGCCAGAAATCCGCAGGTGAAGACTTTTGAGATCGTATTCCGCAATCACTCTGGAAATAACTCTGAAAATATAGTACTGATGGATTTGGAAGATGATTTTATAGATGCTATGAGACAAGTAGCACCTGACGCAGTTCACAAAGAATGAAAAAAGAGAAGAATATTGAGAATCTGCTGGATGAACTTAATAAGGAGACAGGGCTTAAGTTTTCGCTGAAATATGACGGAGAAGAACCAGAGAAGACTGTAAAAATTCTGTCTGACCTTTTGCAGAGATACAAGGGTACTCAAAAAGCCGGGTACTTTTTGAAGCAGTTTCTGCTTGGAGAGATATCCGGGGAGGAAGCAGAAAAAAAAGCCATTGTTTACCATTTTGATATTGATTCATATTGGGCAGTGATACTGCTTAGCTTTAAGCAGAAATATGAGCCATACATGCTCAGGATGATTTCCTCACTCTACAGGCCGGGTGCTGACCACGCGGTGGAGATGGATCCGAAACACCTGGTGCTAGTCCGGCAACTTAAAAAAGAGACTACTGAAGACGAGCTTAAAGAAATGGCACAGGCAATAGTAGACACTTTGAATACCGAGGCTATGATCTCATTAAAAGCTGCATACGACGAGTGCTGTACCGATCTGAGAAAACTGCCGCAGTCATATAGAAAAGTATGCAGCGCAGAGATTATCGGAAATCTTTTTTCTGAAGATGATGTCTATGGCTACCACAATCTCGGCTTGGGAAAACTGATCTATACATTACCCAGGGAGACTTGTGAGCAGTTTTTAAAAGACAATCTTGGGGATTTTGACCTTTCGCAGCTGGACCAGGAGACGAAGAATACTATAAAAGTATTCTTCGACAGCGGGCTTTCACTTGCGGAAACGGCTAGAGCACGATTTATCCACAGAAATACTTTAGTTTACAGGATTGAAAAGCTGGAAAAACAGTGCGAACTTGATATCAGAAAATTTGACGATGCTATGATAATGCGGATCGCACTTATGATAAATGATTATCTGAAAAAATAATGGAATTTTTTACATAAAAAGAGACTCCGGAAGACGGCTTCCGGAGCCTTTTTTCTAGGAAAGATATATCAATCTGTGATAGTGAGTTCCGTCTCTTTGTCAAAATAGTGAGTTCTTGACATATCGAGATGGAATGTCATCTTATCGCCTGTCTTAGCCTTGGTACGTGGATCGACTCTGGCAGTAACCTGAGTGCCGGCATAGTCGAAATACAGGAATACCTCTGCACCGAGAAGCTCGTAAACACGAATTGTAGCATCGAGTGAATTTCCGAGCTCGACTTCTGATGCACCTGCTTCCGGATCATAGATATCCTCTGGTCTGATACCAAGAATAACGGTTTTACCGTTGTAACCCTTGTCAATAAGAACCTTTGCCTTATCAGCCGGAACTTTGAGCTTTGCGTCGCCAACTGTAGCGATAACGTCGTCGCCAACTTTGTCAATCTTTGCATCGAGGAAGTTCATCTGAGGAGAACCGATGAAACCAGCAACGAAGAGGTTCTTCGGATGAGCGTACAGAGTCTGAGGAGAATCAATCTGCTGAACAACTCCGTCCTTCATAACAACAATTCTGGTTCCAAGTGTCATAGCCTCGGTCTGATCATGTGTTACGTAAATGATCGTAGCACCGAGTCTTTCGTGAAGCTTTGAAATCTCAATACGCATCTGAACACGAAGCTTGGCATCGAGGTTTGAAAGAGGCTCATCCATAAGGAATACCTTAGGATTACGAACGATTGCACGACCCATGGCAACACGCTGTCTTTGTCCACCTGAAAGAGCCTTTGGCTTACGATCAAGAAGCTTATCGAGGTCGAGGATTTTTGCAGCTTCCATAACACGCTTCTGAATCTCAGCCTTGTCGACTTTTCTGATCTTGAGACCGAATGCCATGTTGTCGAAGACCGTCATATGAGGGTAAAGAGCGTAGTTCTGGAATACCATTGCGATATCACGGTCCTTAGGCTCTACCGAGTTCATAAGCTTGCCATCGATAAGAAGCTCACCGGAAGTGATGTCCTCGAGACCAGCGATCATACGAAGAGTGGTCGATTTTCCGCATCCTGAAGGTCCTACGAAAATAATGAATTCCTTATCTGCTATATCGATATTAAAATCTTTAACGGCCTGAAATCCGTTAGGATAAACCTTGCAGATATTGTGAAGTGAAACACTAGCCATTGAAATATCCTCTTTTCTTTTTTTGGAAAATGTCGTTATCTTTTTTACGATTATCATTTTACTGAAAAGATGATTTTGTTACAACGGCAGAATGACCAAAGATTTTTTGAGTTTTTCGTCAGAATAACTAAGAATATGGCGGGCGACAGAATGGCAGGTAGAAAATATTTTCATGAAATGCTATAATAAACTATCCAATCGAACCCATAGAGGGGACAAAGGAGGGAAAATGGATCCAATGAAGAAAGGTTACATCAGGACATATCTGATGATACCTATATACTTGATACCTCTGTTTATAGTCGCAACGATAGTTTTGTATGTAAATGCAGGCATTAAGTCAGGAAATGTTATGCTGATCGTGACAATCTGCTATTCGGCTGTTGTTACGATAGCTTATCTGTCCGAAAAGAAAAAGATTACAGATGAGATCATTGAATTTGCCGCTGAATATGGAACAGTTCAGAAGCAGCTTCTCAAAAACTTTCAGCTGCCTTATGCCGTACTTGACGAAAATGGAAGATTTATGTGGATGAATGAATCCTTTTCCAGGAGTACTCAGGAAGATCCTTCTTACAAAAAGTCTATAGCAAACATTTTTCCAGAACTCAGTCGTGAAGCTTTGGAGAAGATAGAAAGTGAGCCAGTCTCTATCAGGGTAAACCATGGAGACCATGTCTATGATGCGGTACTTCAGAAGATGGAGTTTAAGCCAGAGACAGAAAAAAATAACAGCGATTTTTCAATTATGCTCGGTGGAACACTATTCTCTGTGATGCTCTTCGATGAGACTGAGTATGAGAAGCTTAAAGAGTCGTTTAACGATCAGAAGCTGATCTCGGGACTTATTTACATTGATAACTATGACGAAGCGATAGATTCACTCGATGACGATGTTAAGAAATCGCTGATAATTGCTATAATCGACAGGAAAATCGCAAAGTATTTCCGTCAGGCTGATGCGATAATTAGAAAAACCGATACAGACAAGTACTTTATTATTTTCCAGCAGAAATATTTAAAAAAGCTCGAAGAGAATAAATTTTCAGTGCTCGAAGATGTCAAGAACACAAAGGTCGGAAATGACCAGGAAGTCACTCTTTCGATTGGACTGGGAAAAGATGCCAGAACGTACTCCCAGAGTGCGGAATACGCAAGGGCTGCAATTGATCTAGCCTTAGGCCGTGGCGGATCACAGGTTGTTGTAAAGAGCAGAAACCATGTCTCGTACTATGGAGTCCGGGGCAAAGAAGTTGAAAAGACTACCAGAGTCAAGGCCCGTGTAAAGGCGCAGGCTCTCCGTGAGATGATGGAGACGAAGGACTCTGTAATTGTAATGGGACATCAGATTACAGATGTTGATGCGCTGGGGGCCGCTGTCGGCGTATATTGCGCAGCCAGAGAGCTCGGGAAAAAATGCCAGATTGTTTTAAATACCATTACTACTTCGCTTAGACCGCTTGTCGATAAGTTCACGCCGGCGGAGGGTTATCCTGAGGATATGTTTATAAACAGCGAGAGAGCTATCGAGCTGGTAAATGACAACACTCTTGTCATGGTAGTGGATACAAACCGTCCGTCATACACTGAATGTCCGGAGCTTCTCGAGAGAAGCCAGAGTATAGTAGTTTTTGACCACCACAGGCAGGGGAGCGAGAGAATTGAGAATCCCCTTCTTTCATATATAGAGCCATATGCATCGAGCGCCTGTGAGATGATTGCGGAGACACTGCAGTATTTTTCAGAAAGGATGCAGCTGGCGCCGCAGGAGGCTGACTGCATTTACGCAGGCATCCTTATCGATACGAATAACTTCATGACAAAGACAGGAGTCAGAACTTTTGAAGCGGCTGCATATTTGAAGAGAAGTGGAGCTGAGGTTACGAGAGTAAGAAAACTTCTCCGCGAAGATATGGCCACATACAAAGCACGTGCCGAAGTTGTAAGACATGCTGAAGTTTACAGAGGGTCATTTGCAATCTCAGTCTGCCAGACAGACGAAGTAGAGAGTCCGACTATAGTTGGAGCTCAGGCATCAAACGAGCTGTTAAATATCGTTGGAATAAAGGCAAGCTTTGTAATTACCGAATACAAGGGAAAAATTTACGTAAGTGCCCGCTCAATCGATGAGATAGATGTACAGCTTATTATGGAGCGTCTCGGAGGTGGTGGTCACCTTAATGTCGCAGGAGCACAGCTTTCCGGAGCAACAGTAGATGAGGTCAAGCGCAAGATAAAGGATATTCTTGATGCTATGATCGAGGAAGGAGAAATCAGAGAATGAAAGTAATACTGTTAGCAGATGTCAGATCACAGGGGAAAAAGGGAGATATAGTAGAAGTTTCCGACGGTTACGGCAGAAATGCACTTATTAAGAAAAAACTAGCAGTGGAAGCCACACCAGTAAATATCAACAACTTAAAGCTTCATAATAAACACGCTGAAAAAGTGGCAGAGGAGAATCTTGAGGCTGCAAAGGAAATGGCCAAAAGAGTTAAAGACTGGAAGGTAGAGACAACTCTTAAATCAGGCGAGGGTGGCCGTACCTTTGGTTCAGTTTCAGCAAAAGAGATAGCAGAAGCTATTGAGAAGCAGTATCACGAGAAAATTGACAAGAAAAAGATACACCTTCCTGAACCGATCAGGTCACTTGGAGTTCACGAGGTAACTTTAAAGCTCCACCCACAGGTTACAGCAACACTCAGAGTTCATGTAGGAGAAAAAACTAACTGATGGACAATCCAGAAGAAATATACGCGCCGCCAGAGGATGATGATTTCATTCCGCCGGAAGAAGACAGCATCAGCCAGACTTCAGATAGTACATCGTTTAAACGCCAGGCACCACGGAGCCTTGAGGCAGAACAGTGTGTTGTAGGTGCGATGCTTATGGATCCGCAGACGATTCCAGTCGCGACAGAGATCATTACTGAAGCGGATTTTTATCATCAGCTCTATGGTACTATTTTTGTAACAATAGTAGATCTCTACAACCAGAATGATTCGGTAGATCCAGTCACAGTTATTAATCAGCTGCGCGAAAAGGGTGTTTCACAGGAGTATACAGAGCCGGGTTTTATCAGCGGACTTATGAATGCAGTGCCTCTGGCTACGAATATCAGGAGTTACTGCGAGATCGTAAAGAAAAAATCACTGCTCAGGCAGATTATTTCTGTAAACGAGGATATTGAAAATGACTGTTATTCAGGCGAGAAATCAGTTGAGGACATTCTCGATTCAACAGAAGCCAAGTTCTTAAATCTTCTTCAAAAAAGAGGAGTAAGCGATGCAGAGCCTATTGAGGATGTTGTAGATGAGGCACTGGACCGTATAGAGGAAGCTTCTAAACTTGAGGGAAATGTCACCGGACTTTCCACCGGATTTCTGGATCTGGATTATCAGACAGCAGGACTGCAGAAGTCAGATCTGATACTTATAGCAGCCCGACCTTCAATGGGAAAAACAGCCTTTGCTTTAAATATAGCACACCATATTGCAGTCCATGAAAAGAAGTGGGTGGCAATATTTTCACTCGAGATGTCTAAAGTACAGCTTATGAACAGGCTCCTGGCATTAGAGTCGAGGGTAGACGCGCAGAAGCTCCGTACCGGAAATCTTTCCGACACAGAGTGGGGAGATCTGCTGGAAGCTGGTGACAAACTGGCGAATGCGCCACTGATCATAGATGATACACCGGCTATCTCAGTGTCTGAGCTTCGCAGCAAATGCCGTAAATACAAGCAGGAGCACGAACTTAGTATTGTTATCATCGACTATCTGCAGCTGATGACTACGAGTAAGAAAAGCGAATCGAGACAGAATGAGATCTCAGATATTTCAAGATCACTTAAGTCACTTGCCAGGGAACTCAATGTGCCGGTAATTGCACTATCGCAGCTGAACAGAGGTGTAGAACAGAGAGACGACAAGCGTCCTATGCTTTCAGATCTGCGTGATTCCGGAGCTATCGAGCAGGATGCAGATGTAGTAATGTTTATCTACAGAGATGACTATTACAATAAGGATACCGACAGAAAGGGAATTTCCGAGATCATCATCGCTAAACAGCGTAATGGTCCTGTCGGAACAGTAGAACTTGTCTGGCTGCCTGAACTTACAAAGTTCGCAAACAAAGAGCACCGGAAGAAGAAAAATCAGTGAACAAATGCCGCAGGAAAAGGTCCTGCGGCATTTTTATAATAAAAAAGGAATGCCCTTTCGGACATCCCTAAATAAGTCGTGCTTAAAAAGCTATCAGCCCTGGCTGATAGAACCTGTAGGGCAAACACCTGCGCAAGTACCACAATCGATGCACTTATCTGGATCGATGTTATACTGTGTATCTCCCTGTGAAATAGCTCCTACTGGGCACTCTGGCTCACATGTACCACATGAAACACATGCATCTGAAATAACGTATGCCATAATTCTTTCCTCCATATTCTACATACTTTGCATCCATACTTTTCGCTGTTCTTCAACAGCTTTTCTAAATGTAATATACAACAGGTTACACAAAACTACAAGTACTAAATCTAAAACTTTGTTAATAATGATGAATAAATTGTATGCAATCTAACACTTGCGGACTCTTAAAAAAGAGTATATACTCAAACTACCAATAAAACTATTTATGTTGGATTTATAACAGACTATTTTTCATGAAGCTGATACTATGATTTACAGAAAATGACAGAGCTGTGAAAGTAAAGAAAGGAGCAAATATGGACGCACCACAGGTAGAAAAGGACACTATGATAGGCGAGTTACTCGAGATCGACCAGAACATCGCTCCGATCCTCTTCGGAATCGGAATGCATTGTCTCGGATGCCCGGCTTCACAGATGGAGACGATCGAAGAAGCAGCCATGGTTCATGGAATCAATCCAGAGGACCTTGTGACCGAGATTAATAAATTTCTCGCAAAGGAAAACAGCGAAGCTCAGGCAGCTGAGTAAAGCTGGGTTAAGGGTTCCCCGAATGGGGAATCTTTTTTATTACAAATAAACTTTCAAGACACTGAGCATAGCAAATGAGATAAGCAGTTTACAGTGCTCTCTGATATAAAAAAGAGTACCTGATGAAATCTCACGCGGGTCGCCGAATTCACAGAAAATATCAAAAACCTTTCTGATATCTTCGTCGGAAAATTTCAAGAAACTGACAGGTACGATACAAGTGCCGGACGGAGAAAGATACAGGCTGACATATATATTAAGGCTCCCGTCTAAAGTGTGAAGCACTTTTAAGGCATCTGAGATATTTTCAAATTCAAAGATAGATTCAGACCAGGATTTGCCGCATTCTTCATCTGCACTGTGGTGCAGTATAAATCTGTCTTCAGGTTCGGAGGAATTTGATGCTAATATAGTGTTTAATAAATCATCTAAGGTATAACCGAGATCATTTTTGGAACTGCTTTCACTGCCAGCTGCTTCATTTGCGACACTCTGATCAGGTTCCGCAAAATTGGAATAACGGGGATCACATTCATCCGATGCCGAATCGGTAGAAAAAATCATAGTAAGGGAGCCATCGCTTAATGGAATGGCATCTACGGCTACAGCTGGCGACTCTTTAGAGCCGAAGCTGTATTTTTTTGCGAGAAATATCGCAAGGTCATGAATAAGAGAACGCATAACAGGTGATGTATAGGTGGCAGTATCGAGTGAAAGCCCACGATTCTTCAAATCTTCAGGAGTGAGAACGCACTCCATGGTATTTTCGTCTATTTTATTAATTGTCATAAAATCACCTCTTAACAATTAGTTCCTTCATAATAAAACAGAAAAACAACTTTGTAAACCGTCTGTGATATATTCTTCGGATTCTTTGTACGAGTTTATAACTGTTTATTATTTGTTTAGAAATATAAAGAGAGAATAAACTTTCGGAAATATAAATTAAATCGGAGCGTTTTCTATTGGCAGGCTAGAGAAATCAGTGTATAAAAGAAAGTGATAAGAGAGCCAACGGAAAGGAGAGAGTTATAAAAGAAAAGGCAGAATACAGGCCGGTAAAAGTGCTCCACCATTCAAAGAGTATGGATGTGATATTAGCAGAGCACACCGGGCTTAAAGAATTGAGGATCCTGAAAAGAATAGAGAAGAGAACAGATGCTGAGTATGATAAAGCTGCATTCCAGCTGCACAGAGAAGCAGAGATTCTGACAGGGATTAAGCACGATGGTATTCCAGTTATTTACGATTTTTGGGAAGATCAGAATGAGATCTGTCTCATAGAGGAGTATATACAGGGCATCTCACTGCAGGAGTATCTGCTGAGAAATGATCCGGTGGATTTTAAGTTCATTTTAGATATGCTGATCCGGATTCTAGATATTATGGTATATCTTCATGGACTGGATACGCCGATCAGACATCAGGACTTAAAGACTGAGCACATCATACTGAGGAACGGCGAATTAGTATTGATTGACTACGGTATTGCAGCATATTTGAGAGGGGAGAGCGCCGAAAGCCTCGGGAGAGATGATATAAGCGCACTAAGCTCGATGGCGAGGGAGATTACAGGGCATTGTTCCACTTACATTCCGTTCTGGTTCAGGGCATCGATTCGAAAGGCGGGGGCCAGGGACGATTCAGCCTGTTACTTATCTGTGACCGAATGGAGAGATTGTCTTAAGAGACATCAGGACGCAGAGAGAAATAAAAGGGGGCTTCTTATTAAAAAAATCGCAGTCGTAGGAAACGAAAGAGGAATCGGGACTACTCATACTGCATTCAGTGTCACATCCTATTTGAACTATTCGGGAAGAAATGCCTGCTATTTGAACATGACCGGACGGCCATTTCTGATCAGAATGGAAGAGAATCTGGCAAATGACTTCTATCAGAAGAATGGCATCATATACCACAAATGGTTTCGTGCAAAACCTGATTTTGGTCCGGCGGTAGAGGATTTTGAACATAATAGCGAAATAAGTGTGATGGACTGCGGGACGGATTTTTCAATGGCAGCTGATGCTGATCTAACTATTTACGTTGCAGGCAGCAGGCCATGGCAGAGCAGAATTCTTATGGGAGAACAGCTCGATAGTGAAAGCACTGTACTTCTGATAACACCAGCTAATCCCGGCATGGCTTTAGCACTGGCGAGATCAGCTGGACACAGGGTGTTAAGCCTGCCATTTCAGGAAAATCCCATGCACCCGGATCGGAGAGTAAAGAGAGTATATGATAGCATTTTTAAAAAACTTAAAGAAAAAGAATATATTTAAGAGTACTGTGTGCTATTGCCTGGTATCGGTGACAGAGAGATACGATATCATGTCTGCATCTATTGCGCTCGCAAACTATTTTGCCTCAGCGAAGGGATATCGAACGGCTCTGGCGGTGACAGACCAGGATGAAACAGTACTTAGAATGTTATCAGAGAAGGAATGTATCTCGGTTGATCCGACTGGATATAAGGATGAGTATCTGACATATTACTGTGTCAGGGGATCCGATGATCTGAAGAAGATTAAATGCAGGTCATATGAGAGACTCGTGCTGGCTTCATACGCGGCTTCTTTTGACAGAGAACTTCAAAAGGAAGCTGATCAGATAAGGATTTTTGGGGACATTTCACCCTGGCAGTACTATGACATCAGAAAGAACAACAGTTATTTTATAACTGATAAAGCAGAGGGAGAGCAGCGGTCTGGGAAACAGCTGTATACTGCTTCGGCAAGGAAGTGTGACATAGCGCGTCTGATGAAGGAATTCGGCACCACAGTGATAGAGACCGGTTTTATTAAAGATCCCTACAGACTCGAGAAGACAGACCTGATAAAGGTCGAAAAGATCGTGTGAAAGATATATTACGAAAGGAGGAAAACGGAAACAAGATCTGAATGAGATCCGGCCGTATTTTACCATGAGATGGAGATAGATGCACTGCAATGGCCGGATGATTTTTGAAAGACACTGGAATCCCGTTACAGGAAATCTGAATAACGGGATTCCTTTTTTAGTTGTTGTTAAAAATTCGGGTTTGGTTTATAATCGGGCTAAAGACTAATGAAGGGAATTTCCTGATGAAAAATACAAAAAAAGTTTCTAATAATACGAAGTGGCTGATAATTCTGGCAGTAGTTGTGGCTATACTTGCCCTGGCAACATTTTCTATATGGAGAGTAAGGTATGCTCCGACTGGTCAGAGAATGAGTATTAAGGAATACTATGGCATATCCGGAGATGGAGCGGCACTTTTCGTAAACGGGAAGCAGATAAAAAAAGATGGCAAAGCCGCTGCAAAGGTGAGCGATGGACACTTTTACATTGAGCTGTCGTCTCTTAAATCGAGTATAGATGATGGTTACGTCTATGACAGCACAGAGCAGATTCTAAGGTATACGACTGACAAAGAGGTTATTTCAGTCAATAAGGGTGACACTTATTATACTTCGGGCCGTACGAAGTCTGATCTTAAAGAGAAGATCATCATTACTGGAACTTCTGATAAACCTTACGTTGCAGTGGATTTCGTTAAGAAATTCACAGATATCAAAATAAAGACAGCTAAGGATCCGGAGAGGATAGTTGTAGAGAAGGCCGGTTACAAGAAAAAGGTCACCACGCTTAAAAATAATACACAGGCAAGGCGCTTTGGCGGACCGAAGAGTAAGATCCTCGCAGATGTGAAGAGAGGTACGGAAGCTACAGTTATTGAATCCTATGGCAAATGGGTCAAGATTTTGACAGCTGACGGTATAGAAGGCTGCGTGATGAGTTCGACGATTGATGTTGCAAAGCCTGCGACCGTAGCAAATTCGTTGCCTGAGCGTTCTTTCAAGCATATAAAGATGGATGGAAAGGTAAACATCCTCTGGCATCAGGTGACCAACAGAACAGCAAACACCTCTGTAAATCATGTGCTGAGTAATGCAAAGGGTGTAAATGTCATCAGTCCGACATGGTTCAGAGTCTCGGATAACAAAGGCAGTATTTCAGATATAGCGAGTCTCGACTACGTAAAGGCTGCTCACGATAAAGGTGTTCAGGTCTGGGGACTTGTAAGTAATTTTGAAAACAAAGGAATAGATTCGACGCTGCTGTTAAATAAGACATCCTCGAGGGATAATCTTATAAATAATCTGATTGGTAAAGCCATTTCATATGATCTGGATGGAATAAATGTTGATTTTGAGCAGATCCAGACGGATGCGAAGGACGGATATTCGGAATTTATCAAGGAACTTTCACTCAAGTGTAAGAAAAACGATATTGTGCTTTCGGTAGACAATTATCCTCCGACAAACTCAAGCGCACACTACAACCGCAAGGTACAGGCGCAGTATGCGGACTATTGCATTGTTATGGCCTACGACGAGCACTATCAGACAAATGGACCAGGAAGCAATTCTTCACTCGATTTTGTAAAGAAAGCAGTAAAAAATACATTGAAGGAAGTACCAAAGAGCAGACTGATACTGGCGCTGCCTTTCTATGCTAAAGTATGGACAACTAAAAATGATGCTATGACTGTAAAGTCGATTGCAATGAAGAACATAAGCTCATACCTGAAGGAAAACAATGTTCAGGAGACCTGGGATGATTCGACAGGACAAAACTATGCGGAATTTTCTAAAGGTGGCGCTAAAATTCAGCTCTGGTCTGAAGATGAGAAATCTCTCTCTTTGAAGCTTCAGGTAATGAAATCAAATGACCTCGCAGGAGTTGCCTTCTGGAAAGAAGGATTTGAAGACAGCAGTATTTGGAACGTTATAGGGAATTACACGAAATGAATACACAAATTTTAAAAGTTGATCCAAAACATCCGGAAATTGAGAAGATACGTATTGCAGCAGATATTTTAAAAAATGGTGGTCTTGTAGCTTTTCCTACAGAGACAGTTTATGGCCTGGGTGGAAATGCAGAAGATTCAGGTGCCTCGAAGGCTATTTACGCTGCAAAGGGAAGGCCTTCCGACAATCCCCTTATTGTCCACATCTGTGATTACTCGCAGCTGGAGCATATCTCAAAGAATCTGCCACCTGAGGCTAAAAAGCTTTCAGATGCTTTTTGGCCGGGACCTATGACACTAATTGTAAACAAAAATGAAGTTATCCCGCACGAGACGACTGGCGGGTTAGATACGGTTGCAGTCCGTTTTCCAAGTCACCCGGTCGCAAATGCTCTTATCAGAGAATCCGGATGTATGATAGCTGCTCCAAGCGCTAATACTTCTGGAAGACCGTCACCAACGAAGGCTGAGCATGTTATTCATGATCTTAATGGTAAAATTGACGCTATTATAGATGGCGGCCCGGTTCAGATAGGCCTCGAGTCTACGATAGTTGATTTGACAGAGGAAGTTCCTACGATTTTAAGGCCGGGGTACATTAATAAGCAGATGCTCGAATCTGTTGTAGGTGAAGTAAAAGTTGACCCGGGTATTTTAGGCACGGAAAATGTTCACGTCCGTCCTAAGGCACCTGGTATGCGCTATAAGCACTATGCACCTAAAGGTGACCTTAAGATTGTAAGCGGAGAAGATGACAAAGTTATTGCAAAAATAAATGAACTTGCCAGAGAAGGGGCAGAGGCGGGGAAGAAGGTAGGAATTATTGCTACCGAGGAGACGAAAGGGCTCTACCACAATGGCACAGTTATCAGTATTGGCGATAGAACAGATGAGTACCAGATAGCTCACAATCTGTTTGATGTTTTAAGACGAATGGATGAGATTGGAGCTGAAGTTATCTATTCAGAGGAATTTTCTACTCCGAAGATTGGAAATGCTATAATGAACAGACTTCTGAAGGCAGCTGCTCATCAGGTGATCGAGGTATGAGAGTCGTACGGCTTATTTTCGTTGACAAGAAGGGCAATGCAAGGTCAGCAATGGCCTGTGCTCTCTACAAAAAAATGTATGAAGATTCTGGAATAGAAGCTATGGCCAGAGGACTCGTTGTGTCATTTGGCGAGCCGCTAAATCAAAAAGCTGAGGCTGTTATGGTTGGAAAAGGACTGGATACGACTGGCTTTATTTCACAACAGCTAAGTGAAAAGGATATAAAGCCTGGTACGCTCATTTTTACTATGAAGGAGTCCGACCAAAAGCGGATTATAGCAGAATACAGCGGAGCAAATGAGAGGAATACGTTCGTTTTATCATCATTTGTCGGAGAGGAACTTGAGATTATGGATCCATATGGCGGAAGCCTGCAGGTGTACGGTATCTGCCTTGAGGCACTGGGGTCTACGCTCAAGAAACTCCCTGAGAAGTTAAAGGAGATTGAAAATGAGCGATAAGAGGAAAGATTACATCAGTTGGGATGAGTATTTCATGGGAGTTGCAGAACTCTCGGCAATGAGATCGAAGGATCCGCATACCCAGGTTGGCTGTTGCATCGTAAGTGAAGATCATAAGATTCTCTCTATGGGATACAATGGACTTCCGAGGGGATGCTCGGATGATGATTTTCCATGGAAGAGAGAGGGACCACCACTTGAAAATAAATATTTTTACACGACTCATAGCGAGCTGAATGCCATTTTAAATTACAGGGGTGGAAGTCTCGAGGGGTCATCGCTTTATGTGACACTATTTCCATGCAATGAATGTGCAAAGGCTATTATCCAGGCGGGTATAAGGGAAATAGTCTATGACAGTGACAAATACAGGGACGAGCCCTCCACCATTGCTTCAAAGGCTATGCTGAATGCAGCAGGCGTTAAGCTGAGAAAATATATAAGGACGGGAAGAAAACTTAATATAGAAGTATAAAAGCTTGAGGCATAAAAGGAGGAAATATAATGAACAGAGATGATCAGGACCTGGTAGAAGAATTGCGGATAAAAGCTAACGAACTTCAGCGCCAGATAAAAGAAAAAGAAGAGGAACTGGCCGAACTGAGGGCTGAAAGGGGCAGATACTTAAAGGAGATAGACGCCCATTCGGATGAAAAATACGAACAGAATATGCTTGAACTTGTGTATCAACAGAGAATGAAACACAAGAAATAGTACAATACAATAAATTTTTCAAAAAAAATAAAAAAATTCAAAATTAGTATTGACAAGACACGATAATTTTGGTATTATACTATCCGCACCGCAAAAGACAAGGAATTGCAAGAGCGATGCGAAAAAAAGTTTTTCAAGAAATTGAAAAAAGTTCTTGACAAGCGCCGATGATTGTGATATGATTGTTAAGTCGTCGCGCGAGAGAGCAAGACGAAGAACCTTGATAACTGAACAGTGAAACAACCTTGAAAGATTTCTAAGAGAATTTAAATCATTCGAGTAAACTCGAAACCTTTTAAGAACAGTAAAGAAGAAAAGCTAAGCTTTTATCTTGACAGTTCGGACAATTATTTTAACATGAGAGTTCGATCCTGGCTCAGGATGAACGCTGGCGGCGTGCTTAACACATGCAAGTCGAACGAGCTTTATGGCCACGATCCCTTCGGGGTGACGGCCGTAAAGCGAGTGGCGGACGGGTGAGTAACGCGTGGATAACCTGCCATATACTGAGGGATAACAGCTGGAAACAGCTGCTAATACCGCATAAAACTGTGGGACCGCATGGTCCTGCAGCCAAAGCTCCGGCGGTGTATGATGGATCCGCGTCTGATTAGGCAGTTGGCGGGGTAAAGGCCCACCAAACCGACGATCAGTAGCCGACCTGAGAGGGTGACCGGCCAC
>Ga0214927_100155_pt1 | contig 32305 bp, 29 predicted proteins | sample Stichaenrichm16X_FD_168612 | JGI IMG/M metagenome (GOLD analysis project Ga0214927, IMG submission 168612) | Xylose enriched microbial communities from anaerobic bioreactor in Madison, Wisconsin, United States - 16X | ecosystem: Engineered > Bioreactor > Anaerobic > Unclassified | place: USA... | reverse complement strand
CAATAAGCACTAGTGCCGCTAATGAAGTAGGTTCGAAGTTCATTCAAGCTTCGAATGAACAAACTATTGTTGATACTATAGAGTATGAAAATTTACTTCCTGACACAGACTATGAAGCCCGAGGAGAGCTTCATTTAGTTGGTGTTACTGAAAATGGCGAAAAAATTGATAAGGGCCTTGTGGGAAATAGCTTGACTGCTACCTTTCATACTCCCTTTGCGAGCGACGGAAGATGCGCCGTTTCAGACAAAAAAAGTATCAAATTTGATGTCGACCTCTCAAAAATTGCAGGCAATGACCTGGTAGTGTTTGAATCGCTCTATCGTGCTGGTATAGAGGTTGCTGCGCATAAAAATATAAATGATATCAAACAAACCATCCATATTCCAAAAATAGCAACACAAGCAAAAGATACGACAACTGCCTCTCACCAAGGAATAAGCACGAACCAAACGTCTCTTATTGATGAAGTGCAGTATTCAAACCTAATTCCAGGCAAAAGTTATGTGCTCCTTGGAACACTCTACGATAAAGAAAGCGGCAAGCCCTATCAGGTTAATAATGCAAACATAACGTCCAAGAAGGTTTTCATACCAAAAGAAGCCAGCGGTACAACGAGTGTTACTTTCTCATTTGAAGGAAGAGACCTAGGCGGTCATACACTTGTTGTATTTGAAACTTTATCGCATAGGCAAACAGTGATTGCCGCTCATGCTGATATTAACGATGAGGCGCAGTCCATTTTCTACAACCCTCCGACACCTTCGATCCCAGATACGCCAATTACACCTAACACGACAGAACAAGCCTCATCATTAGTTAGAACAATTATGCCCCACACGGGGACGGGTATTGCGATGCTTGTTTTTACTGCTTGTGGAGTTTTTGCTCTCACAGCAGGGCTTATATCTAAACATCGGCATACACATAAGAACAGCAGCAAACACCACTACGATCTTTGATTTGGGGGCGATTGGGGGAGCTGGCTTTGCTCCCCCAACACTTTTTATGAAGATAAAGATTGCAGGCTATAGAGTCTTATTTATTATCAGTTTTATTTTACTTGGTTTTGTATCGATTCAAGCAACTTTACAAAGTAAAGAAGCCACAAAATATCAATCCCTAAGTTCAAAAATTGTCGATTTAAGCTCGATGAAAATGGTTGAGTGGGCCATGTTACTCGAAAAAAACCCTCACACCATCGCTTGGCTCCTTGTAAACGGAACTTCTATTTCTACTCCTGTAGTTCAAGGACCAGAACCTACTTTTTATTTAACCCATAATTTTTGGGGTGACCGAGCGCTTGAGGGCTGTCCCTTCTTAGAAGAGGGAAGGAGATTTGATCGGGGTGTACAAGTTATATTTGGGCATCACCTTGCCTTTTCCCATCAAGCTTTTTCTGACTTAGCGCTTTGTTGGAAACAAGCACAATTTAATAGATTGGGAAAACTTCTATGGAGCACCCCTAGACTTGGTACACGATATTTTTACCCACTATGTTCGGCACGAGTAAGAGAAACTGACGAACTTGCACAAATGAAAGTTACCAATACGGCGTCTCTGAAAGCATGGCTGCTCTCTTCTAGTACGAGATCAACGTCTCGCACTAGAAATTGGCAAGAACTTTGCGAAAGAGCGGATGGGGCTATCGAGCTAGTAACTTGTTCAGAACTCCTTAGTAGGCAGCCCTGGCGCACAGTAACCGTCTTTGTCAGAATAGTTTAAGCAGGCTACGACCGGCGAATTACCTCTGCTATAAGCTCCGCGACCGAATGGACTTGCGCTGCGTCAATAATGTCAGGGTCATCATCTGGCACTTGGGACAACGCCATTGTTCCTTCTGATGAAAGCCCACATATAGTCATAGCTCGCATCGATGCCTGCATGGCAGGCGTGGCATCGGTTGACTCCCAATCATGTGATTTTTTTAGAAGTGGCACATGCAGGTCTTCAGCAACTTGTGAAATGAGATGGCCCATTCTGCGATCAGCACGCCGTGTCCCTACAAGTCCTTCATTGGAGAGGATTGCTAAATCGCCTGACCCTACACAATCGACGTTAATGACAAAAGCCCCACGTATAGACTTTCTATTTTCCGAAAGGAAAGCCTTCATGCCTGCATGATTTGCGTACGAGCCTCCCAATGCAACAAACCAGATGTCATGCGCGAGCAATTCATCATCGCCCATTTGCAAAACAGAATCTTTAAGACTCTCTTGCACTCGTACATCGTCTCCAGCAGCATCATCAACAATCCTCAAATCACTACGGCGCGTAGCACCGCCCTTCCATTTCTTATCCTTACCTGTCTCATCTTCCTCTCGCTTAAAATTCTCCCAAGTCCCTATTTCACGGCCGCTCGCTTTGGGGTCATAGTCATCATCTACGCCAAGCCACTCGCTTATGGAGTCTGTTTCTGAATCTTTGTTCTTTTTATGCGAAAAAAAACCCTTTTTTTTGCGTGGCTTTTTACTGCTGCCATATTGATCGACTTGCAAAGGATGAATTGTGCTAACTGGTAGAACGCTATTGGTAGGCTCAGCAGTGGAGAGAGATTCAGACGACGAGAGACTCTCCTGATTCAACGGGCTAACAGTTTCTTTATAAGATTGTTGTTGCTCCTCTACGGCATTGGCCGCAATCTCTGAACTACGTTTTGTGTGCGCCGTAGAACCAAGATCGTCATTAAAAGGATCAGTCTCTTTTTCTGCTGGGTCGGGAAGATCAAAAAGAACTGCCCTCCTAGAAACATCGCTTATTTTTGGCTTAAAGGAGCTTTGCCCCCAATCTGGATCATCAGGCATCTGCGGCACTTGCTGCTTGTCTGGTTTTCGAGATGCGATGACTGTAGAGTCGGTTGCGAGAGTATCAAGGCCTGATATATCTTTTGAAGTTGTAGTATCAAATTTCTGTCCGTCATTGAGGCTGTCTAGAGGAACAAAAGGAATTGTACTATCGTCTTTGGCTCTTTCTGCTGATGGTTTAGAAGGGGTCGTTGCTTCCACAAAAGACGATTGATCAAAATTTGATTTTTTTTCAGCTGGGAAAGAATGGCCTTCGTTTTCAGTGCCTACTGGCCCCTTGCCTACTTTAGGGGCACTAACAGACGACATATTGATCTCGATTTTTTCATCTTGAATATCGTCGTTATTACGTTTTTCGGTTCTATGATTTTGTCCGTGCGAAGAAACTGCTGAACGAGCACGACCTAAAAGTCCTTTAAATTCTTGAGTAAAGCCAGCTTTTGTTTTACTAAAGGCTCGTGTTTGCTCAAAATGAGGGGCATTAGTATCTTGATTGTTACCACGAGTGTTCAAATCTTCACTGGACTCAGACAAATTATCTGAATCCGCTTTTTCAAGTGAAGATATATTTGCAGATTCTTCTACAGGTTCCGTCACCGAAAGGTTTTTATGATAAACAGCATCAGAGTTTGTCTTTTTATAAATAATCTCACAGTCATCAGGTAAAATATGCAGCGATGTTAGAACCTCTTTGCCATGGCGTACGTTCGCTGGAGCGTTTTTGCTATTTTGTTGAATTTTGGGCTGCGCTAAGCTGTCTGATGACTCTATCTTTATTTGATTGTCAATAGGGGTTAACAGAGTTGTTTTTTCAGTTTCTATTTCATTTGGTTGTCGAGGTTTTTTTTCAGTATCGACATGGATATCATTCAAACTTTCATCTTTATAACTCTCTTGAAGAGAAGGCACTCGCAGCTCAGTGGTATTTTGATTTGCATCAACTGAGGACACGCCACTTTCTGTTTCTTCAGTCGCTGTTGTCTCTTCTGTTGTCGTCTCTTCTAAAGATGATGGATTGGGCTTTAGGCCCTCGTCTTTAGCAAGACTCTTACCAAAACCCGTCGCAGCATCGTCACCAGAACGCACCATGTTCATTACACTGAGCATTGCTGCTACGCCGGACTTATTATCATTTGATCCTTCTGTGCAGGGTGCAAAAAGCTGCTGTATACCTGCAATACCAATAATAAGAACCGGACAAGCCGCAATTATGGCTAGAACCCAAAAAATATGACGGGCTGCTTCGGGAATGAAAGCAAATGTCTGTAACAGTCCTAAGAAAAAGGCAATGCAGGAACTTTGAGGGCTATATTTACACAGAGATGTCTGCCAGTGAGAAAACGGCTGCGCATATAGCATGTTTTCTCGGGGCGTATCATAATGGGCAACGATTACGATGGGTCTCTCGCCTTTAACAACAAGTGGACCCGTACCCCGATGAACGCCTATGACGTTTTGGCTATGCGCCTTTGGCCCAATAGCCTTAAACGGTTTAAAGCTGCCGAGGCAACCAAGGGTTAAAAGAACGAATGACACGCTCAATAAAACGGCACCAATTACTGCAGCCGCTGTATCCAGCAATCCTGCAAGGAAAACCCCAACAAAAAGAAGTATTCCTAGTATCTGATAAGGAAGATTTTCAAGGGCTGGGGCCTCAAAGTCTTGCAACCTAGTCTCTAAACCATGGCTATGCATCAAAGACTCAATAAGCCCAGCCGCTTGATACTCTTCTTCGCTGTTAACAGGGGCAATGTCAATCTTTTGATTTAAAAACTCGAGGTAGTCTCGCGTAGTGGACATGCTGTCATCCTTCGCAGGTATGTTATAAAGCGTCGTACACGTACATAAAGTATACGTCTAGTTGTCATTAGATGCCGTATATGAGAGAGAATGAGTGCTTTTTAAGCTTGATTGGTCACTATTTAAATAATTACAACAAAAAAGCTAGTTCTTCTCGTGCGCATGACGCCATATCGTTATGAACTGCCCCACGTTCTCACACTGAACCAAATGACTGTTGGAGGTTGGCAGTGCTGCAATGAACTGCTTTCCATATCTTCTGCTCACAAGACGGGAATCAGCCAAAATAAGTAAGCCCGAATCAGTTTTCGAGCGAATAAGCCTGCCTGCCGCTTGCTTTACAGACAGAATTGCTTCTGGCAATGAATAGCGCCACCAGGCACGGCTGTCCCGAGTCTCTCGTTCACAGACAAGAGGGTCATGAGGATTTGCAAAAGGGAGTTTAGGAATCACAACACAGCGTAGGGTTTCTCCGGTAGCATCAAAACCCTCCCAAAAAGACCTAAGTGCAAAGAGGGACTGACTGTTATCAGCTATAAAACTCTCACTTAAATGACGTGGAGAACTGCCGCGTGTTTGGCAATTCAAAACAAGCCCTCTTGTCGCTAGGCGAGGTGCCAGCGAATAAAACACGGATTCCATGTCACGACGATTGGTAAATAGGGTCAAGACGGATCCAGACATAGTAACATGAACATCATAAAGCAGTTTTTCTAGCGAGCTAAGATAGCTTTTGTCTGTAGGTAGCGGCATGTCTTTGGCAATAATAACGGCCATATTCTTATCAAAATCAAAGCTTGAAGCTAGAGAAACCTCTTTGTATTCGTTTGACTTGATTAAATCTAGGCCAACCATGTGATTAAAATGTTCAAAACTCTTGCCAATTGCCATTGTGGCTGAGGTAAATACAACACTTTGGATATGGGGAAGCCAGCGTGCTGCGAGATCAGCTCCTATGTCTATTTTTTCGGCACAAAGAGACTCACTTCCCAAGTCTTTACGTCGAGCAGGCAACTCTATATAGTAAACGAAAGAGGGATCGTCTCCAGCTAGAATAAGACGCAAGGCGTCACGTGTGTCCATCATAAATTGAGCGGCTTTTAAAAGCTCGGAAGATCCTGTTGATGCTTCTGATGTAAAGGCCTTTGCTGCTTCTTCTGCATCTTTGTATGCCTCATCAAGAGCACGCCACGCTTGTTTTCCGACCTCGACAACCCTTTTCCAAGTTTCACTTGAACGTAGCTTTTGATCGATCCACACCGTCGTGCGTTCATAATTAAAATTATTATTAACAATTTCGTGGCCAAAGGAAACGATTTCAGAAAACAAGGAGGAGCACGAAAGGGAGGCACGCGAAACAGCAGCTGATTCTCTAGTCAACAAACGCCCAGCTAAAGAAGAGTCCTCTAAATCTGAACTTGACACAAGTAACGACTTAAGCACGCCAGATCTCGTGCTTCCAAGCGTTTCAAAACCTGTGTGGACCACTTCTGCTGATACTTTCTTGGCCCATTGCCTACGCGCTTCTGATTCAAAGGCGTGTGCTTCGTCAATCACCCAATTCTTAATTGGGGGCAAAATTCTGCCTTCCGCTTCAACGTCGCAAAGGAGCAAGGAGTGGTTGGTCACGACGACATCCGCTGAGGCGGCTCGTTTGCGCGCGCCAAAAATAAAGCATTCTTCTGGGAAATAGGGACAAGAGCTCCTTAGACACTCAGACGGCGCGACGGTAAGCATCTGCCTTGGCACATAGCGCCAGCGTATTCCCAGACAATCAAGATCCCCGTCAGGCGACTGGCAGGCAAAGGCATAAGTAACAGCTAAGGCTGTTAGCATCTCACAGGCAATGGTATGTTCCGATTTATTTTTTTCGTAGACAAGATTAACTGGCAGATCGCTCGCGGCCGCAGCCTGATCAAGACGGAACAAGCAAGGATAATGCTCATATCCCTTAAGGCTTACAAAATTAAGTCCTCCTGGCATACTTTCTGAAAGCATTGGTAGATCATGTGAAACAAGCTGATCCGTAAGTGCATTTGTCTTAGTAGCGATACCTACGGTTATTTTGTTGCGCTTTGCAAAGAGGGCTTCTGGAAGAAGGTATGCGATGGACTTCCCAATTCCTGTGCCTGCTTCGATGACGCGGTGAGTAGACGTAGAAACGGCGTCGGCAACCTCTCGTGCCATTGCTATCTGTTCAGGCCGAGTCTCATAGTTCTTAAATGCACGTGAGATTAGGCCCCCCTGTTCAAATGCCGCTGATATCTCACAACTCTCAACAGGTTTAAGAACATCTTTTTCCTTCACATTTATATGTGGGCTCATTTCGGCATCACCAATGAGGGTTGTGCGCGGGGCTTTCAAAGAAAAGGGCACTTCTTGCTTATTTTGAGACAAGTGTTTGAAAATAGGTCTATATGGCCACTGAACATCAGGATGCATGGTGGCAAACAACTCAAGAAGGCCCTTGGGTAGATCACACAGGCCTAACAATAAAATACGCCATATATTCGCCAAGGCATCAACATCGTCAGTAGCTCTATGGGTAACCGGGACACAGCCAAAGGCGTCAGCCATGTCAGAGAGCCTATGGGTACGCAAGCGTGGCAAGGCAATCCTTGAAAGAGCTAGGGAGTCTATCCATATGTCAGAAACCGCATGACCGCCGGGAACTTTTTCAATGAACGTTCGATCAAATGTAGCGTTATGTGCAACAACTGGCTGGCCACCTACGAACTCTACAAGTCGCGCAACGGCAGTTTGCGCATCGGGCGCAGAAGCCACATCATGCTCCGTAATGTGCGTTAGCGCTGATATCTTCGGAGGTATACGCGCTTGAGGGTGTACAAACGTTTCAAAATGATCTTCGTGTTCACGACCAGAGATACGAGCTGCTGCTATTTGAATTAGCTCGCTGTCATGAAAAGACAGCCCTGTTGTCTCCGTATCTAGAACAACCACATCTTGTTCGAGTAAGCCAAATTCTACCTGTTCGGCTCTTTTCTCTAAACTGAGGTATTTCTCTCGGATGTTTTCAGGAGTTCTTGGAAGAAGCAAAGCTTTAACAAGGTCAGCGTGATCTGTGTTGTTGTTACCAATAGCTTGGGAAGGCACCTATCGGCTCCTTTTTGCATGTTCATCCAGAGCATATTCAATAAGCATACGGCAGAGACTAGGAAAGTCTATTCCTCCATGAGCTGCAGAATCAGGCAAAAGACTAGTTGCTGTCATGCCAGGGATAGTGTTGGTTTCCAATATTACGGGAGTCCCATCGTTCCTGACGATGAAATCGCTTCTCGACGCGCCACGGCAACCAAGAACTTTATGAGCTCTTACAGCAAGGCTTTGAGCTTTAGCATATACTGCTGGCTCAAGCCGTGCAGGGATCACGTGATGCTGCGAAGAGGGTTCGTATTTGACTTTCTGGTCATAAAAGTCCGCTCCGGGAACAATTTCGACTATGGGCAAAGCACGCGGATCCTCATTGCCAATGACGGGCACTGTTATCTCGGTGCCAACGACGCATTCCTCAATTAATACACGCCCGCCCTCTCGGCCGGCAAGACTAATGGCATCTGCAAGCTCTGCTGTAGTGCTAACACGCGTCACACCAAAACTAGATCCGTTGGCTGCCGGTTTAACAAATAGTGGAAGACCTAACTTCTCGACTATTTTTGTTGTTTGGTCCTCAGTAAGCCTTGTATCAGCCCCTATATCCACTCCAGCAGCGACAGGAATATGCGCAGTTTGGTAAAAAGCTTTTGCAACTTCTTTTTCAGTTGCTGCTGCAGACGCAAGCACCCCCGAAAAGGTATAAGGAATGTGCAAAATCTCGAGAAGCCCTTGTATGCAGCCATCTTCGCCATAACGCCCGTGCATGGTTATAAAGGCCACTTCGTAGCCACCGTGAATAAGCTTTTCGACAAAGCTAGATTCAGCGACGTCAAACAGATCAACACGAGCAAATCCCGCCTGACAAAGCGCTTGAACGCATGCTCGACCAGACTGCATCGATATGTCTCGTTCATCTGACCAACCACCCGCGAGAACGGCAACTTTTTTCTGCAGAATCTCACAGTTGTCCATAAACTACTCCCTCGTGCATCGTAGGTCTGCGTTAGACTCACCAGTATCGGATTACGCTTTACACGTATCATTAGGCTTGAGGATACTCCCTCTAGCTGGGTATATTACGAACAAAGGCGGAAAACATGCAAGGTACAGGCACAAGTAATAAATCAGCAACTGATGCAAGGGATATAGAAGCAAGAACAAATCTGTCAAAAACAGCACCGCCGACAATAAATAGCCTTACGGATCTTCGTTCTCTTAGCCACTCACAATTAGTTGGTCTTGTTCAAAGTCTTAATGCACCTCAGTTTCGCGTAAAGCAAATAGAAGAGTGGCTTTGGCAAAAAAATACTAAAAGTATTGATGACATGTCTAATCTTCCTTTAACTTTACGCTCAAAACTTGCCTGTAAATTTACCGTCAGAGGTGCTGTAGAGACGGCTCGCCAAGAATCTTCTGATGGTAGCCGAAAGTATCTCCTCAGATTTTTTGATGGTACTTCAGTTGAATGCGTCGGCCTTCCTTCAAAAAATCGTCTTACCGTATGCGTGTCGACGCAAGCAGGTTGCGCTATGGGATGCGCTTTTTGTGCGACAGGTGCATCGGGATTTATCCGCAACCTCAGCTCCGCAGAAATTTATTCTCAAGTTTTACATGTCAGAGATGATTTCAACACACGTGTCACAGGTGTTGTTATGATGGGGCAAGGTGAGCCATTTATGAATTACGATGCAACCATTGCAGCATTGAGAAGGCTCAACTCTCCTAATGCCACAGGTATTGGGGCGCGGCATCTTACAGTCTCAACTTCTGGTGTAATTCCAATGATATACAAGTTTTCAAAAGAGCCAGAACAGTTTACTCTTGCAGTTTCTCTTCATTCAGCTATACAAAAGACACGTGATGCGCTCATGCCAGGCGTACGAAAGTATTCGCTTTTGCACTTACATGAGGCAATGCTTAATTATGTAGATAAAACTGGACGAAGGCCGACGTATGAATATGCTCTAATCAAGGGTGTAAATGACTCTGATGAGGATCTCTATGCTCTTTGTGATTTTTGCCGTGGAACTCTATCTCACGTCAATTTGATACGACTGAATAAAGTTGCTGACTTACCATTTCAACCTGCAGCTGATACACGTGCTGATGAATTTTTACGAACCCTTGAACGTAATGGTGTCGAGGCAACAATACGCAAATCTCGCGGATCAGATATTGATGCTGCTTGCGGCCAATTACACCAAATGCATAGTAGGAGATAAGCAGATAGATAATTTTTAGAGTTGTTAGTATCCCAATGTTTCCCATTCTTTTTTTGTAGCAGCTACATTGGGGAGCTCTTGATCGTCTTCCATTACAACGCCGTATTTTTCGTCAAGAGCTTTTTTTACTTCCTTATATGCGCGGCTAATACTCTTTACCCCGTCATTAATGCTTCTTTTTGCCTCATCATTGAGCAAAAGCTTATAACAGCAAAAGGCACTTCCTACAAGCCCTGCCAGAAGAATGCACTTAGTTCTAATTTTTATCATCTGTTTCATCTTCTTGTTTTTTAATTTGAGAGAGTTGTGTTACAAGATGAGCTAAATCAGCTTCATCATCAAACTCAATCTCGATTTTATTTTTATTCCTAACTTTTTTTATCTTAACATTTCTATCCAGAACAAGTCTTAGCTGTCGCGCTGCCCTACCATATGTTTGTGGCATCGCTTGCCGCGTTTTTCTGTCCGTTTTTTTGCCAGAAAATAATGGAGCGAGTTTTTCTGTCTGCCTAACTGTTAGATTTTCAGCCACGACCTTTTCTGCAAGTCTTATTCTACCTTCCTGATCTGGTATTGCTAAAATAGCACGTGCATGGCCTGCAGTAATAGTGTTGTCTAACATCATCTTTTGTATCTCAGTTGGAAGATCTAAGAGACGCATTGAGTTTGCAATTGTTGATCTTGACTTCGATAATATCTGTCCTAGTTCTTCTTGTGTCAGACCCTCGTCTTCGATCATTTTTTTAAATCCTTGGGCTTCCTCTATTGGGTTAAGGTCTGAACGTTGTAGATTTTCAATAAGTGCTAGTTGAAATACTTCATTGTCACTCACATCTCTAATAACAACGGGTATTTCTTTTAAACCAGCTTTTTTTGCTGCCTGATAACGACGCTCACCAGCGATAATTTCAAAGCTTCCTTCTTTATTCCTGACTAGTAGTGGTTGTAAAATTCCATTTCTTTTTATTGAGTCAGAAAGTTCGTTAAGTGAAGCCTCATCAAAATTTTTTCTTGGTTGTTCCTTGTTTGGATGAATACGTGATATATCTACAACAGAATCCGGATTCAGATTTCCTATTTCCGCATTAGCTTCTCCCATTAATGATTCTAAACCTTTACCCAAGCCACTTTTTTTAGCCACGACGTACAACCTCTCTCGCTAAATTCGCATATGCAATTGAACCCTTACTAACATGCGCATATAAAGATATTGGTAACCCATGACTGGGTGCTTCTGAAAGTTTTACATTTCTTGGTATTATCGTCTTAAAAACTTTTTTCCCGAAATATTTTCTCACTTCTTGAACAACTTCATTTGAAAGAGTAGTTCTCCTGTCATACATTGTAAGAAGAACGCCAAAGATATCTAATTCCGGATTCAACTTATTTTTTACCATTTTCATAGATTCCAATAGTTTTGTAACACCTTCGAGTGCATAAAACTCGCATTGGATAGGTATTAAAAGCGAATCTGCTGCTACTAATGAATTAATTGTTAATAATCCTAGAGAAGGAGGGCAGTCTATTAAAACAAAATCAAAACTATCCTTTATTTCTAAAACTAGACTTTTTAAAATGCTTTCTCTTGCAATTGCGCTTACTAATTCAATTTCTGCTCCAGCGAGTTGTATTGTTGCTGGAACAAGAAATACATTTGGCTCTATAGTTTCTAAAATAAGTTTTGAAAATGGGTAATCCCTTAATAGTGCATCATATATATCATGCTCTAGGCTTTCTTTTTCAATCCCATAACCACTTGTTGTATTTCCTTGAGGGTCTATGTCTATCACTAGTACTTTTTTTCCTTGTTCTCCCAATGAGGCACTCAGATTTACTGCTGTTGTTGATTTTCCTACTCCTCCTTTTTGATTGATTATTGCTATTGCCCTTGCGGTTTTATTAGGAAAAGCTCTTTTAGTGTCTTTATATGACAATCTTCCTCCTAATAGTTATATTTTTTCATTACATGTTTCACGTGAAACATGTATTCTTACTATAGTTCTTGATTATATAGTTTTTTAATGCAGATAATTTTTCATATAAAGGGGATGCATTTTCGCTATCCCGTTTTTTCTTGGTAATTCCACCTTTTCATGGCCTATTTTTTTATAGATAAAAATATTCCTTTCACCATACCCATGAGGTAGTAAAACTGTTTCCCGTGAAACAGTTTTCATACCGCATAAATCCAATATGGAATCGGCAGAAGAAATTTCTTGAAAAGAGGGGCGCCCTTTTGTAACAACAAGAACCCCATCCTTACTTAATAAAGGGGCTGCATATTCAATTAAAACTGCAAGCTCTGCTACAGCACGAGCGACTACAAGATCAAATGAGTGTGGAATTTCTTTAGCCAACTCTTCTACTCTGACATGCCGCAAAGTTACATGTTGTAAGTTTAAATCTGAAACAATATTTTTTAGAGCGTTAATCTTCTTACCAACAGAATCTATAAGTGTGGCTTGCCAACCCGTAACAACAGAAAGTGGTATACCGGGATAACCAGCTCCTGTTCCAATATCTAAAAAATTATTAATTGACAAAGAAAGAGGGGAAATCAGTGGTAATAACAAAAGCGAGTCAATAATATGCTTATATATACCTTCTTTTACACTTAAGATATGTGTTAGATTAACATCTTTATTTTTTTCTTGAACTAATAAAAGATGCTTTAAAAGGAGGACTGCTTGAGCATCTGTGACTTTAATTCTTAAATTATCCAGTTCTTTTTTTAAAAGTAAAAGATACGAATTAAAATTATCTTCCAAGAGAACTCCATTCGTATAAAAATCTGTCAAAAAATCTTTAAAAAAATTTTTAGGTATTTTTCGAAACTACAGACTGAAAATTTTAAATAACTATATACTAAAAAAATAATTAAAAGAAAGGCTTTCAGATGAAATCTATTAAATCATTTTTTAAAAGTTTAGAAGATACATCAACCAAATAAAAAATAGGCATATTTATATATTAACTATAAGACGACGATACTTTTTTACTATAGTTATATATATAAATATATATAAGAGATCTCAAAGAAAATTATACAGCCTATGGGCGTACTTAATAATGAACTTTAAAAGAAAAAAAACTGTAAACTGCGGCTTTTTTTTCTACAAATACATGTTTTGATTATTAATTAATAAAAGTCACAACTACATGACGCTCCGGTTCATCGCCTTCAGAATGAGTCGTTACAGAAGGATCATTCATCAACGACATATGAATAATCCTACGCTCGTATGGAGTCATTGCTGGCAACGAAACATGTTTATGTGCTTTCTTGACTCTAAGAGCAGCGTTTTTTGCTAATGCTTCTAATTTGTCTTTACGTCGAGACTTATACCCCTCTATATCAACAATCAAAGGATAATGAAAGCCTAAAACATTGCTCATATATGAGTTAAGAACAATTTGCAAAGCATCAAGCGTGCGGCCGTGTCGACCGATAAGAACAGCAAGATCACCACCGCTTATGTTAAGAATGAGCTCACCCTCATCACCATCAAACTCATCGACATCAACATGTTCCTCATTAAAGCATAAAAGTATGGAACGTAAAAAATTTATTGCAATATCAGCAATTGTATCAATCTCTGATTCATCAAGCTTTTTGTTTATCTCATAATGACTTTTCATTGCATCATATTTGGATTTTGTAGTATACGAATCCTCGTTGTTGTCTTCAAGACTTGATACAGGATCATCTATAATATTAGCTTCCATACTATCCTCCGTGAAGACAACCATATAATTAATTTAAATATATAGAATACAGGTTAATTTTTTTTATGTGGGCGCTTTTTATGCTCGCGCCTCACAATGTCAATTTGATTTTCCTGCCCTTGTGCTTCAAGCTTCGCTTCTGTTTCTGCTTTTACTTGATCCATAACACGTTGTGTAACTATTTTTTGTTGTGCAACTTGCCAAATTGCAGATGCATCATAGTACAATATGACAGCAGCAGGGAGACTCCATCCTATCCAAACCATCATTACAGACATAATGATTCCCATTAGCAGCATTTGACTTCGTTGCCCCTCAGGGGTATTTTTTGAATTCATAAGCATGGGAATAAGCGTAAACACACCAAAAAATATTACAAGAATTATGTAAGCAACTGCAGATCCCCAGCCAGAAGAGGCAATCATGCTTTTACATGAATCTGCTAAAGATGGTACAAAATTAAGAAAGCTTGCATCAGATGGAACCTGCTTTGCAACGGTAAATAATCCGAAAAAGATGGGCATTTGCAAAATAACTGGCAAGCAGCCGCCAACAGGGTTGAATTTATGTTCAGAATAAAACTTCTGCAATTCTTCAGCCTGTTTTTGAGGGTCATCGGCATATTTTTCTTGTATTGCCTGCATTTTAGGCTGGAGCGCCTGCATCTTCGCTGAAGAGGCCGTTTGTTTTGTCATCAGTGGAACTAAGATCAAACGAATAATGATCGTCAGCACGATCACTGCAATTCCCCAGTCGCCTGTCCAACTAGCAAGTACTGCAAGCACTGAAGTCAGAAAATTGACAAACCAATCCCACATACTTCCTCCGAGAATTCGTTATGGAACAGGATCATATCCCCCAGAATGAAAAGGATTACAGCGCAAGAGCCGTTGGAACGTAAGCCATCCTCCCTTTACCATTCCATACCTACTAATAGCAATCATTGCATATTCAGAGCATGTTGGAGAATAGATGCAAGAATCAGGCAATAAAGGCGATATCCAATGGCGATACCACTTAATTAATGAAAGAAAAAAATTTCCACCCTGATTCATCTTATTCCTCACCTCTGTATCCAGCCTTCTTTAAAAGCATTTTCATTACAGCAACAATATCAGTAGAACGAGCTTGATATGTAGCTGGTGTTGCAAAGAAAATTATATGTAGACCCTTCTGAGGAAAACAACAATAATACGCAGCAGCACGCATAACTCTCTTACAGCGATTGCGGAAAACTGCATTACCTAAGCGCTTAGGAGCAACAAAGGCCACTTTGCTAAATACAAATTCATCATCTTTAAGGATGACCATCCTTAAAAGACGATGGTTAAATCTTCTTCCATCAAAATAGACCTTTTGAAATTCCTGTTTGGTTGTAAGGGTTTGCATATAAGGTTTGACTAAACAGATAGCTGCTTGCGTCCTTTTGCGCGGCGACGAGATAAAACTTTACGGCCACCTCGCGTGCTCATACGAACTCTAAAGCCATGGGTTGTAGCACGCTTACGCTTATTAGGTTGATAAGTACGCTTCATAATTACAAATCCTCCTAAATCAAGGGTCATGGTAGGTAAGTCTAGTAGACGAATAGCTTTCAAATTGTAGGGGTCCCACCTCTGCCTTGTCAAACTTATAAAGTGCGTAAAAGCGTTTAGCTATTTTTTTCTTGGAATGCAAATCCATTTAGAAGAAAATATATTTTCTATGATACGTAAACTACAAGGATAGGTGCTATTATTTTTCACCCGGACGAGGCATTAAAAAGTGAGTTATTAACAAGATTTCAAACATTGTTGAAATCTTTCTTTCTCATTTTTTTAAGGCTGAAATCTTTTAACACTTCGATGAAATTTTGTTGAAAGGAGGTATGGATGGCAACTCACACCTTTTATCCTTTTGTTGAAGAAAACCATATAGAAAATGCTCAAGCGTCTACTTTTCCTTCAAATGAACCCCTATGTGTGGATAAGGTTCAATTTCCAACTCGTATAGCTGTTTATGATGACGCTGCGGCGGCACCACGTGTACTTATCGTTGAACCTTCTGATGTACGCGAGTATTTAGAGGAAATAACTCAAAACGTGACCAAACTCTCGCATGAACAGGGAGGGAATATCCCTTTTATGGTTATAAGAGAAATTGTTGAAAATTTAATACATGCCTATTTTATTGAGCCTGCCATTTCTATACTTCCTGGCGGCAACACAATTCGTTTCTCAGATCAAGGACCAGGCATAAAAGAGAAAAAACGTGCCATGGAGTATGGGACGACTTCTGCCACAGAAGAAATGAAACGCTATATAAGAGGGGTGGGGTCAGGCCTTCCATACGCAAATCAATACTTGTTGGATAAGGGGGGATCCCTTGTTATAGAAGATAACATGTCTAGGGGCACTGTGGTGACAATTTCTATGGGCGCAGCTAGTAATAACGCTCTCAGAAAACAAGGAGATAGTGAGCCGTTTGACTTTCCAAAGGTTTCTAAGAGAGGAAAGACAATATTAAATTATCTTCTTTCACATGAATGCGTCGGACCAAAGGAACTTGTAGCATCTTATGGGTTTTCCGCAGCAACATGGTCAAGAGAGCTACACACACTTGACATTGACGGATTAATTATCAAAGAAAAGGATGGCCAAAAGCGCCATTTAACTGCAGTAGGAAAAGCTCTTCTTACCCATTTACACAAACAGTCATCTCTCACATAAAACAAGCGGGCTTATACTGTTGGAAACTTTTCAACATTTCTGCTATTAAAGCAGAAGGGGATTCTGTCCGCGAACGGAAGATATATGGAACAAGAGAGACAAACTGACGCTGACGTATTATGGAGTGATGTTCTTCTTTTATTAGAAAAAAAGAAGATGGCCCCATCAACACTAGCTATGCTCAGCGACTGCACTCCTATCGTTCTTTTAAACGGTAAGCTAACAATTTCTACAAGTCTTGGCTTTGCCCGGCGCAAAATAGAGCAAGAACAAAAGACAATTGAAGAGTGCCTTTCTGAAGCTGCATTCCAGCCTATAAAATTAGAGATTCTGCTTTCACGTAATGAGAGTCCTAATATTCCTACACAAACAACAGTTGCCTCCGATGAAGAAATTGAGCAGCTATCTCATAGGGATTCTCAAGATCCACAACAAATTACAAAAGAAGAGACACACCGTAACAACATTCTCGCAGAAGATATTCCGGAAGTTGATTCTAAACTGACTTTTGACCGCTTCGTTGCAGGAGAAGAAAATATCCTTGCACTTGAAGCAGCTAAACAAGTGGCAAATGGAGAGAATAAAAGTTATAACCCACTTTTTATCTATGGTAAAAGCGGGCTCGGTAAAACCCATCTGCTTCGAGCTATTCAAAATTATATTTCAGCAAATGACCCATCGCGGTTATGTATATATCGGTCTGCGACACAATTTGTAGAAGATTATCGCATGTCTATGAATGATCCAAGTGCACCGCCACGCAATGTATTGGCAAAAAGCTATCAAGACGTTGATGTTTTAATTATTGATGATATCCAAAATATGTGTACTGCGGCTGGCACAATCAGATTCTTTTTTGAAACTTTCAATGCTTTAACGTCACATGGCAAACAAATCGTCTTAGCGGCCGATCGCTCCCCAAGCCAATTAGGGATGGGTGAAAGTAAATTTGATGAAAGGGACACTAGTCGTATGGACTCGGGAGTGACCGTATCCATACAAGTACCAGATTATGAATTGAAGCTCAACCTCGTTAATGCTTTTTATGAACGTATGAAAGCAGATGCAAAAACTGAACATATTCAAGGTCTTGATGGAACTATAAACGAAGACTTGAGAAGGCTTATGGCAGAAAGAGCAGGAACAAGCATTCGCTTAATTAAGGGATATGTACAATCCTGTTTAATGCTGGCACACCAAAAACAACAAAAAAATGACGAGATGACACGCGAAGATGTCATACGGCTCGCCCAACAAAAATGGCCAACTGGGCAGCATATTGTGACAATCGAGCAAATTCAAAAAGCGGTTGAGGGTTATTACGACATATCACATGATGACCTAGTGGGATCAAAGAGAAATAAAGAGCTTATGGAACCCCGCCATGTAGCAATTTGGCTTACTAGAGAGATGACGGACAACACGTTAGCAGATATAGGGAAAAAATTTGGCAACAGAACTCATGCCACAGTTAAGCATTCAATCGCATGGGTTGATAACTTAAAGAGTCATGACCGCCTCTTTCATGACCGTGTAGAAGCAATCCATGACAGTATTACTGACATCACCTAATCGTTGAAGGATTTGTAGAAAACTTGTGAGATAGTATCTAAAAGTCTGCAATCCGTGTTGAAAGAAAAAATCAAAAATAGAACGGATGTTAATTTCGTCGATGGAATGGAAAGGTCCCATAAATAAAAAATACCCGTTAAACTGCAGTTTCAATGAGTTTTAGACATTTCTACACGCTCTATTACTTCTATTATCTCTTTAAATAAGAAGAAAAGATAATAACTATATCTGTAAAGAGAGGAAGGCCATGAAATTCTCGGTTAGTCAGTCTTCACTTAATTTAGCCTTATCTATTGTTGGAAAGGGCTTAGCAACAAACTCAACTATTCCAATTCTTTCGGGCATATATCTTAAGGCTGCTGATGGCACAATTGAACTGCAGACAACGGATTTAAATATATCTATTCGTCATAAAATTCCAGCAAACGTAGAAGAACCGGGAATAACAGTTGTATCAGGAAAACTATTAACAAATATTGTTAAAACACTGCCTGATGCCGCCGTAACGTTTGAATCAACTCCTCATAATATAGCTATACATTGTGAGAGATCTTCTTTTAAGCTCACGACACTTGAAGCAGAAGATTTCCCAGAGTTTCCTTCATTAGCGCTCGATAGATCGATTGAACTTCCGAGTAAGACACTCTCTCAAATGATATCAAAAGTATATCGTGTAACTTCAAAAGACAATTCAAGGCCTATTCTACAAGGGATTCAGCTCACTGTTGAGAATAACACTATGCGTCTAGTAGCAACTGATTCATATCGTCTTGCTGTTTGCGATACCCATACTGATACTGATTCCAAAGAACCCTTCTCGGTTATTGTCCCTGGTGGGACTTTCCATGAAGTGCTCAGCTTACCTTCTATGACAGAAAAAATTCTTATTGGCACTACAGACAGCCAAGTTGCCTTTGTTTTTAACAATACTACATTCATCTCTCGTCGAGTTGAAGGCAATTTTCCTAATTATCGCCAGTTGCTCTCGTCTAATTGCAAGACGTCAGTAAAGTTTGAAGCAGGTTTGCTCGCTCCCGCGCTTAAAAGAGTTTCTGTTATTGCAGCCGCTAATCCTGCAGTTAAATTTATCATTAACGTTAATGACGCAACGATGACTTTAGAGGCATTTGCCCCTGATCAAGGTGCGTCATCCGAGACTCTTAGTGTTGAAGTAGAAGGAGAGGATATTACCATTGCCTTAAACCATCGTTATGTAGCAGATTGTCTTGCTGCAGTTTCAGACACAGACAAACTTACACTTGAACTTGAAGGGCCTATGCGTCCGGGTGTGTTTAAGTCATATGGAGATATTAATTATCTATACCTTTTGATGCCAGTAAGACTTTAGGTAGGAGCAGTATCTTTGGGGCTTTCATTACAGCGTTTGTGTTTGCATAACTGGCGTAACTTTACCGATAAAATCTTATCTTTTCCAACAGGCACGACAGTACTTGTAGGTTTAAACGCAGTAGGCAAGACTAACACTATAGAAGCGCTCCAATTGCTGACCTCTGGCTTCTCATTTCGCCATCCCCGGCCATCTCAGTTAATTCTTGATGGATATGATTCAGCCTATGCGAAAGCTAAGATTGTCGGTGATGGACGACAAATAGATATTGAGTGCCAGGTTGGGCCAAATAAAAAAAGTTTCTTTCGTAATGGGAAACGCTGTTATTCACAAGAAATTCCTCAAACTCTTATGTCTGTGCTTTTTAATCCTGATGATCTTTCTTTTGTTAAGCGCAGCGCAGCCACTAGAAGAGATGAACTTGATTTTTTCGGTCGACAGATCAGCGCTTCATATGGCAAATTAGTCAGCACTTACATGCGCTCTATAGAACAAAGGAACAGCCTTTTAAAAGATCCTTTTATTGATCCTAGTATTCTTCACGCATGGGATATTTCAGTGTCCGCAGGCGCGGCAGCATTGCTATACGCACGTCTCAAACTCTTTTCTCGTTTACGTATAAAAGCTGAGCATATATATCAAGAGATATCTGACGGAGAAACGCTTACCTGCACATATTCGTCTTCTTTAAAAGAAAAAAGCTTTAATTTATCAAAAGCTGAGATGGAGCAAGTCTTTTTAAATCTTCTTACAGCAAGCCATGACGAAGATCATCGTCGCCAACAAACAACGGTTGGTCCCCATCATGATGATCTTTGTTTTTTTATCAATGATAAGAATGCACGAATTTATGGTTCTCAAGGGCAGCAGCGGACTATCGTCCTTGCTTGGAAAATGGCAGAAGTTGATGTTGCTGAAGATATAGTTGGAGAAAAGCCATTACTTTTACTAGACGATGTCATGAGTGAGCTTGATAGTCACCGCCGTGACGCAGTGATAAAATTTGTTGAGAAAGATATTCAAACAATAATCACTACAACTAATCTTGACTATTTTTCTCATGAATTACTTGATAGAGCGGAGGTGGTCACATTTAATGGATGCACCTGATGTATATTCAAATGAGATTGACCCTGAATACTTTCAATTAAATCGGCCAACTTCCACAGCATCAATCTCAAAAATTCTTGATCAACTTGTTGGTGCTTCCTTAAAAAAGCGTCTTAACGCTACTCAACGATGTGCCTTGGCATGGAATGAAGCAAATGGTGATCGCGAGCGAAATCATACGACAGGAGTTTTTTTATTACCCCCCCATATTAAAGGCAATGCCCCGCGACTTATCGTTTATGTTGACAATCATTCTTGCATGACTGATTTCAACACAAACGCTGAATTATACTTAGCACGTCTTGCAAACTGGGGTCTTGCTCTATCAGGCCTTGAGTTTAAAGTATCTCATTCAGCAAAGATAAAAAGAAAAAAATCCCCCAAAAAAGAAGAACAAGCTTTACCTCAATTAAACAAGGAAGAGCTCGCTCACATAGATGAAATGGTAGCGGCACTTCCATCTGAACTCAGAGGCAAAGTACGATATGCCATGTGTGCGTCTTTACGTAGGACAAAGATCTGAGACGGCTTATTTTTTAGATAAGAAAGCCAAATGATGATTTATAGCGTTGATTAGTAATTTAGCCAAATAACGCTTATACAGCGCCTTAAAAAGAATCATTTGTCTTTATAACCCTGCTTTTTGGTTGAGGCTGGGATAAAAAGAGCTATCGGAGTAAACTAAAGAAAAGTCATTTTAAAAAGGGGGATATGTGCCCAACACAAAAAAGCATCCTGGAGAATATACAGGCAGGGAAATTAAAGTACTTGAAGGTCTTGAGCCAGTTCGTAAAAGGCCGGGAATGTACATAGGGACAACAAGTTCTTCTGGTCTCCATCATCTCGTATGGGAAGTTGTTGATAATTCCGTTGATGAGGCAATGGCTGGATACTGTTCCAAGATAAAAATAACAGTTCATCCAGACAACTCAATAACGGTTGAAGATAATGGGCGTGGCATTCCAGTTGATATGCATCCAACAAAAAAAATACCAACGCTTGAGGTTGTTCTTACCGTTTTGCATGCTGGTGGAAAATTTGACAATGATGCCTATAAAGTATCAGGAGGCCTTCATGGTGTTGGTGTATCAGTAGTTAATGCTTTATCAAAAAAAATGGTTGTTCAAGTTCGGCGTAATGGCCATATCTATGAAATGGCCTTTGCTCGCGGTAAAACTACCGAAAAGATGAGAATTGTCGGCTCAGCAAAGACAACAGGAACCACGGTTAGCTTTTGGCCAGATGATTTGATTTTTGAAACTACAACATACGATTACGACACTTTGCACGATCGCTTGCAAGAGACGGCTTTTTTAAATCGTAATCTAAAAGTTATTCTTATTGATGAACGCGAACTTACGCCTCGTGTGGATGAGTTTTGCTATTCAGGGGGTATTGTTGACTTTGTTAAGTACCTCAATGATGAAAATACCATCCTTCCTGGGCTTTCACATCCAATTTATATTGAGGGGAAATCCTCAGATGATGAAAAGCCAAATGCAAAAGGAGAAGTAGAAGTCGCTTTACAGTGGAACACTGGTTATTCCGAGCATGTGATGAGCTTTGCAAATGATATTTATACAGAAGAAGGTGGGATGCACCTCGAGGGATTTCGCAGTGCTCTAACTAAAACAATTAATGATTATGCGCGATCACATAAGCTTCTCAAAGAAAAAGATGCCAACCTTACAGGGGATGACATCAGAGAAGGCCTTACAGCGGTCTTGTCAGTTAAGCTGCCTGATCCTCAGTTTGAAGGTCAAACAAAGGCAAAGCTTGGCAGCTCTTTTATGCGCACCATAACAAATAAAATTGTTTCGCAAGGCATGTCTGACTATCTTGAGGAACATCCCAACCAAGCGAAGGAGATCTTTAAAAAAGCCAGCCAAGCTGCCAAAGGTCGTCTCGCTGCCCAAAAAGCACGTCAAGCGACAAGGCGCAAGGGTTTACTTGAGTCTGCAAGCCTTCCCGGAAAACTCGCAGATTGTTCAGTACGAGATGCTGAGATGACCGAGCTTTTTATCGTAGAGGGTGATTCCGCCGGTGGTTCAGCCAAGATGGCTCGTGACAGATCTATTCAAGCCGTCCTTCCTTTAAGAGGAAAAATTTTAAATGTAGAGAGAGTTCAAGAGCATAGAGCCCTTTCATCTGAGACTATACAATCCCTTATAACTGCAATAGGGACAGGGGTTGATCAAGAGTTTGATATAACAAAAGCTCGCTATCATAAAATAGTTATCATGACTGATGCTGATGTTGATGGCGCACACATCCGTATTTTACTGCTGACTTTTTTTTACCGTTATATGCGTCCAATGATTGAAGCTGGATATATTTACGTTGCTCAGCCACCTCTTTATCAGTTGAAGCCTAAAGGCAAGAAGCATGGTAAATATATTTATACCGACGAGGAGCTTGCTGTTGAGGCAAAAAAATATGAGGATGCGAGCCGCTATACAGTTCAGCGCTATAAAGGATTAGGAGAAATGGATCCTGAACAGCTTTGGTCAACAACAATGGAACCAAAAAATCGTATTTTGCTTCAGGTAACAATAGAAGATGGCATGGCTGCAGAACGCGCAGTGAGTGACCTTATGGGCAATCAAGTAGAAAAACGTAAAGATTTTATCCAAACTCACGCAAAAGACGTGAGATTTTTAGATATTTAAAAATCAGCTGTGACCTTCTCACAAAAAAGGATCCATGAATGGCAGAAAATAACGATAAAACTCAAAAGCCCCAACCAGGAAACAATTTTCAAGGGGATTTTTCCGATAAAAGCCCTAATGATATTCAATCATCAGATGATGATCAAGAAGACGGAATAAGCCTCGGGGGAGCAGATCTTGATCACACTATCTCAGATGAAGCAGGTACGAGGCTCTCATTAACTGATATTCAAGGAGGTACTCTTAAGCCAACGGATATGGCCAACGAGATGAAGACCTCGTTTCTAGAGTATTCTATGTCAGTTATCGTTGCCCGCGCCCTGCCGGATGTTCGTGATGGTTTAAAGCCCGTTCAGCGCCGTATTCTTTATGCGATGAACGAAGCGCATATCATACCTTCTCGTCCACACAAAAAAAGCGCTTGGACTGTCGGGGAGGTGATGGGTAAGTATCACCCCCATGGGGATTCCTCAATTTATGATGCCATGGTGCGTATGGCACAAAATTTTTCCATGAGGCTGCCTCTTATTGATGGTCATGGAAACTTTGGTTCCATTGATGGGGATCCTCCTGCAGCTATGCGCTATACAGAAAGTCGCCTGACATATCCTGCTATGGAGATGCTGCGTGATCTTGATAAGGAAACTGTCAACCTACAGCCAAACTATGATGAGTCTCTTGAAGAGCCTTCTGTTTTGCCGTCGCGCTTTCCAAACCTTCTTGTTAATGGTAGCCAAGGTATCGCTGTTGGTATGGCTACCAATATTGCTCCACATAATCTTGCTGAAGTGACCAAGGCAGTGTGTCTCATGATAGACAAGCCCGATGTTTCGACAGAGGATTTGATGAAGGTTATGCCCGGTCCAGATTTCCCAACAGGCGGAACCATCATGGGTACAGACGGTATCCGAGATGCATACAATACCGGGCGTGGAACAGTTTGCGTTCGCGCACGCGTTCATATCGAACAACGTAAAAATGGCCGCCAAAGACTTGTTGTCACTGAAATACCATACCAGGTTAATAAGGGAACTCTACAAGAGCGCATTGCCCAACAAGTGAATGAGAAACATATTGAGGGCATATCCGACATGCGTGATGAGTCTAACCGTAAGGGCATGAGAATTGTCATTGATTTGAAAAATGGCGCTGTTCCTCAGGTTGTACTTAATAATCTCTATAAGCGCACACAGCTCCAGTCAAACTTTAATGTAATTAACATCGCTCTTGTTGATGGCGCACCTCATACGTTGACCTTGCGCGAAATGATCGGTCACTACATAGACCATCAAATCGATGTGGTCACAAGGCGTACGCAATATGACCTTACAAAAGCTAAAAAAGACTTACACATACGCGAGGGTCTGCTGATAGCCGTTGACAATATCGATGAGGTTGTGCATATTATTCGATCCAGCAATGACGACAACGAATCAAAGCGTCGGATGCATGATCGCTTTGGTATAGATGATGTCCAAGGCGAAGCCATTCTTCAAATGCGCCTTCGCCGTCTTACAGGGCTTGCCAGAGATGAACTAGTAGCCCAAATTGGAGACTTGCGCGAGCGCATCTCTTACTATGAGGACTTACTTTCCCATCGCGAAAAAATTCTCAGTGTAATCAAAGAAGAGCTTCAACAAATCTCAGATCGCTTCTCAGACAAGCGACGGACAAGCATCTCTGGTCACGAGGCACAAGATCTTGATGTGGAAGATCTCATTGCTGAAGAAGACATGGTAGTCACGTTCACTCATGGCAGCTATATCAAACGTCTTCCTGTTGCTACCTACCGTGCCCAAAAAAGAGGGGGAAAGGGTGTCCAGGGGCTTTCTCTAAAAAACAATGACTTCGTTGAAGACCTCTTTGTTGCATCGACTCATGACTATGTAATGTTTTTTACCAACAAAGGAAAAGTCTACCGTCTTAAAGTGCATGAGCTGCCCATTGGAGGAAGGCATGCGCGTGGTTCAGCAATGGCTAATGTGCTTCCTCTTTCAGAGAAAGAATATCCAACTGCCGTGATTACTTGTCGCGATTTTCCTGCAGATGAATATCTTATGTTTGCCACGCGATCTGGTATGGTCAAAAAAACCTCTATGTCAGTTTATGACAATAGTCGACGTGATGGTCTCATAGCAATAAATCTAAAGCCAGGGGATGAGTTGGTAAACGTTCGCCGCGTTAAGCCGGGAGAGCGCGTGATCCTTTGTTCATCTGATGGCAAGACTATTGTTTTTGATGAAAAAAGCATTCGCCCAACTGGCCGTGATACACGTGGTGTAATAGGTATTAATTTGCGTCCTCATGCGACTATGCTGGGGATGGAGATCTCGAACGGAAAAGGAGACCTTTTTGTCATTACAGAAAACGGCTATGGCAAAAGGACGAGGGTTTCCGAATATCCCATACACAATCGTGGCGGCCAAGGAGTTAATACCATAACAATGACCCCTAAAAAAGGAGCCCTAGTTGCTTGCCGCGTTGTAGGTCCTCAGCATGAACTTATGATTGTTTCAGAAGCCGGTGTGATGATACGCGTAAAGGCTACGGATGTGAGCAGGCTTGGCAGGGCTACCCAGGGAGTAAAGATCATGAATCTCTCTGAGGGAGACCATGTAAGTGCTGTTGCAAGGATGGTTGCCCACAAAAAGAAAGCTGCCCATATACCTGAAGGACAAGGTATGCTTGATCTGTCTTCAGCTGGAGTTCGGGATGCTGACGAGGAACAGCCCGTTGATGTTGGTGGGGAGGAAGAAATTGATGAGGGGATTATCGACTACCCTGATGAAGCTGATGTAAAAGAATAGCATCACCATGCTATGCTCTTCCTTTTTTCATGTGACCATAAAAGGAGGGGCATAGCTCATGATGTAGTTTCTCGATGCTAAATTTAGTGTTTATTTTGATGGCCTGTTATGAGTGTCGTACCGTGAACCAAAATCATCCGCATTGAGATTTTCAACGAAATTATGAAACTCTGCTAGCTCCTGTTTCTTTTCTTCTTGTTCGACTCCGGCAAAATCAGGAAGAGTTGCGGTATCAAGTACGTGTTCGTCAGCATATATTGGCACATTTGCCCGGACCGCTGTTGCAATCGCGTCTGACGGCCGGCAGTCAATGTCAATACGCGTGCCCTTAAAATCTACAAGCATCAGGTTTGCGTAGAATGTGGTTCCATGAACATCGACAATCGCAACCCCTGTTAATTTAGCTCCAAGACGACGTATGGTTGAAAGAAGAAGGTCATGCGTTTTTGGGCGCCGGCCCCCCTCAGAGACTACCCCTGTTGAAATAGCCGCAGCTTCAATAGTGCCAATGCGTATGGGAAGCTCTTGTGCAGGTTTATCGCCATGATTATGAGTTGCTAGGACCAGCAAAGATGCAACAGGTCCTCCTGCAACAACAACAGTTTTAATATCCATATGGACAAGCACTGAGACACTCCTTTCCCTCCGCGTAATGGTACCCGATTAGAGCCTACTCAGCTCTTTTTTGTGAATGCTTTTTGATTTTCAACAAAACAACGCGAGAACAGAAAAATTCGTTGACCCATTTTATGGTGGGGTGTAGCATAGTTGCTTGCGTTGGGCCTGTAGCTCAGTTGGTTAGAGCGTCCGGCTGATAACCGGGAGGTCACAAGTTCAAACCTTGTCAGGCCCACCACGTTTCTTGACAATAATCGCCCCAGCGCTAGCCGAGTCGCCGCTGGGGCGGTTATTATTCAGGTGGTACGTATCTGCTCGGGGACGTAGCTCAGCTGGGAGAGCGCGGGCTTTGCAAGCCTGAGGTCGTGGGTTCGAACCCCATCGTCTCCACCACACATACAAGCCAGGGTTGGTCCCTGGCTTTTTTATTGGCCGTATATCTTGTACTATCGCAGGAGCACTATAAAGAGAAAAATAAAAGAGAAGGCATATGCCTCATGGGAGAACTCATTTTTTAACACAAAGTCTCTATCCAGTGACTGAGAGCAACAATGACTCACTTTTCAAAAGGTTCGGCTCGCCTAGACGGCGTTTCTCCAAAAACTGACAAGCTTGCTACTACGCTTTTTAGCGACGCACTTGATATGCTTGCTGAAGGCGAGCCACTGAACGTCTTATTGGTTGTGGAAGACATACATGGTGCTCGAGCGAGCTATACCATTTCTGACGACGACGAAAAAGCTCTTATTTCCAAAGCGCACAATCAAGTGCGTGAGCTGGCTCGTCAAGGAGGGGATGACGACATTAACCTCAATATGCCCGTTCGCTATGCTATTGCCTACATGGGTGCCATAGAGACCACGCAAGCTGACGGTTTTAAAGATGCACTCATTCTTGAGTTCGGTGAGAAGGGCTACAAAAGCTACTCTGCCTACTCCTATGTGAAGGGACGAGGCCATAAGTTTGCCTGGAATGACCCATCACCTGCTGGTGAGGTGGAGCCTCTTTTGTAGTGGGGATGGCATACTGTTTTATATTCTTGATGATTGATATAAAGGTCTGGGAAACAGAGGTAGCATGCTTCAAAAAAACATTCGCAATATAGCCATCATTGCTCACGTGGACCATGGCAAAACGACGCTGGTTGATAAGCTTCTTCGTGCTACAGATGCATTTCGAGCTAATCAGCAGGTGCAAGATCGTGTGCTCGACTCAAATGAGCAGGAGAGAGAGCGTGGGATTACCATACTGGCAAAAAACATTTCAATTGAATATAAAGGAATAAAGATAAATGTGATAGATACGCCGGGTCACGCTGACTTTGGCGGTGAAGTTGAACGCGTTCTAAAGATGGCAGATGGTGCTCTTTTGCTTGTTGATGCCGCCGAAGGCCCAATGCCACAAACACGCTTTGTTATGCGTCATGCCATTGACGCAAACCTGCAAATTATGATTGTGATTAATAAAATTGATCGTCCTGGCGCAAACCCAGAGAACGCGTTGAACGCAAGCCTTGACCTCATGATGGACCTTGGCGCATCAGACAACCAGCTTGAATTTGCTATGGAACACGTCATATACGCTTCTGCATTACAGGGGTTTGCACGGTTGCATCCCAACGACAAAGGAAACGACATGTTTCCTCTTCTTGATATGATCGTTAATGAAATGCCTGCTCCGGATGTAGATCCCACAGGACCGCTCGCGATGCAATGTGTGACAATAGATCATTCTGATTATGTGGGACGTATTGGAATTGGACGTGTGTATTCCGGAACAATTCACGACGGTGACAAGATTCTTGTTGTGAAAAATGATGGAAGCCGTGCGATGAACCAAGTCAAACAACTTTTTACGTTTGACTATCTTGGACGCAAAGAATGCCAACAAGTCGTCGCTGGGGACATAGGAGCCGTTGTCGGGATAGACTCGACTGACATAGGAGACGTGTACACAGATCCAGACAACCCAGTTGAGCTTCCACCAATTGAAATAGATCCGCCGACCCTTGCTGTCGTTTTCGAAGCTTCGACAAGCCCCTTAGTCGGGCAGGATGGAGATATAGTTGGAGGGAGGCAGCTCAAAGAGCGCCTTCTAACTGAGGCAGAAAACAATGTGACAATGCGCATAGAAGAACTCCCTGACAAAACCGGCGTAGAAGTTGCGGGACGAGGGATCTTGCACCTGTCAGTGCTAATGGAGGCCATGCGGCGCGAGGGTTATGAATTTCAAGTTGGCAGGCCACGCGTATTGTTTAAAAGGGGGGAAGATGGCCAGAAGCTTGAGCCTATCGAACAAGCGGTTGTAGAGTGTCCTGGAGAATTTTCGGGGAAGGTAATTGAACTTTTTGGTAATTCTGGCGGCACCATGACAAGCATGGAGACTGGTGTGACGCAAACACACCTCGAGTTTACTATCCCGACGCGTGGCATCATGGGACTTAAAAACCGCATTTTGAACGTGACTCATGGAGAAGCAGTCTTCTACCACACATTTTTATCATATGGTCCTTTTGTAGGGAACATAGGAGGCCGTGAGAACGGTGCCATGATTTCAATGTCAACCGAAAGGGCAGTAGCATACGCTCTTGGGACGCTGCAAGAGCGAGGCACGCTTTTCATAGAGCCCGGTACTGAGTGCTACGAAGGCATGATTGTCGGAGAAAGGTCTAAGCCCGGCGACATGGTCGTCAACATTGCTCGTACAAAAAATTTAGGTAACCAGCGTTCCTCAACTGCTGATATAGCAGTCCAGTTGACACCTCCTCGTACTTTTAGTTTGGAGGAGGCACTCGAATATATTATGGATGATGAGTTGGTTGAGGTAACACCGAAGCACATACGTCTGCGCAAAAGAATTTTAGATAGCACAGCGCGTCGTAAATGGGCCGTCCGTTCAGGTCTTGTTAAAAAGTAGAAATCAGAAAAAGTTCTTAAATCGAGAAGGCAATTATCAGGCGCATTTTCTATAGTTTGAAATGGCGAAATCCTGTATACTGTCCTGTGCGCTATTTCTGGAGAGTTGTCCGAGTGGCCGAAGGAGCACGATTGGAAATCGTGTAGGCGTCTAAAGCGCCTCCTGGGTTCAAATCCCAGACTCTCCGCCAGAAATTGCTAGCGTGGCACCGTTGGGTGCCACGCCTTATATATGGAGAGGTGGCAGAGTGGCCGAATGCGGCGGTCTCGAAAACCGTTTACCCTTTGGGGTACGTGAGTTCGAATCTCACCCTCTCCGCCAGACATCAATGCCGATCACTAGGGTGGTCGGCTTCCTTTTTAAAACAGCTCGTCACATGTCTAACGGATGGGCTTACAATTAGAAAAACCTCAGCGATCGAAAATGCGCTTAAGGAGGGCTGCATGCAGACAGGGGCTACCGGCCACTATTACGCACGCTCGCTTGCGCTTTTGAAGCGAGACAGGGGATGGTTGAAGCCATTGCTCGTCCTTGCTTCGGCACTTTTTGTGCCCATTGTTGGTGAGTTGGGTGTACTGGGATTTGGAATGGAGTGGGCACGGCTTACCGCCTGGGGCTTCGATGCCGCTCCAAAACAGAAAAAAGTCAAGGTGGGAGCCTGTATTAAGAGTGGTTGGAGAGCTTTTATCGCAAGCTTAGGTTGTGTAGCGATCATGATCGTTGCCGATTGGCTCGTTACCCAAGTGTTTTCCTCTGCCAGATTAGATAATGTCGGTAACTTAATTACCTTGCTTATTAATGTGTTTGGTGCAGTTATTGTATCAATTGCGTCACTTCATGCTGTCATCTATAGTGACTTCAAAGCGGGATATCATTTGCGGCGCATTGGATCTATGTTGAAGCGCGATTTTAGGGGTGTGGCTAAAATCGCAGGGATGTCGGTGGTGCTTGCCTGTGTGATCGCCTTAGTGCTTGGCATTATCTTTTTTCTTGTACTTTTTAATCTCATTTCTAAGCTTATAGTCTTCTTTCCTATGCTCAGCTATGTAGACACATTAAACACATTAACCATTTCTGATGGGTTTATGATGATCTCGTTGCTGCTTACTCTTATGAGGAGCTATGCCCCTGTATTCGCTATCCTTCTTTTTCTTTTAAACTGCGGTTTGGTCTTTTTTCAATTAATCACTATAAACGCCGTTGGACTTTGGATGCGCGCCTTTGATGTTCCAGCATGGGGGAAGAGCTCCGATCCTCTTCCAATTAACTAATTTATATGACTGTTTATGCCTATTAAGTCTCACTGTATAAACTTGCATAACATAGCAATCGGGCTTCTCTCGACCTACAAATACCCGCTTTAACAATATATAGTGCCTATCTGAGAAAACAAGCTGCCGCTGCCAGACTTGACTTTGAAAAGCACCAGAATTGAACCAAAGTAGCTCCAACTCATGTCATTTAGTATGCCTCATATAGGGTTAGTGGGAAGAAAAAGAGGCCTTGCAGAAGACAACAAGAAATCCTGTGCTATGATGTGCAAGCGCGATTCTTCCTGCTCCGAAGGTATCTTCACCAATCGGAGCCATTAGCCCAGAGGAGGTGAAGATATGAAGGCATATGAATTGTTGTATTTTGTCAACCCTACGGCGACAGATGAGGTGTGCGCCGGCATCTCAAAGCGTATCGAGGTTGCTGTTACAGCTGATGGGGGTGCGGTTGACAGCGTCGACGCTTGGGGTAAGCGCAAGCTTGCCTATGAGATCGATGGCTTGACCGAGGGTGACTACATTCTTGTCAACTTCCATGCTGACCCTGCTCAGATTGCAGAGCTTGATCGGGTATTGCGTATCAATGACAACGTAAAGCGTCACATGATAGTCCGCCGTTCCGATAAAGACTAACTAAGTGTTGAGACAAGACGCACAATAGGCCTGCATAAGTTGAGAGGCAGTGGTCAGATGAGCATTAACAGAGTGAATATCTCCGGCAACCTTACCCGCGATCCTGAACTACGCTCCACACCTGGAGGCACACAGGTTCTTACGTTTGGAGTTGCTGTTAATGATCGCCGCCGAAACTCCCAAACAGGCGAGTGGGAAGACGTCCCCAACTTCATTGAGTGTGTTGTTTTTGGTGCGCGCGCTCAGGCTCTTTCGCGGTTCCTCTCAAAGGGTGCAAAAGTTGCCATTGAGGGCAAGCTTCGCTATAGCTCCTGGGAGCGCGATGGACAAAAACGCAGCAAGATAGAAGTTGTGGTGGATGAGGTTGAGTTCCTTTCATCGCGTAATCAATCACCATCGCGTACCACTGGACAGTCGACATATGCTGCCAAGCCTTCCTCAAATTACCCTCAGCAAGACTATGCACCGTCGACTCCTAAACCAGCGTCTCAACCCGCTTCCCAGACGCCTCCTTCAGCTGACGTCTTTGATGAAGATATACCGTTTTAGGATTTTAGAGAGGCATATAACATGGCTAAGCAGAAGCAAAAGCAGAAGCAAAAGCAGAAGCGCGAGGAGCAGCGGCCTGTTCATCGTAAGTACTGCCAATTCTGCAAAGAAGATGTGAAATTCATTGATTATAAAGACACTCAACTTCTTCGCAAGTTTATGACCGATCGTGGCAAGATTAAGCCTCGGCGTGTTACAGGTGCATGCACTCAGCACCAGCGTGATATTGCAGTCGCCATTAAGCGTGCTCGTATAATGGCGTTGCTTCCTTATAGCATGCCCGTTGTGTCTAACCGCGGCGGGCGTGGCCGTAACTAAAGCCGGAATAACAAGTCGAGAGAAAAGGGAGCGTTTATGAAAGTCATCCTCTTGGATGAGCTCCGGGGCAAAGGTGGAGAAGGCGACATAGTAGATGTCGCTCAGGGCTATGCAGAGAAT
>Ga0214927_100153_pt1 | contig 32848 bp, 36 predicted proteins | sample Stichaenrichm16X_FD_168612 | JGI IMG/M metagenome (GOLD analysis project Ga0214927, IMG submission 168612) | Xylose enriched microbial communities from anaerobic bioreactor in Madison, Wisconsin, United States - 16X | ecosystem: Engineered > Bioreactor > Anaerobic > Unclassified | place: USA... | reverse complement strand
GCGAAGAAGCTCGTACGCAATGGTACGCATTCGGCTACAATTGTCCCGCTCATGCTCACGGCAGGAAGCCATGTGCGCCGCCAGCTTGCGGGAGAGGGCGCAGCAAGCTGGACATCGCGCTTGAACGCAGCCGGCATTGCTACGGATTGCATGCTGGCGGGCCTTGGTTCCCTGCCGGGCGTGAGTGCCATCTTTGTCCGCCATGCACGGGAAGCCGAAGCCATCCGTTGAGACAGACAGCCTGCATCTTCATTGATACCGATATCGACAGAAAAGAGAGCGTTCCATGCTGAATGACAGCCGTCTTGTGCGTCCTGCCGCGGTGGCAGCCACGCTCCTGCTTGCCTCGAGCCTCGTGGCGCTTCCTGCCTGCAGCCAGACCTCGACCACCACATCCTCGCCCGATGCACAGAGCACGTCTGCTGCTTCCGACACGCAGAGCGTGACCTTCACGGACGATCTGGGCCGCGAAGTCACGGTCTCGAATCCGCAGCGCGTTGTTGCCTGCATGGGCTCCTTTGCGGGCGCCTGGCAGCTCGCGGGAGGCACCCTTGTCGGTGCCTCGGACGATGCGTTTTCGCACTACGGGGTTGATTCTTCGGCCGTTTCCGGTGCCGGCAAGTCGACAGCGCTCAATCTCGAGAGCATCCTCGACCTCGATCCCGATTTTGTCATTATGACCGGAATCTCTGACGGCAAGCACGCGACCGGCGTCTCGCAGGAGGACCTGGAATCCTCGCTCGACGAGGCAGGCGTGCCCGTTGCCTTCTTCAAGGTCACGACGTTTTCCGACTACGAGCGCATGATGGGAATCTTCTGCCAGATCACAGGCAGGGACGACCTCTACCAGCAGAACGTGGCCGACGTGAGGAGCCAGATCGACGACGATATCCAGACATATTCTGTGGCCGGAAGGGCGCCGACCGTGCTTGTCGTGAGCGCCTATTCGAAGGGCCTTGTCGTCCAGAACTCGACGGGCATGGCAGGAGCGATCGTGCGTGACCTCGGTGCCGTGAATACCGCAGACGAGAATCCGAGCCTTCTTTCTGACTTCAGCACAGAGGCTGTGGTCGAGGCTGATCCTGACTACATCCTCGTGCTTGCTGCCTCTGACGATGAGGCGACGGCACAGCAGTACTATGAGGACGCGGTCGGCTCCGATTCTGCCTGGGCAGACCTGACCGCTATGAAGGAAGGACGCGTCACGATGCTCGATGCGGCGCACTTCCTCTACAAGCCGCTCGACAAGTGGGCCGAGTCCTATGAGATCGTGGGCCAGGCGCTCAGCAAGTAAGGAAAGCCGTGGCTGCAGCTGAGAACAAAGAGATGAAGAGGACAGGGCACAGAGGCAGGCGCTTCGGTGCCCTGGCCCTTCTTTCTGTCGGGGCGCTTCTGGCAGCGATCCTTCTGGGCCTTGTCTTTGGCGCTTCCGGTGTCGGCGTCGGCGACGTCTGGGCGCTTGCGACAGGACAGGATATGGCGGCAAAGGCAAGAAGCATCCTCGTCTCGATCCGCATTCCCCGCGTCCTGGCAGGAGTCCTTGCGGGCGCCGCCTTCTCGGTCTCGGGTGCCCTCATCCAGGAGGTGCTCGACAATCCGCTCGCAAGCCCCAACATCATCGGCGCGAACTCGGGCGCAGGACTCGCCGTGCTCACGGTGAGCGCGCTGGCAACGGTCGGTATCGCGCTGCCGCTGCCTCTTCCGGCTGCTGCCTTCTTGGGCGCCCTTGTTGCTTCGGGACTCATACTGCTTGTGTCATTGCGGACAGGCGTCTCCAGGCTCACGGTCGTGCTTGCGGGCGTCGCGGTGAATGCCGTCTTCAGTGCCGGCATGAACGCAGTCCTCATCATCGCGCCCAATGCCTATATCGGCTCTTCCACCTATCTCGTGGGCGGGCTTTCCGGCATCGTGATGTCAGATCTCGGCCTGCCTGCCGTCCTCATCAGCGCAGGCATCGTGCTTGCCTCTGTCCTGGCGCCACGTCTCAATGTGCTTTCGCTTGGCAGCCAGGCGGCGCATGCGGTCGGCGTGCCGGTGGCTCTCCTTCGTGCAGCAGGCCTGGCCATTGCGTCTCTTCTGGCAGGAGCCTCCGTGAGCTTCTCGGGCCTCATCGGCTTCATTGGCCTCATGGTGCCCCATGTGGCAAGACGCTTCGTCGGGCACGACCTGAGATGCGTGATTCCGGTCTCCGCGCTCTGGGGCGCTGCCTTCACGGTTGCAGCAGACCTTCTGGCGCGCACGCTCTTCGCACCCTATGAGCTGCCGGTCGGCATCCTCATGTCTGCTGTCGGCGGTCCCTTCTTCATCTTCCTCCTCATGAAAGGGAGGGGGTACCGCGATGAGTGATGCGCTCACGTTCCAGGACATCTCGTTCGGCTACGGGGAGCGCAAGCTCTTCGAGGGCTTTTCCCTTGCCATTCCCGAAGGTGGTATCACGGCCGTGCTCGGCCCCAATGGCTGCGGCAAATCGACGCTTCTTTCCCTGGCGGAGGGCATGCTGAAGCCTGCCTGCGGAGCGGTGCTCCTCTCGGGCACAGATACGCTCTCCCTTTCTGCAAAGGAGCGGGCAAGGCTTCTGGCGATGCTTCCCCAGGTGCACAGGACGCCGTCCATGAAGGTAAGAGACCTCGTGGCATGCGGGCGCTATGTGCATATGGGACCTTTCGGCCAGCTGGAGAAGGCGGACTGGGACAAGGTCGACGAAGCGATCTCGCTCATGGGACTGGAAGGGCTCAGAGACAGGAATGCCAGGAAGCTTTCGGGCGGGGAGCGCCAGCGCGCGTTTCTTGCTATGACCGTCGCGCAGGGAGCGCGTACGCTCCTGCTCGACGAGCCGACGACCTATCTCGATGTGAGGGCTGCCCTGGATCTCATGCAGCTCGTGAGAAGGCTTGCGGATGAGCAGAGGACGACCATCGTCTGCGTGACCCACGATGTGGATCTGGCCCTGCGCTTTTCCGATGGCATTTGCGTGCTCGGAAGTGCCCGTCCGACCCAGCTTCTGGCAGAGGGCACTCCGGAAGAGATTGCAGGAAGCTCTGTCCTTGCCGCATCGCTCGGCATCTCGGCTGTGCGCTTCGCCCATGCGGGGGAGCAGGCATACGGAATCTTTCCGGCAGACGCGGTATAAGGTCTTCTGGCCTGCCCATTCTTTCCGCCAGCATGTGCAAGGCTTTCGTCAGCTGCTGTGCAACTAGCTTGACATGAGATCTATGTGATATCACAATGCAATCAGATTCGGAGGTCGGGCTGCCAGGTAGGCAGGATCTCCGAGAGAAGGGATGCTCAGCCATGAGTGTCGAAAAGAAGGCCCATGCCGCAAGCGGCTGGCTCATGTTCTTCGTGGTACTTGCCATGTTCGTCGTATCTGTCGCGCTCTTCATCTTCGATGTCACATCTCTTGCAAGAGCAGACGATCTGCTGCTGCCTGAGCCTGCCTTCAGCATGCCTCTCTTGATCTTCTCGATCGTCGTCTTCGCCGCCGCCTGCTTCCTCTCGAATGGCTTCTTCTCGCTCCAGCCGGGGCAGGCCCGCGTCTGCGTGCTCTTCGGCAAGTATGTCGGCACGGTCACCGACGAAGGGCTCAGGTGGGCCAACCCGCTCTACGCAAAGAACCTGGGGCTTGCCGAGGCAGGGCTTGACAGCGAGAAGCCCGAGCGCGGCAAGGGCGGATTGAAGAGCGTGCGCGGTTCTGTCATCTCGACACGCCTGAGGACCTTGAACGGCGAACGTCTCAAGGTGAACGACAAGATGGGCAACCCGATCGAGATCGCCACGGTCGTGTCCTGGAGGGTCTCCGATACGGCCAAGGCTGTCTTCGATGTGGATGACTACGAGTCCTATGTCTCCATGCAGACCGAGACCGCCCTTCGCCATGTCGCGTCCGTCTATGCCTATGACCACATGGAGGACGAAGACGAATCGAGCTCCTCGATCACGCTGCGCTCCAACATCGAAGAGGTGAGCGATGCGCTCAAGGCAGAGCTTGACAGGAGGCTCGCGCCAGCCGGTGTCGCCGTCGAAGACGCACGCCTCACGCACCTTGCCTATGCACCGGAGATCGCCCAGGCCATGCTTCGCCGCCAGCAGGCTGACGCTATCCTCGCAGCACGCAAGAAGATCGTCGAAGGTGCGGTCTCCATGGTGGAGATGGCGGTCGACAGGCTTTCCGCCGGCGGCGCCATCGAGCTCGACGATGAGCGCAAGGCAGCGATGGCACAGAACCTCATGGTCGTGCTCTGCGGCGAGTCCGATGCACAGCCGGTGCTCAATACGGGAAGCCTCTATGCATAAAGGAAAGAGGGCTTGGGCGTGAGCCGCAAGCAATATCCGCTCCGCATCGATTCGGACATCTGGGATGCCATACAGAAGTGGGCAGCCGATGACATGAGGAGCGCAAACGGACAGGTCGAATACCTTCTGCGCGATGCCCTGAAGAGGGCAGGACGGCTGCCGAAGAAGGGCGGCCCGAAGGGCAGGGAAGAAGAGCAGTAGCAGGGAGGTGTCCTTCGGGGGCACCTCCCTGAGCGTGTCTCATCAGGCTGCAATCAGCCGAGGATATAAGTTTCAGCGACAGGCTGGCAGGCCCTGCATCGAATCTCAGAAGCATGCATTCATCACTCGCCGACGGCGAGAAGCCGTGACATAGCGGACGGAAAGATGTCTTTCGCCTCTCTCTATGCTTTGTGCGCCTTCACGGCGAGCATGGTCGGGATATTGAGCTCATGGAACCTGCCTTCTCCGTTCGTGTCGTCGAAGACATCGCCTATTGCAAGGCTCGCATGGAGCATGCCGCCCAGAATCTCTTCGGGGGAGTGGGAGAGCTGCACGCCGGCATCCTGTGCGGCAAGCTCCTCCGCAAGCGAGGGGTCGGTGACAGGATCGAACGGCAGACCGTGTACGATGCGCTCCTCAGACTCGTCGACGACGTAGTTGAAGCCGCCGAAATCGAAGCCCGCAAGGAAGGTGCTGCCTGGTACCAGAACGCGTGCAACCTCGCGGAAGATGGGCGCACTCGCGCACATAGCAGAGGCTCACAGGATTGAGGACCATATCGAAGCTTGCATCTTCTAAAGGCAGTCCCTCTGTCATATCTGCCTTCACGATCTCGATGTCGTAGCCTTCGCGCTCTGCGACAAGGCGCTCGCTTGCGAGCTGCGCCTCTGACTGGTCGAGCACGGTACAGCGTGCTCCTGCTGCAGCAAGAATCGGCATCTGCTGGCCTCCTCCTGCAGTAAGGCCGAGGACATATGCTCCCTGAAGAGGCGGAAACCAGCTTCTGGGTACGGGCTGTGTCGGCGTGAGCACGATCTGCCAGTCTCCTTCTGTGGCAGCTCTGTAGGTTTCATGGTCTATGGGCTTGCCCCACACCCAGCCTTCGCTGACCCAGTGGTCTATCGTTTCGGCATTGATGTCCTGATAGCGCCTGTCATCCATGGCCCACGCACTCTTCTGTCTGGTTTCCAGATGAGTGTATCAGGCGGACCTCTCCACTTTGCCATCCGCTGCATGGGTGCTACAATCCGCCTTGCATCTGCAGATGAGGTTTCTGAAGATGCAGACATAGAGGGGAGCTGGCATGGGCCGGCTGAGAGGGGACAGATGGTCCCGACCCTTTGAACCTGATGTGGGTAATGCCAACGAAGGGAGCGCCATGACGCAGATGGATGCTGCGCGTGCAGGTACCGTGACCGACGAGATGCACGCAGTAGCAGTGGCAGAACACAGATCCGACGAATTCATCAGAGACGGTGTCGCAAAGGGAACGATCGCGATTCCTGCGAATCCGGCACACAAGGCACTCAAGCCCTGCGGCGTGGGCACAGGCCTGCGCACGAAGGTCAACGTGAATCTCGGCATCTCCGGCGACATCCAGAATGCGCCGGAAGAGTGGGAAAAGGTCAGGATTGCAGAAGAGTTCGGCGGGGATGCGATCATGGACCTCTCGAACTCTGGCAAGACCCGTCCGTTCCGCCGCGAGCTTATCTCCAAGACTCCTCTCATGGTCGGCACGGTCCCCATCTACGATGCAATCGGCTACAACGACAAGCCTCTCGTGAAGCTCACGGCCCAGGACTTCCTGGGCGTCGTGGAAGCGCATGCCGAAGACGGCGTCGACTTCATGACCATCCATGCTGGCTTCAACCGCTCGGTCCTGAATACTCTCCTCGAGACGAAGCGTCTCACGAATGTCGTGTCGCGTGGCGGCTCGCTCCTCTTCGGGTGGATGATGACAACAGGGGAGGAGAACCCCTTCTATGAGCACTTCGACGACGTGCTCGATATCCTCCATGACCACGACGTGACGATCAGCCTCGGCGACGCAATGCGTGGCGGCTCCACGTATGACGCGACGGATGCCTCCGAGGTGTCAGAGCTGGTCGAGCTCGGCAAGCTCACGACGCGTGCCTGGAAGAAGGGTGTCCAGGTTGTCGTCGAAGGACCGGGACATATGGCCTTGGATGAGATCCAGGCAAACATGAAGCTCCAGAAGCGCCTCTGCCATGGTGCGCCGTTCTATGTGCTCGGACCTCTCGTAACGGATATCGCGCCGGGCTATGATCACATCACGGCCGCTATCGGCGGTGCCGTCGCCGCATCTTCCGGTGCTGACTGGCTCTGCTATGTGACGCCGGCCGAGCACCTGAAGCTCCCCAATGCAAAGGAAGTGCGCGAAGGCCTCGTCGTCACCCGCATCGCAGCCCATGCCGCAGATATCGCGAAGGGCATTCCGGGAGCCCGCGACATCGACAACAAGATGAGCGATGCCCGCCGCCGTGTCGACTGGGATGGCATGTTCGCATGCGCAATAGATCCTGACCGTGCGAAGGAGATCATTGCGGAGGCGCCTCCTGAGGAGGATGGCACCTGCACGATGTGCGGCAAGATGTGCGCCGCCCGCACCGTGAACAGGATCATGGCAGGTCTTACGGTCGACCTCGGCTAGAAGCGAAGAGAAGAAAAGCATATGAAGCAGCAGGGCAGATGGCAGCACCTGCTTCTCGCTGCATGGAGGAGCATACCTATGAATACGGAAGAGCTTGGTGCCTGCCTCGACAATGTCAGGAAGACGTCGCCTCTCGTGCACTGCATCACGAACTATGTCACGGTGAATGACTGCGCAAATGCGGTCCTCGCTATCGGTGCCAGCCCGATCATGAGCGATGAGCCGGACGATGTGGAAGACATCACCTCGATCTGCCAGGGCCTCGACCTCAACATCGGCACCCTGAACCGCCGGAGCATCGAAGGCATGAACCATGCCGCCGCAAAGGCAGCGTCTCTGGGCCATGCAATCGTGCTCGATCCGGTCGGTGCCGGTGCCTCGAAGCTTCGTACCGAGACGGCACAGCACCTGCTCGATACCTACCATCCCCAGCTGGTCCGCGGCAACATGAGCGAGATCCGTACGCTTGGTGGAGCCTCGTCCTCGACCCGTGGCGTCGATGCCTCGGCTGCTGACGTGGCGACAGAGGAGAACCTTGCCGAGGCAGCTGCCTTCGTGAAGAGCCTTGCCGTGGCATGGAAGTGCACGGTTGCCGTGACGGGCGCTATCGATATCGTGAGCGACGGCATGAGGACCTGTGCCATCAGGAATGGCGTCTCGATGATGGGCCGCATCACCGGCACGGGCTGCATGCTCTCGGCAATGCTTCCGGCCTACCTGGCAGCGAATGAGGATGCATATGTGGCAACGGTTGCCAGCATCTCAATGATGGGCATCTGTGGCGAGAAGGCACGCGCACGCATGGCAGGGGAGGACGGCACGGGAAGTTTCCGTACGTATCTCATCGATGCGCTCTCGAACATCCAGGGCACAGATCTTGTCGAGTCTGCGAAGGTGGCCGATCTCTGATGGCAGAGGAGACAAAGCTCGGCCCTTGCCAGCGCGGACCCTGGTCAGCCGCGGACATCAGGAAGAGCATGCTCTGCTATGCCGTGACAGATAGAGCCTGGCTCCGTGGAAGGACGCTTGCCTCCTGTGTCGAGGATGCCATTGCAGGAGGCGCTACCTTCATCCAGCTCCGCGAGAAGAAGGCCTCCGTCGAGGAGACGGAGAAGCTTGCGCTCGAACTCAAGGACATCTGCGCTACCCACCACGTCCCCTTCGTGCTCGACAACGATGTCGAGCTTGCAAAGAAGGTGGGCGCTGACGGCGTGCATGTTGGACAGGAAGACCTTGCCTGCAGCAAGGCCCGCGAGATCCTGGGCGAGGATGCAATCATCGGCGTCTCTGCCCAGACCGCGGTTGAGGCGGTGGCTGCCTGGAAGGCAGGTGCCGACTATCTCGGCGTCGGTGCGCTCCATCCGACGCCGACGAAGCCCGACGCGGGCGATGTGACGTATGGGGAGCTGGCCCGCATCTGCGCGGCGGTCCCCATTCCTGTCATCGGTATCGGCGGCGTCGATGCCACGACGGCACATGAGCTCGAAGGCACGGGCGTTGCCGGAGGGGCAGTCGTCTCTGCCATCTTTGCCGCAGATGACTGCCGTACGGCGACAGAGAAGCTCAAGACAGAGCTTCAGAAGGTCGTCTCCGCATGAAAGCGGTCCTCGCTATAGCAGGGCTTGACAGCTCGGGCGGGGCAGGCCTGGCACAGGACGTGGCAACCATCTCGGGGATGGGTCTTCATCCCAAGGTGGCAGCCACGGCCGTGACGGCACAGTCGCTTGCGGCAGTGCATGTGGTCACGCCGCTTCCGCCCGAGCTTGTGCAGCAGCAGATCTGTGCTGCTTTCGAAGACCTTGTGCCCTCTGCCGTGAAGATCGGCATGCTCGGCACGCAGGAGATAGCTGCTGTAGCAGCGAAGACGCTGAGGCAGGCCGGTGCGCAGAACATCGTGGTCGATCCCGTGCTCGCGGCAACGAGCGGGACCCTGCTTCTCGAGGAGGATGCAGAAGAGGGGCTCTTCTCCCTCTTCCGCCTGGCTACGCTCATCACGCCGAATGTGCCTGAGGCAGAAAAGCTTCTGGGACATGAGATCGCTTCACGGAATGGCATGGTCGCTGCAGCTGCGGAGCTCCAGCGCCGCTTCGGCTGCGCTGTCCTTCTCAAGGGCGGGCATCTGGGACTTGCCGATGACTGCCTCGCTGAAGAGGACGGCGTCTCCTGGATATCGGTCCCGCCTGTTGCGGGTGGCTCTGCCCACGGAACGGGATGCATGCTCTCGAGCGCCATTGCAGCGGGACTCGCCGCAGGCAGAGGCACGGAAGATGCGGTGAGGCAGGCAAAGCTCGTGCTTGCCTGTGGCCTTCAGAGCAAGACGGTGCTTCCGGAAGGAGCCTATCTCGGACTGCCTCGTATCTAGCAGGCAGCCTTCTGCGCGCGGACCCAGACCTCTTCGGGCGCGAGGTCTATGCCGTCTGGCCAGACGATGGTGCCGAAGGCGGCATGTGCGCGCTCGAAGAAGGCAGGGTCCTGGAGCTTTGCCCAGGGACCTTGGCCCTTGATGTCGGAGAGGTCGAGGATGGCAGTGCTGCCGTTCTCGAAGGTGGCCTCTACATGGCTTGCGTCCAGAGCCTTGGCAGCAATGGTCTGCTGAAACGTCTTGAAGCTCGACATGGCCTTCTCCTCTCCGACAGAACGTTTCTCGATGATGCCAGTGCCTGCTCCGGCACCGCCTTCTGTAAAGAGCGGCCAGACTCGCTATTTCACGCAGCCTGCTGCGGCTATTTCAGCTGATATTTGGCGGACGCAGAGCATGCATCGAGCTTTGAGCGTGAGGCATGGTACCGGACTGGGATATGCATCGGCCTTATCGGGGCGGGTATGCTCAAAGCAGCACAGGGCAGCTCATCGGGGCTGCGGAACCAAAGGCGTTCCAGCTGCTGGCGTATCGGAGGCGAGCGAGATGCTATTGCTCGCTGTCGTGTTTGTCCTTCTGCTCGTGGTGGGCTTCCAGCTCATCCGTGGCCTCTTCTTCCGTGGCGGCATGGGCAGGGGAGGCTGGGGACGTCCCTGGTTTGGAGGCTGGCTCGGTGGCTGGGACAGAGGTGCCGGCTGGGGAGATCCTGGCATGCGTGGTGGCTGGGGACCTGAAGGCGCCCCCGTGACCCTCATTGTGGGGGCCCGGACGGAAGAGGTCCAGGAGGTCCTGATGGGCGAGGTGGCGGCCCGGGAGGTCCGGGCATGCGTGCCTAGATGCAAGACGTATTCATGAAAGCAGCGCCAGCTCTCAGTGGCTGGCGCTGCTTCTTTTCTATCTGCTCGCTTTCGCCCAGGAAGACTTGAGGCCATGCACAGCGAGGTCGACCGCACGATAGGCACCGTCGTAGATGCCCATCTGGTTCGCTTCCTCGATGCGGTCGCACATGAACGAGATGAGGCTTCTGTCATGCTGGAAGGAGTCGATCATCGAGAGGACCTCTTCGGTCCTGTCCATCTCGTAGGTGCCGTCTCCTACCTCTGCGGCACGTATAGCTCCCCATGCTTCATGGCCGCCGATGCGGTGGATCATGAGCTTCGGGATGGGATAGAACGAGAATTCGCTTGGCTTCGTGACAAGGATATCGGAGCAGTGCATGAGGACATTGGAACTGTAGACGGCTGAGAAGATGTCCTCATCGCAGAAGGCATGGATGCCCGGGGCATCTCCTTCATGGGCTGCTTCGGCGAAGGCTTCCGTGCCGGCAAAGTCGCCGAAGTGGGTCTCAGCGAGAGCGGAGAGCCCATCGACGGATTTCGCGAGCCCTTCCCAGACATCCTTGTGGTCGCCGACATTGATGAAGACGGCGGCCTCATGCTTCTTCACGTAGGGGATGAGGTGGGAGACAATTGCAGCAAAGAGCTCCTGCTGCGCTCCTGCGCCGCCGACAGAGAGGAGGTAGCGCACAGGGCCACCTCCGAGCACGCGCTCGCGACGGGACCTGCAGTCCTCGGGTATCGCTGAGACCAGCTCGTGGTCCACATAGTGGCCCGTATAGAAGAGCGCATCTTCCGGCATGGGGGCAAGCTGCCTTTTCGGGTCCATGCCGCGGAGCTGGTGGTAGCCAAGATAGGCGCTCGGCGTCTGCACGGTGTGGATTGAGCCTTCTGCCAGATGCAGTGCCATTGGCCAGTTGTCGGGAATCGCATTCACGACGTGCGTCATCCCGGCATGGACTGCTGCCTGTGCACACCACGCATGGGTGCCAATGAAGGGCGTGTCCTTTGCGATGTCGCGGAAGAGCGGCACCAGAAGCTCGCTCATCTTCTGGTCGCCTGCGTTGTAGGAGAGCTTGCGGAAGCCTTCGCTGTTGAGCGGCTCCCAGAAGAGCTTGTTGAAGAGGGGAACCTGCTGCGAGACCTTCGAGCCCTTGGAATAGAGGCTGTTCTGCCAGGCGATGGCAGCAGATCCTGTCGAGCCTTTGAATGAGGCAAGGTCCATCCAGTAGGGGGTGTATCCCATCGCATGAGCAGCCGATGCCATGGCCATCGCAATCCGGTAGTGCCCGAATCCCATGCGGATGTTGCCGACAATGAGAGGAGCGCCATGGGCGTCTTCCTGCGTGGCAGAGGTCTCGGGAGGCATGGGTGCCGCTGCGGCATCTGCCTTGATATCGAAGGCATCTCCGGTGCCTGAGAGCACGAGGTTCCGGACGCCGAGGGCGTCTGAGATCACCGGCACCGGCTTGGCCGCAAGGTGGTAGACCGCATTCGAGTCATCGCCGAAGCGCTTGAGATAGCTTTCCTTGGAGCGGACGGCCTTCTTATAGGTGTGCTCGTCCTGGACATTTCCGAAGGCGCTTTTCGCCCGGTCCTCGTCTCTTTCCATGGATTCCTCCTTGACGGGTGGCGGCATGCTTGATAGTCTGACTATCAAAGTGATAGACAGACTATCACTCACGCGGCAAAGGAGTCAAGAATGGAGTACGCAGGTCTCGACACAAGCCTGCTGAAGCGGGGGATGCGCGACCTTTCGGGCTCTGCCGAAGAGAGCCGCGATGCCCATATCGTGGCCTGTGCAGCGGCGCTTTTCCTGAAGGATGGCCTGGGAGAGGTCCGGATGACCGACATTGCCGATGCTTCTGGTGTCGGCGTAGCCACGCTCTATCGCCGCTTCTCCACGAAGACGAATCTTGCGATTGCGGCAGCGACGCTTCTCTGGCAGCGCTTCAATGACCGCATCATGGATATCGTGGAATCGGACCGCTTCCTTGCCATGTCGGGCGCAGACCGCCTTGAGTGCCTGCTGCGCGAGTATGCAGCGCACTATGCGGCAAACAGGGAATTCGTGCGCTTCCTCGACGACTTCGACCATCTGATGCTTGCAGAGCATGTCGGCCTTGAGGCGCTTGCCGACTATGGACGCGAGGTCGACTCGTTCTATCTCATCTTCGTCGATGCCTACCAGCTCGGCGTCTCCGATGGCACGGTCAGGCAGATCGACGATTTCAGGACGTTCTACCGCATGGTTGCCCATGCGCTTACGGGCCTGGCAGAGAAGATCTCCCGGGGCGATGTGATCCCCTCCGACCGTTTCGAGGAAGGCCCCTCAGAGCTTGTCTGCCTTGTCGATATGGCAGTGCGTTTCGTCAGGATCTAGGCACATTTCTGCGAGAAGGGATATCCATGGAAAGCAGGCCGCTTGCAGATGGGAAGACCATCCGCCTCTTCGCGATCGGACAGCTTGGCTGGGCAATACTTTCGGGCATCATCAGCAACTGGCTTGTCTACTACTATATGCCCTCCGATACCCTGGTCGCAGAAGGCATGCCCATCTTCATCACCCAGGGCATCGTGTGTGCCGGCCTTACCGTCATTGGCATCATCACGGGCTGCGGACGCCTGCTCGATGGCTTCATCGATCCCTTCATCGCTTCGAAGTCTGACTCTCTTGCCAACCCTCACGGCAGGAGGATCCCGTTCATGAGGAGGGCGGCGATTCCGTTTGCAGCGATGACGGTGCTTGTGTTCGTGCTGCCGGGGACTTCGTCTGCAGTGGCGAACAATGTCCTGCTCTTCTGCTGCCTCATGCTCTTCTACATCACGCTCTCGCTCTACTGCACGCCGTTCAATGCCCTGATCCCTGAGCTCGGACGTACGCAGGAGCTCAGGATCAACATCTCGACCTATATCTCTGTGACCTATTTCCTCGGCACTGCCATGGCATATCTCGTGACGATGATCTCAGGCTTCCTCGAGCCGGCCTTGGGCCCTGCCAATGCATTCCGTGCGACGGTCGCCGTGCTTGCCGTCGTCGCTGCCATCTGCATGCTCGTTGCTGCCTTCGGGATCGACGAGGTCAAGTACGCCGATACGCAGCCGAGCTCGACTCCCATGGGGCAGTCGGTCGTGAAGACCTTCAAGAACCGCGAGTTCCAGATCTTCGAAGGGTCCGACGTCCTCTACTGGGTGTCGATCACGATGTTCCAGACGGGCCTTCCGTACTATGTCACGGAGCTCATGGGCTTCGACGACTCCTGGACCTTCATCTTCTTCGCTGCGATGACGGCGATATCGCTCCTGTTCTATGCACCGGTGAACATCCTGGCCAAGAAGATGGGCAAGAAGAAGCTTGTTGCCTTCGCCTTTTTCTTCTTCTGCCTCGCTTTTGCCGTGACATCGGTCTGCGGCCAGTTCGGCATCCCCTCGCTTGTCTGGGGCATCCTCGTGGCCGTGCTTGCCGCCGTGCCCATGGCAATGCTTGGCATCCTTCCGCAGGCTGTGCTTGCCGATATCGCAGAGGCTGATGCCATAACGTCTGGAGAGAACCGCGAGGGCATGTTCTATGCGGCACGCACGTTCAGCATGACCTTGGGGCAGACGCTTGCGATGATCCTCTTCACGTCGCTCTCGACGGCTGCAGGGGGACAGATGGGCTACCGTCTCACGGCAATCGTCGCGACCATCTTCTGCTTCGTGGCAGGGCTTGTCTTCACGCGCTATCACGAAGCCAAGGTGCTCAGGACGATTGGTGCCACGGAGTCGGCTTCTGCAGAGGAAGGCAGATAGCATGGCTTTGCTCGCACATATCCTGAAGGCGCCTTCCTGGAAGCTTTCCTGGCGGACAGCTGCCGGAAAGGAAGGAACGGCATCCGTCTTCGTGCCGGGAGTGCCTAGGCTTCCCTTGACGGCGGAGCTCGAGGAGACGGAGAACGGCTGCCGCCTGTGGATCGAGCCTCTTGAGCCTCTGATGGTGTCCTCCGTCGAGGCGACGATCGAGCCAGATATGGAAAAGGCCACGGCGCTCTTCCTCAATGGCTACAACTCCTGGACCGACTCCTGCGAGCGTCCGCTCGATGCTTCGATGGCCGGCCTTGCCCATACGCCGAAGGCGGCCATCCGCCATTGGGTGCTCGATGCCTCGGGTGACTACCGCTTCTGCCACCAGAATCCCAAGAGCGGACATCAGCACGGCGAAGGCTATGGATATCTGCGCTACGGAGATGAGACGCTCCTCTTCGGAGAATGCCTGCCCGATCTTGGGCTCACGACGATCCAGGAAGATCTCGATGCACAGAAGTTCAGGATCGTGAAGGAAGGGCCAGCCCGTCTCATCGAGCCCGGCGAGCGCATCTGCGTCTTTGCGCTCTGCCTTCTGGAGGGAACAGCAAAAGAGGCATTTGCTCGCTTCGTGACATGCATAGGGAAGAGGCGCAGGCCAGCTGAGCCCCTCGTCGGCTTCACGAGCTGGTACAGGCACTACGGGGATATCGATGAGGAAAAGCTTGTGCAGGACCTCGCCGGTGTCAAGGCAGCGCTTTCCGGGCAGGTGCCCGAAGGCATCCTTCCGGTCTTTCAGATCGACGACGGCTACACGAAGGTAGGGGACTGGACGCATCCAAGCACAGAGCGCTTCCCTCATGGCATGGGCTCCATGGCAGAGAAGATTGCTGCAGTGGGGCTTCTTCCGGGGCTCTGGATCGCACCCTTCGTCTGCGAGAAGGACTCTCGGCTCTTCCATGAGCATCAGGACTGGCTGCTGCGCGATGAGGCAGGAAACCCCGTGATGAGCGGCTCTCACTGGTCAGGCGGCTATGCGCTCGATACCTTGAACCCTGAAGTCCGCTCCTATGTGCATGAGGTGCTGGGACTTGCTGCAGATACCTGGGGATTCCGGCTTCTCAAGCTCGACTTTCTCTATGCGGCAGCGCTCCTGCCGCATGGCGGGAAGAACCGGGGCGAGCTCATGGCAGACGCGCTCGACCTTCTGAGGGATTCCGTTCCTGAAGGCACGCTCTTCGATCTCTGCGGCGTGCCCATCATGTCTGCTATCGGCCGCACCGAGTACTGCCGCATCGGCTGCGACGTGGGGCTTGACTGGGATGGCGCGCCGTACATGAGGATATCCGGCCGTGAGCGTGTGAGCACGAAGAATGCTCTCGGCAATATCCGGGGACGTGCGCATATGGATGGCGTGGCGTTCCTCAACGACCCCGATGTTTTCTTCCTGAGAGACGATGTGAAGCTCTCTGAAGCACAGAAGAAGACGCTCCTTGAGGCAGATGCCTCGTTGGGGAGCGTCCTTTTCACGTCGGATGATATGGCCAGCTGGAGCGAAGAGCAGAAGCGGACATTTGAAGAGGCTCTGCACGCATTCGCTTCGAGGAAGCGCGGCTAGATCCTAGGACCTGCGTGCGGCATCCACGAAGGCATGCCAGAGCGCACGGTCTGAGGCGAGTGCCGGCCACGTGTATTCAGGGTGCCACTGCACGCCGAGGACGAAGCGTGCCTCAGGAAGCTCGATGCACTCAGGCACGCCGTCTGTTGCCTCGCCGGAAAGGATGAGCCCCTCTCCCAGCTTCCCGACGCAGCAGTGGTGGGCCGAGTTCACCTGGATTTCTGGCTTTCCTACAATATGGGCAAGAAGCGTATCTGGCTTCACCTCGACAGGGTGGACCGGATCGGTCAGGACCTTGGCATGGCGCCAGAGCTGCATGCCTTCCCGTGGCTTGAGGCTCGGCACATCCATGCAGAGCGTGCCGCCGAGTGCCACGTTCAGGAGCTGCGTGCCGCGGCAGGTCGTGAAGAGCGGCTTGTCTGCAGCGAGAATCTTCTGCACGAGCGGAAGCTCGAAGGCATCGCGCTCGGGGCAGAGGAGGGCCGGATCGTATGGCTCGGTGCTGCCGAAGCGGGCAGGGTCCACATCGGGGCCGCCCTGCAGGGCAAAGCCGTCACAGAGCTCTACAAGCTGGTTGATTGCATCTGCGTCATCTGTCAGCGGAAGCAGGATAGGCGTGCCTCCTGCATCGATGATTGCATCAGGAAAGCAGCTTGCCATCCCCTCTGTCGGGGCAAGCTGGTCGGGGACCTGTGCGGTCGGCACCTTCCTCTCCCAGCGGGGAGCGATGCCGATAAGAGGACGCCTCGAAGATACAGACATGGAAGGACCTTTCATGAGGACACCCCGCATCGTTTGCGGCTGATGCGGGGTGTCAGATGTGCAGTGCGGGATATCCTGGCTAGTGGCCCATGATGGAGTCGAGGAAGTCGCGGGCACGCTGGCTCTTCGGATGCTCGAAGAACTCGTCAGGTGTGCCTTCCTCGACAATCTGGCCGTCTGCCATGAAGACGACGCGGTCAGCAACGCGGCGGGCAAAGCCCATCTCGTGCGTCACGACGATCATCGTCATTCCCTGCTTTGCAAGCTCGACCATAACGTCCAGGACCTCGTTGATCATCTCGGGGTCGAGGGCAGATGTCGGCTCATCGAAGAGCATGGCCTTGGGGTGCATCGCAAGGGAGCGGGCAATCGCGACACGCTGCTGCTGGCCACCGGAGAGCTGGGCGGGGACCTTTCCTGCCTGCTCGGCCACGCCGACGCGTGCCAGGAGGTCCATGGCCTCCTTCTTGGCCTGCTCCTTCGGCTCATGCAGGACATCGATGGGACCCAAGGTCACGTTGTCCAAGATTGTCATGTGCGCGAAGAGGTTGAACTGCTGGAACACCATGCCGAGGTCGGCACGCATCGCAGCAAGCTCCTTGCCTTCCTGGGGAAGAGGCTTGCCTTCGATCAAGATCTCGCCTGAATCGATGGTCTCGAGGCGGTTGATCGTGCGGCAGAGCGTCGACTTGCCCGAACCGGAAGGGCCGATCACGACGACGACCTCGCCCTTGTGGACGGAGAGATTGATGTCCTTCAGGACATGGAGGTCTCCGTAGTGCTTCTCGACATGCCTGAGCTCGATGACGGGCGCAGAGGCTGCCTGTGTATCCATATGGCTCCTATCCATTGCCAATGTCTGCCTATCTTCCTGCTAGACGGGATTCTCGTTCGTGCGGGCCACGATCGAGGAGCCCTGCTTCCGGGCGAGGGAGATGGCGAACTGGTTGATGCCGTAATTGATGAGGATGTAGATGATTGCAACCACGAAGTAGGTGGAGACGAGTGCATCGTAGTTCGTGATGAGGACACGCGCATTCTGCAGGAGGTCGGGGAACGACACGACGTAGGCGACGGTCGTGTCCTTCACGACAACGACCAGCTGCGAGATGAGCGACGGTATGACCATGCGGATGGCCTGTGGGAACACGATCTTGAGCTTGACGTGGAGCGGGCTCATGCCGAGGGAGAGGGCAGCCTCTGTCTGGCCCTTCGGCACGGCGTACATGCCGGCACGAAAGACCTCGGCCAGGACACCTGAGGCAGCAAGCGCGACCGGCAGCGTGATCATCCAGAACGAGGACATCTTGATGCCGTACTGGGGGATGACCAGGAAGAAGAAGTAGATCAGAAGCAGGCTCGGGACGCCACGGAAGAAGTTGATGATCACATGGCAGATGCCGGCCAGGATCTTGTTCTCGCTGATGCGGCCCATCATGAGGAGAAGGCCGAGAGCAAGGGCGATGATGCCTGCCGCGACAGCGACCTCGACCGTGCCGACAAATCCCTGGAGCAGGAAACGCCAGGTCGTCCAGCGCGTGAAGAAGGCCCAGTATTTCGGGGCGAGCTGGCCTGTGACATAGAAGCGCTGGACGATCGCGAAGATGCCCAGGGCGACGAGGACGAGCGCTATGGCCGTCCAGATGCGGATGCGGTGACGGGTCTTGGGACCGGGTGCCTCGTAGAGGGCGTCGCGCATGGAGACAGTCGTGGCACTCATCTCAGGATCCTCGCTTTCTTGTCGATTGCATTGCCGATAAAGCCGATAGCAAGAGCGGTCAGGGCATAGCCGAGCGCGGAGATGAAGAACGTGGCAATGCCGCCAGCGACCTGGGTGTTGATCGTCGAGACGATGCCGGTGAGCTCATTGGGATCGAGCGGGACCTGGGAGCCGAGTGCTGTCGTCAGCATGACGGCGATGAGCAGGTTTGTCATCGGCAGCACGGACGAGCGCAGGGCCTGGGGAATCACGATGCGGCGCAGGATCTGCGTGAACGTGAGGCCGATGGAGCGTGCTGCCTCGATCTGGCCGACGCCGATCGTGTTGATGCCGCTCATGAAGTTCTCCGACCCGAAGGCAGAGCCCAGAAGGATTGTCGCAATGATCACGCAATCGCGGTAGGACAGCAGGACCTTGAGATACGGCAGCGCATAGACGCAGATGATCAGAAGCGAGATGCCGGGGATATTGCGGAAGATCTGCACATAGAGGTCGCCCACGACGCGCAGCGGCTTGATCGGGCAGACACGCATGATCGTGATGATGACAGAGAGCAGCATCACGAAGACGAACGAGATGGCGGTAAGCTGCCAGGTCGTGAGAAGGGCCGTGATGTAGTCCGAGCCATAGGCGCTCCAGAGCTCAGCGAAGCTCATGCATCCTCTCCTTCCTTTCTGTGAGGTGCCTTCTGGAAGAAGGCGTGTCTCTAGAAGTATGAGGTTTCCGCCCGGGTGCAGCGGAAACCTCATAGTGTGCTAACAGCCAGGAAATATGCTGGATAGGGTGCCTATGCCTCGATGACAGGAGGCTCGGGGGCGTTGTCGAGGCCGGTGCGGTCGCCGATAGCGATCTTCCAGAGCTGCTCCCACGTTCCGTCATCCTCGATGCTCTTGAGCCAGGCGTTGACGAAATCGACGCCGTCGGAGCCGAGCGGGAGGCCAATGCCGTAAGGATCGTCCGGACCGAACGGGTCGCCGGCGATGCGGTACTTGCCTGGGTTCTTGACGACAGAGCCCATCTGGAGCGTCTCGTCGATCACGTAGGCATCGACACGTCCCTGCTCGAGAGCCTGGCGTGCCTCCTCGTCGGTGCTGAACTCCTGCTGCTTGGCATCAGGGGCAAGCTCGCTCACGATGCTGGGACCCGTGGAGCCAGACTGGACCGCGACGTTCTTGCCGGCGAGGTCATCGACGCTGTTGATATCGGTGTTGTCTGCGAGGACCAGGATGGCCTGCTGGGAGACGAAGTAGGGGCCTGCGAACGAGATGACCTTCTTGCGGCTGTCCGTAATCGAGTAGGTTGCAAATACGGCGTCGACCTGGTCGTTCTGGAGCACGGACTCGCGGGTATCGGATGTGACCTGCGTGAGGTCGAGCTTCGTCTCGTCGCCCAGGATGTAGCGAGTTAGCAGCTGGTAGAGGCCGGCATCGAAGCCGCGGACCTTGTTGTCCGTCTCGTTCAGGAGGCTGAAGAGGGTGGAGGTGCGGGTGCCGCCGACGCGGAACGTGCCGGCATCCTTGATCTTCTTGGCCCAGGCATTTGCGGAGATCGTTGCGTCGTCTGCGATGGAGCCTGCTGCGATCAGGGAGTCGTAGGCGTCGATATCGAGGTCGGTCGATGCGCTCGACGTGTCGGACGAGCTCGAGGACGAGGATGAAGACGCGGTGCTCGAAGAGGTGTCAGAAGAATCGCAGGCTGCAAGGCCGAAGAGGCCTGCTGCTGCAATGGTGCCAGCTCCTGCTGCGAGTGCCTGGCGCCTGGTGAGAAGAAGATTGTCAAGCTTGCGCATGTCAGTGCCTTTCTTTTCATTGTTCTGGCTTCCGCAAATCATGCTCCCCTGTCTCGGAAGCCATGGCAAAAGAGATAGTGCGTTATTTATACCGCCATAGTGGCATTAAGTATTCAACCATTGGCCGAAGAGGTACTGTTCTGCAATGAATCTTTCAGACAGCTGGCTATATCCAGGAAAGATAGCGGGGATATTCTCTCTGATGCATTAACCATTCATCCGGTGCTGCGCGGCGTTCAGAAAAGAGCTATCTTCATAATTCTGAATGTTGCCTGCCGAAAAGGGCCTTCCTCATGCTGCGAATGCTGAACGGGCGGGTAACAGAAGAGGGACCTGATAGCGGCAGGGCGGGTGCGGGCGCGCTGTCCGGACAAGGAGGCGCCAATGGAGCCCAGAAACAGCAAGGAAGATATCGGCAATGCCGGCAGAGGGTGTGCCATGACAAGGAGGGGAGCGCTTGGCCTTGCGGCAGGCCTCGCAATGCTCGGCGTAGCCGGATGCTCCGGCTGCGGCAAGGTGGATGACGCTGCAGACGCAGCTTCAGATGCGCAGGAGAGCCCTGCTGCAACGGACAGCACCGATGCCGGGACGCAGGAAGAGGCAGCTCCCGAGCCAACGGCTGAGGAGCTTGCGGCACAGCATATAGAGGAGCTCTTGGGTGGCCTCACGACAGAGCAGAAGGTAAGCCAGCTCTTCTTCCTGAGGCCCGAAAGCCTTGTCTCGGATACGATGACGGAAGCAGGTTCGGAGGCGCAGCAGGCACTCCAGGCCTATCCCGTAGGTGGCATGTGCTTCTTCGGAAAGAATCTCGAGGATACGGACCAGACAGTCCAGATGCTCTCCGCCCTGAAGACGTATTCGAAGGATGCCTGCGGCATACCGCTTCTGTGCTCTACCGACGAGGAAGGCGGCACGGTCTCGCGTATCGGCGGAACTCCTGGCTTCGGCATTGCCAATGTCGGCGACATGCGCGCTATCGGCGATGCCGGCGACGTCTCGGCAGCACGGGACGTGGCGGAGACGATTGCGGGCTATCTCCTGCCACTCGGCTTCAATCTCGACTTCGCACCAGATGCTGACATCTGCAACAACCCGGACAGCTACACGATGGCACAGCGTTCGTTCGGAACGACTGCTGCCACTGTCGCTCCTATGGTGGCAGCGCAGGTCGAGAGCTTCGTCTCTTCCGGCATCGGGTGCTGCGCGAAGCACTTCCCGGGCATAGGTGGTGCGGTCGGCGACTCGGAGACCGAGCCTATCGTCTCCGAGAAGACGGCAGACGAGATGGCAGAAGAGGAGCTCAAGCCCTTCCAGGCTGCCATCGCGGCCGGTGTCCCCATGATCATGGTCGGTCACCTCTCCTGTCCCAATATCACAGGCACGTATGCACCTGCTTCCATCTCGAGGGAAGTCGTGACCGACATGCTCCGCGATCGTCTTGGTTTTGACGGTGTCATCATCACCGACTCGCTCGAGATGGGTGCCATCGTCCAGGATTACACGATCGAGGAGATTGTACTCTCAGCGCTCGATGCCGGTGTCGATATGCTGCTCATGCCAAGCGATTTCGACCGGGCCTATGCGGCTGTACTCAGCGCTGTGGAGGCAGGAGACATCTCCGAGGACAGGATCGATGACTCCATCCGCCGCATCCTCAAGATGAAGGTCGGCCTGGGGCTCGTGTAGCGCTCAATTCCATCGGATGCTCTCACAGGCGTATGATACAGAAGAAGGCTGATGTGCAGAGAGGAGCAGCCGATGGAGAAGGGCCGGGACGAGATTTCGCTCTTTGATTTCGCCTATCTCGGCGAGTGGGGAGAGACCTCTGCGCGTCTGGCACAGATGACCCTGCCTGAGCGGTGGGACTTCGCCGGAACAGGGCCTCGCCGCTACGAGATCCTGAGCGACTATCTGCGCTTCACGTTCCTTCGCCTCGAGCGTGAGGGCAAGGTCCTCATCAGCGATGATGAAGATTTCTGCGCCTTCAATACCGGCTTTGTCGATGAATCGTATGAGGACATCTTTGCCTGCTTCACGCCGAACAGGATTCCGGACAGGCAGCCCTGGTATCTCGAAGGCTTCGCTGCGGCAGGAGCAGACAGGCTCGGCGACAGGCTGCTCAGGAGCTTCCACGACCTGCCGGAGCGTGCGCGCTATCTCTTCAAGGCAGAGGATGTGCTCTACGACGTGGACCAGGTGCCGACGCCTGACTATGGCCATATCCTGATCGGCAATATCGACCGGCTGCCTGAGGTCTTCCTCGTGCGCGAGCTTGCAGACAATGAGGAAGAGCTGGCATGCACGAAGCGCGCGTTCGCAGCGAAGGAGAAGGATGCGCGCAGGGATGCCTTCGATGCGCTTGCAAAGCTTCTGGATGCCGACCAGCTGCGCTTCCGGCGCCTGAAGGACCGGCTTGATGCTGCCATCAGGCTGTCGGTCAAGCAGGTTGCCTGGAACTGGAGGTGGGCGGTGCCTATCTACTATCCTGCCAGAGACTGTGTGAGCCTGCTTCTGCCGCTCGACCTCACAGAGGACGAGCAGCCCGATATCGCGCTCGTGCTCGAGCGGACGCAGTCGGGCCGCTACATCGGCCAGACGATACTGACGGCAGAGATGGCATACAAGGATGCGCGCCTGATTGCACGTCCTGGAGCCGAATGGCTCGATGCCTGCTTCGTGAAGTGAGACTTGAGCCCGAGTGGAAAGATAGGAGAGAGACTGATGATAAAGCCGGATACGCCCGCATGCGTCCTCTTCGACTTCGACGGCGTCTGTGCCGATACCGAGAGGTATGGCATAGAGCTCGACAGAGAGGTGTATGAGCTCTACGGCATCAATCCCACGAAAGAGGAGATGCAGTCGCTTGTCGGCACGACGGGGCTTGAGTCCATCCCGGCACTTTTCAGGAGGTATGGCCTCACGGTCACGGCGCAGGAGTTCTTTGCAAAGCGCCGTGACAACACCTGCATCTACCGTGATTTCCCGCTCGAGGCAGAAGCAGGCCTTCTGGATGTCCTGAAAGACCTTCGTGCCCGCCATATCCCGACGGGCTTGGTCTCTACGACAGCAGCTTCCTCCATCCTCTTTGCGCTCGACAGGCTCCATCTTACGTCCTGCTTTGACGTGATTGTCACAGGGGACATGTGCGAGCATCACAAGCCAGAGCCCGATCCCTATCTTCTGGCGCTGAGGCTCTTGGGAAAGGATGCGAAAGACTCCATCGCCGTCGAGGATTCTCCTGTCGGCATCCATGCCGCCAAGGCTGCGGGGCTCTATGTCCTGGGCTACCAGGGAGGAAGCATCAGGCAGGATGTGGGGGAGGCCGATGAGGCCCTGGCCAGCTTCCTGGGGCTCGCGTTCTGAGATGGCTGGATCCCATGCCTGAAGGCAGCAGGGCTGAAGCGCTGGTGGCATAGGGGCCCTGATGCCCAGACATATGGAGGGGCGCTCCCGATGCTGCCGGAAGCGCCCTTCTGCGATAGCATGCGCGGGGATGCGCTAGATGCGCAGCTCCATCCAGTGGATGTAGTCGCCGATCACCTCGTCGCGGCACCATTCGTTGATCACCTCATGGCAGCACCTGCCGTAGATCTTCATCTGGCGGTCGTCGCTTGCGAGGGCGCGGAAGAAGTCATAGGTATCCTCATATGAGATGAGGCCATCGTTCTGGCCATGGGTCAGAAGGACCGGATAGGCGAACTTCTGCTTGTTCTCGGAGAACCAGGCGATGCCTTCCTGGAGGGCGTAGACCAGCCCGGCCGAATAGGTCTTGCGGTTGAGGGGGTCCTTGCCATACCAGTCGCGGACTGCCGCGACGCTGCAGACGCCGTCGCCGAGCTGGTTCGGGAGCTGCGTGTGGGGATCGAGGTCCTTCGGCATCGACGCGAACATGCCGGCTCTGTCCTCGGTCAGCCCACCATTGCAGATGATGCCACGGAGCCTCTTGTCCGGGTACTTGACGCCGTAGAGCGCGACGCAGTAGCCGCCCATGCTGTGGCCGAAGAGGAATACCGGACGGTCCGGATTCTCCGCAATCGCGCGGTCGACGATTACGTTCGTGTCATCGAGGATCTCATCCCAGCGGGAGTAGTAGCAGCATTCGCCTTCCGACTTGCCGTGGCCCCGGTGGTCGAAGCGGTAGGTGCCGATGCCTGCGGCATGGAGCTTCTCGGCGAAGTAGTCATAGCGGCCCTGGTGCTCGCAGAGGCCATGCACAATCACGCAGACCGCCTTGTCCTGGTCTGTGACCTCGGGATTGTAGAAGAGCTTGGTGCCATCGAACGATGAGATGAACTGGTCTTTTCCCATGATTCCTCCTCAGCCTGCATGGGGGCTCCCGTGAGGGCAGAAGAGGACCCTCTGCAAGAGCCTTTCCAGAACGATTCTATGGAATGGGGACAGAGAGGGACCTCGATCTGGGGAAGCGGCAGCTCCTGGGGATTGAGCGGCACGAGGGAGCGGCAGCGCATGGAAGGGGCCAGCCCGTGGCCCGGGCCCCTCTTGAGACGGATAGGCTTCCTGTGGCAGGATGATCCCACTCGTTCTTCTGGCCGAAGACGTCAGACGTCGGGATCTGGCTGAGGGCTGCATCGATGGCGCAGATTTCGTCCAGGAAAGCGCCACATCGGCGGCAGCGGCGTACTCGCGCATGCGTTCGGGCTTGCGGGTGCCGGGGATGGGGACGATGCCCGGCTTGAAGTCCCGGTCCATCATCCAGGCCAGGGAGACCTGGGCATCGGTTGCGCTGTGGCGTTCGGCGACCTTGCGGATGAGGTCCAGGAGCTCCTGGTTCTTGTCCATCTCCTCATCGGAGAACTGGGCATCGCGGAGCGGCAGTCTGTGGTCTTGTCGAACTTCATGCCCTTGCCGTACTCGCCCGAGAGCGGGCCATTGGCAAGCGGGCTGAAGGCGACGAGGCTCACGCCGAGCTCTTCGAGGACTGGGAGGAGGGACTCGCAGTTCCTCGCTATCATCGAATAGCGGTTCTCGACCGCGGTGACCGGACATACAGCATGGGCGCGCCTGAGGTAGTCCGCATCGACCTGCGAGATGTCCCAGTGGAGGATCTTGCCTTCTTTCATGAGGTCGGCCATCATGCTGGCGACAACATCAGGCTCGGTCGCCGGGTCGACGCGGTGCTGGTAGTAGAGGTCGATATGGTCGGTGCGAGGCGCTTCAGGGAGCCTTCCACGGATTCCCGGATGCGTACAGGCGAGGAGTCCATCACCAAGGGATAGGGGATGATGCCGGAGCTTGTATCGAAGCGGATGCCGAACTTCATGGCGATCTTCACCTGACCGCGGACCGGCGCAAAGCCTTGCCGACCAGCCGCTCGTTCATGAAAGGGTCGTCCGGGATCCCGCAGATCTCTGCGGTATCGAAGAAGGTGCAGCAATCTCGACCGCCTCGCGCAGTCCCTTGATGCCTTCCTCCTCAGGGACCGGCGCACCATAGGTATGGCTCATCCCCATGCAGCCGAATGCCACTGCCGAGACCTCCATCGCAGCGGCCTCCGTGTCGATCGTCCTTTTCCTCATCGTTCCCTCGTTCCGCCCTGGGTCCACCATGCGCTCTGACGGCTTCCATGATGGCAGGGGAGGGCGTAGGGCGGAAGTCCCGGTTTGGAGAGCAGCTTGAACCGGAAGGTTCAAGCTAGGCAGCGCAGATTAGGCACAGCAGCGTCGGGACAGGGAGCCCTGCGCCTTCTGGATGGGGCTGCAGGCTTGCTCATTTCCGCTATGCCACCAGCCCCTCTCAGCGGAAGTGGCTCATGAAGGCCTCGAGGCAGGTTTCTGCCTCTGGGCTTGGATGGGGAGCGTGGAGGATGCCGAAGGGGAGTGTGAAGCCCCAGCGCACCGGGACGATCCTGAGAAGCGGGCTGATGCTTGCCCACTCATCGATCGCGATGATGAGATGGCCGTGGTTCTCGGCGGCATTGAAGGCCTCGGTATCGTAGAAGCCGAAGTCCTGAGTCTGTGTCGATGGCCCTGCCTATGTCGGCAATGCTGGCACGACAGGTGTCAATACCGTCGAGAAGACCTATGCCTGGTGCTCCGAGGTCGTCATCTCCTCGACCTGGAATCCTGCCTGCGCCAAGGCAATGGGAGAGCAGATTGGCGAGGACTGTCTTGCTCAGGGCGACCTCAACTTTGCGGGCTGGTATGCGCCGTCGATGAACATCCACCGTACGCCATTCTCGGGACGCAACTTCGAGTACTACTCAGAGGATGGCTTCCTCTCCGGACAGTTCGGAGCTGCCACGGTTGCAGGTGCCCGCTCCAAGGGCGTCATGACATTCGTGAAGCACTTCGCTCTGAACGACCAGGAGACCAGCCGTACGACTATCGCCACGCTTTCCAACGAGCAGGCAATCAGGGAGATCTACCTTGCAGCCTTCGAGCCAAGCATCTCGGGAGGAGACGAGGGCACGCTCGGCATCATGCTGAGCATGAACCGCGTCGGCCTTGTCTGGTCTGGCGACAACAAGGGTCTCACGACGAATGTCGTTCGCGGCGAGTGGGGCTTTAAGGGTGCCATCATCACCGACCAGGCATCCTACCCGCAGGCCTTCCCGCTGCTGGCCATCCGTGCAGGCCTTGCTGGCGGTACTGACATGTGGCTCAACTCCGGTACCGACAACTGGCAGATCGATGGCTATGCATCGAATCCGACGGTCATGACGCAGCTGCGCCAGGCCTCCAAGCACATCCTCTATGCCGTCTCCCGCAGCCTTGCCATGAATGGCATCTCTTCCACAGCAAAGGTCGTCTCTGTCATGGCGCCATGGCAGATGGCACTCACGGGAATCGATGTGGCAGCAGCGGTCGGTGCTGCGGCAGGCATCTACGCTATTGTCCGCGGGGCAAAGCGCCGCAAGGCTGAAGCTGCCGAGGACGAGGAAAGCTCAGACAGCAGTACGAGCGAGTAGGTTCATCGACATCTGGATTAGTGCCCCTGAAGCCATTGACAGCTTCAGGGGCACATCTGCATTGAGAGTGTTTTCAGGTTCGTCCTTGTGGCTAGCTAAGCGCAAGCGGGGAAGCGCATAGGGTATGAGTCCTTATGAATGATGCAGGCTTTCTCTTGGAGGAGGTACTTATGGAAGATGCTCTTGAAGCAATCCATAACCGCCGCAGCGTCCGCGCCTATGAGGACAAGGCGGTGCCGAAGGACCTTATAGACAAGGTTATCGATGCTGGACTCTGGGCGCCAAGCGGCATGGGCAGGCAGTCTGCCATCGTCGTTGCTGTCGCGGACAAGGAGAAGATCTCCTGGCTCTCCGAACTCAACCGGAAGATTGGCGGCTGGAAAGAGGGGTTCGATCCTTTCTATGGGGCACCAGTCGTGCTCCTGGTCCTCGGCAAGAAGGACATGCCGACCTATGTCTGCGACGCCTCCCTTATGATCGGCACCATGGGAATCGCAGCGGAAGAGCTGGGTCTCGGCAGCTGCTGGATCCATCGCGCAAAGGAAGAATCAGAGATGCCGGAAGTCCAGGAATGGCTCTCCTCGCTCGGCGTGCCGGAAGGCTATGAAGGCGTGGGACATCTGATCCTGGGCTATCCTGTGAAGGACAAGGTGGCTGCTCCGCAGCCCCGCAAGGACGGCCGCGTCTTCTGGACGAAGTAGGCTCCAGGAGGCAGGAAATCCGGACTTCGATGGCTGAAGGGTCGCCCGACATGGCCTTGGAGGGGGTCTGAGATGGGAGTCATTCTCTCATGGCTTGAAAACCTCTTCATGCCGGCGACCCTTCTGGCAGAAGGCCAGGGCTGGCCGCTCTTCGGAGCTGTGCATGTTGCCTGGCTGGCAGCATCGTGTGCCCTGATTGCCTTCTGCGTCCTCCATTACCGTGCGCTGTCTGCTGGGCAAGCGCGGAAGCGGATGACATACGTCGTGGCGATCGTGCCGCTCATCCTTCTGGCTTCGCAGGATCTGGGTTTCATCGCTACAGGCACGTTCACGCCCAGCTGGTGGCCGCTCCATTCCTGCAATGCCTGCGAGTATCTCGGCATCATCTATGCGATATGGCCGGCTCCCTGGATAGGGGAGACGCTCTTCTGCCTTTCTGCCACAGGAGCCATCTGTGCCGTGCTCTTTCCTGGCTGGGCCTGGTGTCCGCCCCTGTCATGGCCGGTCATCTGCGGCTTTGCCGAGCATTCCCTGATGCTTGCCCTGGTCCTCATGAAGCTTGCGACCGGCGAGCTTCGGCCCAGCCTCGGACGTCTTTGGCAGGCGGTTGCCTTCACGGGTGCCTATCTTGTCTTCTGCCTAGCGGTGAATGCCCGCTTCGGGACAAACTTCATGTTCGTGCGCGTGCCGGCAGAAGGCTCCCCTCTCGAGGCCTTCTTCCAGCTCTTCGGCTGGCCAGGCTATCTGGTGCCCTATGGGCTGGGGGTGCTCGGCATCTGGATTCTCATGCATAAAGGATATGTTAGGCTGTGCCGGCATTGCCTGCATGCAGGGGCATGCAGGCACTGAGATACGTGCCTCTGCATGGATGTGCAGGCATCCTGCTGGCTGTGCATGTCAACACGATAAACTCTTCTTGAAGGAGCAGGGATGTGCTGGGATACTGTCGTGCTGCAACTGATGGTGGCAGGGCCTGGCATCCGAGGAACTCTGGCTTTTGTGCCCTGCCTTCGCGAGAAAGGGTGCAGATGGAAGCGCTCAAGCTCCTGGGCATCCTGATCGTCGTGATCGGATTTGCCCTCAAATGGGATTCGATCCTGACGATCATGGCTGCCGCTGTCGTCACTGCCCTCATTGCCGGCATGGATCCTCTGGTATTCCTGCAGACGCTGGGCAAGAGCTTTGTCTCGAACCGCAACATGCTCATCACGGTCGTCGTGTTCCTGCTGACAGGCACGCTCGAGAGGAACGGCCTGAAGGAAGCGGCGAAAGACGTGATGGCAAAGGTGAAGAATGCCACAGCCGGCATCGTGCTCGGTGCCTACGGCGTCTTCCGCGTGATCTTTGCTGCCTTCAATGTCAGCTTCGGTGGCGTTGCCGGCTTCGTGAAGCCTGTCGTCATGCCCATGGCAGAGGCGGCAGACGAGGCAGGTGGCCACAAGATGTCCCGCAAGCATCATGAAGAGCTCAAGGCCATGGCAGCCGGCATGGAGAATGTCGCCTGGTTCTTCGGACAGGTGCTCTTCGTCGGCACCTCGGGCATGCTGCTTGTCCAGGGCACGATGGCTGACCTCGGCTACACGGTCGATCTCCCCCAGCTCGCTGCCATCCAGATCCCTGTCGCCGTCGTCGCTGTCGTCGTCACGACGATCTACTACGCGATCTGCGACAAGAAGCTCACAAAAGAGGATGCGAAGCAGCTCGAGGCTGAGGCAGCTGCCGGCGTGAAGGAGGAAGACTGATGGGTGTCATCGAATTCTTCCAGAGCGCCGATGTGACGCTCTCCAGCAAGCTCCTCGAGATCGTCTACCTGATCATCGGCCTTGTCTGCATCTATGCAGGAATCCGCAATGCAAAGGACGAGACGAACGAAAAGAGGATCGGCACGGCCTTCTTCTGGTGCATCCTGGGCCTTCTCTTCATCCTCGGCCCCTGGGTGCCCTATGAGGCAGACGGCGTCCTCGTTATCCTCATGGTCATCCCCGCAATCCTGAAGCAGGTCGGCAAGGGCGAAGACCGCACGAAGCCGACCGACGCTGAGACGCATGCCGGCTACAAGGACCTCGGCACGAAGATCTTCATCCCGGCCTTCTCCATCGGTGTCGTTGCCCTGCTCTTTGCCCTCTTCACGAAGATCAGCTCCCTTGTCGGCATCACCGTCGGCGTCTTCATCGGCATGGTCGTCCTGCACTTCATGCGTCCGAAGCAGAACACGATGAAGGTCTATCTCGAGGATTCCCGCCGCATGATCGATATCGTGGGCACGCTGATCATGCTTCCGACGCTCCTTGCAATCCTGGGATCGGTCTTCACGGCGGCAGGCGTCGGCAACGTGATCTCCGATATCGTCGGTGCCATCATCCCGCAGGGCAACATGGTCGTCGGCATCGTCGTCTACTGCCTCGGCATGGCCCTCTTCACGATGATCATGGGCAATGCCTTTGCCGCCATCACGGTCATGACGGTAGGCATCGGAGCCCCCTTCGTGCTGTCGCTCGGCGCAGACCCCGTCATCGTCGGATCTCTTGCCCTCACCTGCGGCTACTGCGGCACGCTCATGACGCCGATGGCGGCAAACTTCAATATCGTCCCTGTCGCTATCCTCGAGATGGACGACGAATACGGCGTCATCAAGAAGCAGATCGTTCCTGCCCTCATCATGCTTGCCTTCCAGACCATCCTCATGATCTGCCTGGTTGCACTGTAGGATGCGCTGCATTTGGGTAGAGAGACGCTAGGAAAGAAAAAAAGAGCCTGCCTTCCGGCAGGCTCTTCTGGGAGAGAGAAGGAATGCATGAAGAAGATTCTTGTGACGGGCTTCCAGCCGTTCGGTGGCGAGACCATGAACCCGGCCTGGGAGGCCGTGCGCAGGCTTCCCGATACGATTGCCGGAGCCTCCGTCACGAAGGTCGAGATTCCGGTCGTCTTTGGCAAGGGCCCCGAGGCAGTGGACAAGGCAATCGACGAGGTCCAGCCGGACCTCGTGCTCTGCGTCGGCCAGGCAGGCGGCCGTGCGAAGATCACGCCGGAGTTTGTCGGCATCAACTACGCCGATGCCCGCATCCCGGACAATGACGGGAACCAGCCGGTGGCAGAGCGTATCGCCGCCGATGGCCCCGACGCCTACTTCGCGACGCTTCCCGTCAAGGCGATGGTCCAGGCCATGGCAGAGGCCGGCATCCCGGCGGAGGTCTCCTACACGGCTGGCACCTACGTCTGCAACGATGTGATGTATTCGCTGCTCCATACGCTTGCGACGAAGCATCCCGGTGTCCGTGGCGGATTCCTCCATGTCCCGTATGCGACAGAGCAGGCCTGCCATCTGCCATCTGCCACGCCGAGCATGTCGCTCGATATGATGGCGCGCGGCATCGCGCTCGGCCTTGCGGCTGCCGTCGAGCACGACGAGGATGTGAAGACGGCTACTGGCACGACGCACTAGCCAGCAGTCTGTGATGGATCTGTGGGATGCCCCGGAGGCAAAGGCTTCCGGGGCATCTTCTATATGGAGAAGTGCCAGCTCAGAGCCTCGAAACGACAGATGGCTGTTCCGGGACAGACGTCCGAATCATGCGGGATGGTAAAGAGGCTATACATCTTTCATGCAGAATGGGCACCTGATGCCGACCATCCGGGAGCGATTCAGGAGGCTCCTCATGGGCTATACGGAACACGAGCATTGGTGCCAGCGTGATGACAAGAAGATCTACGGGAAGCTCTTCCTGCCGGATGGCTGGGATGATGGGCGCCCGCGTGCCACGGCCATCTTTGCCCATGGACTCTCGACGAACCATGGGGATATGGAGCCGTATGCGAGGACAGCTGCCGATAGGGGCATGGTGAGCTATGTCTTCGACTTCTGCGGTGGCGGCGGCTATTCAAGGAGCAGCTGGCAGGACAACATGTCGCTCTTCATGGAGCAGCACGACCTCGAAGCGGTCGCCTGGGAGCTCTCGCGCGTGCCCATCGTCGACGAGCGCAATCTCTTTCTCTGCGGAGCCTCCCTGGGTGCCACGATTGCCCTCATGGCAGCAAGGGCGAATGTGCAGCTCGTGAAGGCCTGCCTTCTGCTCTATCCTGCCTTCAACCTGCATGATGCAGTGCACGCTGCCTGCCAGAGGAGGGAGGATCTTCCCGAGCGCTTCCACATCATGAGCATGGATGTGTCGGGAGACTTCCTGCGCTCCTGCTGGGACTATGACTTCTTCGAGCGCATCCCGGCCTTCCCACAGGACGTGATCATCTTCCATGGGGATGCAGACCAGGCAGTGCCGCTTTCATATTCCCAGCTGGCGCAGGCACTCTTCCCGCGCTGCGAGCTCCATGTGATTCCAGGCGGCGGCCATGGCTTCGTCGACCCCTATTACTGGCAGGTCGTGAACGAGGCGGCAGAGTGGCTGCGTGCCCACATCTGGCGCTAGCTTCTAGAGGCCTTCCGGCACCTGGGCATCTGCATCCCTGAACCAGGCAAGGATATCGCCGAGCGCTACCGGTGCCATTGCATTCGCATCGACACCAACGTCGTAGCGGAGCGTCCCTTCGTTCCGCATCCCTGTGTTGTAGCTTCCCGGTGCCGCCTCTCCCTGTCCTGAGTGTATGTGTCCATGGAGCATGATTGAGCCTCGGTGCATGCCTTCCCAGGAGAGCAGAGGATAGTGGCAGAGCACGATCATCTGCCCGTCCTCCGTCTTCATGCGCATGAGCGGCGGATCCAGAATGAAGGTATGGGCAGCTTCCGGACGTGACCAGTCCTTGTCGTGGTTGCCGGAAATCAGATGCACCTTCTGACAGACAATCTTCTTCCTGAGCGTCTTGGCGTGCTCGACCGTGCAGCGGAACGAGAAGTCGCCGAGGATATAGAGCGTATCGGTCGGCGCGACCTTGATATTGATGTTCTGGATGATGGTGTGCTCCATTGCATCGAGCGAGGAGAAGCCGCGCTTCTGGGTAGCAAGGCTCTCATGCCCCAGATGCAGGTCTGCCGTGAACCAGATCATATGCGCTCCTCTCTGCCGCCAACCGCAGGCACCCCTGCTGTCTTATGATGCCCGCTATACTCTATAAGGTGAACGGATGATATGAGTCTCAATCTGCACAGATGCGCTCTTCAAACAACAGGTGCATCATCAAGGGAGCCCTCCTATGAAGAAGATCATACTCGACCTCGATACCGGCATCGATGATGCCCTCGCAATCGCCTATGTGCTCGGAAGCCCTGACGCCGAGCTCATCGGCATCACCGGCACCTACGGCAATGTCCTGATGGAGCAGGGCCTTGCCAACAGCCTTGCCCTGACCGAGCTTCTGGGCCATCCCGAGGTCCCGGTCTTTCCGGGCAAGACCCATGCGCTGGCACAGGATGGCTTCGCCGTGAGCGAGGCCTCTGCCTTCATCCATGGGAGAAAT
>Ga0214927_100152_pt1 | contig 33305 bp, 27 predicted proteins | sample Stichaenrichm16X_FD_168612 | JGI IMG/M metagenome (GOLD analysis project Ga0214927, IMG submission 168612) | Xylose enriched microbial communities from anaerobic bioreactor in Madison, Wisconsin, United States - 16X | ecosystem: Engineered > Bioreactor > Anaerobic > Unclassified | place: USA... | reverse complement strand
CCTCATGCATGTCCCGCTCTCCGGCATCGCAGCCACGGCCACGGTCCAGCCGAAGCTTCCTGCGAGCTTGCCTAAGCCGTTTGCAGTTCAGGGAGCCTAACTATGCCGGAGGTACTCAGCCATTATCTGGCAATCTCCGGGGCCTATCTGCGCTATCGTGGCAGCATTGGCCACGTCCGGAAAGGCCTTGCTATGGACAGCTCCCAGATAGACCAGTTCCTCGCCGTCTTCGAAGCAAGGAGCATGCACGCAGCGGCAGAGAGGCTCTACATGAGCGAGCCGGGACTCGGCAGGAGCATCAGGAAGCTCGAGCGCGAGCTTGGCTGCACGCTCTTCAGGCGCAGCCGCTCTGGCATCTATCCGACACCGGAAGGACATTACTTCTATACGTATGCCATCGATGCAAAGCGCCGCTTCGAGCAGGTCCAGGAGGGCATCCAGGCGGCCTCGAGGAGCAGGCGCGAGCTGGCGCTGCCCTGTGCCGCAGGAGCTCTCCATATCATCTATCCCCTGGTTTCGGAATTCGAGCAGGCATACCCGGATGTGCATGTCGCCTGGCGCGATCTGTCCGATATCGAAGCAGAGAAAGAGGTGCTCGCAGGGCATGCCGATATCGGCATCCTCGTGCGCAGCTGGGAGGCGCAGGGTCTCGGCTATGTGCCGCTCTTCTCGACGCCGCAGGTGCTGCTCGTGCCTGACAAAGATCCGCTCTCCGCGTGCGATGCCATACGCTACCGGGACCTCAAGGGCAGGAAGTTCGCCTGCGAGGGGACAGGCTATCACGTCAATGGCCAGCTCATGAGAAGGTGCCTCGAAGAGGGCTTCATTCCCGACATCGAAGAGACCTCGGACATCAGCCTCTGCCTCCAGTTCGCGAAGACCCATGCGATGCTCGCTATCGTTCCGAAGAGCATCGCAGACGAATGGGCGCTTTCCGGCGTACGCGCGATTCCCTTTGCTGACGAGCGCTATCTCTGGGAGTTCGGCGTCTCCTGGGTCATGAACAGAAAGCCTGAAGGCGACGCTCTGGAGCTTGCGGACTTCCTCCAAAGGAACAAAGGCAGATGGCTCGGCCAGACGATTCTCTGAGAACTGAATCTGCAGCAATTGGAAGCAATCTGTTTCCGCCCATGGTGCCCCCGCTGCGCTTCAATGAATATCTGCCGGAAGCAGGATATGCAGGGAGGATGCAGATGAAGATTCAGGCAATGGTCGTGCACGAGAAGAATGGCCCCTATCAGCTCGAGGAGGTCGAGCTCGACGAGCCGAAGGCAGATGAGGTGCTCATCCGCAATGTCGCCTCGGGCATCTGCCATACAGATGAGTTCGGACGCTCGCAGGGCGTGCCGATCCGCCTGCCGCTCGTGCTGGGCCATGAGGGTGCCGGCATCGTCGAGAAGGTGGGCTCGGCAGTGACAGATCTTGCTCCGGGAGACCATGTCGCTGTCTCCTATGCCTTCGATGGGACCTGCCCTGCCTGCAGGAGGCATGAGCCGTACTACTGCAGGAACTTCAACCAGATCAATTTCGGCGGCGTCGCGCCGGACATGACAACAAGGCTGCACCAGAATGGCAGGCCGGTCTCCATGTTCTTCGGCCAGTCCTCGTTTGCAACCTATTCTGTCGTGAATGCCCAATCCGTCGCAAAGGTCGATCCCACGATTGACCTCGCTATCGCAGCTCCTCTTGGCTGCGGCATCCAGACCGGTGCCGGCGCGATTCTCAATGTTGCCCATGCCGATGAGACGATGGCCGTGGCGGTCTTCGGCTGCGGTGCTGTCGGCATGTCTGCCATCATGGGTGCTGCCGTTGCCGGGTGCAGGACGATCATTGCCGTCGGCGGCAATCCGAGGAGCCTCAGCCTTGCCCTCGAGCTCGGAGCCACCCATGCAATCAACCGCAAGGAAACCGACGACGTCGTGGCCGAGGTGCTGAGGATCGTGCCTGGAGGCGTCGATGTCGCAGTCGATACCTCCGGCAACCAGTACATGATGGTGAACGCACTCAGGTCCTGCTGCTATCATGGCATGTTCCTGCCGGTTGCTGCTGCCGGCATGATCGACCATTTCGATGTCGGCAATGATGTGATGATGCCGATGAGGACGATGAAGGGGACCTGCGAGGGAGAGTCCATCCCCAAGACATTCATCCCGCAGATGGTTCAGTGGTACAAGGAAGGGCGCTTCCCTGTCGACAGGATCCTCTCGTTCTATGATTTCAAGGATATCGATCAGGCCCTAGCCGACAGCAGCTGCGGAAAGATCATCAAGGCGGTCCTGCGCATCTCCGAACAGTAGCAGGTGGCCTGTATCGGATTGGAAAAGGCGCTTTTGGGCCGAGCCGCCCGGGAGCGCTTTCCAGCAGGACCGGAACAAGACCTGCGCATATTTGTCCGGATCTCCTCTATGCAGGGGCTTCGCGTCATGATGTCTGAAGGCCGTCTTTGCCAGAATCCCTTGCTACAGAAGAGGCTTATCTTTGATGCTGGGCACCGACCGGCTCGTGCGTGGAGGCGGTGCTTTCCGATGCCGATGGGTGCTGTGCCGGATGAAACCATCATTGCGGCCTCTGATGCCGTGGAAGGTAGGTGTCTGACTGGCACTGCCGGCCTTTGCTGTCCAACACGGAGCCCCTGCGCAGCATATCTGCACAGGGGCTCTCTGCTCGGGATTTCTGTCTCTTCTCCTTCAGCTCTTCATGTGCTGCGGCGCTGCGGGCAGATGCCCTTCTTCCTTTCCGTCGACGAGCCAGCCCTGCTTCTTCGCGATATGGAGGATCATGAAGAAGACAATGAGGTCGAGCGCTATCGAGAGGGCCATATCGAGGATGGTGGCATCGGCTGCCAGTGCATTGGCACCGACGAGGGAGGCGACAAGGAGGGCACAGATGTTGTTTGCGGCATGGAAGACGATCGAGGCCTCCAAGCCGCCTGTCTTGAGCGCCAGGATGCCTGCGATGAGGCCGAAGGCCAGGATAGAGATGAGTCCCCAGACGTTATAGGTGTGCGACCCCATGAAGATGAGTGCCTGGAGGACGAGCGGTATGGCCGTCACAGGAATCCAGCTGCCGAAGGCCTGCATGAGAAAGCCACGGTAGGCATATTCCTCTGCTGCAGACTGGAAGGTTACGAGGATGAGGACAGCGAGGATATAGGAAAGGCTCGGAACCGAGAACTCAGGCAGGGTTCCCGCAAGGATGCTGCCGAGAGCAAGCTCTGCGGCGTTGCCGACGGCGAAGACGAGGAGCAGCGGCACGATGAGACGTCCGATTCTCTTCCAGCGCAGATGACCCTCGACTGAACTCAGTGTCTTGAGGCCGCCGAGCCGCGTGGCATTCATGGCAATCCAGACGGCAGGGAGAAGAAGGATGACAGAACCAAGAAGAAGGGAGATGCCGAGTCCGCTCTCCGCAAGGGATTCCAGGCCTTGCTGCATGAGCTCATCTGCCGCGAGGGTGTCCGACTGTTCGAGAAGGGCCCCGATGGGGGAGGGAGCTCCCGAGAAGCCGATGGCAAAGAACGCGATGCTCATGAAGAGGACAAAGAGGAAGCCTGCCAGAAGGAAGGCCACGATCGGCTTCCACCAGCGATAGCGTTCCTGTTCCTTCATGCGGACGAGATAGGTCTTGGGCAGCAGCATGGGCCATTCCCTTCTCCGGAAACATATAGCGGGATTCTTCCTCATGCCAGCCAGCTTGATGCTGTCTTTCAGACACATATCGGCGAAAGTGTCGAATCGTGACCGGAAGCTTGCGGAAGATGGGACGGACATCTGTGCTGCCCTGTGTGGATGTGCTTCCCAATGAGCCGAGGGGCTGTCTTTTGTCTCTGTACAGATGCCTGAAGAGAGGAAGCGAGAATCTTTCGCAATCAAAGGATTCGGTGCCTTATGCAGCTTCAGGCAGAGATGCGCTGGCCCAGCCCGCGTCAGGCAGAGACGACGAGACGCTTTCTGAGGGCAGCAATATCGGCGTCCGAGACGCCGCAGGCACGGAAGTAGCCTTCTGCCGAGCCAAAGCGCTGCATTACGAAATCGTAGGTCACGGCTATCGTATCGGGGTCCGATCCCATCAGCTTCTGGCGCAATCCTGCCTGCGCAAAGTCATGGGCATAGTAGGGCTTGCGCAGGATGTTCTCGCGCGTTATCTCGTAGTTTGCGATGCAGTCGTTGCGGTCGACGCCGGCAAGCGAGAGCAGAAGCATCGCCAGGACACCGGTCCGGTCTTTGCCTTCCGTGCAGTGGAAGAGAACGCAGGCCTCTTCCGGCGTCTCGAGGATGGCATGGATGACCTTCCGGAACCCTTCTGTGTTCTCGAGGATGGTGCCATAGAAATCGAGTGCCTGGGGCTCGCGGTCCGATTTCATGAGCTCGTCGAGTCTGGAGTCGGCGATATTGAGGTCGAGGAGCGTGATGTGGCGGTAGGCTACATCGTCTGCGATGGGGATATCGGGATGCTCTGCTATCTCCTGGCTGCCGCGCAGGTCGATGACGGTACGGACGCCGTAGCCGTAGAGAAATTCCTTCTCATCGTCGTCGAGAAAGGACAGCCGATCTGATCTCACAAAGCGGTGCCAGGCAGTCTGGCTTCCGTCGGCTGTGGGGTAGCCGCCCAGCTCGCGGGCATTGGCACAGGTATGGAGTGGCAGACGCTGCCAGATCATGTCGTAGCGTTTCATCATGTCTCCTGTTTGTCGCATCATCCCCTCAAGTATGCCCCATCGGGACGGTGCGGCGGAACGAGGACAGAGGTTTAGTTGTGCGGTGAATGACTGCACAATGAGCGAAGATGCGGCTTGTGGGCGTGAAGCAGGCAGATGCCTGCAGATGCTTCCTCTCTTTATGAAAAGAGGCCTGCATGCCGCAGCATGCAGGCCTGGCTGTCTTTTTCGGGAATGGGATCTTTTATGCCTTTGCGGCGTTCTCCTTCTCTTCCTCCTTCTCCTTCTCGGGCATCGGAAGGATGAGGTTCATGATGATGCCGACCAGGGTCGATGTTGCCATGCCCGGCAGGGCATAGTCGCCGATAGGGATGGAGATGCCGGAGGTCTCCATGCCGACACCCAGGATCACGACGACCGAGGCGATCATGAGGTTGCGGTTGAGGCCGAAGTCGACCTTGTTCGTCACGTACATACGAAGGCCGTTCGAGGCGATGAGGCCGAAGAGCAGAAGGCTCACGCCGCCCATGACAGGCGAGGGGATGGAGCGGATGACGGCGGCAAGCTTCGGGCAGAGGCCGCCGATGATGAGAGCAAAGCCTGCCGCATACCAGAAGACCTGGGTCGAGTAGACGCGGGTCACGGACATGACGCCGATGTTCTCGGCATAGGTCGTGGTCGGAGGACCGCCGAGGAAGCCGGAGATCACGGTCGAGATGCCGTCACCGGCAAGGGAGCGCGGAAGCATCGGACGGTAGTCCTTGCCGACAATCTCGCCGACAGCAAGAAGGTGACCGATGTGCTCGATTACGACGACGAGGGCAACAGGGCCGATGAGGGCGACAGCGCCCCAGTCCCAGACAGGATGATGCAAGGTCGGAAGGCCCACCCAGGCAGCTTCCAGGACAGGCTGGAAATCGACCATGCCGAGCATGAGGGCAATGACATAGCCGACGATGATAGCGAGAAGGACGGGAATCGTGCCGATGAGGCCGCCCATGCTCGAGAAGATGACGGCTGCGAAGAGCGTGATGGCGGCGACGATGGCACCTTCCTGATAGAAGATTGTAGAGCCGTCGGCGGCAGTCGTCTGGAATGCCATCTTCGCTGCTGTCGCAGAGAGGCCGACGCCGATGACGACCATGACAGAGGCAACGAGGACAGGAGGGAGCAGACGGTCAAGCCAGCCGGTGCCGACAAGCTTGATGATGCCTGCGACGAGCAGGAAGACGCAGCCTGCAACGACTACGCCAGAAAGCGCTGCATCGAGGCCCTTGCTTGCACCGATGATCACAATCGGGCTGATGAAGGCAAAGGAGCTGCCGAGGTAGCTCGGAATCTTGTTGCGGGTCACGAGCAGGTAGCAGATCGTGCCGATGCCGGAGCACATGATTGCGAGGTTCGGATCCAGGCCGGTGAGCACCGGAACGAGCACCGTGGAGCCGAACATGCTCATCATGTGCTGGATGCCGAGGGGGATTGCACGGCTGACGGACACGCGGTCGTCGACGCCGATGATCTCCCTTTCATGGTGTGCCATGAGTCTCCTTTCGAGGGGAGGGAATACGGTCCCTACCACTATAGGGAGCAAGAAGACAGAATGCAGGCAAAGTGTCGCGCTTTTTACCAAGGAAGGACAATGAAGGACATGCCGCTTGCCGAAGGCGAACGGAAATTCCGGTGATGTTCCCAGAAGTAGAGCAATTCCTGTCAGATGCCGTATCAGCGCTTATTGCGTGGCTTGTCTGATTGCTGCAAGTTCTTCGCTTATCGATGCAAGGCTCTGATCTGCTGCTAGATGGCCTTCCGTGGCAGCTTGCAAAATGCATCAGCAGTGTCCGGATGCGGGTGGCGCTTCAAGAGATTGGAGCAAAGCCTATGGACCTAGTCCTTGAAATCCTGCAAGCCCTCGCGCTCTCTGCGGGGATCCTCAAGACCGTCCTCGAGATCGTGGAGGAGGTGGAGAGGATCAGAAGGGAACATAAAGCATCATAAGGATGACGTACGGAGATGAATAGAGCCCGGAAGGCGACCGGGCTCCATAAGTCGTAACACCTGCGCCGCCCGCGACCATCAACCCAATCGGGCATTGCTGGTGCACCTGTATTGTACCCGCTTGCGCCATCTAACAGCAATGGTGTTGGCATTGCTGCAAGGAATCTTTCGATGTGGTCGCAGGAAACCCGAAACAAGCCTTCAGGAGAACGGGGGAAGCTTGTTCTGTGAGCAGATATGAATGAAGCCCGTAGGCTACCGGGCTTCATCGCAACACCTGCGCCGTCCACGCCTGCAAACGTGGCTGCGCTGAGATTGGAGTCCAACCAGTGTATCAGCTGGGATAGCTAGCCGCAATGAAGCCTTCTGGGTTCTGCGAATGCATGGGGTGAAGGCAGCAGAAGAAAATGCCTGGATGCAGCGTGTGCTGTATCCAGGCATCTGTATGGTTCTGGAGCGTTCCTACAGGGCGTGGCGTGCGCTTCTGATGGCGCCCTTCACGACGCCGTGTGCCATGCGGTAGGTCAGTGCCAGGTATCCGCCATAGACGAGCGCGAAGATTGCGATGCCGAGGCCGACATTCTCGATGATGCTTGACTGACCGAACATGAGGAGGAGCTTGTTCACAGCGGCAGTGGCACAGATGCTGTGGGCGATACCGACAATGAGAGGCAGCGCGAAGGCAAAGATGACCTGGGTCCTGAGGGAGGAGAAGATCGTCTTCTCCGGGCAGCCGAGCTCAGAGAGCGTGCGGTAGCCCATGGCAGAGTCGGAGGCGTTCGAGAGCTGCTGGATTGCAAGGATGGCAGCACAGGCAATGACAAGGACAAAGCCGATGTAGATTGCCATGTAGGAGATGAGGCCCGTTGTCGTGGTGCCTTCAAGGGCTGCATTGGTCTTGGTCTCTGAGCCGACGTAGAGCTCCTCGTTCGAGGCAGCAATCGTATCAGCGAGGTCCTTCACGGCCAGGTCGCCGTTTTCGGTGGAGACGCGGTAGTTGATGTCGAGTGCCCAGCGGTAGTTCGGGAGCTCTTCAGCGATGTCGTCTGCGACGACGTAGATGCCGGGGGTCTTGCCGATGGCATCGTTCTGGAGGATGCAGGAGTCATCGTCGATCACGGAGCTGCGGGCAGGGGTGAGCGTTTGTCCTGCTGCGGTGATCGTGAAGCCCTGTTCGAGTGCCGTGTTCACGAAGCTCTCGAGCGTATCCATGTTGCAGAGATAGAGGTACTGGTCCTCATCGAGCGAGACCGGGTCGAGTCCCTTGAAGGTGCGCAGTGCATTGTAGCCGGAAAGGGAGATGGCTTCCCAGGCGACGGCCTTCTCGTATCCCTGCGGGATGCTCTTGCCGGTGAAGGCAGACATCTCATTCAGAGAATCGATAGTGAGGTTTCCCTCGCCGTTTGTCATGTATCCGACGCGGAAGGAGACGGTATCGCCGACAGCATCGAGGTCGACTCCAGCCTGCTTTGCATAAGCTTTCCAGTCGAGCGTCTTCTCCTCAAGGGAGCTTCCGACGACGCCGATCGATGCATCGAAGGGGACGCCTGCCTCATAGGACTTGTTGAGCGTCGCGCAGATGCTCATGCCTGATGTCATTGCCGTCATCGCGAAGAAGAGGATGAGAGCGATAAGTCCCATGGATGCAGCTGCCGTATTGATGCGGGAGGCGATCTGGCGGGTCGTGAACATGTGGAGGCCTGACCAGTAGTGCTTCTTCATGCGCTGGAGGATGAGCGTGATGCCGCCTGCAAAGCCATAGAAGAAGATGAACGTGCCAGCAACGACAAGTGCGGTCGTGACAAGGAAGTCATTGGTCGTCGTCTGTCCCGGCTCGGGGTTGGAGCCGCCGAGAGGGAAGCCCTGGGTCGTGAGGCGCCAGTAGGCGTATCCCATGAGCACAAGGCCAAGTGCGGTGAGGACGAAGGAGAGCGGCAGATGCCTTACGAACTGCTTCTCGTTCTTCCTGCCTGCGCTCATGAGGTCGATGAGATGCACGCGGGAGAGCGTGATGGAGTTCATGACCATCATGACGAGGAAGGTGATGGCAAAGCAGAAGAACGTGAGTGCCAGCGCATCGGGGGAGAAGAAGAAACGGAAGTTGTCGACCTTCGTCGCGAACATGTCTGCCGTGACGAAGAGGAGGAGCTGGGAGATGAGGGCACCGAGTGCGATGCCGACAATGAAGGAGATGAGGGCGACCATAAGGGTCTCGAGCGTGAGGATGGCGTTTACCTGTCCGGCACGCATGCCGAGGACCTGGTAGAGGCCGAGCTCCTTCTTCCTTCTGCGCATCAGGAAGTTGTTTGCATAGACCATGAGGAAGCCCATGATGACAGCGAGGAAGACCGTGAGGCCGTGCATGATCTCGCCTACCTGCTTCAGGACATCGGAGAGCGAGTTCGACAGGAAGTCTGCCTGCACGGAGATCGTGTTGAATGCATAGAAGACGGCGACGCCCATGACGAGCGTCAGGAAGTACACGGCATAGTCATGCATGAGCTTGCGCATGTTGCCGAAGGCAAGCTTAGCGAGCATCGTCGACCCCTCCCTGGACTGCTACGACCTGCATGATCTTCTCGAAGAACTCGCGGCGGGTATCTGCTCCGCGCACGAGCTCGCAGAAGACCTTGCCGTCACGGATGAAGAGGACCCTCCTGCAGAACGAGGCTGCCGTCTCGTCGTGTGTCACCATGAGCACTGTTGCCTTCTGGGCGCGGTTGATGGCGTCGAGGCTCTCGAGCAGGAGCTTCGCGTTCTTGGAATCGAGGGCGCCGGTGGGCTCGTCTGCAAGCACGAGCTGGGGGCGTGTCACAAGCGCACGGGCGCAGGCGATGCGCTGGCGCTGGCCGCCGGACATCTGGTAGGGATACTTGTCGAGGACCTCGTCAACACCCAAGGACTTTGCAATGGCCTCGACGGATTTCAGGATCTGGTCTGCCGGTACATGCCCGATCGTGAGCGGCAGCGCGATGTTCTCGCGAGCTGTGAGCGTGTCGAGCAGGTTCGAGTCTTGGAAGATGAAGCCGAGCTGGGTGCGGCGGAAGTCGGCAAGACCTGAGCGGGAGATGCGTGCCGTATCGGTGCCTGCGATGCGGATTGTGCCCGAGGTCGGCGTATCGATCGTGGCAATGCAGTTCAGAAGCGTCGACTTGCCGGAACCGGACGGGCCCATGATTGCGACGAGGTCGCCGCGCTGCACCGTGAGGCTGACGCCGTTCAGAGCCTTCGTCGAGGCATTCTTGCCGCCGTAGACCTTCGTGAGGGCAGAGATCTCGAGGACAGGCGATGTGCTGTCGGGGACAAAGGCGGATCTGGTTCCCTGGAGATGGCGAGGCATGGTGGGCTCCTTCTTTCGTGTTGCTTTCTGTCGCAATCATATTCGCCGAAAGGAGCTTGGGCTGCCATTGAAGCCACTTACACTGCCTTACAGTTCTGTAAGCTTGGTTCCCTCCTCGAAACGGGAACGCTCCTGCGGGAAGGCAATCTCGAAGGCCGTACCCTTTCCTTCCCTCGAGCGCACAGAGACGGAAAGGCCCATCTTTTGGCAGAGAGTTCTGACGAGGTAGAGCCCCATGCCGGTCGCCTTGCCGTGGCTGCGTCCGTTCTCGCCGGTAAAGCCCCGCTCGAAGATGCGGGGAAGATCTGCCTCGGATATGCCGCAGCCATTGTCGGCCACCTTGAGCACCGCATGCTCGTTCGCCGTTCCTGCTTCCTCGATGCGTGCAGAGAACGAGATCTGGGGATTCTTTGCCTGCCGGTACTTCACGGCGTTGTCGATGAGCTGGCCCAGGATGAAGTCCATCCACTTCGGGTCGCAGATGAGGACAGGGGAGGTGCCGTCTTGAACGGTGAGCCCTGACATATCCACAGCCATATGGGCCTCGATGAGCGTGCGGGCACGGGAGCGTACGGCCTCCTTCACGAGGCTGTCTGCCGGTACGCTCCTGACGAGATAGTCCTTCTCGACAGACGTGCTCCTCGCATAGTAGAGTGCCTGCTCGACATAGGAATCGATCCGGGCGATCTCGCGGGATACGGCTGCGGTATCGGGGGCGTCGGCATTGGCAAGCATGAGGCGCACTGCTGCAAGCGGCGTCTTGATTTCGTGCACCCAGGTCTCGACGTACTGGCGGTATTCCTCGACCGCAGCCTCTGCCTCATGGCTATCTGCCTGGGCAGCTCTGGCCAGGCTCTGCATGGCCTGCCAGGAGAGCTCGCCTTCAGGATATGAGGGCTCCTCGATGCTTCTGGCATAGGCAAGGGTATCGGGGCCTTCGTCTGCAAGCACTTCGAGATCGTGCATATACCGGCGGCTTCGCGCGTAGCCCCAGAGGAAAGGCACGGCTTCGAGGATGGCGGCAATGATGAGGATGAGGATCGTGCCATCGGTGCTGACGCCGAGGGGCAGAAGCAGGGCTCCCAGAGCAGCAAGCAGGATGAGGCTTGCAGCAAGGCGCAGGGCATGGCTTCTCATGTAGGCAGCAAAGCTCATGCCTGCTCCAGCCTGAGCGCGTAGCCCTGGCCACGGAATGTGACAATGGCAGACTTGAGCCCCAGGCGCGAGAGCGTCTGGCGGAGCCTGTTCACGTTCACGGTCAGCGTGTTGTCGTCGACGAAGGCATCGCTTGTCCAGAGGGCTTCCATGAGGTCCTCGCGGGAGCAGATGCCGCCCTTCTTCCTCATGAGCTGTTCCAGAATCCTGAGCTCGTTCCGCGAGAGCTCGACGGTCTTGCCAGCGTAGCTTGCCTCGGAGCGTACGGTGTCGAGTGCAAGTCCTCCCTCCGAGAGCACAGCAGACGGCGCCTGGCTCTTGCCACGGCGAAGAAGCGCATCAAGGTGTGCGAGGATGAGCTGCGGATTGGCAGACTTCTGGACGAAGTCGTCTGCTCCCATCGTGAGCGCCATGAGCTCGTCGAGCTCTGAAGCGCGGCTTGTGAGCACCATGAGGGGAACCTGACTCTGCTGGCGGAGCGCCCTTGCCACATACTGGCCATCGGTGCCCGGAAGGCCGAGGTCCAGGATCACGACATCAGGCTCTGCGGCGAGGATGTCTTCCGGCAGGTGGTCGAAGCGCTCGAGCGCCGTGATCTCATGCCCTGCGTGCTCGAGCAGGAGCGCGAGCTGGGCACGTACGGCAGGGTCGTCCTCGACCAGGCAGATCTTTGCCATCTCTCCTCCTAGGCGTCGTCTCTTTCTCCATACCTTAGCGCAAGAGGGCAGATATGGTGAGCCAGCAGATGGCAGGTGCTGTTCTCTTCGTTCTGCCACGTATCAAACAGCTGTTTTTGGGAAAAACGACACTAGGTGAAATTGCGACAGGTCCTACCCCTCATGTCTTAAGGCTGCCCTGTCGCCATATGCGGTCTGGAAGGAGAGCCAGATGGCTGATGTGCCGGAAGAGGAAACGCCCAAAGAGACGGCTGAAGCAAAACCGAAGCGTCAGGTGAAGAGGAGTCCTGAGGGCAGCAACAGGAACTCTCTGCGCTCCCTCCATCTTCTCGAGCAGAGCTACCTCTCTCTCATCATGAAGAAGCCGTCTGACAAGATCACGGTCGCAGACATCACGCGCGAGGCAGGCCTCAACAGAGGCACGTTCTACGCCCACTTCAGCTCGGTCTCAGAGCTCGAAGCCTATGTCCTCCAGGAGCTCGTGGACCGCTTCATGAGCATCGGCACAAGCTGGTTCGATATCTCCTTCGTGCAGGATCCCGAGCCCCTCTTGAAGAAGGTCGGCGCCTTCGTCGAGGAGCACCGCGAGCTCATCCAGACGATCCGCCAGAACTCGGCCACGAACCCCTTCACTGTGGCGCTCGAGCAGAACCTGAAGCGCCGCATCCGCGATGAGATCGTGCATGCCTATGCAGATGACAAGGAAGCGCTGACGCTTGCCCTCATCTCGACCGACTATGTGATGCACGGAATACTCAGCGTCTATGACTCCTGGCTCTTCGGCTCCTATACTGACCAGACGCTCGACGAGGTGAACGAGATGCTCGAGCGCCTCATCAAGGGCACCGGCGTCATGATCCAGCAGCGTGCTCAGATGGACACCCAGGACGCAGATGCTAGCTGACTGAGAGCGTTCCAGCGAAATCGGCAATCGCAGAAGCTGCAAAGTCGAGCTGCTCTGCGTTCGTAATCTCAGGCATGCCGTCTCCCTCCTGTAAGCCATAGCTTCCGAAGTAGGAGTGGATGCCACCAGGAATGATGAGCTCGGTATAGCCTGAAGGCAGGTTCTCAAGGCATTCCTCGTATTTCGTCCTGTTGAGGACACCATCATGCTCTCCGTACATGAGGAGCACGGAAAGACTGCTGCTGCTTATGTCTGAAGTCTCGTAGGCGCCCAGGAGCACGAGCCCCCGATAGCTCTCCTCATGCCCTGCAACATAGGAGCCTGCCATGGCACCACCAAGCGAATGGCCGCCGATGAGCCAAGGGAGTGCCGAGGAATCCTCTCCTGCGTCCGAGAGCGCCTCTTCGAGCTCGGGCCTGGCGTAGTCTGCGGCATTGGGTGCGAGCACGGCAAGGTTTTCCGGCATCTTCACGAGCACGCAGGCAACGCCTCGATCGGCAAGACGTGCGAGGAGCGGTGCATAGGCGGTCGCCTCGACCTTGCCGCCTGGGTAGAAGACGAAGGCAGCATCTGCGTTCTTGGGCACGAAGAACACGTCGCCGCTGTCGAGCGTCGTCACCGTGACATCTGTGGTGGAGGCAAGTGCCTCCTGTGCCTCGGGTTCCGCATGATAGTAGCCCGAGGCATAGATATGGATGCCGAGGGCTAAAGCCACAGCGACAGCTGCAAGGACAATGAGGATGGTCCTGAGTATATGGCGGCGAGGCTTCTTCGATGCCTTCTTCTCTGCCTTGCCCTTTCCAGACCACTTCATCGTGCATCCTTCCTCATAGCCTCCGAGAGGCCTTCCTCGATCTTCGGTGTCCACCACTTGAGATAGCCTGCCTGGGTGGGATGTATGGCATCGGCCATATAGAGCTTCCGCTCTTCCGGCGTGATGACATTGAATCCCTCATCGTCCCAGAGTTCGATGATGGAGATGTCCCACTTGCTTGCTATCTCTTTGAGGAGCGTGACCATCTCTCCGTAGGCAGCGCTCTCATAGCGCGGATTCGTATAGAACACGATAGGGCAGCCCCATCTGTTCCCGGCATAGGCAATGATATGCTCGATGGCGCCCGCTACGGTTGCTGTATCGAAGCCTTCTCTCTGGCTGGGTGGCGTGACCTGCCCCAGCGGCTTTCCCTGCGTCGCGTCATTCGTGGAGAGCTGGCAGACAAAGAGGTCGGCGTGGTCTGCATCGAGGCGCTCAAGACGCCTGATATAGGAGCTCTTCCCCGTATCTGCGAGCGTTGTCCCGCTCACAGCTTCCTTGATGGCAGTGCAGCCATCCCTCTTCGCGATATAGTCCACGAAGGATATGCCCTTCGATGCTGCTCCATAGGTGACGGAGGAGCCAAGGAAGATGATGGTTGTGCCCTTGAGTGCACTTCCGGCAAGCGGCTCCACCCGCTCGATGCTATACGCAGCTGCATTGCCGGGAAGGCGTCCGGCATCGAGTGGGTGGAGCTTGGCGAAAGGTCCCCAACCCCATGTATAGCCGCAGAATGCAATCCAGAGGAGGGCCAGGAGCAGAAGGACGAGAACGATGGCGGGCATCTTATACCTGTTTCGGGATAGGGACGGGACAGTGCTGCTCAGCTTTCCAGTTCAAGGCGATGCCGTGCGCTTGTCAAGCAGGAGCAGGCTATGAGAGATGTGGCTGGATTGTGCCGGAAACCATCTTCTCCTCCAGGCGCTTTTCCGCCATCATCTGATGCATATGCATGAAGCGGTGCCAGATTTCCTCCAGAAAGGATGCCCCTTTGCTCTACGAGTTCTGTGCCGAGAACTTCACGCTCGTGCCGAAGGCAATAGCCGCTGGCGCAGGCAGGATCGAGCTCTGCGACAACCTGGCAGCTGGCGGCTCGACACCTTCTCTCGGCGTGCTTGACCACACGCTTGCCTATGCGCATGAGCACGGTGCCAGGGTCATGTGCATGGTGCGGCCTCGGGGAGGAAACTTCGTCTACACCTCAGACGAGCTTTCCATCATGGAAGAGGATGCTCGCATTGCGGCTGAGCACGGAGCGGATGGCATCGTCCTTGGCTGCCTGGCAGGTTCACCGGGAAGCTATTGCATCGATCTTGCTGTAACAGAGCGCATCATTGAAGCAGCCAGAAAGGCAGCAGGCGGACGCGGGCTCGATGTCACGTTTCACATGGCATTCGATGAGCTCGATGTACATGAGCAGCTCGACGCGCCGTCAGAGCTCGCGGCAATGGGAGTCACGCGTGTGCTTACGCATGGTGGGATAGCAGGTACTGCTATCCTCGGCAATGTTGCGCATCTGAAGGCTCTCATCGAAGCGGCAGGAGATGGGCTCATAATCCTTCCGGGCGGCGGCATCACCTGGAAGAACAGGGATGAAGTGGCAGCAGCCGCGGGAGCCTCGGAGCTCCATGGAACGAAGATCGTGGATCTGGAGAGCATGGCCTAGAGACAAGAAGAGCGCCTGTCCTTCCGGGCAGGCGCTCTGAGGCATATGGGTTGATGCCAGGCAATCAGTCGCTTGTGTCGCTGTCAAGCGTGATCACGATATCGTATGCCGGATATTCTGCACGGATCTTCTTGAGGACATCGGCGCGCACGGCTTCGCGGTCGGGAGCATCGAAGTCCACGACGATATCGAATGTCATGAGCTGCCGCTCCTCGTCAAGATGGAAGCCATGGACCTGCTTCACATGGTCTTCTGCCAGAGCGATGCCGTAGGCCTTCTTCTGGATGCAGGCAGCCTTGTGGTTGAGGCTCTTCGAGTAGATGCCGACCGTGGCCAAGATGACCTTGCCATCCGTATCCCGGAAGACCTGCTGCTGGATTCTTCTTGTCATCTCGTCGATCTTGCCGGCGTTCATATTGCCGGGCACTTCCACATGAATATCGCCGACGAGATGCTCGGGACCATAGGAATGGAGCAGAAGGTCGTAGGCGCCGAGGACCTCGGGATCCTTTCTGACCGATTCCTTTACCGTATGGGCAAGGTCTGCATCGATGCGTTCGCCCAGAATCTCTGAGAGAGCATCGCGCATCATATCGATGCCGGCCTTCACGATCACGACGGAGATGATGGCGCCGACCCAGGCCTCGATCGAGATATGGCAGAGGATGTAGACAAGCGCTGCCGCCAGGGTCGAGGCAGAAAGGATCGCGTCGAAGAGGGCATCAGAGCCTGATGCCACAAGGGCGTCGGAGTTGTGCTTCTCGCCCTGCTTCTTCACGTACCTGCCGAGGATGAGCTTCACGACAACAGCTGCACCCACAAGGATGAGCGTTATGGCAGAGTAGTCTGCGACCTCGGGGGAGACGATCTTCTCCACGGACTCTATGAGGGACGTGATGCCGGCATAGAGCACGATCATTGCGATGATCGTGGCAGTCAGATACTCGATGCGGCCGTATCCCAGAGGGTGCTTCTTGTCTGGCTGCTTGTGGGCAAGCTTCGTGCCTGCAATCGTGATGATCGAGGACAGGGCATCCGAGAGGTTGTTCACCGCATCGAGCACGATTGCAATGGAGTTCGAGGCAAGGCCTATGGCTGCCTTCATGGCAGCGAGCGCCACGTTGGCAGCGATGCCGACGACGCTCGTGCGGACAATGGCTGCCTCTCTCTGATCGGCGGCCAGTGCTGTGTCATTCATCAATCAACGCTTCCTTCCAGAAGCTTCGTAAGTATCCGCTTCAGCTCCTGTGCATCCTCTTTGGTGAGGGAAGGGAACGTGCAGGCAAGGCGGAACGGTATGGCGAGGGCACGCTGCTTCAGGGCAGCGCCTTCAGGCGTCAGGGAAATCATGACCTGACGGGAGTCATCCTTCGAGCGCTCGCGCTTCACGTAGCCCTTCTGTTCGAGCTTCACCAGGACGGGCGTGAGCGTGCCTGAGTCGAGGAACAGCCTCTCGCCGATCTCTCCTACCGTCGAGGTGCCCTGTTCCCAGAGCACGAGCATGGAGATGTATTGGGTGTACGTGAGGCCCAGAGGATCGAGGAGCGGCTTGTATCTCCTCACAACCTCTTTCGAGGCAGCATAGAGCGGAAAGCAGAGCTGGTTCTCGAGCTTCAGCTGTCCCTCGTCTGCGGGCGTGCCCTCTGCGTGGCAGGATGTGCCAGCCATTAGAGGAGGTCCTTCACGGCCTGCTCGACTTCGGCCATGTCTGCCGTCGGCTCGAAGCGGGCGACGAGCGCGCCATTGCGGTCGATCAGGAACTTCGTGAAGTTCCACATGATGTAGGCCTCATCGCCGAACTTCTTTGCATTGGCCTTTGCGAACTTTTCAAGCGCCTTGGCCTTGAGGCCGCTTCCAAAGCCCTTGAACGGAGCCTCGGTCGCAAGGTCGCGGAAGAGCGGGTCTGCACCTTCGCCGTTCACCTCGAGCTTCTTGAAGCGCGGAAAGGTGGTGTTGAACTTGAGGGAGCAGAAGGAGTTGATCTCCTCATCGGACTCAGGTGCCTGGTTCGCGAACTGGTTGCAGGGGAAGTCGAGGATCTCGAAGCCCTGGTCCTTGTATGCTGCATAGATGCGCTCGAGATCCTCATACTGCGGGGTGAAGCCGCAGCCGGTGGCAGTGTTGACGATAAGGAGGACCTTGCCGGAGAAATCCTTGAGGCTTTCCTTCGTGCCATCCTGCTTGGTAACGCTGTAATCGAAGTAGCTCATGGCTGTCCTTTCTCTTCTGTCTGACACCCACAGTATATCCCATTGCGCGCAAAACTATTGTGCAAAATACAATAGAGCACAACTAAATAACGGTACCTGTCAGATCCGGAAAGGGAATAGTGGAGCTAGCTGTCCTGAGCCCTCTTCCCGACTAGGGCCTGCCGCGCTTCTTCTGCCTGCATGCTCCGGAAGGTGCGCCCGAAGAGCTTGCCGAAGAGCGCTGCAAAGAACTGGTTGAAGAGCGTGCCTGTCATCACAGGGAAGAGCGTGATGGCAGGGAAGTACTCCTGGGCGATGATGGCGCCAGCAGAGATGTTCTTCATGGCGCAGAGGAATGTCATGCCCACGGCATCTGCCCTCTTGAGATGCATGAGCCGTGCTGCAAGAAAGCCCCAGACATATCCCGAGGAGGCAAGAAATCCTATGAGGACCAGGACGCCTGCAAGCTCGGGCGTGAGGTTGAAGATGAAGGTGGAGAGGCTCGTCGAGTTCGTGGTGATGACAAGGATCGTGAGGATGCGGGCCAAGGGCGCAAGCACCGGGGAGATCTGCTGCTTTGCCCTGCCCTTCGTGCGGTCATTCAATGCCGTGCCCAGAAGGGCAGGGATAGCAATCATGAAGAGCATGTCCAAGATCATGCCGGCAGCATCCACCTCGACTGTGGCTCCCATGAGGAGCTGGAGGGTGGCAGGAATCGTGAATGGTGCCATGCAGGTAGAGATCAGAAGCGTTCCCAGCGTGAGCGACATGTTGCCTTCATACAGGGAGACCCACATCGTCGAGGTCACGGCAATGGGCACGGTGTATTCGAGCACGATGCCGCAGATGAGGTCCGTATCCGTAAAGAAGAGATGTCCCATGGCCCATCCCAGGACCGGCATGAGGAGCTGGGAGATCAGGATGGCCAAGATCATGGGCAGAGGATGCGAGAACGTGCGCTTCAGGTTCCCGAAGTCGTTGGAAAGAGATCCCTGGAAGGTGATGACGGCAAACATCGGGGAGACATAGGGTGCAAAACGCTGGAAGAAAGCCGGGAAGAAGATGCCCGCCACAAGGCAGAGCGGCACGATCACGATCATGTTCCGCGAGATGAAGCTTCCGAACTTCTGCCATGCTTCCATGTGCCAATCCTTTCTGCAGCGTGCACAGCCTTCATTATCACGCCTGCATGCATGTGTGGCCACAATGGCACAAAGCGTACAAGCAGAGGAGAGACAGAAGGGTTCCATCGGGCCCCAGGGCGTCTCCCCGGGGAAGGTGCCGAAGCCCATTTCCGTTGCCTTCGTGATGATGAAGCACGGAAGCATGTGGCCAGGACCGGAGCAGAGGGCCTTCGTCTCCGGTTCCTGCAAGGGCTTTTCCATAAGGTTTCCCTGTTGTGCAGTTTGGCAAGCTTTCCAGATGCTGCATACATGCACGAAGAGCTCTGTTACCATGAACGTGTGCAGAGCCTCGTGCACGCGGAGGCCCGCACATGCGTGGAAGAGCCGATGCAGCAGAGGAGCTCTATCGCTATGGCCAGCAGCACCCGAAAGCTCACCCTTCTGAGCTGTATCCTGAAACAGCCGAGTCCCCAGAAGGAGGTGCTGCTTCAGGCGTTCACGGGCGTCCAGCTCGAAGACTGCGCCGGGCGCAATTCGATGAGCAGGAGCGAGGTCATGGATATCTGCAGGGACTTTGCGGAGCATGCCCCCGAGCTCGAAGAAGATCGGTATGAGATGGCATACCACGCCTCGAAGGACAGGTACGACTTCTGCCAGACCACAGGACAGAACGAGGGCGTCTTCCTCTATATGGAGCTGCGCTACGGCAAGAAGAAGCCTATCGTTTCCCAGCCCGCCGTCTCTGTGGCAGCACAGCCTGCAGACAGGCCTGTGACGCCCCAGCCCAAGAAGAAGCGTGCTTCCCGCAGGAAGGGCACCTCTGCTTCCAAGAGCGAACCTGCACAGGCGGCAGCGCCTGCGCCAGCACCGGCGCCCAGGGTCCTCACCGAGGAAGAGAAGGCAGCAGCAGAGCTCAGGCGCCAGCAGCGCAGGGCTCTACGCGAGCGTGACAAGGGTTCCTGGTACTAGGACCACGCTGCGCTGGTTCTCTCGTCGTTCAATAGCCCTTCTGAAGATGCTCTCCTGGCATGCCGGAGCAGGGGGAAGATGCTTCTCGTTTGAAAGACAGGCTCTATCCCGGAAAGTCCGGGATAGAGCCTGCATTGCTATATAGAGAAGCGGCCTGCACAGATACGGAACCCAGCAGGTCCGCAGGCAGATACGCTGCTATCCCTCGAGAGGGCTGACTTCCATCGCATAGGTCGTGATGTAGGCTGCGCCGTCGGGAGCCGGGATGCCAGGATCGCACTTCCTGAAGGTGCCTTCGATGCCGGATTCCCGTGCCGCAATCTCGAAATGGCATGCAGCAATGCCCAAATCGACCTTCTGGATGTCGCCTGTCGTTTCGCGGGCGTAGCCTCTGGTCTTGTGCTCAAAGAAGTGGACATTCTTTCCATCCACGACTATCCGCCATGGCTGCTTGTTGGTGGCAGAGGGGGACCAGCGCACCATCTGGAGCGGCTCGAGGAGATGTCCTGCCTTCTCCTCGGAGAGCGGATGCGTGAAGTCTCCGGCGAAGAAGAGGGATTCGAAGGGGGCCCTGCTATCCGACTTCATGTTCCTGCGCATGAGCGACTCCCTCATGGACCTCTTCTCGGCAGCGTAGCCGATGGGGGTGACTGCAGGCATCACCTCGTCGGGTGCGACCTCGAGAGCCCGCTCGAAGGCCTTGCGGTCGATCGTCGCGGCAAGCCAGACCGTTCCCAGCCCCAAGGACGTGGCATACAGGACAAGGCGCTCGAAGGAGTAGCCGAAGCCCAGCTCGGCGTCTTCCTGACTGCGGTACTTGGCAGCGATATAGGTATCTGCGCCCACGATGACGGGGCTTGATACGCCGTCACGCTTGCGGTCGAGCATCCGATACGTTATCGGTATGCCGAAGGGGTTCTCATCCTTCTGGATGAAATCCTCGAGCTGGGCAAGCGTCTCGGACGAAAGAGGCTCTCCATTGAAGGTCCTGACGCTCTTGCGTGCCTTTATGGTGCTGATATCCATATAGTCTGTCCTCAATTCCTTATCTGTCCTGCCATTGCGGCAGCTGTTGGTGCAGCTATGCCTGCTCGATCTGGAGCAGGGTCTTTCCCCGGGAGTGGCCGTTCCTGACGTGCTCGAGCGCCTCGTTCACCTGGTCGAGGGGGTAGGTGCTGTCGATGGAGACAGCAAGCGACTGCTCCTTGGGGAAGAGCTCACCCACCCGGGCGAGCTGACGTCCGTCCTCATGCACGAACAGGAAGTCGTAGGTCTGCCTCTTCTTGGCTGCCATCCTGTCGAATCTGTGGCCGGCTATACCGAAGAGGGCACGTTTGGCAGGGGAGAGGTTTGCCCGCCTGGCGAAGCGGCCATTGGGAAGGCCACGCAGGGAGACGAGATGCCCTCCGCGTCTGAGCACGCTGAACTCGTCTGCGAGCTCGCGTTCGCCCAGGGTGTCGAGCACGCAGTCCACGTCGTGCAGCACATCCGTGTAGCGCTGCGACTTGTAGTCGATGAAGGTGGTGGCGCCGAGCTTCAGGACACGCTCCTTGTTGGAGGCGCTGCCGTTGGTGGCGACGGCAAGTCCCATGCGTGCGGCGATGGGGATTGCCATGGCGCCGAGGCTGCCTGTCCCGCCCGAGATGAAGATTGTCTGGCCTGTCTGGGCATCCATGAGGGAAAGTGCCTGCAGGGCAGTGAGCGCCGTGAGCGGCACGCAGGCCGCTTCCTCCATCGAGAGGTAGCCCGGCACGATGGCCAAGGCCGACTCGTCCACGGCAGCATACTCTGCGAATGCACCGATCTTTGCAAGCGGCATGCGGCCGTACACACGGTCTCCCGCCTTGAACCTTGCTGCTGCAGATCCCGTCCTGACAACGGTGCCCGAGAATTCGTTTCCCATCACAAGCGGCGTGCGGTAGGGGACGATCGGGCGCACCTCTCCGCGGACAATCATGTTGTCGAGCGGATTGACCGCTGCCGTATGGATGCGCACGAGGACCTCATGCGCCGAAGGTTCGGGCGTGGGGATGTCGCACACGGCAAGGGCCGTGCCCTTCTTGTCGTAGCTGTCCAGTATCGCTGCCTTCATTGTCTCTCGCCTTCCTGCTGGTGGCTGTTCCTGTCGATCTCTTCGCGCATCCGCGCCATGCAGTCTGCGAGGGTAGCGCCTGCAAGCTCGTCTTCCACAACCTCCTCGGCGTGGCGGAACATCCCGCCAAGCACGGGACGGATGTTCCTGCCGACGATGCAGGCATCGCTCGGGTTCTGGTGGATATCGAACACGTGGACATGGTCGGCCTCTTCCACGGCACGGTATACATCCAGAAACGTGATCTCATCGGGTGCTTTGAGCAGGCAGAACCCGCTCCTTCCGCGGCTCCCGATGATTCCTGCATGGCCGAGGCGTGCTGCGACCTTGCGGATATAGCTTGCGTTCGTGCCCACGCTCAGGGCGATCTGCTCCGAGTTCATGGGAGCTTCTGCCTCGGAGACGAGTATCAGTATGTGGATTGCCGTAGAGAACTTGGTGTCCATGTGCCTTCCCCCCCCTTCTTGCCTTTCTGATAAAAGTAAGTGTATCAGATACAGATACAATAAAGGGAGGCACATGATTTCTGCATCTGGCACAGCCTATGCAGGAAAGGGAAGGGGAGATGCATGGGGAGAGAAGAGACACCTGCTCGTATGGGCCTGATGAAGCCGTCAAAAAGAAGGAATATGTTCTCCAGCGGCTGTCTGTGCCAGACACATACAAACGAGGAGGCAGCATCGCCCCGGTATCCCAGCAGCAGAAAGAAGAAGGCGCACCGGCAACGAGCCGGTGCGCCTTGCGGCTGCAGATGCAGGGATGGGTCTACTGCTTCTGCGACATGTCGACATCCACGTCACGGAAGTGGTAGATAAGGTTGCCGATCTTCATGCCGCTCACATACGGCTTGGCAGCGAAGTAGCGCTTCGGGTAATAGAGCGGGCAGGTTCCCCAGTCCTGGAAGCAGAGGATCTGCTCTGCCTGCTGGAAGTCCTGGACCTGCTTGTCGGCATCCTCCTCCGAAAGGGAGGCCTCGACGATGCTGTCGAACTCCGGATTGCTGTAGAAGGAGCCCTTTGCAGCGGAAGAGCTGCTGTGGAATAGCGTGTAGAACGCGATGTAGGAATCCTTGAAGACCATGTTCCAGGAGAAGATGGTGGTCTCGAGGTCTCCATTGCGCCAGCGGTCGGTCCAGATGCCGGAATCGAGGACATTCACATTGAGGGTGATGCCCACCTTCGCGAGATAGTCCTGGATAGCGACAGCGACAGCCTGCTCCGATGCACGCACGCCGCACTCGAGCGTGAGATTGGTGGCACCTGCCTCCTCGAGCAGGGACTTTGCCTTGTCGGGGTCATACTCTATGACCGGCAGCGAATCGTCGTGTCCCGGCAGGTTCGGGTTCAGGTATTCGGTGGCAGGGATGCCTGCGCCGTGCAGGACGGTATCGACAAGCTCCTGGCGGTTGATTGCGTGGTTGATGGCCTCGCGCACGCGGGAATCCTTGAGGTTGTCCTTGGAGAGGTTCAGGTTGAAGATATAGGTTCCCAGAGGATCGTACTCGTGGAGCTCCTTGCTGACGGTGGCATCGTTCTGGTACTGCTCGAGCAGCGAAGGATCCACATCGCAGAGGTCGATATCACCGTTCACGTACGACATCATCTTCGTGTTTGCATCATCGATATATCTGACATCGAGCTCGTCGATCTTTGCCGGCGTGCCATGGTACTGATCGAACTTCTCGAAGACGAGCTCGGTCGCATCGTCGTTCTGCGTGAGCTTGAAGGGGCCGGTGCCTACAAGATTGGTGCCGGAACCCCAGGTGCCGCCGGCAGACTCCACCTTCTCGACCGCTGCCTCGGGATAGATCATGAAGAACTCGGAGCCGAGGATGTTCATGAAGGTCGGATAGGCATACTGCAGCTTGATCGTCAGATGGGTATCGTCCTGCACTTCGATGCCGGAGCACTCGGTGGTGGTACCGTTGATCACATCGGGAGCGCCTTCGATGAAGTTGATCATATAGAGGCTCTTGTAGCCCGTTGCAGGATTGAGCATGCGCTCGACTGACCATTTGACATCGGATGCCTTGAGCGTCGATCCATCGTGGCAGGCGATGTTGTCCTTCAGCGTGAGCGAATAGGTGAGGCCATCTGCCGAGACGGTCGGTATCTCCTTGAGCAGGCAGGGGACAAGCTCGAGGTCCTCTGTCCACATGAGCGGAGATTCTGCGACGCAGTCTGCAAGCGAGTAGGAGAGCTGGTCGTTGATCACATGCTCGTCGAGACCCTTCTTCGCGTTGGTCTGGGCGAAGTTCAGGACCTTGCGTCCATCCTCGTCGCTGGTCTCGGAAGAGCCGCAGCCAGAAAGGCCAAGCGCTGCGAGCGCCGCCGTTCCTGCTGCACTTTCGATGAACTGCCTCCGTGTCATGCCGGATCTGTGCGTGGCAAGCACCTGCTGCACGAAGCTTTCGCTGGGGCGCCTGCTGCTGTCTGCTTCAGCCATGATTACCTCCTTGTTCTGGCTGGCATAGGGGCCGGCAGGGCTTTCAGGAGACGAAGAGTTTCCGGAAAGCTTTGCTGGCGTGGCTTCGCATTCTAGGAGGCAATGCGGGGACGTCATTGCATTGCTGTGAAACTGCGCTGTGTTTTAACCATCCTGTAATACAGTTCACACTATGGTTTAGCCATGCATTATCCATTTCTTTGCATCGGAGATGACGTCATGAGCAGAGTGGCAGACCGCTTCATTGCCTATGCCAGGATAGATTCGCCTTCGGATCAGGACAATCTTGCACATACTCCCTCGCTGCCGGGACAGTTCGATACGGCGAGAAAGATTGCCGGGGACCTCAAGGATATGGGAGCCTCCGATGTCTGCGTGGATCAGCACGCCTACGTGACTGCGACGATTCCGGCATCCAAGGGGGCGGAATCTCTGCCGGCTCTTCTGCTCTGCGCCCATCACGATGTGACACCCGATGTGAAGGCCACCGGCGTGAAGCCGCGTATCGTGCACTATGAGGGAGGGACCCTCCACATTGGATTCGATGCAGAGGGCAACGAGGTCACGACCGACGAGAAGGAGACGCCGGGGCTCGCCGACTATGTCGGCCAGGATGTCATCTGCTCGGATGGCACGACGCTTCTGGGGTCTGATGACAAAGGTGCTGTGGCAGAGATCGTGGAGCTGGCAGCACGCCTTCTGGAAGATCCTTCCAAGCCCCATCCCACGCTGAAGCTGGCTCTCGTGCCTGATGAGGAGATTGGCCACGGCGCACGTCTGCTCGATATCGTGAAGACAGGCTGCCGGTGGGGCTACACCGTCGACGGCGAGCGGGTCGGCAAGCTTAACTATGAGTGCTTCAACGCCTCGATGTGGGACGTGACGGCACGTGGCCTCAATGTCCATCCGGGCATTGCCAAGAATGTCATGGTCAATGCCGTGCGGGTGCTCGAAGAGTTCGATATGGCGCTGCCGGCAGAGGAGCGGCCCCAGTATACCGAGGGCTATGAAGGCTTCTTCCATATGATGAGCCTCACGGGCGATGTGAACCATGCGATGGCACGCTATATCGTGCGCGACCACGATGCAGGGAAGTTCGCTGAGCGCGAGCAGCTCATGCGCGATGCTGCGGCCTACATCAACAAGCGCTACGGCAAGGAGCTCATCACGCTATCCGTGAACGAGCAGTACCGCAACATGGCAGAGGTCATCAAGAGCGAGGGAGGCCAGTGCCTCATCGACAATGCGCTTGCTGCCATCAGGGAGGCAGACGTCGAGCCCGAGGTGCTGCCAATCCGTGGCGGCACCGATGGTGCGCAGCTGACCTACCGCGGGCTTCTCTGCCCCAACATCACGAATGGCGGCCTCAACCATCACAGCATCAAGGAGCTCCAATCGGTCCAGTCGATGGAGAAGACGGTCGAGATCCTCGAGCATCTGGTTGCACGCTTCGCTGTGCCCAAGAAAGCATAGAAGAAGTTGCAGAGAAGGGGCAGGCAGAACAATCCGCATTGATGCGCGCCAGGCAGGCAGCCCCGCCGGGAGGCGGCCTGAGGGCAGGGCAGAAGAAGGCACGCCGGGCCGAAGGGACCCGACGCGCCGGTCTTGCACTGTCTTTGGATCGGCAGATATGTCTAGGCAGTATAGGGGACAGCCCAGAAGTCAGGCGCCCCATAGTGCGCATCGTTTGCTGCAGAGAACCAGCGTCCTGCCATATCGTTTGTGGCAACAAGCTTCTTGAGTGCATCGGGAACCGTCGTGTCGGCATCCATTGCTGCCAGGATCTCGTCGTATGAGGTGTGGGCATCGGCCATACCGATGACAGCATCGGTCTCCGTTGCGTCGAACACCATGCTTTCCTTCTTTTTGCTGTCCCAGGCATCCCAGGTGGCAAGTCCCTCGCCGTTGGGATTTCCGGTCTCGAGGAAGTTCTTGAGGTAGGCGTTGAATGCCTTGCCCATGGCCTGGTAGCCCTCCTTGTCGAAGGTGTCAGGAACGAGGGAGGTGTAGTTGTTCTTCGAAGAGAGCATCGGCACGAAGATGCCGTGGAACGACCCGAATGTGTCGATCTTGACGGCAGACGTCTCGCTGCCGAACGCTACCTGGCAGACATAGATGTCCTTTCCATAGCGTGAATCCATCTCCTCTGCCGAGCATTCTGCATTGAAGATGCGGTACATGTCGGAGCCATACCTGATCGCAAATGCCTTGGCGGCTGCCTGCTCGTCTTCCGACCAGGCAGTGAGAGAATCGCTCTTCCAGAAGGGATCGAAGGCGCTGAACATGCTGAACTCGGTCGTGCCGGTGAGCATGAGAAGCGGCACCGCATTGTAGTCTGCATTGGCAAAGCCGCCCTTGGGAAGCACCATATCGTCCTCGAACAGATGCGGAAAGACGCTCATGCGGATTCCTGCGTTGCCCATGAGCGGGGCCAGACGCTCCGCCGAGACGCCCCGGAGCCACGTTGCCACCTCCGCGTCGTCCGCAAGGAGCCAGCGGTAGGCCTCCTCTTCGGTCGCTGCCTTGCCATCCTCCACGGCAAGCGGAGCAAGCGCCAGAGCCTCCTTCTTCTGCGACGGCTCGATCTCTGCGGTCGTCATTCCTCCCGAATAGGCGATGGCCTTGTCGAACTTGCCGGCAAAGAGGGGGCTTGCGAGCATGGCCATAACATCACGGCCGCCGGCAGAAAAGCCTGATACCGTGACATTGCCAGGATCTCCGCCAAAGGCTTCGATATTGGCGCGGATCCAGTCGAGGGCCGCTGCGATATCGAGCATCGCGAAATTGCCGGTGTCCTGGCCGAAGGCAGGAAGGCACATGAAGCCGAAGAGTCCCAGGCGATAGCTGAGCGACACATAGACGCATCCATCGTTCGTGGCAAGATCTACGCCGGGAATCTCTTGCGAGGTGCCGGTCTGGTTGTTCCCTCCGTGGACATAGACGAGCACGGGCAGCTTCTGGGCGCCGTCTGTGGCATAGATGTCGAGATTGAGGCAGTCTTCGGTTCCGGTGACCTCGTTGTTCGAGAATTGGATGGCAGGGTCTGCCGGGCTCGTGCAGTCAAGCTCTTCGCTCCAGCTTGCTGGCTCTTCTGGCGCCTGCCAGCGGAGATCTTTCTCCGGAGCCTTGGCATAAGGGATGCCGTACCAGATGCGTACGGAACCTTCTTCCGTGCCCTTGACGGGCCCATATGCGGTTTTGATTGCTGTGCCGGAAGAAGGGGCTGCCTTCTCAACTGTATCCTTCTGCGATGCCTGCTGCGTGCCGCAGCCTGCAAGCGCCAGGCCGAGTGCAGCTGCAGCACCTCCCGAAAGCCCGACGAACGATCTGCGTGTAAGCCCTGCTCTCTTTTCCATGCTCTCTCCCTTGTATCTCTATGGTCAGCCTGAACATCAGGCCAATCGGCACAAAAAACTCCCCGGAGGATCTCGCATGCACCAGATGGCGTGATGCCAGGTGCGCGAGTAATGCCTCCGGGGAGTAACAATCTCGATGGAGGAAGCGTAACAGGTGCATGCTTCTGAAAGCGGAGACGCTCGCTGAATGGCAGCTGAATGGAGGCAAGTGGTATCAGAGTTGCGATACCGGCAGGCTGGACGGAGAAGGGGACTCTTCAGGCCGGCGCCTGCCCAAGCTGCAGCAGACGCATGCTCTGGTGTTCTCCATCCGGTTATCTGGCTGCCAGATGGCACAATGGCCGCTTGTCGCACAACGTTTTCGCCTGCTCATGGAAATGCTGCTCGGGAAAGGCTGTACCAGCAGCAGAGCTCGATATCATCGATGCTGAAATGCTCTCTTTGGCTGCTGCAGATCACGAAAGATCGGACAGAGACAATATCCATGCACTTGTTCAGGTCATGGTCCTCCTGTCGCTCTGGCTGCCTGCCCGGATGCAGCCTCCACTCGTCGTGATCCAGTTGCTGGCATCGCCATGACCTGGCTTTTGGCGGCCACCAGGCGCCGCATATTTTTGAGAAGCGCAGCATAATAGGCACAGATTCATCAAAGAAGGCAGGATCTCCGGGCCGATCGAAATGCATGAGAGGCTTCCGATGCTGTCTTCCTGAATGAGGTCCGAACTGACTGCCTCAGTGCCATCAGCAGATTTGACATGGGGATATATCTTATCGATTGCCTGGCTCAGCTGAGCATGCCGCAAGTGGTGCCAATGGATCATTGCCAGCACTATGCCCAGAGGAAAATGCCTGCAGCAAACAGAAGGCAGCCACTGCCGAAGCGGTGGCTGCCTCTTACGTGCATCTATCGGACCTGTGTGATTACATGTGGTCGTGGCAGGTGCGGGCGATAACGTCGAGCTGCTGCTCGCGGGTCAGGTCGATGAACTTGACGGCGTAGCCCGAGACGCGGATCGTGAAGTTCGCATACTCCGGCTTCTCGGGGTGCTCCATGGCATCCTTTAGCTTCTCGACGCCGAAGACGTTCACGTTCAGGTGATGTGCGCCATGGTCGAAGTAGCCGTCGAGCACGTTCACGAGGTTGTTCGTGCGCTGCTCGAGATCGGTGCCCAGGGCAGACGGGTTGATCGTCTGGGTGTTGGAGATGCCGTCGAGGGCGTACTCGTACGGGAGCTTTGCCACGGAGTTGAGGGAAGCCAGAAGGCCATTCTTCTCGGCTCCGTAGGAGGGGTTGGCACCCGGCGCGAACGGAGTGAAGGCGGGACGGCCATCGGGCAGGGCACCCGTCGCCTTGCCGTAGACCACGTTCGAGGTGATGGTCAGAATCGAGGTCGTAGGCTCGGAGTTCCTGTAGGTGTGGTGCTTCTTGACCTTCGTGATGAAGGTCTTGAGGAGCCATACGGCAATGTCGTCTGCACGGTCATCATCGTTGCCGTAGCGCGGGAAGTCGCCCTCGACCTTGTAGTCGACAACGAGGCCGGTCTCGTCGCGGACGGTCTTCACCTTTGCATACTTGATGGCGGAAAGGGAGTCCACGACATGGCTGAAGCCAGCGATGCCGGTCGCGAAGGTACGGCGCACATCGGTGTCGATCAGTGCCATCTCTGCGGCCTCGTAGTAGTACTTGTCATGCATGTACTGGATGAGGTTCAGGATGTTCACATAGAGGCCTGCGAGCCAGTCCATCATCAGATCGAACTTGTGCATGACCTCGTCGTAGTCGAGATACTCCGACGTGATCGGGGCAAGCTCGGGACCGACCTGCATGTGGTTGCCCTGCTTGTCCGTGAACTTCGCGTCCTTGCCGCCGTTGATAGCGTAGTTCAGGCACTTTGCGAGGTTGGCACGGGCACCGAAGAACTGCATCTCCTTGCCGGTCTCGGTAGCAGACACGCAGCAGCAGATGGAGTAGTCGTCTCCCCAGACCGGACGCATCACATCGTCGTTCTCGTACTGGATGGAGCTGGTCGTGATGGAGATCTTGGCGGCATAGCGGCGGAAGTTCTCCGGGAGGCGCTTGGAGTAGAGGACCGTGAGGTTCGGCTCGGGGGCAGGACCCATGTTCTCGAGCGTGTGGAGGAAGCGGAAGTCGTTCTTGGTGACCATGTGGCGGCCGTCCATGCCAAGTCCTGCCATCTCGAGCGTGGCCCAGACCGGGTCGCCGGAGAAGAGCTCGTTGTAGGACGGGATGCGGGCAAACTTGACCATGCGGAACTTCAGCACGAGGTGGTCGATAAGCTCCTGTGCTTCCTTCTCGGTGATCTTTCCGGCCTCGAGGTCGCGCTGGATGTAGATGTCGAGGAAGGTCGAGATGCGGCCCACGGACATGGCAGCGCCGTTCTGCGTCTTGATGGCGGCAAGGTAGCCGAAGTAGAGCCACTGAACAGCCTCATGGGCGTCGGTGGCAGGCTTGGAGATGTCGTAGCCATAGATCTTGGCCATCTCCTTCATGCCCTTGAGGGCACGGATCTGGTCTGCGATCTCCTCGCGCTGGCGGATGACATCGTCGAGCATGGTGCCGTCGCCGCAGTTCAGGAGGTCAGCCTGCTTCTGCTGGATCAGGAAGTCGATGCCGTAGAGGGCAACACGGCGGTAGTCGCCGACGATGCGGCCACGGCCATAGGTGTCAGGCAGGCCGGTGATGACATGAGAGTGGCGGGCAGCACGCATCTCGGGCGTATAGGCATCGAAGACTGCCTGGTTGTGGGTCTTGTGGTACTCGTTGAAGATCTTGTCGTACTTCTCGTTGATCTTGTAGCCATAGGACTCGGCAGCCTGCTGGGCCATCTTGATGCCGCCGTACGGCATGAATGCCCTCTTGAGAGGCTTGTCTGTCTGAAGGCCGACGACCTTTTCGAGCTCCTTGTGCTCAGGATCGATGTATCCCGGGCCATAGGCGGTAAGGCCGGAAACGACCTCGGTCTCGCAGTCGAGGACGCCGCCCTTGGCACGCTCCTCCTTCTGGAACTTCTGGACATCTCCCCAGAGCTCGTCGGTGGCTGCTGTCGGTCCCTCGAGGAAGGACTCGTCGCCCTCGTACTGGGTGTAGTTGCGCTGGATGAAGTCGCGGACGTTCACGTCCTTTGTCCAGTGGCCAGGGACAAATCCCTTCCATGCTTCCGTTGTTGCCATCAAGAACCTCCTATTTTCCTGTTGCCTCTTTTGGTGTGCGAAGAATATGAAGCGCGTGCTCGACCCTCTCTGGGGTGGGTGGTTCGGTGTCCCTCAGGGTGTAGGGGATGCCAAGCTCGTCCCATTTGAAGATGCCGAGCGTGTGATAGGGCAGAACCTCGATGCGCTGGACATTGTCCAGTGTCTGGATGAAGTCGCGGGTGCGCTCGAGGTAGGAATCTACGTCCGTGATGTCAGGGACGAGGACATGGCGAATCCAGACCGGGATCTTGTGGTCGGAGAGCCACCTCAGTGCTTCAAGGATGTTCTCGTTGCCGTGGCCTGTGAGCTTCTGGTGCTCGACAGGGTCGATGTGCTTGATGTCGGCCAGCACAAGATCGGTCGACGCCATGAGACGCTCGAAGCCGGAATGCCAGGGCTCCTGCGTCGTGTAGGGAGCAAGAGAGGTGTCGAGGCAGGTATTGATGCCGCGCTCGTGGGCCTTCTCGAAGAGCTCCGTCACGAAGGGAACCTGCATGAGGGCTTCGCCCCCGGATACCGTGATGCCGCCTTCGGGTCCCCAGTAGGAGCGGTAGCGTTCCGCCTTGTCCAGAAGCTCGTCTGCTTCCATCAAGGTCCCGCCATCGAGCTTCCAGGTATCAGGATTGTGGCAATAGCGGCAGCGCATCGGGCAGCCCTGAAGGAAGATGAGGAACCTGACGCCTGGACCATCTGCCGATCCGAACGATTCGACTGAATGAATGCGACCCTGCATATGCCCCTCCTGCCCAAGATTTGGTGGTGCACTTTAGGTGATGGCATCAAATCTAGGGGGTCGGGGCTTACGGTTCCTTGACTCTAATCAAGTTGCAGAATTGTTTCGAGATATTTTTCTGAGACAGAGTCTCATCTGTCAGAAACGATGATTGGAGCTGATTGAGCGTGACTGTTTATTGCCAAGACAGTCTTTGTCTGGAAAGGCAACGATGGCAGAAGAAGCTGAAAGACGATGGTGCTGAATGCCAGATAGTGGCAACAAATGTTGAGGAAGCTTGCCGATGCAAACCTGTACGCATCTTGAATCCCTTGCTATCGTTGACCGCAGAAAACAGGTGCTCCTGCGTAGCTGCGCATGAGCTGTATCCATGAACTATGGAAGGGGCCGCGATGAGCGAAGAAGGCCTTGCAAAGAATGATGCACAGCGTATTCCGGATCCGGCAGCTGCATTTGCCAGAATGGCGCAGCAGGCAAAAGACGCTGTCGCTGATGCAGCTGTGCAGGGAGCAAAGGTTGCTGCGGCAGGAGCAAAGATTGCAGCAGAGCAGGGCTCCAAGGCAGCTGCGGCAGGTGCTGCTGCCGCTGCCGCCGGCGCCAAGCAGATACATCAGGCATTCGGTGCCGAGTACGGAGATACCTTCGAAGGAAACATACGCGATGAAGATGGCAGGCCCATCGTGCCGGATCCTCTTGTCGACGAACTTGAGCTCAAGGAGCTGGACGAGATTGCCAAGCGCTATGAGAAGCTTGCAAGCGAGACGAAGATCCAGAAGCTTGGGAAGAAAGCAATCGAAGCCACGCCGCAGCAGGTAAAGGATGCAGCCAAGACCATTGGCGGAGCTGTCGAAGATTCGTTCAACGGCCTGATCAACAGCTTGACCGAGCAGCAGCTCATTGCTGAAGCCTTCAAAACGGCGGCAGAAGGCCTTGGAGAGCTCGGCGAGCAGGCTGCGAAGATGAGCATTGGCAGAGACTACGTGCTCCAGAAGGTCAACGCCGGCAAGCAGCATGAGAAGGTATCAGAGCTTAATGAGATCTGCCTTCTGCGTGCCTATGACATCTCGAAGGCCGTTGGCAATGAGAAGCTCTTTCATATGGGCATTGCAGCCATCGAAGGAGGAGGAACCGGTGCTGCAGGCTATGCAGGCATTCCGCTGAACCTGGTCCTCAGCATGCTTGTGTACTTCAGGGCGGTGCAGTCTGTCGCGATGTTCTATGGCTACGACGTGAAGAACGATCCAGCAGAACTCATGATTGCAGGAGATGTCTTCACGAAGGCCTTGTCGCCTTCCGGTGCCAGCACGGATGCAGCAGGTGCAGCAGGGGACTATATCGGCAAGATCATGCTCTTTGCGCAGGGCGAAGGCGTAAAGCATGCCGCCAAGAAGGGCTGGCAGGCTATGGCTGAAAAGAAAGGGTCAGCCCTGCTCATTGCACAGCTGAGGGCTACCGCCAACAAGGCAGCAGAGAAGGCGCTCAAGGAAGCTGGCAAGAAGGGTCTTGAGGAGGGGATATTGAAGGATGCGCTGAAGCCGCTTGGCAGCAAGCTGACCCTGAAGACGGTTGGAAAGGGAGTTCCAATCTTTGGCGCAGGATTCGGCGCACTCTTCGATGTGGGCGAGATGCATAGAATCGTCGATTTCGCAGATCTCTTCTACTGCAAGCGCTTCATCATGGAAAAGCCCGAGCGCGTGAAGAGACTCTGTGGAAACATCACTGAGATTGCTGTAGATGCGGCTGAGGCCGCAGCCGAGGAGTAGACGGGTGCTAGAGGTAGCGACTGGGACGTTGCATCCATAGCATACAGACTGAAACATTCATCTGAAGTCCTTCATGGCCAGTGCCTGGTAGTGTCGGCAATGTTGGTGTAATGGCCCTTCCTGTCTGGCACGAGGAGGCCGTCCTGGATCCGGAATTGCTGCCGCTATCCTATGCCGACTCCATCCCGTCCGCAAGCTCGAGGCTCGCCTCTA
>Ga0214927_100151_pt1 | contig 33639 bp, 34 predicted proteins | sample Stichaenrichm16X_FD_168612 | JGI IMG/M metagenome (GOLD analysis project Ga0214927, IMG submission 168612) | Xylose enriched microbial communities from anaerobic bioreactor in Madison, Wisconsin, United States - 16X | ecosystem: Engineered > Bioreactor > Anaerobic > Unclassified | place: USA... | reverse complement strand
CCTCAAAGCCACTTTACCTAACCAGAAAAACAATTAATTTACGGCACAGCCATGCCCGACAGAAAAAGAATGGTCTTAAATTGCCGGTATAACTTGACTATAGGTAGAAAATACGCTCCGACGACCCTGACCCCAGAACATAAGGCAGAACCTCCAGTAACGAACAAAACCCGTTCGCCACTGGAGGTTCTGCCTTATGTTCTGGGGTCAACTCGGGTCTCGTCGCGCTCTCATTTTTACCATTTCTTTACCGAATCAATACCAAGCAAAAACATTACCCTTCTATACTAAAAGTGTTACATTGGAAGTTGCGAGATTGACAATGTTGGGAGGGTTTTACATGAAAGAACAAAATGAATCATTTGCCGCTTCGGCCTTATCAGAAGGAGCAATCCCCGCTGCCGGGGAGGCCACCAACACTTTTTCCGTTAGTCAGCCTGCTTTGCGAACCCTGAAAAGTGTGAAAGAACATGAAATCCACTTGCAAGGGGCTTTCAACGTCCGCGATATGGGCGGCTATCCAACCAAAGACGGTCTGGTTGTTAAGAGCCACTTACTCCTGCGATCCGCCAGGTTGAATGCTTTAACCTCCGCAGACGTCAACACACTTATTAATACTTATAATTTGGGCGTCGACTTTGATCTGCGTCGCCCCGAAGAAGTCAGTGAGTTGCCCGACCGTTTTTTGCCGGGCGTGAAATACATTAACGATTCCGTTGATACCCGTGAGACTTACTATTATCACATTAATGCTGAAAACAACCGGAAGCACTACCGGACTTATGTCACGTCCGAACATGCAAGAAAGGTCTATCACAATTTATTTATGGCTTTACTGGAGAAGCCTATGGGGAAATCGCTCCTCTGGCACTGTGCATCTGGGAAGGACCGCACCGGTGTCGCTGCTTCTTTGATCCTCTACGTGTTAGGCGTTGATTCCAGGACCATTTTTAAAGATTACGTGGCCTCCAACGATTTTCTCAAGCCACGGATTGACGCCCGAATCGCCCGGCTCAAAGAAAAGGGTGCCACCCGTTCAGAAATTAAGTTTGCAAAAGTCGATGGCGGTGTTGATTTGTCCTACTTGAAAGCTGCGATCGATGAAGTTAAACGTGATTATGGCTCGGTTGCTGATTTCATCACAAATGGGTTGCACATTACCAAAGAACAACAGGCACGACTACAAGAAATGTACTTGGCATAACAATTGAATAGGTGTTGAATCAGGCTATTGGGCAGTTATCGTCCGATAGCCTTTTACTTTACTAAAAAATAATGAAAGAATAACCGATCTTTTCAGGAAGTACAATAAATCCTAACTGACATATCAATTTGCAAACCTATGTAAATCGTCCACACTAAATAATATAAGCGCATACAACGTTGTTCCAATGCAGGAACTAATGGTATAGGGAATTAAAACCTTTTGCCAAAAATATTTTAGTAAAAGTTAGGAAAAACATATTGACAGCGCTTTCCTATGACGTTATTATAAAGTCACTGATATATAAGTGTTCAAATTTTCTCAGGACGTTCAAAATCTTTGAATGTCGCACCGGCACAGACATACAGCCATTTATTATCAACCATTATCAATTGCTGGGTGAACTTTGGGAAATGAATGCTTTTATATTTGAAGTGAAATGTAAGCGGTTAATGCCGTTCCACCGACTAATCGCTTATCGCATGATTGAACTGAGGAGGCGTGACCAGTAAGTGATTGATTGAAGTTTGCGTAAAACTTTTGGTACCACAATAATATTTTATCGGGAGTGAAATTCATGGCTAAGAAAGATGAAGAAAAAGACGCTGTCAAAACAACTGTTGGAGTTGTTACCAACGCCAAAATTAAGGATGAACAACAACCCAAGCTACCTTGGATGATTTCATCCGCAATGTTTTTAGCACCGCTTTGTTGGTATGGTCCAATCGGATCAACTCGAAGCGTGTTAATTCCGCAATTGTTTGCTCAATTGGATCCGGCACATAAAGTTTGGGCAGTTGGTATTTTGGCAACGATTGCCTCAATTACCGGTGCGGTTACCAACTTACTGTTTGGTGCCCTTTCAGATGTTACCCGGACACGATTTGGTAAACGGAAACCATACATTGTCTTAGGAACGATTGCCATCGCGATTTCGTTGGTCTTAATTGCCAACATGAAATCAATTGTTGCCATTATTGCCATTTGGATCGTTGCGGCAGCGGCCGAAAACGCAATTGCCGCGGCGATTTACCCGCAGATTTCTGATCGGGTTGCGCCAAAATGGCGTGGGACGGTTTCTACTTTCTACGGTGTTGGCTTTACCATTGCCCAGCAAGGGTTTGCGTTGTTAGCGGCCCAGTTCCTCGGCAACGTTAAATTTGGTATTTACTTCATGGCCGGATGTACCGTTATTTTGGCCCTGATCCACGAGCTGCTGATTCAAGAAAAGGGTAATTTGGACGAGCCTAAAGTCAAGTTTGACAAGGACAGCCTGAAGAAATATTTCTTCTTCCCAACCCATGATGCCCGCGACTTCTACCTGGCCTTATTTGGTAAGTTCTTCATGGTTGTTGGTTCAACCATTGTCACGACCTTCCTGCTGTTCATCTTTACCGACTACATTGGTCAAAGTACTGGCCAAGCCGGAACATCAATTTCAATCTTTAGTTCGATCATGCTCTTCATCGGTGTCTTCTTTGCTTTGGTTGGTGGCCCACTTGCCGATAAACTTGGTCGAGTTAAAGCCCCAGTTGTGATTGCCACCTTCGCCTTGGGTGCTGCCGCATTATTCCCACTCTTTGTCAAAGAACCATGGGCAATGTTTGCTTACGCTGTTATCGCTGCGTTTGGTAATGGCTTGTACAACTCTGTTGATGGTGCCTTGAACATGGATGTTTTGCCATCATCCGATACTGCCGGAAAAGATTTAGGTTTGATTAATTTGGCCAACACATTAGGTCAAATGCTTGGTGCCATGGTTGCTTCAGCAATTGTTGAAGCCTTTGGTTACGGCGCAATCTTTATCTTCGCCATTGGGATGGAACTGATTGGTGGAATTGCGATTGCCATGATTAAACGGGTTAAGTAATCACTGTTTGATGAAAGAAGGATAAATAATGTCTGTTAATTCAGAAGATTGGAAACAAGCTTTACAGTCCAAAGACGCGTTCGCCGATTTTATTTACGATTACTTCAAGGACCACAAAGATTTAACCGGAAACTATGAGACTCCCAGCTATTACGAGTACTACGTTGTCACTTTGGATAGCAAGGAAGGCTTGATTATCACATTGAAGACTGGGTTAAACCAAAATACTGGTGATATCAATGCGCCGCTACCATTCAAGGATGTTGAACATATTTCAGTCGAAGACTTCCGTCAACTGGTCTTGAACAAGAAATTTGAAGATCAAAGCGAGAGTTTGACTGACGTATTCTCCAAGATGTTAGCTTCAGAGCCCAACGCCCGCTTTAACCGCGGTCAAGATGGGAAATAGCTTTGCTCAAATGAATTAGAATCAGGTCCCGTATTTTGGGGCCTGTTTTTTTATGACCGATTAAATATTTAGTAAAATTAATGAAATGTTTAATGAATAATCTAAATGTTTATTGACAAAATACTGTAAAGCGCTTACATTAGAATTAGTGTTCAGACTAAGCAAGAGGAGTGTGATAAATTCATGGAACCAGACATTAAATGGTTAGACGATCCTGAAACTTTCAGGGTCGGTATGCTGCCAGCCCACAGCGATCATCAATTTTATCAGAGTGCTGATGAGATTCGAAATGATCACAGCAGTTACGTGCAAAGCTTGAACGGCCAGTGGCAATTCGCCTATGCCAAGGATCCAATGCACCGGATCAAAAACTTTTACGCTGCTGATTTTGACAGCGGTGACTTTGATGCGATCCAGGTACCACAGCATATTGAATTTGCCGGTTATGACGATTTTCACTACATTAACACGATGTATCCCTGGGAAGGCAAGATATACCGCCGTCCTGCATATGCACTTGATCAAAATGATCAGGAAGCCGGTCAATTCAGTGAAGCAGTCGACAATCCTGTCGGCCACTACATTAAGAAATTCACTTTGAACTCAGCATTCAAAGATAAAAAGGTTCGCGTCCGTTTTGATGGCGTTGAAAAGGCGATGTATGTTTGGCTCAACGGCCATTTCTTAGGATATGCCGAGGATAGTTTTACACCGTCAGAATTCGATTTAACCCCATATCTTCAAGACGGTAAGAATACGTTGGCCGTGGAAGTCTTCAAACTCAGCACGGCGACATGGCTGGAAGATCAGGACATGTTCCGTTTCTTTGGGATTTTTAGGGATGTTTCCTTGATTGCCCAACCAGAAGCCCACATTGAAGACCTGTCCATCAAACCAACCTTGAGCGACAATTTGAAAGATGGCACTTTGAATGTCACCACAAAAATGACAGTTAACAAATCGGGTGCCACCGCCAAAGTGTCAGTTACCGATGCAGACGGCAATGAATTGTACGCGGATTCCCAGCCGGTGGATGACGCCATCACTTTGAGTGATGTTTCATTTAAAAACGTTCATTTGTATGATAACCACGATCCATATTTGTATCAGTTGACGATTGAAATTGATGATCAAGATGGCAACGTTTTAGAAATCGTGCCTTACAAATTTGGCTTTAGAAAAATTGAAATCAATCAAGACAAGGTCATTACCCTTAATGGTAAGCGCTTGGTCATCAACGGCGTCAACCGCCACGAATGGGATTGTCATTCAGGCCGGGTGGTTTCCGTTGACGATATGAAAGCCGACATTCGAACTTTCAAGCAGAATAACATTAACGCGGTGCGGACCTGTCATTATCCTGATCACACGCTGTGGTATCACTTGTGTGACATTAATGGAATTTATGTCATGGCCGAGAATAATTTGGAATCTCACGGTACTTGGCAGAAACTAGGTGCAGTGGAACCATCTTACAACGTGCCTGGATCGGTCCCGCAGTGGAAAGCTGCCGTGATCGACCGCGCCCGCAACAACTATGAAATGCTGAAGAATCACGCCAGCATTCTCTTCTGGTCATTGGGTAATGAATCATATGCCGGCGATGACATTGCGGCGATGGAACAATTCTACAAGCAGGCTGACCCAACCAGACTGGTTCACTATGAAGGGGTTGTTCAAAACCGCAAGTATGAAGATGTGATCTCAGACGTTGAAAGTCGGATGTATGCTTCCCCAGACGAAATTCAAGATTACCTGGATCATAATCCGAAGAAACCATTCCTCTTGTGCGAATACATGCATGACATGGGTAACTCACTTGGTGGGATGAAATCCTACATTGATCTGATTGACAAGTATCCAATGTACGCTGGTGGGTTTATTTGGGACTTTATCGATCAGGCAATTGAAGTCAATGACGAAGTCACCGGCCAAAAAGTTCTCAGATATGGCGGCGATTTCGATGACCGGATGTCTGACTACGAATTTTCCGGTGATGGATTAATGTTTGCTGATCGGACCGAGAAGCCGGCAATGCAGGAGGTGAAATACTATTATGGACAACACAAATAAACAATTGCACTTGGTATATGGCGATGGTGGCCTCGGCGTTGGCGGCGCCAATTTCCATTACATCTTCAATTACACCCGCGGCGGCATGGAATCAATGGTCGTCGATGGTCGTGAGTGGATGTATCGTGAGCCCAAGCCAACTTTCTGGCGGGCAACCACCGATAATGACCGTGGTAATGGTTTCTCGAAACAAGCTGTTCAATGGTATGGCGCCGATATGTTTGCCAGTGCCGATAAAGTCGATATTAAAATTAACGACCAGTTGATTGAATTTCCCAGTGCACCGCGGAATAATCAGTATTCCAACCATGAATATGCCGACAAAGTGGAAGTGATTTATCATTTTGCAACCCTGACAATTCCAAGTACGGATGTCGAGGTTCATTATACGGTGACAGGTGATGGTGTGATCAGCATCCATGCCCATTATGCCGGTAATGATCAATTGCCGGATTTGCCAGTCTTTGGGATGCGCTTCATTTTGCCAACTGCCGCAACCGGCTACGAATATGCTGGCTTGTCCGGTGAAACCTATCCGGATCGCATGGCTGGCGGGATTCCTGGCGAGTATCGAATTGATGGCTTGCCAGTCACCAACTACATGGTTCCCCAGGACTGTGGGGTGCACATGAAGACTGACTGGGTCACAGTGACCCGCAACGCCACCAAAGTCAGCTCGGATCACTCGGATACGCCGTTTAGCATTAAATTCGAAAATGATGGCACGCCGTTTGCCTTTAGCTGCCTGCCATATACGGCTGAAGAGCTGGAAAACGCCACTCATCAAGAAGAATTGCCACTGCCAAGACGGACAGTCGTTTCAATCTTGGGCGCAGTTCGTGGTGTTGGCGGCATTGACAGCTGGGGGCGGGATGTTGAAGAGCAGTATCACATTCCCGCAGGAAAAGATATTGATTTTGGTTTTAAGATTACGAAAGCTTAATTGTTTGTAGAGTGGGACTAAAGGCGTTTTGATCCCAGAATTTAAGAGCACAGATCGATTATTCCTGGTTTTGGAATGATTGATCTGTGCTCTTAACTGGCCGGGATCAGCCGATTGCCATGTAGGCTAGGCAAGCATGCTGGCCGTCGTCGCACGTTTTTGATAAATAATATGGGATCACAAGAAATAGAGGCCGAGGCGAAAGTGTATACTTTTGTCTCAGCCTCTTTATTTACCATAAAGCACAATTGAATTAGGAAAATCAGTGCCAAATTTACTTGTGTTTTAGTAAAATATGCAGTATGATTAACACTGTAAAAGCGCTTTCAAAATACAATGATGAGGTGATTTTAACATTGAAACGAAAATTATTTAATGAACAAATTAAAGACAACCCACTCCGCAGTAAAGCGGATGTCAAAGCTGCCTTGGTCGACATTTTGGCGCCTGCCATGGAAGTTTTGGCGCAACAAAAACGAAAGGGCCGCTTCCGGATGAGTGACAGTGGGGCCGTTTACCTCCAAGACAAGACCGAAGTGGAAGGTTTCATGCGCCTGCTTTGGGGCTTAGGGCCATTCTTTAGTGATAAAAAGCGGGTATACGAACGTCCAGACTGGTACGAGTTGGTGACGCAAGGCATCTTAGCCGGAACTGATCCTGATGATCCTGATTACTGGGGCGGAGATCTTGGTGACTATGACCAGGTCTTCGTGGAAATGGGCGCTTTGACTGCCTTCTTGTATGAAACAAAAGATTATTTCTGGGATAATTTGACCGTTAAAAAGCAAAAAACGATTGTGAAATGGATGGATCAGGTGAACCACAAGGTGATTCCAAAGACCAACTGGTTATTCTTCCGTGCGATGGTCAACCAATTTATCACTGATTCTGGTTACATGGATAATTCAGAGTTGATCGATGCTGATTATGCGATCACCAATAAACATTACCTGGGTCATGGCTGGTCCTACGATGGTTATGTCAACCAGATCGATAACTACATTCCGTTTGCCTACCAGTTCTTTACGATCCTAACGGTTGGCTTGGCACACACTGATAATAAGCAAAGTCAATTATTGAAAGAACGGGCCCAGAAATTTGTCCCAAGTTATGCCAACTGGTTTGCCGCTGACGGGGCGGCCCTGCCATACGGGCGCAGTTTGGATTACCGGTTTGCCCAGGCAGCCTTTTGGGCAGCTTATGCCTATGCGCACGTTGATATGCCTGAAGGCTATAGCCTAGGTGATATCAAGCACTTGCTGTTGAACAACCTGCGTTGGTGGTTCCAACAAAACATCTTCCAAACGGATGGGTTGATTCCAATCGGCTATGCTTATCCCAATATGAATTTTGCTGAAGGTTACAACGGGCCGGCTTCTGCTTACTGGGCTTTGAAGACCTTTATCTTCTTTGCCTTACCTGATGATGATCCATTCTGGACCACCAAAGAAAGTGATGACTTCAAGTTTGAAGCTTTGAAGAAGCAGCCGGAACCTAGAATGCTGATCGCTCACAGTCAAAATGGTTTGGAAGTTCAATCATTCACCGCCGGCCAGCACTCCCACGAACATGCCCATGGTGAAGCCAAGTATGAGAAGTATGTCTACTCAACCACCTTTGGTTTCAGTACGCCTAAAGGATCCGTTCTTTTGAAACAGGGTGCTTATGATAATACCCTGGCAGTTGCCGAATCGGAAAACTTCTGGCAAACCGCCTTCAAGTACGATGATTACGCAATCCACGACAACTACGTCTACTCAGACTGGAAGCCGTACGATGATGTTGAAATCAAGAACTTTGTTGTGCCGGCAATGCCTTGGCATGTGCGGGTTCATGAAGTCAATACTGGCCGAGAGCTTCATTTGGCTGAAGGCAGTTTCTCAGCCCCTGATAGTGGAGCACCTGACGAATATGAAATGAAAACTGGAGTGGATAACGCCATCTTCTATCATTCAAGAGTCGGCATTACCGGATTAGTCGGCTTATCAAAGGAATTGACAACTGAATTGTCAACGCCGGAACCCAACACCAATCTCTACTTCAATAAGACCAAGATTCCGCTGCAAACCGGTGTCTTGGCGCCAGGTAAGTACACCTTGATCTCATTGTATCTTGGCGATCGTGAGCTTGAGAGCCTGGATGATGATGGCAATATTGTGATTCCAGAAGTGAAGTTGGATGGCAATAAGCTGACAATTTCATTTAATGATCATACGGTTAGCGCTAGTTTCGATGAATTTTAATAATAAATATTGAACCTGATGGGCTTCAGATTTTCTGGGGCCCATTTTTTGATTACGGGTAACTAACCAACGTCCACTATGTCACCGCAAAGAAAACCATAGTTATCCAAAAATAGTTAAATGAACCAAAATGATTTGGTTGGTTATTTTTATGATTTTTTGGGAAGTGGGGTTGTACATTTTGTACTTTGCCCCATGGAACGCGTTTCCGTTTATTCCCGATCTGGCTACATTGGTGACAGGAAGGAACCGGGCCGGCCTGTTTGCCTCCGTGATGACCTTTGTTAATCAAATCAGTGTCGGTGTTGCCGGTGTGGTTGCCGGATATTTGCTGGACTTTGCCTATTTTCGGGAGTCGGCAAGCGGGGCAGTCCTTCAACCCCAGAGTGCCATTAATATGATTATCTTTATCGTATCGGGTGGCGTTGGCTTGATGATCGTCTTGGCAATGCTGTTTGTCGGCCGCTTTCATCTCAGCAAGAAGACATTCATGGTTCTTTCTGCAGAACTTGTTCGTCTGCAAAAGGGCGGTAGTATGAGTGATGTGGATCCACACACCAAGGCAGTCTGTGAGGATTTGACCGGCGTTAAATATGATTCAATTGAGGTTTGGAAGAAAGATGACCAACCGCAAAATAAATCACGGGGTTAGCCGTTTTTGGGATTAAATCTCCTCAAGTCGATTTGATTGACCACAACCTGCTTCGGGTAGATACTTTTGTTGAAATAACAAGTTATCTATTTGGGGAGGATTCACATGACAAATTTAGTGATTAAAAAAGACGTTGAATATGATTCTGTTAACCACCAGTTAACTGACATTTATTATGATGGTGAAAAAGCCCAAAGCAAAGGCGCAATCATTGATATCCATGGTGGCGGCTGGTTCCGCGGCAACAAGTCTAAAGATGAGGATTCCTCGATCCGGTTTGTGGAAGCCGGCTACCTGGTTGTAACGCCGGCCTATCGAATTACGCCAGCGGCTTTTTATCCGGCACCTTTGGAGGATATGGATCACTTGTATGAATGGTTAAAGAAATCCGACTTGCCGTTCAACCACGACCATATCGGCGCTTTTGGCTCCTCTGCCGGTGGCAACATGACCGTCGAATTGGCAATCAAATATGGCATTCCGATTGCCTCGCTATCGGGCATTTTGGATATTGATAAGTGGTTGAGCGAACATGAAGATGTGGTTGCTGCAGAAGGTGACACCAGTGGCTTTAACTCAACCGCCAGCTCGAATATTAACCAGACTGGGGCCAACGATCCGTTTTATAAGTGGTTTGTGACCAACTACTTTAACGGCCGGACCGACCAATACACCGAAGCCACTCCGGTTCATCGAGTAACCGACCAGACTGGTCAGATGTATTTGGCCAATTCACTGAATGAATTCGTGCCAACCAGCGGAGTCTTGGATATGGCCCAAGCGCTGACCAAACACCAAATTCCTTATCGAACCCGAATGTTAACCGGTAGTCGTCACGCTAAGGGATACCTGGATGATGTCTGGGATGACGTGGTTGGGTTCTTTGCTCAAACCTTATAATGCGGTACACTTAATAGGAGCGCGGTGACAGCTGTTTACCTGGATGACCAGGTTCAGCTGGTAACTGACGTCATCACGAAATAATCAGTGTACGCAAAAGTGGCCGAAACGAAAGTTTTGCTTTTGTTCGGCCACTTTTATACATAATGAAACGGGGTCACAATGGATGATTAAGAATAGAATGTCTTGGGGAAAGGAATTCTGGTTGGCAGCCCTTTTTCTGGTCCTCTTGATGGGTGTCGACTTTTCGGTCCGGGGGGCAGGTCCGCTGGTTCGCGGTGGTGCCCGACTGATTTTTGCCCTGGTCGTTGCCGGAATTGTCTTCTATGTACTGGGAACGATGAAAATTTTTCAGACTAAAATCAAATTGGGGACTTTTGCCAAAATCTGGGGATTCATTTTTGGCATTTGCTTGGGTGGATTATTCCTATTGATTAGCATTCTCGGTCACACGGCTTTGATGATGCATGCCAAAACGGTGGTTGCCGATACCATGATGGCATTGTCAGCGGGAATCTTTGAAGAATTCTTGTGTCGGGGGTTATTATTCTCGGCATTCCTGTCGGCCTTTAAACAGACCAAATACAAATTTACCGAGGCCGCGTTGGCTTCCGGAATCTTCTTCGGCCTCTTTCATTTCATGAATTTGATCTCAGGACAGGGCTTTTTACCAACCCTTCAACAGGCGACCTACGCTTTTGTGATTGGCGCGATCTTTGCATCAATCAGGTTGACGACCAATACCTTAACCTGGGTGGTCCTCATTCATGCGTTAATCGATTGGCAGCCGGGGATTTCGGTGACTCATACGGTTAGTTCACTGGCGTCGTGGCTGGTTTTTCTGGCAGTTTGGGGAACGATTCTGGTCGTGACCGTGATTTTTCTGATTTCGTTTGATATTAGTTCTAAACGACAACTGTCGTTAAGTTGACGACATAATAAAATGCGGCTGAACAAAAGGATCACCTTTTGCCCAGCCGCATTTTGTTGAGGAAATTTTTAAGCTGCTTTGATCTTTACCAATAACCCAAAACCTTGGTTAACTTGGCACGATTAATATCTCTTGAGGATAATTTATCCTGGAAAATCGCGTAATCATCGTTGACGACTTTGGATTGACTCCACGAGTACTTGGCGTCACCGCTCTTAGTTCCCGAATCAGCTTCCATAATATCATTGGAATACGGGGTGTGATCCAGACCCAGGCTGTGGCCCAGTTCATGGGTGATCACTGATTTCCAGTAGGTGTCATAGAGTGCCTGGTAATCTGCACTGTTTGGCTGATCAGCTGATGGCAGTGCATGGCCGGTCTCTGCTTTGTAGACGGCCGGCAGGTACTTGGTGTTGTCGAAGAAATTATAGTTGATGTAAAGCTTGCTGGTAATGTAATAACCATCCCAGCTGCCCTGACCGGTTCCAGCATTCTTAAAGCCCACTGTAATCGTGTGGTCGGCTTTGGTGCCTAATTTAAACGCTTTGGTTTTGAGGGCCTTGTTCCAATTCTGCATCGCGGCGTAGGTATAAGACTTCAATGATTGATTGGCCACGTAGACCTTTGCCGTATGATTTTTGAAGATGCCCTGGGCACTCATTGGCTGGACATTGTACCAGCGGTCAAAGACCTGCCAATATTTGTCATAGATATAAGCGGGGTATTTGCGGACACTTGATGTTGGATTCAAATCAGGGGTGCTTTTAATGGCCTTGGCAACCGTTTTGCCGGCAATCCGCTGAGTTGATTTGGCATAAGTAATCGGACTTTGAGGCATGTTCAACGTCAATGGCACCGTTAAAGCAAAGGTGGCACTGGCGACTGCAGCGAGAATGAAACTTCTTTTTTTCATAAGGAACCCTCTCTTGAAGTTACATAAAATCATTTTGCCTGAATAATAGCATTCCAATCAAGATCGTTCAAGAAATCTTGCTTCAAACCAAGCGGTCTTAATGAAGGCTTATGAATTATTGCAGGGGATAGACTAAATTGTACCAAGTTTCCCCGGCATGACTGGATGCTGAAATGCCTTCGTTTTGATAGTCATTGCTTTCATAAAATGGGATCAGGTCTGCCAGACAGGTCAGGGTGATGGCCACTCTTCCCTGCGCTTTGGCAACCTGAGCCAATTCAGCTAGAAGCTGACTGCCAATGCCATGGCCGCGGAAATCGGGATGGACCGCCAGGCTGAGGACCGTTTGATACGGATCATCTCGACGGTTGGCGTGGGCCTGTTCAAATAGTTCATCTGTCAGATACCGTTGTGAAAATGCCGGACCGACGATGTAACCGACTACTTGATTGGCCTCATCTGTTGCGACAATAAATGTGTCCGGATACAACCGGATTCTTTCCGCCATCGCAGTTTTGGTGGCCGCTTCGGCCGGAGAAAAGCCCGCTTCTTCGATCACCATAATTGCTGCTAATTCATCCATCCTTGCCGGTTGATAATGTAATTTCAATTCGGACCTCCATTAGCTTGTGGTATCATTAATTGCGTACCATTTTATTAATAATAATTATCATAACACGATAGGGGTCTTCACAAAATGAATCATTCAAATATCGGGCATCGTAATCGCGGGGTGATCCTGATCGCAGTCTTTATCGCGACGTTCATGACTTCCGTTGAAGTGACCATCGTGACGACGGCACTGCCTTCAATTATTAGCGAACTTCATGGGCTGGCTTATCAAAGCTGGATTATGAGTGCCTATCTGTTGACGACTGCGATCACGACACCAATCTACGGCAAGTTGGCCGATACGTTGGGCCGACGAAAAGTATTTCAGTGGGGTGTGACCGTCTTCACCATCGGCTCGCTTTTAAGCGGATTGTCACCTTCGATTTTATTCTTGATCGTCGCCCGGGCAATTCAGGGAATTGGGGCGGGTGCGGTCATGCCACTGACGTTTACGATCATCGCCGATATTTTTTCGTTTGAACAGCGGGCAAATGTGCTGGCACTCAATAATACAGCTTGGGGACTGTCAGCCCTGGTCGGCCCGCTAATTGGCGGTTTTTTAGTGGACCATCTTTCCTGGCACTGGGTATTCTTCGTCAACGTGCCCTTGGGCATCATCGTCGCCCTGCTGATCTGGCTGGGGTATCAGGAAAATATTGAGCTCAAGAATCAGCTGATCATTGATTGGCTGGGGATTATCTGGCTGGCAATTTCACTGGTGAGCTTATTGCTGGGGATTCAGGCATTGGACACGCTGCCGTTGGTTGCAGGCAGCCTGTTGGTAGTGACGATTGTGGCAACTTGGTTATTCCTTCGCCATGAAAAGCATTTCGCAGACCCGTTAATTTCACCAAAAATGTTTCATTCCAAAACCTTTACGATTCAAATTATCACAGCAACAATTTTGAGTGGGGTCTTAATTGGTTATCAAATGTATTTCCCAATTTGGCTGCAGTCGTTGTATCGGGTATCCGCAACCACTGCCGGGTTAGTCGTGACCTCCAGCTCAATCATGTGGCTGGTCGCCTCGTTTTTTGTTGGTAAATTGATTGCCCGCTTTGTTCCCAAACAAATTGCGGTGACGTTGATTGGTGTGATGCTGCTCAGTTATTTATCACTGATCTTTGCCAGTCAAGCATTTCCGGTCTGGGCATTTTATGTGATTGCCATGATTAATGGGATTGGTATGGGGATCGTTGTCAGTATGAATACGATTCTTAGCCAGCATTTGGTCCCCAATGAAATGGTCGGTTCGGCGACTTCAGTCCTAACCCTTGGCCGTTCCTTGGGCCAAACGGTGATGGCTGGGGTGTATGGTGCGATCTTGAATTTAGTCATTCGATTGCAGTTGCATGGCGGAATCACCTTTTCAAGGGTCAATAACGTCATTAGTTCCAAAGGGGCAGCCGTGGTGGCCAATCGGTCGCTGATTGATCCAATCATCCTGACAGCCCTTCATATGGTGTTTGTCGGGGTGGTCGCGATGTTGGTAGTTGTCTTGGTAATCAATATTTTAGATCCTAATAAAAAAATTATTCGTTGATAGTTGTGGAAATTAGCACGAAAAAAGAGGTCGGACATTTGTTCCGGCCTCTTAGCGTATTGTGCCGTTCAAAAGCAATCGGCGTTAGCGGGCAATTTGATTTGCCCAGCTTATTTTGTGGATCCTGGCACCCCGGCAACCGTCTGAAAGACGTCAGCCAATGAGGTATGCATGTCAGCGAATTTCTTGTTGAGGATAAGCTGGCGGAATTCTTCAACCGAGATGGTTTCAACATCTTTGAAAGGAATTGTCGGCGCATCGGCGTTAACCGTCGGATTAATTGAGCTGACCAGGGTGATCACTAGGCCCTTTTCACTGTTCAAGGTGACAGTATAGTACTCATAGTATGAAGGTGTTTCGTAATTACCGGTCAGTTCCTTGTGGTCCTTAAAATAGTTGATGATAAAATCGTTGAATGCCTTTGGTGATTTTAATGATGCTTTCCAATCTGTGTTTGTCATAGTCAAACTTCCTTTCGTGTCTCAATCAATTTCAAAATGGGGTAAGCGGCGGACAACTAACATATTAGAGCTGATTTTTCTCTCTTGCTTCAATTGTTATTCTAAACACTCCTCAAATTAATACAAGTGAAAACATCAATGAAAACGTTGACAGTTATGCATTTGTTTTAATTTGTTGATTGGAAGCGTTATTTTCGCCGGAATGAGCTGAATCATCAAAAAACACCACTGATATGTTAGTATCCTGCTGGGAGTTTCATAGATCAATACGCGATTGGCTTGCTTTGTGAGCCGTTTTGTAAGAACATAACAGCATAGATTCAGATTTTTTCGAGAAAGTGGTGATAAAATGGCAACAGGCTATATTGGTCGGATTCGAAAACGCGTGGGCCACATGCCTTTAATTTTGAATACGGCCGCTGGAATCCTATTAAATGATCAGCACCAAGTACTCTTAAATTTAAGAACCGATAGTCATAACTGGAGTTTGCCGGGAGGCTACATGGAGTTCGGTGAAACTTATGCCCAGACTTGTGTGCGTGAGTATCAAGAAGATAGCGGCGTAAAAGTTGAGATTGTCCGGCCGCTCGGATTGTTCGACCAGGGAATCTTCACGTATCCAAATGGTGATCAGGTGCAGACGATTGATCGGTTGTTTTTAGTTAGGAAAGTTGGTGGCCAATTGTTGTCCGCTGAGACTGACGAGACCATTCGACTGGATTATTTCGATTTTGATGACCTACCGCCACTGCTGAATCAGCAGACGGAAAAGATGCTGGCATTTGCCAAAGAAAATGCATAGGGGGACTTGATGATGGCTGATAAAGTACTCGTTCCGGCTCAATTGCATCCGGACGGAAAACGTTATTTACGTGAGCACGGCCTGGAAGTCGTGGAATTGATGCGGGCTAACGCTGAAAATATTTTGAAGAATGGCAAGGATGCTGCCGCACTGATTTTATTTTTGGATCCAGTCGGCGAGAATGTCATTTCTCAGATGCCCAATTTGAAGATTATTGCCCGTCACGGCGTCGGCTATGACAGTGTTGACTTGGACGCCAGCGCCAATCACGGTGTTTGGGTGACCAACACGCCCAATGCCAATGCAGCAACGGTAGCAGAAACCACTTTGGCAGAAATCATGGACGTGTCTAAGCACATCACCAAAAACTCGATGGAAATGCGGGATGGCAACTTTGCATACCCGTTGGCTCATTTGGGATTCGATCTTGAAGGGAAAACTTTGGGGATTCTTGGTTACGGCAAAATTGGCCGTCTGGTGGCCAAAAAAGCCAGTGCGCTGGGGATGCGAATTTTGATTCATAACCGGACCCCGCGGGAATCACCATACGGGGAATTTGTCGCTCTCGATACCTTAGTGAAATCTGCGGATATTTTGACGCTGCATCTAGCTGCCAATTCTCAGACCCGACACGTCATCGGTCGAAAACAATTAGCCGAGATGAAGCCGACCAGTGTTTTGATCAACTTGGGTCGTGGTGCTCTGGTTGATACCGCTGCGCTGATTGATGCGCTTAAAAGCGGCTCGATTAGTGGTGCTGCTCTTGACGTCTTTGACGAAGAGCCCTTACCGATGAACAGTGAGTTATTCAAATTGAACAATGTGTTATTGACACCCCACATTGGTTCCAGTACGGTTGAAAGCTTTTCCAGAATGGCCACGGATGCGGCAAGTGAAGTGGTTCGGGTCTTGAATGGCCAGCAGCCACAGTGGCCGGTTAACCAACCCCATTAGTTTTCTGGAAAATTTGGATAAATACATTGTACGCAACCTATATAGCGCGTATAGTTAAGTTGGATCAACAAATTATACAAGGGAAGCGTTTCTCATGACAAAAACATACAAAGCAGAAATTACTTCATTGAATGGCGACAAGATTGGTACTCATCCAACTGGTGAGGCAACATTTACGATTGATGGCGATACACTCACCGTTGAAATTACCATGGATCATACGTCACCAAACACCCAACACTGGATGCATTTCCACGGTTTCCCAGATGGCAAGGATGCTCAACCGGCAACGATTGCTCAAGACACCAACCATGACGGCTATGTTGATCTGCCGGAAACCGAACCAGTGTCCGGAACGACAATGGTCCCGTTTAACGACGCCCCAGAGAAGATGGATATCCCAACTGATACCTACCCAACTTCTGATGCGGACGGTCACTTCCACTACACGAAGACAGTCCCGTTGGCTGAAATCAGCGAGAAGTTCAAGGAAGTCTTTAATGACGACGACCTCCACCTTGAGAAGCGGGTGGTTTACATTCACGGGGTTCCCCAGTCGATGGATTTACCTGATACCATCCAAGGTGCCGTTGGTAAATATGATCAACATACGACGTTACCGATTGCCGTTGGCAAGATTGTTGAAGCCTAAATTAATTAAGATCTATTCAGAAGTTGAAATGATTCGACTACTGAATAGATCTTTTTTGATTGCTTCCTCCAGCCAGCAGCAAGTCTGCCATTTACGATCGTTTTGGCAATTGATGCACAGGTATACAGGCTTAAGAATGTTTGAGATAATAAAATTGATCATATAGAAAAGAGCGCCGATTATGGAAAATAAATTCAATCTTACTCTCAAACAAAATCGCTTTCTTACGAAAAAGAATCTTGTCAACATGGTGTATTCCAATTCAAAATTTGAGGGCGTTAATACGACCCTGCCGCAAACCAAGACGATTATTGACGGCATGAGTGTCGCTGGTGTTTCGATTGATGATATTCAGATCATCATTAATCTCAAAAAAGGGTTGGAATTTGTATTAAGTCACAGTGAACCATTTCGATTAGATATTTGTCGGCAAATTAATCGAATCGTCGCGGCCGAAGATGCCCTCGTCCCCGGACAAATTCGGACTGGAAGTGTTCAGATTGGCGGTGTTCAGTACGTACCGCCAGTTCCAGAAGCCAGTAATGTCAAAAGCGCAATTCAAGAAATAATGGGTGATGATCAGACTGCCACTGAAAAAGCGCTTCAAATAATGTATGAGATTATGCGGCAGCAGATCTTCTGGGATGGTAACAAGCGGACTGCTATTTTGTCTGCTAATTATATTTTGATTAATGCCGGTGCCGGAATTGTTAATATCAATGAAAACCAATTAGAAACCTTTAACACATTACTGGCCAATTATGACGAAACTGGTGATTTACAGGCCATCATGCAGTGGACATACGATAATTGTTTATATGGCATTGAATTTCAATAACTGTCATTTATAACCAATTCAGCCCCAATCAAAAATTCTTCGGGATTTTTGATTGGGGCTGAATGATTTGATTATTCAAATAAGTAGTTAGTTGGCGGCTTTAAATTCTTTAATCCCTTGTTGCAGCCGGTTCAAGCCATCTTCAACCATGGTTTTCGGACTGGCAATATTCATCCGCAGGAAGTGGTTGCCATCACCGCCATAGACGTCACCCGCCGAAAGATACAGGCCGGTTTGGGTTCGGATGAAGGTGGCTAATTTTGCTGAGTCGTCGGTCAGTTGGCTGACGTCGATCCAGACCAGATAGGTGGCGGTTGACGGAACTACGACAATTTCGTGAATGTTTGCCTGGCAGAATTTGACGACCATTTCGTAATTTGCCCGAATTTGGTTTCTCAGTTCATGGACCCAGTCGCCTGCCTTGGTATAGGCAGCAATGGTGCCCGGAATTGCCAAGAGGTTGGGCTCGCCGAGTTCATCGGTGTTAATTCCCCGGTTCACTTTGCTGCGCAGGGCTTCGTTTGGAACGATGACCGTTGCGGCGTGCAGGGCGGCAACATTAAAGGTTTTGCTGGGTGAGACGCAGACGATGACGTTTTGCAGCAGATCACTTGGCAACGAGAATACCGGCGTGTAGTCAGCGCCCTTAAACACCAGATCACCGTGAATTTCATCTGACAGTAGGGTGACGCTGTGTTTGAGGCAAAGCTGATTAATTTTAACAAGTTCCGCTTTGGTCCACACTTTCCCAATTGGGTTGTGTGGGTTGCACAAGATCATCATGGTGGTCAGCGGCTCGGCAAGTTTGGTGTCCAAATCATCCCAATCAATCTGATACTGGTGGGCTTTTTGATCATAGACCAGATCGGATGACAACACATGGCGACCATTGTTCACAATCGAATTATAGAAAATATTGTAAACCGGCGCTTGAACCAGGACGTTATCACCCACATTGGTGACGCGGCGAACAGCTGAGGATATCGTCGGCACAACGCCAGTCGAAAAGAACATCCAATCCCGTTTGATAGTCGCATGATGTTCCGTTTGGTACCAGTGGGCAACTGCATCAAAATAATCGGTGTGCGGTTCCTCGTATCCGAAGATGCCGAAGTCGACTTTTTGACGCATTGCATCGAGAATTTCCGGGGCGACTTTGAAGTCCATGTCGGCGACCCACATTGGCAGCTCATTAGGTTTGACATCCCATTTAACTGAATCGGTATTGCGCCGCGAAATCATTGAAGTAAAGTCATACATTAGGCTGTCTCCTTTTTAGAAGTTTTGTTATCAGTAATGATAGTCGTTTTACTTGGATCGACTTTGGTAGGGTCAATCATAACCTCACCGATTGAACGGGCGTGAATGGTGCCGCTGATTGGGTTCTTAACACTCATGATGTTCGAGTTGATTTCTGCGTCAATGTCAGAACAGTATTCAAATGCCAAATCGGTCCGCAGTAAGCGGCAGTTACGCATCGTGAGGTGATCGATGTAGCATAACCCCTGATCGCTTTCAATGGTACAGTTGATCAGCGTGAGGTTTTTCGTATTCCATGCCAGATATTCACCGTTAATTGTGGAATCGACGATCTTGACGTTTTCGCAGTTCCAGAAAGCATCTTTGGACACGAGAGTTGAATGATGGACCTCGACATTTTTGGCACCGTCAAAGACATAGTTGCCAATTAGATTCAGATGGTCAACGGAAATGTTTTCACTATTCATGCCAAAATAATCTCCGTTGGCCTGGACGTTGTTGATCTTGATGTTTTGACAGTTCCAAAGGGTTTCTTTGGCGTCGGAAAAGTGGTCGTTATTCAGCGTGATATCACTGCAGCGCCTGAAAATTTTGGGTGCCTGAATCGCACTGTCGTTGATTTCAATGTCGTGAGTGTACCAGATTCCTGAACGAGCCATGGTTTCTAAGATCGAGTGGTCAACCTTGACGTGTTTGCTGTACCACAGTGGGTATTTGTAGGTAAAAATTGAATCGGTTAAGTGAATGTTGCGACTTTCTTTGAGAGGGGATTCCCCGGTGCCAAATGTGGTGCCGGAAATGTCCGCGTTGGTTTCGGCAAACAGTGGTCGTTCACCGTCAAAATATTGATTTGTGTATTGTTTCATTATGACTCCTTATTAGTTTGATTAATTGATTGTTTTCTGAAAAGGACTTAATTTCAGTATACTCGTTTCCAACAAATTGGTGACCGGGATTTAAATGGGATTGGTTTCACTATAAACTTTGAAGTGGACTCTAAGTCAAGGGCGTTTCAGCGATAACTTTTGATTAATGTCATCAGTACCAATAACCACTGCTATAATGTAAGTGGAGGTGCAGATTATGACAACAATTTATGTTGACCCTTCCAAAAAGAAGGAACAGATCGTTAAACTGTCTGATGGCACGTTTGGTTTGATGAAAGCTGAAAAGCAAAAGTCTGGGATTGGTTATGAGTTTGACTTTACCAGCCACATGCACCCCAGCTTCAGAATCCCGCATGCACCGGTTAATGGGGATGAAGAAACCGTTCATTCGATTGACGGCGAGCAGCAGTTTAAGATTCAGTGGTTGAGCAAGTGATTTTTCAGTTAGCAGGCAGCTTGGCTGACAGATTTAAGGGACTAAATCGATTATTTCCGGCTTGAAATAATGGCTTTATTTGCTTAAATACTGACTGGTTGTCGAACTCGACGTTTTAACTGAGAATCCGGCTGAATTGAATCAATTCTCACTTTCAGGGAGGCTGAGACAAAAGTATCCGCTTTTGCCTCGGTCTTTATTTCTTGTGATCCCATATTATTTATCAAAAACGTGCGACGACGGCCAGCATGCTTGCCTAGCTTACATGGCAATCGGCTGATCCCGGCTATTTAAGAGCACAGATCAATCATTCCAAAACCAGGAATAATCGATCTATGCTCTTAAATTCTGGGATCAAACTCCGTTATCCTCACTCTCTTTTTTACGACCATTTTTTCATGGTTCTTATTCCTGTTCACTTATCGTTTTGGCCTTATAATCAAGGTGTTAAGAATCAGCTATCTGGATGGGAGGCATTATTATGCGAGCAGCATATATTACACAAAATGGCGAGGCAAAGGACATCAAGATTGGTGAGTTGCCGAAGCCTGAAATTACCAATGATGAAGTGTTAATTAAAGTGAATGCGGTGGCCGTCAACCATGTCGACACGTTTGTCCGTTCGGGATCTTTTAAAACCGATACCAATTTTCCGTTTGTGATCGGCAGGGATGCCGTTGGTCAAGTTGAAGAAGTCGGGGCTGACGTCACCGGTTTTTCCAAAGGCAACTGGGTTTGGACCAACAGCATGGGCTATGCCGGCCGCCAAGGATTGACCAGCGAGTACGCCGCCATTCCCGCGGCCAGACTATTCCATGTGCCCGAACACGTTGAGCCGACTCAATTGGTGGCCGCCGTTCATTCAGCAGCAACTGCCGCAATCGTGTTGACCAAAGTGTTTGGGGCCGTCTCCGGGGCATCAATCCTGGTTGAAGGCGCCGCCGGCCACGTCGGAACCAAATTTGTCCAGATGGCCCACATCATGGGGCTCAAGGTGGTCACGACTTCCAACACCAGCGACTTTGACCTGCTGGACCGCTTGGGGAGTGATCAATGTCTGAATTACGATAAGTCATTAAAGAAACAACTCTCCAAGGCTGAAACTCAAAAAGTTGACTATGTAGTTGATACCTCTGGGCAAGTTCAACTCCAGGATAATTTACGGGCATTGAAGCCGGGCGGCAAAGTCTGCTTGATTACCGCACCAAAGAGCAATCAATTCTCGTTTGACGTCCGTCAGTTTTACACCCAGTCAAAGACAATCAGCGGATTTGTGATCAGCAACGCACCACTGGATCAAATTCAAGATGCGGCTAAGTTTATTAATCGGCTGATGGCTGACGGCTATCTTCTGGAGGACCCGGTTTTGGAGAAGTCCTACGAGGATGCAGCGTGGGCTCACAAGAAGTTGGAAAAGAATGCCAAGAAGAAAAAGATTCTCCTCAAATTTTAATAAGCAAAACATTTAGGAAATTAAAATAAATCAGTTATACTGTACTTGTAGATAGGAAACGCTTACAAGGAGGTATGACATATGGGGAAATTAGATAACAAAGTTGCAATTATTACTGGTGCATCTCAAGGAATGGGTGCCAGTCACGCCAAGATGTTCGTTAACGAAGGCGCTAAAGTTGCGATTACCGATATTAACGCAGAAAAAGGGAACGCTCTGGCTGATGAATTAGGCGATAACGTTATTTTTATCAAGCAGGATGTTTCCAGCGAAGATGACTGGAAAAACGTCATTGATGAGACGGTGAAGAAATTTGGTAAGCTGGATATTCTGGTTAATAATGCCGGAATCAGTTTTAACAAACCGCTTTCCGATATCACTCTCGATGACTACATGAAGATCTTTAAGATCAACCAGCTTTCCGTCTTCTTGGGGATGAAATACGCAGCTGAAGCCATGAAGAAGAATGGCAGCGGCAGTATCGTTAATATTTCATCAATGAACGGACTGGTTGGTGGTGCGATTGGTTACACCGATACCAAGTTTGCCGTTCGTGGGATGACTAAAGCTGCAGCATTGCAGTTGGCCGGTTCTCACATCCGGGTTAACTCGGTTCACCCAGGGGTAATTTCCACCCCAATGATTCACCAAGGTGATAGTGAAGAAGTCATCAAGCAGTTTGCAAAATCAATTCCGCTACAAAGAGTGGCAGAACCAGAAGAAGTTTCCAAGATGGTGCTCTTCTTAGCATCAGATGACGCTAGCTACTCAACAGGATCTGAATTCGTGATTGATGGTGGAATGACAGCGATGTAACTGAATGCGGTCGTGTTGGGATGTTAACATTTAACTGGATTCAAAAAAGCCGTTGGACAAAAGAAATCAACTTTTGTCTCAACGGCTTTTTAGATTGTTTAATGACCAAACTTCAAATGCAACGTATAAATGAATTTATACGAACGCATCTTTTCAGCTCTGGAATGGACTGCGTGGCCGAATAAAGGCTTTTTGGCCGGTTCCAGTTGATGCAGCTCTAACAGCATTCGAGCCTCACCATCACCATGAATGGCGCGATACTTCAATTCGTTTTCAGCTGCTTTGGCGACCAGTGCTTCCGACCAGCAACGCGGACTGAGCCGTGTGTATAGGTCATAATTGCTTTCATTTTCCATGATTATGTAGACGCTCCCCCGAAACTCAACTATTTGTATAATGAAATCACTATCTATAAGATTATGATTTTTTCGCCAATAAGTCAATTGGGGTTTGTACCAATTCAAAAAGGATCAGGCAATCATTCCTAAAGGGAAATAATTGTCTGATCCTTTACTCAAGATGCTGCATCCACATAGTACTAAGCCAGATTCTGGTTATAAACGTAATTCATCAAGGACCGGGTTTCGGTAAACTCGTTTTCGTCATGCAGGACAACCGTGATAATCCGGTCATGGCCTGACTTGCGACCCGTTCCAACGAAGCAGTAACCGGCCGGATCGGTGTAACCGGTCTTTAAGCCGTCAACGTTCAGGGACTTTTGATAATACTTTCGTCCCGGGAGCAGGTTATTGTAGTTGTGAAGCGTTTGACCATCGACCTTCATTGATTTAACTGAAGCGTCGGTCAAAATATCGTTGTAATCAACAACGAAGTGACGGGAAATTTGAGCAATATCGCTGGCTGAAACGTAATTGGCATTCTTGGAAGCACCAATACTGTAACCATAAGGAGCCAAACTATTCTGTTCCATCCCGGAAGCCGAAACAAATGATGAGTGCTTCAATCCCCATTCCTTGGCTTGATTATTCATCATGCCAATGAATTTTTTGTTGTAAGCAGGCGTTGAACCGCCGGCAACCCATTGTCCAAGGGCAATTGCGGCGTTATTGGATGATTCAATCAGACCTGCCAGGTACAACTGACGAACAGTGTAGCTGTTGTGGTTGAATTTAAAGCCGCCAAAGACATTGGATTTACCTAATTTCTTCAAACCGGCATTACTCGTGGTGACCTTACTGGACCAAGTACCCTTGCCTTGAGAAATCTTTTGACGAACCAGGTAGAGGGTCATCAGTTTGGAAAGAGAAGCGATGGGTCGAGCAGTGTTGGCGTTCTTCGTCCAAACGTTATTATTGGTATTGACATCCAAAGCGACGGCTGACTTGGCATATTTGAGACCAAATGGTGAGGTGCCGGCCTTTAAGTACTTGTGCCAAACAATGCCAGAAACTGTTCCGGAACCATTTTTCACTTTATAGTAGAGTGCTTTTGAACTGCCATGCTTCAAAGTTACCTTGGCCGTCGCGTACCAGGTGGTGTACGGGTAGGTCTTTAAGTTTGCAACCTTCTTGGTGTGTGAAGCGTTATACACCGCGCCCTTGGTCGAACTTTTGTGATAGGGCGTCTTCTTTATCGCTGTGGTTGAGACAGTTTTATAGGAACTTGAACTGGCGTTGACCGTCGGCGTCTGCCCCCAAAGTCCCATCCCAATTGTGATTGTGGTTGCACAGGTAACCAGTGCCAGCCGCAAAAATTGATTCATTTTCATATATAATCTCCTCCTCATTCAATAAAAAGTGTAACATTCAACCTTTGCCCACTTTGTCTTTTTAACAGAACTGTAAAAGAACTGTTTGATCGGAGTAATTCTGTGAGTTCTAATTAATATTGGTGAAATAGTCTGGAAATTTATCAAGCACGGATTGTTGTTCACTGAGCATTAAATTGAGATGGCTATAAACCAGTTGGTGTACCTTTGCCGCATCGTGGTCACTGAAGGCATTGATAATATCTCGATGTTCTTGGGTCAGTCTGTTCATGGGCAGGTTGGCGTCATAAACTCTGAGCAGCCGATAGCGATTCAGGTCGGTACTGAAACTGATTAGCCAATTCCAAATATTTTGTTTGTTGGCAAACTCGTAAATCTTTTGATGAAAATGGTTATCCATTTGAAAGAATCGTTGGATCTGATCACGTTTGGAGGCCGTTTGCTGTTCTTCGACCACAGCTGACAGCTGATCGATTTGGTCATCGGACACAGTGCTACCAATTGACTTGGCGATGTCTGATTCCAACAATTGGCGGGCATAGCGGGCATCCAATGATTTTTTCAGGTCAATTCGAGTGACGTAAGTGCCGCTTTGGGGAAGCGAGTACAGCATGTCGTCCCGCCGCAAACGGAGCATGGCTTCTCTAACAGGGGTCCGGCTAACCCCAATTTCTTCTTCAAATTGTTTATCGGAGACTTGTTGACCAGGGTACAAATCCAGATTCATGATTTTGGTATAGATTGCGTTATAGGCCTTATCTTGTAAACTTTCCATGTCATCTCATCTTTCTTTTTTTAAAATCGATCCACTGAGAATATGTTACCATATTAATTATTTTCCTGAATCGTCAAAGTGAATGAAATGGGGCAGCAGCGACTTTGACCGGGAATTTTAAAAGTGATATATTAGTAGCACATTAATGGTTTGGAAAGGACGATTGTCTTGAAAATGGGGTTCAGATGGTTCGGCGAGCAGAATGATCCGGTTCAACTGGCGGAGATTCGCCAAATACCAGGGGTTTCTCAGGCCGTCACGGCACTTTATGACGTCCCTGTCGGTCAGGTGTGGCCAAAGGATCGAATTGCTCAGCTGAAGCAAGCGGTCACCAGTGCCGGTTTAGGTTTTGAAGTGATTGAATCGGTCAATGTTCATGATGATATCAAGACTGGACAATCTGGACGGGATCAATATATTGAAAATTATCAGCAGACCATCAAGAACCTGGCTGAAGCCGGCGTGAAGGTGATTTGCTACAATTTTATGCCGGTATTTGACTGGCTGCGGACCGATCTAACCTATCAGTTGCCGGATGGCTCGAATGCCATGGCTTACCAGCCTGAAATGTTACCTGATGATCCGAATGAACTGATTCACCAAATTATGTCGGGCTCCAAGGGCTTTGAAATGCCAGGCTGGGAACCTGAACGTTTGGCTCATGTCCAACAATTATTTGCCAAATATCGGCATGTGGACGCAGACCAATTACGGGCAAATTTGAAATATTTTCTGGACGCCATCATGCCCACTTGTGAGAAGTATGACGTCCGAATGGCAATGCATCCCGACGACCCGCCATTTCTATTGTTTGGCTTACCACGGATTTATAAAAACCGCGATGATATGCTCAAAATTGAGCAGCTGTACGAATCACCCTATAACGCCTTCACGATTTGTACCGGGAGCCTGGGAGAGAATCCACAAAATGATGTGCCGGCAATCATCCGCGAATTTGTCCAAAAGGATCGGGCGCCGTTTATTCACGCCCGCAATATCCGCTTCATGAACCAGACAAAAACAGCATTCCATGAGTCTGCTCATTTGTCGTCGGCCGGATCACTGGATATGTATGAGATTGTCAAGGCGCTGGCAGACAACGATTATGAGGGTTATCTCCGACCAGATCATGGGCGAAATATTTGGGGAGAACAGGGACGTCCGGGGTACGGTTTGTACGACCGGGCACTGGGAGTGACCTATTTGAATGGGTTGTGGGAAGCAATCCGGAAGAATCAATAGGACTTTGGACAGATGAGCTTAATTATATTTGTTTTAACTATGAACGAGGATATATTAAAGGGGTTGCCGGCAAAATGGCGACCCCTTTTGTTTTCTGTAAATGTATATCGATTTCCTGGCCGAACTGTGGGAAAATACGCAGCTTCCGGCCATATAAGGGGATTATCCAAAGATCCAAGCCCGGGATTTTTGGATAATCCCCTTATACTCTGGAAGCTAAGCGCGTATTTTCCCACGCTTATTTTTATCTATTAACTGGATTCTTCCCTTTGCCATTGTTAGAAATCATCGCCGCCTTGATCTCGGCATCTGAAGAAAGGTTAAAGTCCCCAGGGATGGTCAGCTTCAAAACTGCAGCCGCCATCGCATAATCAAGCTGATATTGAGGATTGAAATTGTGGCCGATCCCGTGGACAATGGCTGCGCCGAATGCGTCACCGCCAGCGACTTCTGGGAGAATCTCGACATCGTAAATCGGACTCTCATAGAATCGTCCCTGATGATTCATGATTCCCATCCATTGGCTACTTTGGGGACGTTGGATGTTTCGTAAGATGCTGGCGACGGTTTGGATGTTAGGATATTTATCCGTGAGGCTGGTCATTGCCTGTTGAAAGGTAGCTTTTTGATCAATTGCTTGGCGATTGGCCGCCTGAAAGGCTTTGATGCCAAAGGCCTGCTCAATATCTTCGTCGTGGACCAGACAAACATCGACGAATGGCAATATCCGCTTGTTAAAGGCAACGGCTTGAGCCGACGTCCACAGTTTTCCGCGGAAATTAGCATCGTAAACGACTTGAATATCGTGATGGTGACAGAACTCAACGGCGGATAGCAAAACCGCTTGGAGTTCGGCAGACAGGGCAGCGGTGATCCCCGAAATGTAGAAGACATCCGTCTGATCCAGTAGTTGATTCCACGGATAATCAGCCGCTTCTGATGTTGCAAAGGCACTGGTCGCCCGATCATAAATCACGTCACTGGCTCGTTGACCGACGCCTTGCTGGAGAAAATACAGACCGATTCGGCTGCCGCCGCGACGAATGCGGCTGGTGTCGACGCAGAACGCCTTTAATTTTGAAATGGCGGTGTCGCCGATTTCGTTGTTGGGGAGTTTGGTGATAAAGGCCGCTTGATCCCCCAGCAAAGCCAGTGAAACGGCAACGTTGGCTTCCGCACCGCCATAATTGGCATTAAACGAAGTCGCCTGAACCAACTTCTGATTATCCGGAACCGTCAGCCTTAACATGATCTCTCCAAAAGTTGTCACCCGCATCGCAAAAATCTCCAATCGTTATCATTACTTGTATCTGTATAATACCATATTAATTGGTGCCAAAACGCGCGACTGATGCGGACGTTGACACTTTTAAACTGATTGTGACAGAATTAATTGAGATAATAAAAGGTCCGGCCACTCAGTTAGAGAAGGCCGGACCTTATTTAGATGGTTATTGATTTGATGAGTTATCCGAATCGTCATTGGATTCATTGTCGGATTGATGGCTTGAATCGTTGGTGGTTGTGGGTTGATTTCCAGAAGTGGCTGCCGGTGTAACATTGATTCGATCGGCTTCTTGATGGACCTGCGCTTCGTGTTCATCCACCAACTCACGATAGAAATTGGCAAAACTGAGTTGCATATAAGGCTGAACCCAGATGGCCGCAATCCCCAGGGTAATGCCAACCAGCAAGCCCCAGCCAATGAAGCTGAGGGCCATTACAAAATAATCCCACTTATGGCCGTCCATTAATTGACGACTACGGGTAATGGCATCCAAATAACTGATTTTTTCGCCCCGGTCAACGGCATCGCGGTAGATGTATAATGCCTGGGAGTAGGCGACGGCTTTAATAAGCCCAGGAATGATTAACAGAATCATCCAAAGAATAATCAAAACCTGCTCAATGATGTAAATGACAATGGTTCCCAAGAAATAGTCAACGTTGTTTAAGATGGTCATCGACTTTTGCAGGGGCTGATCATAGGTCAACTTTTGTCGCATCGCGTCGATACAGATAAAGGCGACGCCAATCGCGACCAGAGACCCGAGCAGAATTAGAATCATGCCGAAAGTCTGAGCACCGGTCCAGATTGGTTCACCGTTAATATCGTAAAGCTCTTCTTTTGGCGCATAGATATAGCCGCCAACAAATTCAAGAATAAATACTGGTAAAAATAGCAAAAAGAAAAATTTAAAATGAGCATTTAATAGGCTCTTAGAGTCTAGTTTTAACGCTTTTCTATCCATAATCACAACCCCCGTCAATTTAAAATATCTTTACAAGTTAATTATAGTGCAACCTGTTGAATTCACTTAGTAAAACGTCCTTTATGCTTGCTTACTCGTCTGGATAAGATCATCCACCACTAATTTGTACAGCAGTGACTTAATCGCCATTGATTGGTACTGTTTAGCTGACAAATGATCAGCGTCCACATCAGTCAGCTCCTGATTGAACAGGTCAATGAACTGATCATAAGCTTTGGGGGCGGAGTCGAGTTTGAGGGCAATTTTCATTGCCTGGTCGATGGTATCCAGCGATAAAATTGGTTTGAGCAGACTCACCACCAGTATTTTGGCCAAGTGAACCCGTGAGTAGCGCTTCTTGGTCGGGCGGTCAACCAGGCCTTTTTTAACGTAACTGTTGATCATGGATTTGGTAATCTCAGTGTGGGTGATTGGTGCCAAATATTGGTTGACCTCGTCAATCACTTGATCCATATACAAATCCAAATTAGGTAAATCTTCAAAGTGCGGCATGGTCATCGCCGCTAATTTTTTGGTAAAATTATCTTTAGTCATGGTATTCCCCTTCGAATTGAATACTAGTATTATTGCATAGGATAGTTGAAAAATAAAGTACGTAGACTTTAAAACTATGTTATCTTGACTTAGAAAATAGAATAGCTTATTATGATGCTAAGGAGGCATCGTGATGAATGAATTAATGGCTAAAAGGCGTCATCAACAAATTATCTATGAGGTATTAAATGCTGTCACCCACGGTGTTTCGTTTTTTGTGGCGATTTGGTTGTCCATTTTATTAGTGAACAAAGCTTTACGTGATGGGCTTTCAATGGGGGCAATTGTCAGCTTGATCATCTACAGTGCGACAGTTCTCTCACTCTATTTGGCATCAACGTTGCTCCACTGTTTTGTTTTCACCAAAGCCAAACGCGTCTTTCAGATCTTGGATCATAGCAATATTTTCATTTTGATTGCCGGAACGTACACTCCTTATTGTGTCATTTTTGTCCACAACTGGGCTGGCAACATTCTGTTGGCCAGTGTCTGGGTGTTGGCAATTGGGGGGATTATCAGCCACGTGGTCTTTCATGGCAGATTTCAGAAGACTGAAACCACCATTTATGTGGTGATGGGCTGGTTATGTATGTTCTTGGGCAAAGCGCTATATGACAATTTGAGCACCAACGGTTTTTGGCTGCTGGTTGCCGGCGGCGTGACTTTTACCGTGGGAGCATTGATTTACAGCATTCCCAGAGTTCCAGGGATGCACTTAATCTGGCACTTCTTCGTGATGGGCGGCACACTGACCATGTTTCTCTCGATTTTCTTTAATATTTAGATATTATCAAATTAGGCTTGACTTATTTCTCAGTGGTGGTAAATTACATGTATCAACAAATTAAAAATAAATAATAAACATGAAGTTACGATTAGAAAAGTAATTGCTTAACTCACATAAAGAGAGCCCCGCTGGTGAGAAGGGGATGTGAGTGGCAGTGAACACACATCTATGAACTGGTTAGCTGAACCAAGTAGGCTATCCCGCTAGTGAGCGTTACCACGGCTACTGTAACTGTTCTCCAATTTGGACGACTAGTTACGAGCAGCGTAAGGTCGTTTTTGTAAGAAAACGATGAACGTGAGGTGGAACCGCGAAAGATCGTCCTCAGATATTGCTTCGGCAATGTCTGGGGACTTTTTTATTTCATAGGATTTGATTGTAATGAATGTTTGGTTATCTGAAATGGAGAGTGGCTTATATGCAAATTATTGAAGATTCCTTAGACCAATTATTGAAACAGGTTGCCATCAGGACGAACGCCGTTGCCAACCGCGAAGAAGTTGAAAAATCAGTGCGGGAAATTATCGCCAATGTCATCAAAGATGGTGATCAGGCAGTGAAAATGTACGAACAGAAATTTGATAATGTCGAGCTGGAGAGTTTGAAGGTCACCCAGCGGGAAATTGACGATGCCTATGAAGCGACTGATGACACCGTAATTAAAGCCTTGGAACTTGCCAAAGCCAATATTACGTCATTTCACCAAATGGAAGTGGAAGATAGTTTTATTGATGCGAAAAAGAAAGGCGTTATTCGCGGCGAAAAGATTGCCCCACTGGCAGCTGTTGGACTCTACGTTCCAGGTGGGACGGCCGCTTATCCGTCTTCCATTTTGATGAACGTCATTCCAGCCAAGATTGCTGGGGTTTCACGAATTGTCATGGTTACACCACCACAAAAGGACGGGTTAAATAAAGCGGTCCTGGCGGCTGCTAAAATTGCCGGCGTTGATGAAATTTATACGGTTGGCGGTGCTCAAGCCATTGCCAGTCTGGCCTACGGAACTGAAACGGTGCCACGGGTGGATAAGATTACCGGACCCGGTAATGTGTTTGTCGCAACTGCGAAGAAGCAGGTGTTTGGTCAGGTTGACATCGATATGATTGCCGGCCCCTCAGAAATTGGCGTGATTGCCGGTTCCCAGGCGGTTCCCAGCCAGGTTGCCGCAGACTTGTTGTCCCAGGCTGAACATGACAAATTGGCCCGACCAATTTTAGTCACCGACGACCGTTCACTCGCCGAAGCTGTCAGCAAGGAGATGGATCGTCAAGTTGATTTACTGCCCAGAAAGGAAATTGCCAAAGCAGCGATGGAAAATGAAGGCTTCATTGCCGTCGTAGACGATATTGACGATGCCTTTACCCTGATGAATGCCGTTGCCCCGGAACATTTGGAAGTCCAATTACCCGATGCCATTGAATACTTGAACCAAATCAAAAACGCCGGCTCGGTCTTCCTCGGATTTTCAGCTTCCGAGCCCTTGGGCGACTACCTCGCAGGCCCTAATCACATCTTACCAACCGGGGGCACGGCACGGTTCTTCTCGCCGCTTGGAGTTCAGGATTTTGTTAAACGGACACAATTTGTTTCCTATACTAGGGATGCCCTGAAAAAAGAAAAGGATGCCATCACGACTCTGGCACGGGTTGAAGGTCTCGAAGCCCACGCCAGAGCAATTGAAAGCCGCTTTGACGATTAAAGTGTAAAAGGTTGTCGTGAGTTCGTAACATTGTTTACAAAAATAGTCATCTGCCGGTTGATTCAGTGAAAACTGATCAAACAAATAGTTTCCCAATTCAGTGCCCTATTGCCTTTGACAGAACCTTTTTGTCAAAGGCTTTTTCTGTAAAGTAATTGTAGTCGGATGGAAAAATAACTTTTCGGTAATCGATGATATACTTGTTATAACTCATGGGAGGCGGAATAATGAAACAATTCAAAATTTTTATGTTTGCACTGGCAATCGTTTTCGGAATTCAGTTAGCAGCTCTTCCAGCCAAGGCGGATGCCAGCACTTCAACCACGACCCCCAAAGCATTGCGGGGCACCTGGTACGAATATCGTGGCAGCGGTAAGTTTAATGTCATCAAGATTACCACGCACAGTTTCACCACCAATGGCAAATCTTACACCCCTTCAAAAAAGGATGACCGTAAGCTTCAGGTCAGCAAATGGGGATCTTGGTACCTCTTCAATAAATCAAAGTCTTCGAAAAAAGACCTGGGTCAGTACAAGACCACTAAGAAGTTGATTGGCGGATCCTACAAGAAAGTCTTAATCAAGTATCATGGCATTGGCACTTATCATGTGTTTCCAAACCATAAATATGAACACAAATATTCCTACACTGTCTTAGACTGATGAGACGGTCTCTTCGAAGCGGTTTGTTAGAATTTCGTTACCTGATCATTTATAATAAAGACAGATATTATAACAAACGACTTCGTTAGGAGGCCCGCGTATGAAAAAAGCACTTACCACCGGGTTGCTGTTATTCATTCTGCCGTTGGGATTGTTTGGCTGTTCGAATCAGTCAAATAATTCGAGCAGTGAAAGTTCCAGCAGCACGAAGACAGAGCAGTCCAGCTCGACGACTTCTTCAACTACTAATTCGGCATCGACTTCGACGACGATTACTCACGCCAAGCGGGCAGTCAAAGTCCGCTATGAAAAGGCCAATTTTACAACCACCTTGGACCGGGAGTATCGGGAAGAATATTTGTATCAGAATGTCCCGGGAACTGTTGATTCAAACAAAGTTTATTCGTGGGATAACTTAAACGTTTCAGAAAACACCAAGGTTCACGTCAATCAAAAGGCGATTGCGACCTTCAAAGATGACGATGATAACGAGTACGATCATGAGGATTTCTATCGAATTACGTTGGGCAATCAGTCCGGCAAGCAGTATTGGGTAGGCGATGATGTCCTGCAAAACGATCATGAAAATGACTATAATGACTGATGATTCAAACAGCTTGCATTTTATTTTGATTGGTTGTATTCTATTACCAATCAAAAAAGGAGGTGATGCTTTTTGAATAGTGGAATATCTCTTAAGGCATCAGCTGTGGAGAACGAATTAAAATAGTTGATGCATTTGAGAAGGGAACTCGCAAATAGTGTGCGGGTTCCTTTTTAGATCGTGACGAGCCCCGGGTGACCCCGGAGCACAAAGAAAGCCAGCCAATGATGAACGATCTTTGTTCATCATTGGCTGGCTTTCTTTGTGTAGCAGGGGTCAGGGGCGTCGGAACGTATTTTAAAAGCCGAAGGGAACAGGAAATAAAATAACAAATCTTCATCCCGGTGAATCAAACACACGTTAGACAAACTATATTACGTCAAGGAAAAATAATGACTTTATTGAAGTTTATTACCCCATTTTTGAGCGTATAAGAAATAAGCTTCAAAAATAGTTATTTTTTGAATTTGATAATTACATGG
>Ga0214927_100149_pt1 | contig 34182 bp, 27 predicted proteins | sample Stichaenrichm16X_FD_168612 | JGI IMG/M metagenome (GOLD analysis project Ga0214927, IMG submission 168612) | Xylose enriched microbial communities from anaerobic bioreactor in Madison, Wisconsin, United States - 16X | ecosystem: Engineered > Bioreactor > Anaerobic > Unclassified | place: USA... | reverse complement strand
GCGACCTGAACAACCGCCATCCTAGAGGGGAGGGAGTTTTGTTGCATAGCATCAGTGCCGTCCACCCGCATAGCGGGTGGTTCTTTGTGCCGCGCTACGCGCGGCACAGGCTAAAGCCATGAATAGAAGAGGGGCCGGGCGGACGAATGTCGCCCGGCCCCTCGCAGGCCTACAAGAGCCGTTGGCTATGCGTTGGCCTTCTTGTACTGGGTGGCCCAGCCGTCCACGAAGGCGGTCTTGAACTTGTCCCAGTTAGCGTCGGTCTGGCTGCCGTTGTAGGTGTTCAGCGCAGAGACGAGGCCAGCACGATAGGTGTCGACGTTGGGCTCGTAGTTGGTAGCCCAGTCCATGTTGTAGCAACCGCTGTCAGAGAGCTCCTGAGCATGCTTCAGCCAGCTGTTCGTGGACTCGGCAGCCTTCTTGAAGGGCATGATGCCGAGCTGCTCGACGAGCTCCTTCGAGGCATCCTCGTCGGTGACGAGCCACATCAGGAAGTCCATGGACGCCTGCTGATCCTTCTTGGAGGCGTTCTTGTTGATGGCCCAGCAGTTCTCGGTGCCGCAGTTGAGGCCGGCCTTCTCCTCGCCGGACACGCCGCAGTAGTACGGGAGCATCGTGGTGTTCTTGACGCTCTTGGTGATGTCCGCGTAGTCCCAGGAGCCGGTCAGATAGAACGTGGCCTTGCCGTCCTTGAACTGCTGCGCAGGATCGTGGCCGCCCGTGGCGAGCTGGTCAGGAGCGGTGACGGAGTTGTTGATGATGAGGTCGTAGAGGTTCTTGAAGTTCGGGAGGTACGTGCCCTCGATGGTGGAAGGCGTCTTCTTCCAGACGTCCTTGCTGGTGCCGTCGCCCTTGTGCTCCTCATAGAAGAACTCGACGTTGGCGAGGTGGCCAGTGACACGCCAGGAGTTGGAGTCGTCCATATCGGTCGCGGCAAAGGCGTCGAAGCCGTTGGCGCTGGCGTTCTTGTGGATGTCCTCAACGACGGTCTTGAAGCTGTTGAAGTCCTTGATCTCGTCGACGGAGTGGCCGGCCTTCTTGATGTTGTCGGTGTTGGCGACGATGCCGTAGCACTCGAAGCAGTAGCCGACGGAGACGAGCTTGCCATCATCGTCGTACTGGTTGTAGTCGTCGGTCGTCTGGGCCTTGGCGATCTTGGTGCCCTTGAGGTCGAGGGCGTAGTCGTCCCACTCCCTGACGCCGGCCTGGTTGCCGATGACGAAGATGGTCGGGGCCTCGGACTTGTCCATCTCGGAGGTCAGGGTCTTCTCGTAGTCGCCAGAGGCGGCGGTGACGATCTTGACCTTGACGTTCTTCTGCTTGGCGTACTTCTTGCCGAGCTTCTGGATGGTCTTGTCAATCTCGGGCTTGAAGTTCAGCCAGTAGACGGTGCCGTTCTCGCTGCCGGAGTCGCTGTCGCTCGAGCCAGAGCAACCGGCGAGGCCGAGGCCTGCCGCCACGGCGGCTGCGCCACTCAGGAACGCCTTACGGGTAATTGGCTTCTCAAACATTTGGAACCCTCCTACGTCTCCCTCACGCATCCCCTTAAGATGCGAGAATTACCTTCTTGGCCGGACCCATCGACCCTCCGGGTCGTTGGGTGGTCTTGAGTCTTACGTGCTGGTTCTTGGTCTTGCCTTCCACGACGTCCACCAGTATCCGCGCAGCTTCCCGGCCCATGGATTCCTGAGGCTGGCAGAGCGTGGCGAGCGTTGGAATCGTATAGAGAGACATCTCGATGCCGTCGATTCCGATGACCGAGTAGTCATCCGGAACCTTGGCGCCGGTGTCGAAAATCGCCTTCATGGCCGCGACGGCCATGGTGTCGGCGATGGAGAAGATCGCGCTGAACTGGATGCCAGAGTCTATTGCGCCCCTGACCTTCTCGTATGCGGACGACATCGAGAGCGTGCCGGTCTCGAAGACGAGGTTGCGGTCGAACTCGATTCCCGCGTCCTTGAGCGCCTGGCAGTAGCCGTCAAAGCGCAGCTGGCTGATCGACTTGTCGTCGGTCGAGAAGAGCAGAATCGCGATGCGCCTGTGACCAAGGTCGATGAGGGCCTTGGTGGCCTTGTAGGCCTCGGCGATGTCGTTGATCGAGACGGACGAGTACTCCTCCTTCGGCAGGTCGCCAAAGTGGTTGGAGTACGAGCAGCAGACGAACGGCGCGCCGATGGACTTTGCGTCCTCCTCGGAGTAGTCGAAGCGACCGCCCAAGAGGATGACGCCCTTGAGGCGCTTTGCCTGAACGAACTCCGCGGCAGCCGCGATCTCGTCGCCATCGGAGGCGATGTAGCGGTGCACGATGCCGTAACCGAGCTCGTTGCACTCGGACTCGATGGCGTGCATGACCGGGTCGAAGAACGGGTTGGTCGAGCCACGGACCACAAGGCCCAGCGTGTCAGACTGGTTGCTGGCAAGGTCGCGGGCGCTGCGGTTGGGCACGTAGTGGAGCAGGCGCGCCGCGTCAATCACCTTGGCGCGCATGTCCTCGCTCACGTCCGGATGGCCGTTGAGCGCACGGGAGACGGTGCTGACCGAAACACCGCAGTACTTTGCGACGTCCTTTATGGTCATCTTCGCCCCCCAATCCATGCTCGTTCGCTTACCTAGCCGCGCCTTCGTTTACCTGCCGTTGCCGCTGGTGACACATCGCGGCAACGGAAACGTTACTGGTAACGTTTTCAGCGCGTGACTGCATTGAACCACTTTGGTGGAGATTCAGTCAAGCGGAAGAGCTTCAATTCCCGGAAACTGGCGGCGAACGTGGGAAATTCCTCTGTGAGCGTAGCATTCCGTCCGGAAACGTTTTCTGATTTGCCAAACTCGCCCAGAAGCGCTATGGAGCGAACCCGCGATAGACGAGGCCCGCAACGAGCCAGTAGGCTTACTATGAGTGGCCGAACGACACGGACGATACGACGCTAAGGAGAAGAGCGCCCATGGCACAGGACACCGATCCGCAGCTGCGACAGCAGGTAATCTATTCCGTCTTCGTAAGGAACCACACCAAGGAGGGCACGTTCCTCTCGCTCATACCCGACCTCGAGCGCATCCACAACCTGGGCGTCGACGTCGTGTGGCTCATGCCCATCCACCCCACCGGCGTGAAGGGGCGCAAGGGGACGCTCGGCAGCCCGTACGCCAACCGCGACTACCGTGCGGTCAACCCGGAGTTCGGCACGCTGGATGACTTCAAACGGCTGGCGGACGCGATCCACGCGCAGGGCATGAAGTGCATCATCGACGTCGTGTACAACCACACGAGCCCCGACTCCGTGCTGTTTGAGCAGCACCCGGAGTTCTTCTATCGCAAGCCCGACGGCCAGCCCGGAAACCACGTGGGCGACTGGTCCGACGTGATCGACCTGGACTACGGCACGCCCGGCCACTGGAACCGCCCGCTGTGGGACTACCAGATCCAGACGCTGTGCTACTGGGCGCAGTTTGTGGACGGCTTCCGCTGCGACGTGGCGTCCTTTGTGCCCGTGGAGTTCTGGGAGGAGGCTCGCGCGGCCGTGGCCAAGGTGCGTCCCGGCGCCATCTGGCTCGCGGAGACCGTGCACCGCTCGTTTGCCCAGGCCTGCCGTGCGCTGGGCATGAACTGCGCCCGCGACACGGAGGCCTTCCGGGCGTTTGACATCGAGTACTCCTACGACATCCAGGAGACGTTTGACGACTACCTGCGCGGCAAGGCGACGCTCAGCCACTACCTTGACCTGGTCGACTTCCAGGACAGCGTCTACCCCGCCAACTACGACAAGATGCGCTACCTGGAGAACCACGACCTCCCGCGCATCGCGAGCTGGGACAGCAACCCCCGCGACCTGCGCAACCTTCTGTCCCTCATGTACTTCCTCAAGGGCACGACGCTCCTGTACGCCGGCCAGGAAGTTGGCTGCGACCACACGCCCAGTCTGTTTGACCGCGACCCCGTGGACTGGGACGGCCGCTGGGACGGCCCCCTGGACCAGAGCTCGCTCATGCGCACGCTCTACGGCATCAACCGCGACGTCCTGCGCCCGGACGACTACTACCACGCCAAGGCGGATGACGAGAAGAACGTGGCCGTCGTCTATCGCGACCACCTCTCTGGCGCCGAGGCGGACGCGGCCCGGACGCTTGGGGTCTTCTCGCTCAAGGGCGTGGCCTGCGAGGTGGAGGTCGACGCGCCCGACGGCACGTACGCGAACCTGATCGACGGACGCGACGTCACCGTGACCGACGGCAGGCTCTCCACGGACGGCGAGCCCATCATCCTGAGCTGCCCGCGCCCCAAGCTGGCGGTGTAGGAACTCGGGGTGCGGCTTGGTTGCGGGCCGCGGCAACAAAAAACGGGCCGGACCACGTGGGTCCGGCCCGCAGCTGCAATCAACCTGCGACGCAGCAGCTAGTCGATGACGACCTTGGTGACGTTCGACTGCTTCTGGACCTTCGGGACGTTCACCTTGAGGACGCCGCCCTCAAGCTTCGCGGAAAGGCCCTCGCGCGCGGCGTCCTTCAGGTACACGCCACGGGTTGCCTGCCACTCCGAGGTCTCCTTCTGCAGGTAGTTCTTGTTCTTCTCCTCGTCGGACTCCTTCTTGTCGACGCTGATGGAGAGGCGGCCCTCGTTAAGCTCAACGTCAATCTGGTCCTTCGTGACACCCGGCAGCTCGGCGGAGACCACGTAGGCGTCGCCGGTGTCCTCCACGTCCATCTTGAAGCCGGCGTCGGAGGTCACGCGCGCCAGAGGCGCGAAGAAGTCGTCCGCCGCGTCGAACGGCCAGCTGTGAAGCATCCTGTCGAAGTTGCTGTAAGGAATCATGCTTGCCATGATCATCACTCCCTTGTGACGTGCGCCGCGAGGGCGGCGCCTTGCTTTCGCTTAGGTATGTTCCCCGCGAGGCGGCATTTATTCACGTCGGCACAGGTTTTCTTAGCGTCACAATGTCAGCAAATCTAAGTGCATGAGGGACATATTTTTGATTTGTGTTGGCTTGCCGCTATGGGCCATCTGCGCGGATTTGCATCCCCCACGTGATTTATGCTAGTTGGCGTTGAATGGTGGCATGCAAGGGCAAGGGTGTGCGATGGACCAGAGCGATCTGAACAGGGCACGAGCGACGCGCCAGACGGAGCACGATGGCTCTGACCAGGACATTCCCGACTTCCTGGTCGAGGCGGCACAGGCCCCCTTGCATCATACGGGCGGCACGGACGATGCACGGTCGCTGGGCGAGAAGGACGCAGCCGCTGCCGTAGCCCCCTCGGATGGCGGAATGAGCGCCTCCGCCACAGGCACGAACGCCGCACAGGGCGGCTCTGCGGAGCCCGCAGACGGCGCCACGGACGCCACGTCCGAGGACGACCTCCTGGGGCTTGACGACTATGCCGAGTACGGCGACTATCCCTACGCCGCGCCCGGGCAGCCGGGCGCGGACGGCCGCAAGCCGATGGACCCCGCCGCGTACGAGGAGGGCGAGCTCGACTGGCAGACTGGCGCCGGCGCCTCGGGCTCGACCATGGGCCGCAGTCCCTACGTGAGGCAGCGCACCCCGCACAAGACGCAGCCCGCGATTGACGACAACGCGGAGGACGGCGCCTACGCCCCCGAGGGCTACGCGCACGACTCCAACATCGCCATCGGCGGCGTGCTGTCCGGCGGTCACACGTACCGCCGCGCGCGCAAGGCCAGGGCGGCCGTCCAGCGCGGGCGCTATGGCCAGTACCTGGAGGTTCCCAAGGGCAAGCGCTCGATCTTCGCGACGCGCACCCAGATGCGCAGGCGCCGCTCGCTCCTGACCACCATCGCGATCATCATCATGTTTGTGGTGGTCGCGATCGTCATCGCGCAGATGGTCTCCAGGCTGGGCTAACGGCACGCCCCCTAGTGACACGACGGCCGGCCGCGGCATATGCCGTGGCCGTCTTTTTCTGCCTTGCGGCTGTCTGCTACCGTCTGCCGTCAGTCCCAGGGGTCGCGCTCGAACAGCGGCTCGGGGCTGGGCCTGCGGTCCGAGTAGGGGTCGTACCCGTCGTCGTCCTCGTTTTCCGCCCGCAGGAACTCCGCATTCTCGCGCGGGGCGGCGTCGCTCTTGACGCGCGCGGTGCGTGGCGCCTTGGCGCCCGCCTGCCTGGCACCTGCCTTGGGTGACGTGGCCTCGTTCTTCTCGCCCGCGGACGGCTTGGCACCCTCGCTTGCGGCTGGCTTGTGCTGGCTCATTTGATCAACCCCTATTCGTACACGTCCACGCAGGCAATCATGTCGCAGATGCTGTTGCCAAACTTGGACAGGTCGTAGTCGTCGTACAGGGACGTGGGCGCACAGGTGGCGGAGGCGCGCACGGAGTCGCCCTCGCTTACCACCAGGACGGACCAGCTGTAGTCGCCCATCGTGCCGTAAACGCACACGAACCTTGCGGATGTCTTTGTGAGATCGGACGGCAGCGTGGCGTTGGCCTCCGTGAGCGTCTGGCTCGCGCCCATGAAGCCGCAGAGATCCGCAAGGTGCTGCGCGTCGGCCTCCGTTGGGCCGGATGCGTCCATCGCGATGTCAGACACGGCAAAGTCCAGGCGGATGCCGCGCATGGGCGCACCGGACGCGAGCACGTCGTCCGTGGAGCTCCCCGTCGCGAAGCTGTGCGAGAAGGGCCTGCTCCCCACCGTGATGTTGCCCTTGTCCGCGGAGGCGTACAGGACCTCTGCCGCGCCGTCGTCCCCGGTCCCGGAGGACGCGATGGAGAAGCCCTGCGTCTTGAGGTACTCTGTCACGCGCTTGACGCAGTCAAAGTAGTCGCGAAGGTGCCGGTAGTCTGACGGGAACGGCGACGAGACCTGGAGCGTGACCGTCGCGCCCCTCTGGATTGTGGTGCCGGGCGCGGGGTCCGCAGCCACGACGGTGCCCGCGTCCTCGCTCGACTCCACGTACGCGACGCTCGCGGTCAGCCCCGCCTCCGCGACGGCTGACTTGGCGGCGTCCTCGTCCTTCCCCACCACGTAGGGCACGGTGTAGGGCTGCGCGACCTTGATGGTCACCTCGTCCGAGGACGCAAACTGCGCGCCGGCGGCCGGGCTCGTGGCCACGACCGTGCCCTGCTCCGCGTCGGACGCGACGTAGGCGATCGAGAAGTTCCTTGCGCCTGCCTTGCGCAGCGCCGCCTTGGCCGCGGCGAGCGTCTTGCCCGTGACGTCCGGCACCGTGCGCGGCGTCGCGACGCTGACCGTGACGGTGCTCCCCGCGTCTCGCCGCTGGCCCGCCTTGGGGTCGGTCGCGGTGACGGTGTCCGCGTCCGCGTCGGACGCGACCTTGCGCACGCGCACGGCAAAGCCCTTCTGCTCGAGGCGCGCCGTCGCGCGTGCCTGCGTGTAGCCCACCACGTACGGGACGACCTTGCCGCCCCAGAGCTCGGCCCCGTACGTCGTCGCAGCTACGAGGCACGCCGCGATGCCCGCGACGATCACCAGGGCGAGAAGCGCGCGGCCGCGCCTGCGGCTCCTGCCCTCGCCGGGAACCTCCCGGGGCAGCGGCGCCTGGCCGATGCCCTCCGCGTCGGGACCGAAGGCGTCCACGTCGCGCACGACGGTGGCGTCCGCGTCCTCCACCGCGTCCTCGGAGTTCTGGCTCACGGGAACCACGTCCTCGTAGCGGGAGGAGTCCTCGGCGGCATGGGCCGGGGCCGACGCGGATACCGGCTCTTGCTCTTGGCTGCTGGGATGGATGTCGTTCTTCTCGTCCGACACGGGGGCTTCCTTTGGCGTGGCTTGCGCTTGCCTGCGCGTGGCGCGCGGCTTTGTGTTGCAGACATTATCGCGCAAAGGGGATGGCCTCCCCGCCGCTACGCACAAGAAAGCGGCCGACCAGGGGTTGCCTGGCCGGCCGCCGTGACGCTTTGTGTACGCTGCCGCCGGATATGCCGGACGGCAGCGGGATGGTGGCTACTCCACCGTGTCGGGCTCGACCGGGGTGTCGTCCTCGGCCTCGCTCGCGTTGTCGTCGTCATCCCTGGGCACCGGCTCCGCAAAGAGCGAGTCGTCCGCACCGACGTCGATGCGCACGGTGTCGCCCTCGTGCAGCTTGCCGTCGATGATGAGCGACGCGACATTGTCGACCACCTGGCGCTGGATCAGCCTCTTGAGCGGACGCGCGCCGTAGACGGGGTCGAGTCCGTCGAGCGAGAGCGACTGCACCGCGGCAGGCGTGAGCTCGAGCTTGATGCGCTCGCGGTCGAGGCGCTTGCGGACGTCCCTCAGCTGGATGTCCACGATCTTCTCGATGTCATCCAGGCCAAGGGCGTGGAAGACCACCACATCGTCGATACGGTTCAGGAACTCTGGCTTGAACGTGGAGCGCAGCGCGTCGTTTACCTGCTTCTGGACGACCTTGGGGTCGCTCGAGGCGTTGGCGCCGGCGATGTACTGGCTGCCCACGTTGGAGGTCATGATGATGATCGTGTTCTTGAAGCTCACGACGCGGCCCTGGCCATCGGTCAGGCGACCGTCGTCAAGCACCTGGAGCAGGATGTTGAAGACGTCGGGATGGGCCTTCTCCATCTCGTCGAGCAGGATGACGGAGTACGGACGACGGCGCACGGCCTCGGTGAGCTGGCCGCCCTCGTCGTAACCCACGTATCCTGGGGGCGCGCCGATGAGGCGCTGGACGCTGAACTTCTCCATGTACTCGGACATGTCGATGCGGACCAGGGCCTTCTCGTCGTCGAACAGGCACTCTGCCAGCGCCTTGGCGAGCTCGGTCTTGCCCACGCCGGTGGGGCCGAGGAAGAAGAAGCTGCCGATGGGGCGGTTGGGGTCGGAGAGTCCGGCACGGCTGCGGCGCACTGCCGCCGCGACCGCCTTGACGGCCTCGTCCTGGCCGACGACGCGCTTGTGGAGCTCCGCCTCGAGGTTCTTGAGCTTGTCCATCTCGCCCTGCATCATCTTGCTGACGGGGACGCCGGTCCAAGAGCTCACGACCTCCGCGATCTCCTCGCTGGTGACCTCCTCCTTGAGCAGGCCGCCCTCCTCCTTCTTGTTGTCGAGGACCTTCTCGGCCGCCTCGTACTGCTTCTGGAGCGTGGGGATCGTGGAGTAGCGCAGCTCGGATGCGCGGGCGAGGTTGCCCTCGCGGGTCACGCGCTCCATCTCGGTCTTGGCGTCCTCGATCTGGCTCTTCAGATCCTGGACGTGGTCGATCGCGCCCTTCTCGTTCTGCCACTTGGCCTTCATGCCGTCGAGCTTCTCGCGCGTGGTGGCGATCTCCTTGCGGAGCTTCGTCAGGCGCTCCTTGGAGGCCTCGTCGTCCTCCTTCATGAGGGCCTGCTCCTCGATCTGCTTCTGGGTCAGGTCGCGGTCCACGGCGTCGATGTCGGCGGGCATGGAGTCGAGCTCCATGCGCAGGCGGCTCGCAGCCTCGTCCACGAGGTCGATGGCCTTGTCGGGCAGGAAGCGGTCGCTGATGTAGCGGTTGGAGAGGTCGGCTGCGGACACGAGTGCTGCGTCCGTGATGCGGACGCGGTGGTGCTGCTCGTACTTGTCCTTGATGCCACGAAGGATGGAGATGGTCTCCTCGACGGAAGGCTCGCCAACCATGACTGGCTGGAAGCGGCGGGCCAGCGCCTGGTCCTTCTCTATGTACTTGTGGTACTCGTCCAGCGTCGTCGCGCCTATCATGTGCAGCTCGCCACGGGCCAGGGCCGGCTTCAGGATGTTGCCGGCGTCCATGGAGCCCTCGGTCGCGCCCGCGCCCACGATGGTGTGCAGCTCGTCGATGAACAGGATGATCCTGCCGTTTGCCTTCTGGACCTCCTTGAGCACGCTCTTGAGGCGGTCCTCGAACTCGCCGCGGTACTTGGCACCGGCCACGAGGGCGCTCATTTCAAGCTCCACGACCTCCTTGTCCTTGATGGTCGAGGGCACGTCACCCGACGCGATGCGCTCCGCCAGCCCCTCGACGATGGCCGTCTTGCCGACGCCCGGCTCGCCGATGAGGACGGGGTTGTTCTTCGTGCGGCGGCTCAGGACCTGGATGGTGCGGCGGATCTCCTCGACGCGGCCGATGACCGGGTCGAGCTTGCCCTGACGGGCGAGGTCCGTCACGTTGCGACCGTACTGCTCAAGCGCCTCGAACTGCGCCTTGGTGTCCTGCGACGTCACGCGCTCGTCGCCGCGGAGGTCGTTGTAGGCCTCCTGCACGCGCTTGCCCGTGATGCCCGCGCCGCGCAGCGCAGATCCGGCGTCGCCCTTCTCGTCCGCGAGGGCGCAGAGCAGGTGCTCGCTCGTCACGTAGCTGTCACCGAGCTTGGAGGCGAGCTTCTCGGCCTCGTCGCCAACCTTGCGCAGCTCGTTGCTGATGCTCATCTGGCTCATGTCACCCGTCACGCGCGGTGCGTGCGCGATGGTGTCGTCCACCTGCGCCTCGACCTGCGCGGGGTCCGCGCCCACGCGCTCGATGATGGCCCGTATGTTGCGCTCGTTGGACTGCAGCAGCGCCTTGAGCAGGTGGATGGGCCTCACCTCACCTGCCTCCGCATCGGCAGCAATGCTCACGGAAGACTGCAGAGCCTCCTGAGCCGTCACCGCCCACTTGTCAAACCTCATAAGTTGCCCCCTTCCGGGATTCCGATTTATCACTGTTCATTATTCCCCGTGAGCTGGGGACTATACACAAATCTAAGTCGCTGTTAGATAGATTTTCTACGCGTGGTAAAGAGAACCTAAAGACAAGCCCCGGGACGAGAAGGGCGCGGCCCCGTCCTGGAGTCGCGCCCTTTGGGCTCACCTTAGGTTGTGCGTGCGGGATGCGCCGGCCGTGGCCTCAGGCGTCATCGTCGCCATCCCTCCCGTTGGAAAGGAGTCCGCGCATGACCTGCTCCGGTCCCGCACCGTCGTAACGGGCGAGGGCCGTGATCTTCTCCCTCATGCGGAACTCGTGGACCTCGTCCTCGAGCTCGCGCACGCGGTCGCGCAGCCGGTCGATCTCCTTGTCGCGCTCCTTGGCACGCTCCCGCATGTCCAGGATCCTCACCACGCCGGCGAGGTTGATGCCCTCGTCGGTCAGCTTGCTGATGAGGTTGAGGCGCTCGATATCGCCCTGCGAGTACAGGCGCGTGTTGCCGCGCGAGCGCCCGGGCGTGACCAGGCCCTTCTGCTCGTACACGCGGAGCGTCTGCGGGTGCATGCCCGTGAGCTCCGCCGCCACGCTGATCATGTACAGTGGCTTGTTCTTGTCGTCCTCGTCCCTACTACGCGCCATAGCGCTCAACGTCCTTTCGGTAGTCGCGCTTGTCGTTATCGAGCAGGCCCTGCAGGGACTCGCGCTCCTTGGCCGAGAGGTGCGTGGGCACCTTTACCTTGACCGTCACGTACATGGCGCCACGACTTCCCTTGTGCTTCACGTCCGGGGCGCCAAGGTCCCTGAAGCGGAACGTCTTGCCGTCCTGCGTGCCGGCAGGAATCTTGAGCCTGACCTCGTGCCCGCTCGGCGTCGGCACGTCGACCTGCGCGCCCAGGGCCGCCTCGTACATGCTGATGGGCAGCTCCACGCGCACGTCCGCGCCATCGCGCTTGAAGAGCGGGTGCTCGGCCACGTTCGTGGTGACCACGAGGTCGCCGCGCGCGCCACCGTTCATGCCGTACTCGCCACGACCGCGGTAGCGTAGCTTGCCGCCGTTCACGGCACCTGCGGGCACCTTCACGGTAAGCGACTGGCGCTCCCCTGTCGAGGGGATGGTGTACGACACCTTGCGCTGCGCGCCCGAGAACGCCTCCTCGGCCGAGATGTCGATCGACATCGTGAGATCCCCACCCTTGACGGGACGGTTCGCCCTGGCCGCGCCAGGGGCGCCTGCCCCGCCGAAGATGGACGAGAAGTCGAACCCGCTAAACGCGCCGTCGCCGCTCCGGATGTTGTCGAATATCTCGGACCAGTCGGCGCCGTTGCCGCTCGTGGTGTACGTGTAGGTGCGGTTCCTCCCGCCGGACCCGCCAAAGTCGGAGCCGGGGATCCCGCCGAACATCAGCAGCTGGTCGTACTCCTTGCGCTTCTGGGGGTCAGACAGCGTGGTGTACGCCTCGCTTATCTCCTTGAACTTCTGGGCGTCGCCGCCCGCGTCCGGATGGTACTTCACGGCAAGCTTGCGGAAGGCCTTCCTGATCTCCTCGGCGTTGGCGTCGCGCTTCACGCCGAGGATGTCGTAGTAGTTCCTCTTGTCCGTCATGCGAGGCTAACGCCTCCTTCCATATAGTCGCGCCCGAACCGAAGGGGCCCGGGCGCGTCGTCAAACCTACTTTGCGTCCCCGCTCTTGCCGGGGTCCGTCGCGTCCTTCGCGCTGTCCTTGGGCTTGGAGTCGTCCTCCTGCTTGGGGGCGGGGCGCTTGGGACCGCCGTACGTCACCGTGACCATGGCGTTGCGGATGACCTTGCCGCCCATGGAGTAGCCCTTCTGGTACACCTGGGCCACGGTCTCGTCGTAGGCGTCCTTGTTCTCCTCGCGGCCGACCGCCTGGTGGACCAGCGGGTCGAACGGCTCGCCCACGGGGTCGATGACCTCGACACCGTCCTTGGCCAGGACCGAGAGCATCTTGTCGTGCACTGCGTTGACGCCGTCCACGAACTGCTTCAGGTTCTCGTCGTCACCGGCGGTCTTGCTCGCGTGCTCCGAGGCGCGCTCCATGTCGTCCAGCACGGGGAGCAGGTTCACCACGAGCTTCTCGGCGGCGCGCTCGCGCTCGTCGAGGCGCTCCTGTGCGGTGCGCCTGCGATAGTTGTCCCAGTCGGCCTGAAGGCGCACGAGACGGTCGGATGCGTCCGCGGCCTGCTTCTTGGCCTTCTCCACCTCGTCGGTGGCGGCATCGAGCTGCTTCTGCAGGTCGTCGCGCTGCTCGCGCATCTTGTCCGCGCTCGCCTTGAAGTCCTCGTCCGCAGCGGCCTCGCCAGCGCGCTTCGCCGCCTCGACGCGAGCGGCCTCCTCCTCGGGGTCGAGCTCCTCCGCCTTATCGGTAGCCGGCTTGTCCTCGGCCTTGGTGGCCTTGTTCTTCTCTTCTGCGTCCTCGACTGGCACCTTCACGTCACCCTCATTCGTTATCCCTCTGAGGGGCGGCCTCTCGACCGCCCCCAGGTACGTTCTGCTTGGCAGGTACTAGCTCGCTAGCGCCTACTTGTTGTCCTTCTTGTCGTCGTCCACGACCTCGTAGTCGGCGTCGACCACGTCGTCCGTGTCACCGGTCGGCTGCGCCGCACCGGCGCCCGCGCCGGTCGCGGTCTGCGCGTTGGTGTCGCTGTAGACAATCTCGGCCAGCTTGTGGCCAACCTCCTGCAGCTTGTCGCCAGCGGACTTGATCGCGTCGATGTCCTGGCCGTCAAGCGCCTTCCTGGCCTCGGCAACGGCGTCCTCGACCTGCTTCTTCATGTCGGCGGGAACCTTGTCGCCCAGGTCCTTCAGCGTCTGCTCGGTGCTGTAGGCGAGGGAGTCGGTCTGGTTGCGGATCTCGATCTCGTCCTTGTGCTTCTTGTCCTCCTCGGCGTGGGACTCTGCGTCCTTCACCATGCGGTCGACCTCGGCGTCGGACAGTGCGGTGGAGCCGCTGATCGTGATCTGCTGCGACTTGCCGGTGGCCTTGTCCTTTGCGGTTACCTTGACGATGCCGTTGGCGTCGATGTCGAACGTGACCTCGATCTGAGGCACGCCACGGCGCGCCGCGGGGATGCCGGTGAGCTGGAACTTGCCCAGGCTCTTGTTGTCGGCGGCCATCTCACGCTCGCCCTGCAGGACGTTGATCTCGACGGACGTCTGGTTGTCGGCGGCCGTGGAGTAGATCTCGGTCTTGGAGGTCGGGATGGTCGTGTTGCGGTCGATCATCTTGGTCATCACGCCGCCCATGGTCTCGACGCCAAGGGAAAGCGGGGTGACGTCCAGCAGCAGGATGCCCTCGACGTCGCCGGTGAGCACGCCGCCCTGGACGGCCGCGCCGTCAGCGACGACCTCGTCCGGGTTCACGGACATGTTCGGCTGCTTGCCGGTCATCTGCTTGACGAGCTCCTGCACGGCGGGCATACGGCTGGAGCCGCCGACGAGGATGACCTCGTTCACGTCGGAGATCTGCAGGTTGGCGTCGCGCAGCGCCTTGGTCACAGGCGCCTTGCAGCGGTCGAGAAGATCGCGGGTGATGCGCTCGAACTCCGCACGGGTCAGCGTGTAGTTCAGGTGCTTCGGGCCGGTCGCGTCTGCGGTGATGAACGGCAGGTTGATGTCGGCCTGCTGCGCGCTCGAGAGCTCCTTCTTGGCGTTCTCCGCGGCCTCCTTCAGACGCTGCAGCGCCATCGGGTCCTTGCGCAGGTCGATGCCGTTCTCCTGCTGGAACTTGTCGGCCATCCAGTCGATGACCTTCTGGTCCCAGTCGTCGCCGCCCAGGTGGTTGTCGCCGTTGGTCGCGAGGACCTCGACGACGCCGTCGGCCAGGTCAAGCAGGGACACGTCGAAGGTGCCGCCGCCCAGGTCGAACACGAGGACCTTCTGGTCGATGCCCTTCTTGTCCAGGCCATAGGCGAGTGCCGCGGCCGTCGGCTCGTTCACGATACGCTTGACGTTGAGGCCAGCGATCTTGCCGGCGTCCTTGGTGGCCTGGCGCTGGGCGTCGTTGAAGTAGGCCGGGACGGTGATGACCGCGTCGGTCACGGTCTCGCCCAGGTACTTCTCGGCGTCCTGCTTCATCTTGGAGAGGATCATTGCGGAAATCTGCTCGGGCGTGTAGTCCTGGCCATCGATCTCGACGACGGCGCGGTTGCCGGTGCCGCTCTTGACCTTGTACGGGACGGTCTTGAGCTCGGAGCCGACCTCGTCGTAGCGACGGCCCATGAAGCGCTTGATGGAGAAGACGGTGTTCTGCGGGTTGGTGACGGCCTGGTTCTTTGCGGCCTTGCCAACGATACGGTCGCCGTCGGGACGGAAGCCCACGACGGACGGAGTGGTGCGGTCACCCTCGGAGTTCACGATGATGGTGGGCTTGCCACCCTCGAGGACGGCCATTGCAGAGTTTGTAGTACCAAGGTCGATGCCAAGAATCTTTGCCATGGTGTTGTTCCTTTCTGTTCTTCCCCAGGTCGCTTTCGGGGCCGAGGGTCCTATGTTCTGCGTTGTACATTTCTCATTGTTCCCATGCGCTTCGATTCTATACATAATCTAAGTCTTCATACATTAGATTTTTTGAAATCCGCATTATAGGGTTGCCCACGCCCCGGGGCACCCTGCCAAATCCCACAGAAATCTTTGCGTTTGTGCACGTAGACGGTGCCATTTGACCTTCCCGTCCCACTCGTGCGACCATCGGTCACATGCACGTGCAAGGGCCAACCCGGCCCAAAAACTTTTGGAGGGCAAGAAGATCATGAAGCTCCTCATCGCATCCGACATCCACGGCGCGGCCTCCTGGTGCTCGCGCCTCATGGACGCCATCGACGCCGAGCAGCCGGACCGCGTCGTGCTGCTGGGCGACCTTCTGTACCATGGCCCCCGCAACGACCTTCCGGAGGACTACGCCCCCAAGGAGGTCATCGCGATGCTCAACGGCATCGCGGACCGTGTGATCGCCGTGCGCGGCAACTGCGAGGCCGAGGTCGACCAGATGGTCCTCAACTTCCCCTGCATGGCCGATTACGACGCGCTCTGGGACCCGACGGCCCCCAACCCGCAGGCCGCCGGCACCGGCCGCGAGCTCTTCCTCACGCACGGTCACGTCTGGGGACCCGGCATCCACAACTCCGTCGACCACATGCCGACGCTGCCCGCGGGCGCCGCTATCGTCTATGGCCACACTCATAAGAAGGTGAACCTCCCCAGCGAGGCCAACCCCGGCATCTGGTGCTTCAACCCCGGCAGCGTGGGCATCCCCAAGGATGGCTCGCACAGCTACGGCATCTACCTGGACGGCACCTTCGAGCACCGCATCCTCGGGTAGCTCGGGTAGCCCCAGCGCCACCGCACACTCCGCATACGCAAACGGGCGAGAAGGACCAGCGGCCATGGCCGTCAGTTCTTCTCGCCCGCATTTGTCTTTGGCGCCGTGGCGCCTGGTGCCTTTCGGATTCGCTAGGCCTCCTTGGGCTTGGGCATCTTTGCGTACGCCACGAAGCAGAGGATCATCTGGATCAGCAGGAAGAGCGCGTACGCGATGAAGAGCGCCATCGCCACCGCATACAGGATGCCTGCGACCAGCGCAAACGCGCGCTTGCTCATGAAGAACGCCAACGCGTTGAAGATGACAGCCACCACCGTGAGCAGGAGGTGCGGCATCACGAGCATCGCGGCGATGCCCGCGCCGGCCTGCGAGGCGCTGTCGGAGCCCACGGCGCCCGCCGCGCCTCCGCCGAACCAGTACCAGAGGCTGTAGACCAGATAGGCCGCGCCCAGGATCAGTGCGACCAGAAGGAGCTTGTTGCGTTTCATGTTGGAGCCTGCCTTTCGTTTGTCTTGCTATCCACACGTCGGGCGCGAGTGCCTGAGCACCCACGCCCGACGACCGTGCATGAGCCTTGCGCTCGTATCTTGCGGTTAGCTGTCGAGGCCGTACTGCGCCTTGGACTCGACCGCGCCATCCATGAACGTGATGGTCGCGTTGGCGCCGACGGACTTGCCCGACCACATATATATCTGCGAGGTGTGGTCCGCGATCTTGGTGTCGCTCGTGAGCTCGCCGTCGCCACCCATGACCTGCTTGACCTGGTCGTACGTCATGCCGGTCTGGACCTGGTTGTACTGGTCCATCGTGATCTGGACGGACGAGCTGCCGCTCACGCCGGCCTGGGCCTTGTTGACGACCTTGTCGTTCTCGAACGTGACGGTCGCGACGCCAAAGCCGTCGGACTCCCACTCATATATCTTGGTGGTGATGCCGCTTACCTCGCTGGTGGACTCCTCCGTGCCATCGGACCCGATGATCTGCTTGACCTGGTCGTACGTCATGCCGTTCTGGATCTGCTTGAACTTGTCCGCGTCGATCTTGGTGCTGTCCGTCGAGCTGGACGACGTCTTGCTGTCAGATGACTTGGAGCTGGAGCTGCTCGACGTGGTCGACTCGCTCTTGCTGCCCGAGTCGCTCGAGCCGCCGCATGCGGCGAGGCCGCCGCACGCGATGACCGCGGCGGCAAACGCCACGACCAGGAGCCTGCGCCCCTTACGCCTGGAAACGCCATCCGGACTGCTCTGCTTGGACATATCTGCTCCGATCATCCGTGGAACCGACAGGGATGCATGCCCGCGAGCCGGGCCGAGGCCAGGTCCGCACGACGCGACACCGCGTCTGGGCGCACGAACGATGTTAGGTTTCAGGATTCGATAAGTCCTCTGCTGGCAGCAGAGTCGGGCAAATTGACTGGGGGGCGGGAGGTTGGCGCGCACGGTGGACATGCCGGACGGGCGTCACGGGATCAGCGGCCCCCGTCTCCCGCGACCGTTGGCCGTGCGTCAGCAGTTTGGCAGCACGAACGCCACCGCGAGGACGATGATCGCGAACGCCGCGAACAGCCACAGCAGAAGCACGCCCTCGCGGCGCAGCAGGGTGCGCAGGCGCCCGGTCCGCACGCCGTAGCGGCCGGCCGAAAGCACGCAGCAGACGGGCTCCCATCCAAAGGCAAGCGCAAACCACGCCCCCACGGCCACGCACAGGACAGCCGTGAACGTGTCGACCAGAGACTTTGCAACGACGAAGCTCGCGGAGTACAGCATCATCAACGCACCGAGCACGCCAAACAGGGCGAGAAGGACACATCCCGCCTTGGCACCCGCATCGGCGGAGCGGAAGGCATCCCAAAGGTCCGCAGGGCTCGCGGCGGGCGCGGTCGCCCTGCGGAGCCAGGCCCGCGCGCCATAGCTCGACTGCGCCGGCTCCGGCGCCGCAGGTCGTGCCGCAACGGGCTCCGGCGGGCATGCCGCCTCGAGCGCGGACGCGAGCTCGCCCACGCTCTGGTAGCGCGACGACGGCTCGAAGGCGGTTGCCTTCTTGATCACGGCGCGCACGGACGCCGGCACGCACGGCGAGTCCGCGGCGGACTCGAACGACTCCTCGGACGGGTCCTGCGCCGTGAGCGCGTACGCAAGCAGCCGCCCGAGCGAGAACACGTCGGACCGCGCGTCCGTCTGGGCAAAGCCGTACTGCTCTGGCGCGGCAAAGCCCCAGGTACCAAGGCGAGTCGTGTCGTGCGTGGCGCCCTCCACGCGCACGCGCGCGATGCCCAGGTCTATGAGGTGCGCCCCGTCCGCGGCCACGACCACGTTGCCGGGCGCCACGTCGCGGTGCACCACGCCCGCGGCGTGAAGCGGCGCCAGCGCCTGGCAGAGCTGCCGCACCAGCAGCACCGCGCGCGGCACCTCGAGCGGGCCACCGTCGCGCACAAGGTCCGCGAGCGTCGGGCCGTCCACAAAGTCGTACACGACCACGAGCTCGTCAGGCAAACGGTAGATTTCGCGCACGCGCGGCAGGCGAGAAGAGCCCTCCGCCCCGCTCGCGGCAACGTCCCTGAGCGCACGCCACGCCTGCTCGTTGGCGAGCTGCGCCGGCATGCGCTTGCGCACGAGAAGCGTGGGCTCGCCGGCACGGGGGTCGCTGCGGACCACGAGCTCCGTCGTGCCCGCCTTGCCCTCCGCAAGCGTGCGCACCGGCGAGAACGAGTCGTCCAGGTCGAGCGCCTCGAGCAGCGCCTCGCCCGTAGGGTCGGCACCTGACATCACTCGGCGGCCCCCGCGGAGCCGGAGCCGGTGGTCTTCTCCCCCAAGCGGAAGAGCTCGTCGTCGCACTCGAAGCGCGTGTAGCCGTGCTCCAGGCAGAAGATGATCACGGCGTCGCGGCGCACCTTGCAGTACAGCTCTGAGTGGCCGGCGCGGCGCAGCAGGCGCTGGGTCTCGCGCAGGTCGCAACCAAAGCCAAGCGCAAGGGCGATGGCCGTGTCGCGGCTGGGGCCGCGCACGCCCTGGAACACCTGGTAGCCAAACGACGGGTTGACGCCGCTGGCGCGCAGGACGTCCGCACGCGTGAGGCCCTTCTGACCCAGCAGGGTGCGCAGGTAGGCGGCAAGGTCGCGCTCGCCCACCTGCGTCTGTTCAAGGTACTCCTGCGGCGTGGCGCTCGCGAGCAGGCGGGCCAGCAGCTCCTCCGTGAGGGGCTCGCGGTCGGCCGAGCCCAACGTCGCGCCCGAGCCCACGCCCGCGCCTGACGCCGCACCCGCGCTCATGCTAGGCAAGCGCGGCCTCGCGGCCGAGCGCGAACGCCTTGAGGTTTGCGTCCACGGTCTTGGGCGGGACGCGGCGCCTGATGGCGTCCTCCCATTCGTCCACCGCAAACGGCAGCGCCGTGGAGAGCGCGCCCACCAGCACCACGTTGGTGGAGCGGGGGCTGCCGGCCTCGCGCGCGATGGCGCCCGCGTTCATGCGGACGGCCCCCAGCGCGTCTAGGCGCCCGTCCACGCCTTCGGGCATGGTTGCGTTTCCTATGTTGACGGGCACGGGGGTCACGACCTCGTCGTTAACGAAGAGGCGCCCGCCCTCGCGCAGGAACTGCTGGTTGCGCAGGGCCTCTATCGCCTCGAAGGCCACCAGCACGTCGGCCGTGCCGGGATCGCAGATCATGCTGTCCACGTGCTGGCCCATGCGGATGATGGTGCTGACGGAGCCACCGCGCTGGCTCATGCCGTGGATCTCGGACACCTTCACGTCCAGGCCGGCTTCGCTCGCGCACATGGCCAGGATGTTGCCGGCAAGAATCGTGCCCTGCCCGCCCACGCCCACGAGCAGGACGGTCATGGTCTTCTCGAGCGTCACGCGCTCCCCGAGCTCGATGGTCGAGGCCTCTGCGGATGCGGTTGCGTGTGGCATTGCTACTCCTCCTCGAACGCGATGCAGCCAAACGGGCAGCTCTGCACGCACTGGTTGCAGCCGATGCACTGCGTGGGGTCTATCTGGGCGGTGCCGTCCTCGGCCTTGCCCAGGGCCGGGCAGCCAATCTGGATGCACGAGCCGCACTTGCGGCAGTCCGTGATCTTGGGCGCCGGGCGCGTGGAGCGGTCGACCAGGCGGCACGGGCTCTTGAAGATGATGACGCTCAGCATGTCCGTGTGCGACGTGGCCGCCTTGAGCGCGCGGCGGATCGCCTTGAGGTCCTGCGCGTCCACGACCTCGACCTCGTCCACGCCGATGGCCTTGCACAGCGCCACCAGGTCGAGTGGCTTTCCCGCCGGCCGGTCGAGCATGCTGGGCTTCTCCGCCGCGTCGATCAGGGGAGAAACCCGTGCCGCCTGCTCCGTGAGCGTCAGCCCGTTGACGGGGTTGCCCTGGGTGCCGGTCATGGCCGTGGTGCGGTTGTCGAGTATGCAGAGCGTGCCCTTGCCGCCGTTGTAGACGGTGCCGAGCAGGCTCGTGATGCCGGAGTGCGCAAAGGTGGAGTCGCCGATCACGCCCACGACCGGCCTGCCCGTGCGCTCGGGCGCGCCCGCGAGCTCCATGCCGTGCGCCATGGAGAGCGAGGCGCCCATGTCGATCACGGAGTCGACGGACTTGTACGGCGCGACGGCGCCGAGCGTGTAGCAGCCGATGTCGCCGGTCACGATGGCGTGGATGCGTCGCAGCTCGCAGTAGACCAGGCGGTGCGGGCACCCGGCGCAGAACGCGGGCGGACGCGGCGGCAGGTCTTTCGCCGGTGCGGCGTGGCCGGGCAGCGCCTCGCCAAAGCTCGCCTGGATGTCGGAGGGGAAGATCTCGCCGGAGCGCGGCAGCGGCTTGGCGGGCGGCTCGGAAAGCTCCACGCCCATGGCCGCGATGGCGGTGCGGAAGTAGCGGCAGGTCTCCTCCACCACGTACACGCGCTCGACGGACGCCGCGAAGTCGCGGATCAGCTTGGGCGGCAGCGGCCAGGTGAGGCCGAGCTTGAGCGTGGACGCGTTGGGCAGCGCCTCGCGCACGTGGTTGTACAGCGCGCCGGCCACGATGACGCCCACCTTGGGGTCGCGCATCTCGACGCGGTTGAGCTCGCTCTTCTCCGCGTAGTCGAGCAGCGCGTCCTCGCGCGCGTTCGTGGCGCGGATGCGGCCCACGGCAAACGCCGGCATCATCACGTACTTCTGCGGCTGGGAGGCGTAGTCGCGCAGCGGCGCGTCCTCGCGCGTACCTGCGGGCTCAACCATGGTGCGCGTGTGCGCGATGCGCATGGTCTCGTGCAGCATGACGGGCGTGTCAAACCGCTCGGACAGCGCAAACGCCTGGCGAGCGAACTCGTAGGCCTCCTGGGAGTCCGAGGGGTCCAGGCACGGGATCCGCGCAAAGGCCGCGTACGTGCGGGAGTCCTGCTCGTTCTGCGAGCTGTAGCACGAGGGGTCGTCCGCCGCCAGCAGCACCAGGCCCGCGTTGACGCCCGTGTTCGCCACGGACATGAAGGGGTCGGCCGCGACGTTCACGCCCACGTGCTTCATGGTCACGAGCGTGCGCGCCCCGCCCATGGCGGAGCCGATGCCCACCTCTAGCGCCACCTTCTCGTTGGGCGACCACTCGCAGTAGACGTCCTTGTGCCTGACCAGGTTCTCGAGCGTCTCGGTCGAGGGCGTGCCGGGGTACCCCGTGCCGACCCTCACGCCCGCCTCCCAAGCGCCCTGCGCTATGGCCTCGTTGCCCGAAAGCAGCTGCCTTGCCATTGGTTCTCCTCTCGCCCACGCGGCGGCCGGGCCCCTAGCCCGCACGCCGCGGTGCCGCACGCACACTAGCACGCATCATTTTCAAGCATACTTGTTTCTGTTTTGAAAATGGGCGGCACCCCGCTGGCAAGCGGCCGCATACCGCGGGCGAGAAGAACGGGGCGGAGCGGCTCGCAGCCGCCCCGCCCCTGGGGTCACGCTCTGTGGTGCGCCTCGCGGCGCGCGGACGCGCGCAGGCGTCCGGAGTGCGGACTACTCGTAGTCGCCGACGGAGATCCAGCTCAGGAGGAAGTCCTTCTCGACCACGCGACCGCGCGCGAGCTCGGCCGCCGCGACGATCGGGAACCACTGGCTCACGTACTCGACCGTGGTGCCCTGCAGCTCGCAGTAGGTGTTGAGGTAGGACTTGGCGAAGTCGTCCTGGCCGTTGAGCTTGAAGTGCAGGTAGGACACCGCGCAGTCCGCGGAGCCGTCGCCCTGGCTGGCGTGCGCCCAGTCGCAGACGCAGTAGGTGCCATCCGGGCGGACGATCACGTTGGAGGGAACGAAGTCGCCGTGGCAGATCTTCTGGTGGTTGGGCATGCCGTCCAGGCGCATCAGCAGGTCGTAGCGGGTGGACTCGTCCAGGACCTCGCTCACGGAGTTGATCATGCGGGTGTACTTGTCCTTCTGGCGGTTCAGAAGGTCGTTGCGGTGCTTGTGGATGTCAAGCTGCAGGTTGACGAAGTCCTTCATGACGTCGTCGAGCTTGGAGGGGTCCTCGTCCACGAGCTCGCGCATGGTCTTGCCCTCGACCTTCTTGGTCGAGAGGGCCCAGGAGCCGTCGACCTTGCTGACCTCGACGAGCTGGGGCACGTCGATGCCGGCCTGGTCCGCGCGGGCGAGGTTGAGCGCCTCGTTGAAGACGTCCGCGTGCGGCTTGGTGGCATTGAAGACCTTTACGACCGTGTCGCCGCAGTCATAGACGACCTTGTTGTGACGGGTCTTGATGACCTTCTTGTCCTTGGGTAGTTCCATGGTGCAGTCATCTCCTCATCTTGGTTCGCTAAGCGACCTCTAGGCTACTCGGAGTCGCGGATCGTGAGGCCCTTGTCCTCGTAGGAGGTTGCGGGGCGTCCGTAGTAGGCGTCCAGGTAGAGCTGCTTGATCTCGGCAATGAGCGGGTAGCGGGGGTTCGCGCCGGTGCACTGGTCGTTGAAGGCGTTCTCGGACATCTCGTCGAGCGTGTCGAGGAAGTACTTCTCGTCCACGCCGTAGTCGGCGATGGTCTTCTTGACGCCGATGAAGTCCTTGAGGTCCTCGATGCCCTTCATGAAGTTCTCGAACACCTCGTCGTCATCCTTGCCGGTGAAGCCGCAGTAACGGCCCATCTCGGCGTAGCGCGCCTTGGCGTGCGGGTACTGGTACTGCGAGAACGTGCCCATGCGGGTCGGACGCTCGGCCGCGTTGTAGCGGGCGACGCGGGTGAGGATGACCGCGTTGGCCCAGCCGTGCGGGATGTGGTGGTAGGCGCCGAGCTTGTGGGCCATGGAGTGGTTGAGGCCGAGGAAGGCGTTGGCGAATGCCATGCCGGCGAGGCAGGAGGCGTTGGCCATGTGGTCGCGGGCCTCGACGTTCGTGGGCTCTGCGTAGGCCTTGGGCAGCCAGTCGAACACGAGCTTGGCGGCCTTGAGCGCGATGGCGTCGGTGTAGTCGGACGCCATGATGGAGACGAAGGCCTCCATGGCGTGCGTGAGGACGTCGATGCCGGACGCGGAGGTCAGGCCCTTGGGCTGCGTCATCATGTTGTCGGTGTCGACGATGGACATGGTCGGCATGAGCTCGTAGTCCGTGATGGGCCACTTGATGCCGGTCTCGGCGTCCGTGATGATGGCGAACGGCGTGACCTCGGAGCCGGTGCCCGAGGAGGTCGGGATCGCGACGAACTTGGCCTTCTCGCCCATCTTCTTGAAGCGGTAGACGCGCTTGCGGATGTCCATGAAGTCGACGGCCATGTCGTCGAATTTCTCCTCCGGGTGCTCGTACATGGTCCACATGATCTTGCCGGCGTCCATTGCGGAGCCGCCGCCGATGGCGATGATCACGTCAGGCTCGAAGGCGCGGAGCAGCTCCTCGCCCTTCTGGGCGTCCTGGAGCTTGGGGTCGGGCGAGATGCTCCAGAAGCTGGAGTGCACGATGCCCATCTTGTCGAGCGGCTCCTCGATCTTCTTGGTGAAGCCGGACTTGTACAGGAAGGAGTCCGTGACGATGAAGGCGCGCTTGCAGCCGTAGACCTCCTTGAGCTCGCGGAGGGCGACGGGCATGCAGCCCTTCTTGAAGTAGACCTTCTCGGGGGTACGGAACCAGAGCATGTTCTCACGCCTCTCTGCGACCGACTTGATGTTGAGCAGCTGGTGAACCTCGACGTTGCCGGAGAAGGAGTTGCCGCCCCAGGAACCGCAGCCCAGCGTGAGGGAGGGCGTGAGCTGGAAGTTGTAGATGTCGCCGATGCCGCCCTGCGCAGCCGGGGTGTTGATGAGGATGCGGCAGGTCTTCATGGCGTTCGCGTGCTTCTGCAGCTTCTCGGTCTCGCGCGTGTCGATGAAGAGCGAGGACGTGTGGCCGTAGCCGCCGTCCGCGATGAGGCGGGACGCCTTGGCGATCGCGTCGTCGAAGTCCTTGGCGCGATACATGCCGAGGATGGTCGTGAGCTTCTCGTGCGCCCAGGGGTTGGAGGGGTCGACGGACTCGGTCTCGCCGATGAGGACCTTGGTCCAGGCAGGGACCTCGACGCCGGCGGCAGCGGCGATCTTGGTGGCGGGCTGGCCGACCATCTTGGCGTTCACGGCGCCGTTGACGATGACGGTATTGCCGACCTTGTCGATGTCCTCGCCCTGGAGGAAGTAGGCGCCACGCTTCTGGAACTCGGCCTTGACCGCGTCGTAGACGCCGTCGAGGACGATCACGTTCTGCTCGGTCGCGCAGATCATGCCGTTGTCGAACGTCTTGGAGTGCATGATCGAGTTGACGGAGTTCACGACGTCAGCGGAGTCGTCGATAATCGCGGGGTTGTTGCCCGGGCCGACGCCGAGCGCCGGGGTGCCGGAGCTGTACGCGGCGTTGACCATTCCCGGGCCGCCGGTCGCGAGGATGATGTCGGCGTCGGACATCAGCGTGTTGGTGGCGACCAGGGACGGGTTCTCGATCCAGCCGATGATGCCCTCGGGTGCGCCTGCCTCGACGGCAGCCTCGAGCACGACGCGCGCGGCCTCGGTGGTGCACTTCTTGGCGCGGGGGTGCGGGCTGATCATGATGGCGTTGCGCGTCTTGAGGCAGAGCAGCGACTTGAAGATCGCGGTGGACGTCGGGTTGGTGGTGGGGATGACCGCGGCCACGACGCCGAGGGGCTCGGCGATCTTGGTCATGCCGTAGGCCTTGTCCTCCTCGATCACGCCGCAGGTCTTGGTGTCACGGTACTTGTTGTAGACGAACTCGGCCGCAAAGTGGTTCTTGATGACCTTGTCCTCGACGACGCCGTAGCCGGTCTCGTCGTAGGCAAGCTGCGCCAGGGGGATACGGGCCTTGTTCGCGGCAAGGGCAGCGGCCTTGAAGATCTTGTCGACCTGCTCCTGGGTGTAGGTCGCGTACTTCTTCTGGGCCTCGCGCATCTGTGCGAGCTTCGCGTCGATCTCGTCGTCGCTGTGAACGACGATTGCGGGTCCGTCATCGTACACGGGCGCGTCGACCTGTGGAGCTTTTGTCTCGGGGGCTTCGGACATGTTCTCTCCTTCGTCTTGTCTGGCCGGGGGCGCAACGGCCCCGGGCCTACGTCGCATTACGACTGTGCTCATTTTATAGAATGCGGCGATATTTTGTGTGAACGTCCTGGAAACGTTTTCGGAACACACGATTCGGACCATGTTGGCCAGCAAACGCTAATCATTCCGCCAAGTTGGAGCAGCCCCGCGGCCCGTTACGCCTGGTTCTCCCTCGCGACGAGCTCCGTTGCCCCGTAGCGCTTGCGCAGCAGCGGCTTCTCGATCTTGCCCGTGGGGTTGCGCGGGACGTCCGCAAAGATGATGCGGCGCGGGCGCTTGTAGCGCGGCAGGCCCAGGCAGAACTCGTCTATGTCGGATTCCTGCACCTTGCCCACGTACTCGGGCTTGAGCTGCACCACGGCCGCCGCGATCTCGCCCAGGCGCTCGTCGGGCAGGCCGATCACGGCCACGTCCTGGATGGCCTCGCAGCCGCTCATGAAGTCCTCTATCTGCACGGGGTACAGGTTCTCGCCGCCGGTGATGATGACGTCCTTCTTGCGGTCGACCAGCCAGTAGAAGCCGTCCTCGTCCTGGCGCGCCATGTCGCCGGTGTGCAGCCAGCCGCCCTGCAGCGCCTCCGCCGTGGCGGCGGGGTCCTTGTAGTAGCACTCCATCAGGCCCGGGCCCTTGACGCACAGCTCGCCCACGGCCCCCTGCTCCACGGGCTCGTTCTTCTCGTCCACGATCTTGCACTGCCAGCGGTAGCCGGGCACGCCGATGGCGCCCACGTGGTCGATGTTGTCCAGCCCCAGGTGCACGCAGCCGGGCCCCGTGGATTCCGAAAGCCCGTAGTTGGTGTCGTACTGGTGGTTGGGGAAGACCTGCTTCCAGCGGCGGATGAGGCTCTTGGGCACGGGCTGCGCGCCAATGTGCATGAGCCGCCACTGGTCGAGGTGGTAGTCGCTCAGGGTGACGGTGCCCTCCTCGATGGCGAGCAGGATGTCCTGCGCCCAGGGAACGAGCAGCCAGACGATGGTGCAGCGCTCCTTGGAGACGGTGCCCAGGATGGTCTTGGGGCTCACGCCGCGCAGCAGCACGCCGCGCCCGCCCACGCTGAGCGAGCCCAGCCAGTGCATCATGGCGCCGGTGTGATACAGCGGCGGGATGCAGAGGAACGCGTCGTCGTGCGTGGTCTTGTGGTGCACGGCCTCCATCTCCGCTGCCTGCGTGAGGCTGCGGTGGTGATGCAGGATCGCCTTGGGGAAGCCCGTGGTGCCGGAGCTGTAGTAGATGGCCGCGTCCTCGTCCTCGGAAAGCGGGATCATCGGGTCCGCGCTGGAGCAGAGCTGCGCCAGCTCGCGGTAGCTCTCCGCCCAGGTGGGGCAGTCGTCGCCCACGTAGAACAGCAGGCGCCCGCGCTGGATCCTGGGCGCGATCTGCTCCACGCGGCCGATGAACTCCGGGCCGAAGACCAGGATGTCGGCGTCGGCCTTCTTTATGCAGTACTCGATCTCGTCCGGCGCGTAGCGGAAGTTGAGGGGCACCACGGTGGCGCCGCTCTTGAGGATGCCAAAGTAGAGCGGCAGCCACTCGATGCAGTTGTAGAGCAGGAGCGCGACCTTGTCGCCCTTGTGCACCCCGCGCGAGAGCAGCAGGTTGGCGAAGCGGTTGGCCTGCTCGTCAAACACCTGCCAGGTCATCTCGCGGCGGAACGGCTCGTCCTCCGTGTTCTCCACCAGCTCGTACTCGCGCCACGTCACGTGGCGGTTCTCGCGAACCTCGGGGTTGACCTCGACGAGCGCCGTCTCGGTCGGGTACGTGGCCGCGTTGTTGCGCAGCATGTCGACGATGGTCACGCTGTCCTCCTTGCGGACGAGAAGTGCTATGGGCGAGAAGTGCTATGCCTCGAACTTGTCCACCATGCCGTCGTTGGAGGCCTTGAGGCTCGCGATCGTCTGGGGGATCTTCTCCAGCTCGTACGGCGTCATCTGGTACACCCAGTTGAGCCAGTTGCGGTACAGCAGGTTGGCGTGGGCGCGCCAGGTAAAGAGCGGCTGCTGCTCGGGGTCGTCGTGCGGGAAGTAGTTCTCGGGCACGTTGATGGGCAGGCCCTTCTTGAAGTCGCGCCAGAACTCGTTTGCCAGCGTGTCGCGGCCGTACTCAAAGTGTCCGGTCACATAGATCTCGTGGAAGTCGCGCGTGGCCAGAAGCGCCGGGCCCGTCTTGAAGCTTTCCGAAAGCACGTGCAGCTCCGGGTGCTTGGCGAGCTCGTTCGTGTCGATCGCGGCGTGGCGCGAGTGCGGCATGTTGTGGACCTCGTCAAACCCGTTGGTGAGGAAGCTGTACTCGTCGCACAGGCGCTGCTGGAAGACGCCAAACAGCTTACTGCCCAGCTGGCGCTTGGGGATGCCGTACAGGTGCCACAGCCCCGCGAGCGCGCCCCAGCACAGGTACATGGTAGAAAGCACGTGCTCCTGGCTCCAGTCGATGATGCGGCAGAGCTCGTCCCAGTAGTCGACCTCCTCAAACGGCATCTGCTCCACGGGCGCGCCGGTGATGATGAGGCCGTCGTAGTTGTTGCCCTTGAGCTCGTCAAACGTCTGGTAGAACTTGACCAGGTGGTCCTCAGGCGTGTTCTTGGACTCGTGGCTCGAGACCCTCATGAAGTCGCAGTTGACCTGCAGCGGGGACTTGGAGATGAGCCTCAGTATCTGGGTCTCGGTCTCGATCTTGGTGGGCATGAGGTTCAGGATCGCAACCTCGAGCGGGCGGATCTGCTGCTCGGTCGCGGCTTCCTCCTCGAGCGCGAAGATGCGCTCCTGGTGCAGGATCTTCTTGGCGGGAAGCCCGTCCGGAATGTTGATTGGCATGCTCTTCTCCCTAGCGTTGGCGTCGCGTCTCTGCGGTCTGGGTGCGGCGCGCCTTGCGCCTGCCTGCACCCGTCCCGATGGCCCTCGCATAGACCGTCACGCAACGGGCCTACCTTGCGTGACGCTAGCGCATTCGAAGCACCATGCCGCTCTTCATCCAGATTGCTCTAGCGCTCATGTGGGACGCTGCCTTCCGCCTGCCTGCCGCCCCGCGCCAGCGCGCGGGCGGCGGCATCAAACTCGCTTTCAACCTCTCTACCTTACCAACTTTACCCAACCACGGGAGCGTGATTCGCGGAGCAAACCCGCGCTTGGTTCCCGCCTCGCCGCCATGGCCGCTCTACCTGCGCATATTGTGTGCGGCAGGCCGCATCGCCGCAGTTGGCGTGCACGAGCGCCGCAGATGGTGGATACTGGGAGGCATGAACAAGACATTTGCCGAGCTCGGGCTAGACGAGCACATCCTCCAGGGCGTCGAGGCCCTGGGCTTCACCACACCAACCCCCGTCCAGGAGCAGGCCATCCCGCTGGTGCTCGCCGGGCGCGACGTCATCGCGTCCGCGCAGACGGGCACGGGCAAGACGGCTGCCTTCGCGCTGCCGATCCTGCAGCTCATCGAGCCGTACTCCCGTGCGGCGCGGGAGGAGCAGGCACGCCTTGCCGCCCAGGACAAGTCCGCGGGCGAGAAGGACGAGCCCTCGTCCCCCGCGCAGTCGGCTGGCCCAAACTCCCCCGCGCCTGATGGCCCGCAGACCGACGGCCCAGACGTCCTCGCGGATGCCGCCGACGACGGCAGCGCGTCCACCTCTGCCGGGGTCGACGCCCAGGGCAACATCCAGGGGCTCCACCGCACGAGGCGCCGCCACCACAAGAAGGCCGCCTCGGGCACGGGAACGGCAAAGGCAGGCGCAAGGTCCGCCGACGCCGAGGGCCAGCGCGCATCCAAGCCAAAGGCAGGCGCCAAGCCCGCGACGGGAGCCAAGTCCGAGCGCGGCGCAGCCGCAGACAGCCCCAAGGCCGGCACCAAGCCCGCCTCCAAGCGCCGCCGTTCCCGCAGGCGCGGCCGCAAGAGCGACGTGGACCTCGCGCCCAACCCCAACGCGCATCCCTTTGGGCCGTTCGCGCTCGTCGTGACCCCCACCCGCGAGCTCGCGCAGCAGATCGAGGACGTCGTCTCCGTCGTGTGCCAGAAGACGGGCCAGACGGCCGTCGTCGTGATGGGCGGCACCAAGCTCGACCGCCAGATCCGTAGGCTTGAGGATGGCTGCGACCTGCTCGTGGCAACGCCGGGCCGCCTGCTCGACCTCATGGAGCACGGCCACCTGAGCCTCAAGGACGTCAAGGTCTTCGTGCTCGACGAGGCCGACCGCATGCTCGACATGGGCTTCTGGCCCAGCGTGCGCCGCATCGTCGCGGCACTGCCCCGCGAGCGCCAGACCCTGCTCTTCTCGGCCACCATCCCGCCCTCCATCAAGGGCACGGTGGACGCCATGCTCAAGGACCCCGCCACGGTCGAGATCGCGCGCGTGGGCCAGACGGCGGACACGGTGGAGGAGCACCTCTGTCCCGTCACGCAGGGCCAGAAGCTGCAGCTGCTCGAGGCGCTGCTGCGCCGCTACGACCCGGAGCGCGTGCTCGTGTTCTGCCGCACCAAGACCCGCGTGGACGAGGTCGCGCAGATGCTCAGGCGCGCCGGCTTCAAGTCGGACTTCATGCACTCCGGCCGCAACCAGCGCGAGCGCGACCGGGCGCTCGAGCGCTTCCGCGCGGCGGAGGTGCAGGTCCTCGTCGCGACCGACGTCATGAGCCGCGGGATCGACGTATCCGGCATCGACGCCGTCGTCAACTTCGACGTCCCCATGGACCCGGAGGACTACGTGCACCGCATCGGCCGCACGGGACGCGCGGGCCACAGCGGCCTTGCGTTTACCTTTGTTGCACCGGACGAGATCAGCCCCCTGCGCGAGATCGAGTACTTCACGCACAAGCTCGTGCCCACGTGGGACCTCGACGGCTTCGACTACGATTCCACGCGCATCATCCCCAACCCCGGGCGCAGCACCACCAAGCCCACGCGCAGCCTGTTCAACGGCTCGCGCGCACGAGGCCGCGGCATCTCCGGCGGGCGCTACGGTCGCCACTACTAGGCAGCATCCCAGGCGCGGCGCCCGAGGCGGACGCCGCGTCCTTCTCGCCCGCACATGCGCGCCGGCCGCGCAACGCGCGCGCCACATCATCAAACATCACACCGTCACAGGAGCATCGCATGAGGCAGCTTCGCCCGTTTCCGCAGGTCATCGTCACCAAGAAGGCGGCACGTTCCCTCAGTGGCGGCCACCCGTGGGTGTTCGAGGGCGAGGTGCTGCGCGTGGAGCCCGCCCCCGCGGACGGACGCGAGGTCGCAAACGGCGACGTGGTGGACGTGAAGGACGAGAAGGGCACCTACCACGGCACGGGGCTCATCTCGCTCAGGAGCAAGATCCGCGTGCGCGTGGTGAGCAAGAATGCGAACGACCGCTTTGACGCCGCCTTCTGGCAGCGCAAGGTGCAGTGGGCGTGGGAGCACCGCAAGGTCACCATGGGCTCGCTCGCGCTGCCGGGGTGCGAGCCCGACACCAACTGCTGCCGCGTAATCTTTAGCGAGGCTGACGGCTTCCCGGGCCTTGTGGTGGACCGCTACGAGGACGTCTTGGTGGCGCAGGTGGGCACCGTGGGCATGCAGCGCCTGCGGCCCGTGATCTTCCCGCTGCTGGTGGACGCGCTCGCCGCGGACGGCCAGTCCATCCGCGGCATCTACCAGCGAAACGACTCCCCCGCCCGCGCCAAGGAGGGCCTCCCGCTGCAGAAGGGCTACTACGACTTTGCCGCGCCCGGCGCCGTGGCACCCGAGGTCAGGCCGCTCGTGAGCCCGGCCATCTGCAGCCTGGCCACGCCTGACAGCGCGCGCGTGCTCGCGCACGAGAACGGCATCGCCTTTGACCTCGACCTGGAAAACAGCCAGAAGACCGGCTTCTTTTTGGATCAGAAGTACAACCGTCGCGCCGTGCAGCACATCGCACGCGGCCGCCGCGTGCTCGACTGCTTCTGCCACGTGGGGCCGTTTGGCCTGGGCGCCGCACGCGCCGGGGCGCAGTTTGTGCGCTGCGTGGACGTGAGCCAGACGGCGATTGACCTCGCGCGGGAAAACGCGCGCCTCAACGGGCTCGACGTGGCGCCAGACGGCACGCAGCGCATGGACTTTACCTGCGCAAACGTGCTCGAGTACCTGCCACGCCTGCGCGAGGACCGCCAGCTCATGCAGAGCGAGGGCGGCCCGTTTGACCTCATCGTGCTCGACCCGCCGGCCTTCACCAAGAGCCGCGGCACCGTGCGCAACGCCGCCCACGGCTACCGCGAGATCAACTACGAGGCCATGCGCCTGCTGCCCCGCGGCGGCTACCTGGCCACGTGCAGCTGCAGCCACTTCATGACGCGGGACCTTTTGGCCAAGGCCATCGCGGAGGCCGCGCACAAGGCAAACGTGCAGCTCATGCAGGTCGAGGAGCGCCAGCAGGCGCCGGACCACCCCATCCTGTGGGGCGTGCCGGAGACCCACTACCTCGACTTCTTCATCTTCCGCGTGGTGTAGCCGACCGGCGGCTAGTCGTCAAAGTCCTCCTGCAGCACGGACGTCAGGATGTTGATGTCCAGGTTGCCGCCGCTGATGACCAGGGCCACGTTCTTGCCGCCCACGCGCTCCGGGAACTCGCGCACGGCCGCCACGACCATGGCGCTGCCCGCCTCGACGGAAAGCTGCTCGCGCTCGATCATGAACTTGAACGCGGAGCGGATGCTCTTCTCGCTCACCACCACGATGTCGTCAATCAGGTTGGGCAGCATCTCGAAGGCGATCTCGCCCACGCCACCCACGATGGCCTCGCACACCGTATCGCCCTCCGTGGGGAAGCGGTTGTAGCAGGTGCCGTCCTCGATCGAGGCGACCATCGCGGGGCACGCGGCCGTCTGCACGCCGATGATGCGCACGTCGGGCTTGATGGACTTGGCCGCCACGGCGATGCCCGTGCACAGCCCGCCGCCGCCGATGGGCACCACGATGGTGTCCACGTCGGGGTTCTGCTCCATGATCTCGAGCCCGATGGTACCCTGGCCCGCATAGATGCGCGGGTCGTGCTCGTAGGGGTCAACGTAGAACATCTCGGAGCGGTCGATGTAGTTGAGGCCCAGCGTGAGGGCCTCGTCGTAGTCAGAGCCCAGCATCATGGAGCGGGCGCCGTAGAAGCGGATGCGGTCGGTCTTGGCGTGCGGCGTGCCCAGCGGCACCACCACGGAGCAGTCCCGGATGCCCAGCAGCTGCGCCGCGATGGCCACGGCCACGCCGTGGTTTCCGGTCGACACGGTGCCAACGCCACGGCGGCGCTCGTACTCAGACAGCTGCGAGATGGTGTTGAGCGCGCCGCGGAACTTGAAGCTCTTGCCCACCTGCTGGCTCTCGAGCTTGAACTGGTAGTTGCGGTCCGCGTAGTCAAGGTAAATCGACTGCTCGAGCGGCGTCTCGCGCGCCCACGGCCTGATTCTCTCGCGCGCCTCGCGAACGTCGTCCGCGTCAAACCACTCTCTCATACGTGCTCCCCCGCCGCCGTGCCGCCGGGCCAGCCCCAAGACGGCGCGCCTTCCAGACTATGCAAATGTAAGCCATATGAAAGATAACCGACTGGGGAGAAAAACGAAACCTCCCATGCCGTAAAAAGGCCTCATCGTTCGGCCTTTGACGTGCTGGCAGCCCCAGGGCGCTTCCTTGCGGCACGCTTTGCCCGGAAGAACGACCGCAGCACGGCCGCGCACTCGTCCTGCAGCACGCCGGAGGTCACCTCGAACTCGTGGTTGAGCCTGGGGTCGTGGCTCACGTCGTACAGCGTGCCCAGCGCGCCGCCCTTGGGGTCCGGAGCGCCGTAGACGCAGCGGTCCACACGCGCGTTCACCATGAGCCCCGCGCACATGAGGCAGGGCTCCAGCGTCACGTACACGGTGCAGCCCGTCAGGCGCCAGCGGCCAAGCCGGCGCGACGCGTCCACCATGGCCTTGAACTCCGCATGCGCGGAGGGATCCTCGTCCAGCTCGCGGCGGTTGTGCGCGCGGGCCACCACCTCGCCGTCGCACACGACCACGGCGCCTATGGGAACCTCGTCCTCCGCCGCGGCCAGCGACGCCTCCTCGAGCGCGATGGCCATGTACTTCTCGTCCAGCATTGCGTCCCGCGCCTGCGCGATCGGATTTGCCTGGCCTGCCTGCTCCGCCAAATGCCGCCTCCCCTGCCGGTCCCCGCTACCGTTTTCAACCCTTATGCGCTAGGATATATCCACTTGACCACGGAGGGATGGCAGAGTGGTTGAATGCAGCGGTCTTGAAAACCGCCGTGCGGGTTCCCGTACCGAGGGTTCGAATCCCTCTCCCTCCGCCATTGCGCATGCGCCCGGCAGCCCCGCTGTCGGGCTTTCTTGTACGCCTGTACGAATGGGGCGCCCCCGGCACACGGCCGCGAGCGCCCCACACGCGTTCTTCTCCCCCACTGGGGATTCAATCAATAGGTAAACTAGGCGAGAAGCGCCTTGACGGTCTCCTCACCCGGTACCTCTCTACTTGAGGAAGTCCTCGATCGACCTGGCGACGCCCTCGCCGTCGAGACCGTACTTCCTCAGCAGGCCGAGGGCGGGTCCGGACTCGCCGAAGACGTCCTGCACGCCGACCTTCCTGACGGGCACGGGGTGCCTTGCGCAGAGCGCGTCGCACACGGCGCTGCCGAGGCCGCCGATCACGGAGTGCTCCTCCACGGTCACCACGCGGCCGGTCTTGGCGGCGGAGCTCACGACGAGCCCCTCGTCGAGCGGCTTCACGGTGTGGACGTTCAGCACCTCGCAGCTCACGCCCTTCT
>Ga0214927_100148_pt1 | contig 34309 bp, 24 predicted proteins | sample Stichaenrichm16X_FD_168612 | JGI IMG/M metagenome (GOLD analysis project Ga0214927, IMG submission 168612) | Xylose enriched microbial communities from anaerobic bioreactor in Madison, Wisconsin, United States - 16X | ecosystem: Engineered > Bioreactor > Anaerobic > Unclassified | place: USA... | reverse complement strand
CTTTCCGGCCAGAGCGCCTGCGGCTTCTACGAGCATACGAGGCGCCAGATGATCGATCGTCCCCAGCCCTTCTGGGACTATTGGCAACGGTAGGGAGCGGCTACGTCAATGCTGGTCTAACAGAGAGTTGGCAGAAAACTCCTGATGTGAGTACTCACATCAGGCTCCCGCTGCCACCGGGATGGGAGAGCGAGGCGTTTTCCCTAGTGACAGGATATCAATATTCTAACCTTGGCAGGAAGCTCCCGATGTGAGTGCTCATATCCGGAATCGGCTGCCCAACTGGGAATGGACAGGGACAGATTGGCAGCGAACTCCCGATGTGAGCACTCATTTCAGGAGTTCCCTGCCAACCCATCGGTCGCGGATCCATATCCATCCTCTCTACCTGCCCAAATGCAAAGGCGTTGTTGGCTCCCCGCCAAGGGCGCGGTCGCGAAACCGCTCATTTCGGAGATCCGTTGCCATAGCACCCAGACCGGAGCCGGAGTCCCCGCGTAGCCGGCAGATGAAAGAAGAAGAACTCATAGAAGGAGAGGCTCGTGCTGCAACAGCAACACACCAGCACTTCCATTCTCGTTGTGCACGATGACGGGCATCCTCCGACTGCGGGCAGTGGGCTTCCTGGGACGGCATTCGGTGGTGCTGCCAGGGATTTGACATCAATTATCAAACCTTGGCAGCAAACTCCCCGCGTGAGTACCCTCAGGGGTTGTCGACGAACACTAGAACTGTATTCCCGCAGTTGGCGGCACATCACTAATCTAACTGTGGAAGCAAACGCCCCGTGTGTACACGCGGGGCGTGACTTTAGGCAGGACCACCCGTCGCGGGCGGGCGGACGCCAGAAAGCCCATCCCATGTGTACACACGGTACGCGATTTCTGACAAAGGCCTGTCGTAACGCAGCGTTTTCCCAGTTGGTGGGGCATTCAGACCTCAGTGCTGCCAGAAAGTGCGTCCCGCGTGTACACGTTGGACGTAATCTCTGGCATGGGTCCAACCATTGCGGTACGAGAGCAGCTGGAACGCGGAGCCGCAGACCTGGAAGCCGGGCGGAGACGCGCGCACTTCCCGCCCCGCTGCGTTCCCTCTTCTCTAAGTCCCTCGTAGGTGGAACGTAGTTCTCGGGTTCCGAGGCCCCTTGCGTGACCATAGCCCTCCACCCCGCATGCGCGGATGGCCGTGGGGATGGGTCGCGAGCACGAAGGTGGCCCTTCTCCCCTTCCGTGGCTTCGAGATCCGCCACCCCTGCGACACGCACGGTCGCCCAGTGGAGTTCGGCCTCAACCCACCGCGACAGCGCCGTGACGGGCAACAGCACGGGACGGACGGTCCCCTCCCCTAGCCCTCGCGCGGGGACGAGAGCGCGCCCAGCTGCGAGGCCAGCACCCCGGTGGCAACGACCACGAGCACGAGGTACGCGTTGCCCGTCCCCGCCATGGTCGAGGCAGCGAGCCGGGACCCGCCGGCGGCGGACTGGGACGCCTGCACGATGGTGGTCACCACGCTGGTTCCCACGGCCCCGGAGAGCTGCTGCAGGGTGTTGATGACGGCGTTGCCGTCGGGGCGCTCGGAGCCGGGCAGGAACGACAGACCGTTGGTCATGGTGTTGCCGATGGAGAGGCCCTGGCCAAACGCAAACAGCACGTAGATTCCCATGGCCCCCGCGGTCTGGAGCCCTGAGCCGCCGGCGGTGACCAGGAACAGCACGTTGGCGGCGAGCATGCACAGGCTCCCCACGACGATGGGAGGACGCGCCCCCAGCGTGTCCAGCATCTTGCCGGAGAGCGGGGCGAGAAGCGCGCCCACCACGCAGCCGGGAAGGAGGATCGAGCCGGCCTCGGTTGCCCCGTGGCCCATGACCAGCTGCGAGTAGTTGGGCAGCAGGAAGCTCAGGCCCAGCACGCAGAACTGGACCAGCACCAGTGCGAGGACGGAGAGCGAGAAACCGCGGTGCGAGAACACGTCGGGCGAGACGAGCACGGCCCTCCCGTCGCGGGCGCGCGCCCTGGTCCTGCGCAGGAACAGGGCGAGAAGCGCCACGAACGCCACGAGGAGGGCTATCACGTCTGGGCTGCCCCAGCCCCTCTCGCCCGCACCGCTGGTCGCGAACACGAGGGAGGCGAACGACGCCACGAGCGTGACCCAGCCGGCAACGTCGAACGGGGAGGGACCGGCCTGGTGGCTCTGGCGGATGGTCGTTGCCCCCATCACGAGCGCGACGGCGAGGATGGGCAGCAGCCCGATGAAGATCCAGCGCCAGCCCAGGTTCTCGGCGACCCACCCGCCAAGCGACGGCCCGATGGCGGGCGCCATGGCGGTGACGAAGCTGCCGACGCCCATCATGGTGCCCATGTTCTGGAGCGGGGCCTGCTCCTGGATGATATTGAACATGAGCGGCAGCGCGATGCCGGTGCCGCAGCCCTCGAGGATGCGGCCGCACAGCAGCATGGGGAAGCTCTGCGCGCACGCCCCGCACGTGATGCCCGAGATGTAGAACGCCATGGCGACCAGGAACACGCGCCTGGTGGGAAAGCGGCGCGACATCCAGGCGGAGGTGGGCACGATCGCCGCGAGCACGAGCAGGTAGGACGTGGTCATCCACTGCACGGTCGAGGTGCCCACGTGGAACTCTGCCATGAGGGTGGGAAACGTCACGTTCATGGCGGTCTCGACCACGACCCCCGAGAACGACATGATGCCCGCCGCCACCACCGACAGCACCAGCCTGGCGTCCAGCCTTCGCTCGTATTCCATTGTCCAGCCCCTTCGAACCTTCCGTGTACGCAATTGGAGACTCTAGGGCATGTTCGTCCACGCGAATGCCTTGGGGCCCAACCTGAACGAAGGCTGACGGTCAGCCACGGAGCCCGCGACCGAGCGAGGCGAGAAACGCCACCCCCGGGAGCAGGGCCAGCACGGCCGCCGTGCCGCCGTCGAGCTGGCCCTGCATCCCGAGCACGACCATGGGGATGCCCAACGTGACGAGCAGCGCGGCCATGGTCCCCCACGAGCCGCGCCCTGGCCGCGCGGTGGGCCCGAGGATGGCGCGCATCTCCCCCAGCGGGAAGGCGACCATCGCCACGAGGCCGATGGCACAGGCAACCGCCCTTGCAACGGGGCCGAGAAGCTCGCACACCTGGAACGCGACGCCCAGCACGATGGCCGTGGCCAGCGCTCCACCCGCAAGCCTGAGGATGAGGTCCCTCTCGTCCATGTAGCCCGCCTCCCCCGCTGGAGCCCGGACGTCTCGCCCGGCCGTTCTCGCACACTGCATATGTTCCCGCTGGGTCACGCAGGTTGCGGCTGGCAAACGAAAGGCCGGCCAACGGCGTTCCCCGCCAACGCATTCACCTATATTTGTGCAGGCTTGCGTACGACCGTCCCGCGCGCGACGACGGGGCGGCAACGAGGAAAGGAGACGCATGGCGAGAGAGACGCGAGAGATCATTGGGGTGGACGACCGCGTGTCGGTCGGTCGCGCCATCCCGTTGGGAATCCAGCATATGATGAGCATGTTCGGCTCCACGGTGCTGGTTCCCGTGCTCACCGGGCTGGACCCCAACCTGGCGATCATGTGCTCGGGCATCGGCACCATCTGCTACCTGCTGGTCACGCGCAACAAGATTCCCAGCTACCTGGGCAGCTCGTTCGCGTTCATCAGCCCCATCGTGATCATCGGGGCGAGCAAGGGCCTCGACGCGGCGCTCTCGGGCGTCGTGGTGGCGGGCCTGGTGTTCCTGGCCGTTGCGGGCATCATCCGCCTGGTGGGGACCGGCTGGCTCGACCGGCTGCTCCCACCCGTGCTGGTCGCCTCGGTCATGGTCGTGATCGGCGTGGGCCTCTCCGCCACCGCGGCGAAGATGGCGTTCCAGACCACGGCCGCCGACGGCACCGTCAGCTTCTACGCGGCGGGCGCCATCGTCGCGGCGATCACGCTGCTCGCGGCCGTGGTCTTCTCCAGCATGGGCGGCCTCATCGGCACCGTGCCCGTCCTTCTCGCCATCATCGTGGGCTATCTGGTGGCCCTGACCATGGGCATGGTCGACTTCTCCCCCGTTGTCCAGGCCGCCTGGATTGGCCTGCCCACCCTGCACCACCCGCAGTGGGACTGGGGCGCCGTCGCGCTCATCGGGCCGGTCGCCCTGGTCGTGGTGATCGAGCACATCGGCCACCTGCTTGCCGTGGGCGAGATCGTGGGCAAGGACTACCGCCCCATGCTGCCGCGCTCCCTTGCCGGTGACGGCATCTCCACGGTCATCTCGGGTCTCATCGGCGGGCCCCCGACCACGACATACGCCGAGAACATCGGCGTCATGAGCGTGACCCGCGTGTACTCTACCCAGGTCTTTTGGTACGCCGCCGGCTTCGCGCTGGTGGTGGGAGGCCTGTGCCCCAAGCTGGCGGCGCTCATCCGCTCCATCCCCTCCCCGGTCATGGGTGGCGTGAGCCTGCTGCTGTTTGGCCTCATCGCGTCCAACGGCCTGCGCATGTACGTGACCAACAAGGTCGACTTTGGCATCAACCGCAACCTCATGATCGCCTCGGTGGTCGTGATCCTGGGCGTGGGCATGGAGACCTCAGGGATCTCCATCCCCATCGGCGACTACGCGCTGCCCGGCATGGCGACCTCCACGCTGGTGGGCATACTCATGAACCTGATCCTGCCCATGCCGGCAGACCCTGGCGAAGGCAAGGGCGTCGCCGCAGACTCCGCTGACGCTGAGGTCGAGGCCAAGGCGGACGGCAAGGGGGCGTCGCAGGCGAGATAGGCGCGGCGTCGCGGGCACACGTCCGCACACATGCTGGTCCGGCCCAGGCGGGGCCGTCGCAACCCAGGGGTGGGGAGCGGCGGCCCCGCCTGCCGTAGGCGGTGACTGGAGAGGTGGATTCGCAGCGGGGCGGCAGCGGAAACAGAGACGGACGCAGAATCAGGAGTAGCCAGGAGAAGGAAAGGAGCTCGAAGAAGGGCAGGGATCCGTGAGGGCGGTCGGGGGCGACGGTCACGATACGCTTCGCGCCATGCGCGAGCGGTCGGGGGCGACGGTCACAGCAAGCCCAGCCGCACGCGGTCACGACCAAGATGCCCCGGGGTTCTCTCCCCGCCGCATGGGTTGAGCCTCGCCATGCTTCACCTGCCCCGGGCTCGTGTGATCTGGGGACCCGCATGCTTAATGTCCTTAGCCCTCGTCCGGATTCCACGCTGAAATGCTTGGACTTCCTAGACCTCTTGCGGTTTCTGCAACCGCATACTTAACGTTGTTAGGCCTCGTGGGGATTTCGCCGGCACAGCTCACTTTGAGTGCCAGATGCTAGGCACCGGGCACCAAAATCCCCATGAGGCCTAGTACGGCTAAGCACCTGGCATCCAAATCCACACGAGGGCTAGCATCGCCAAGCATCGCGCGCCGGCATCCTCGTAGGATGGGTGGCTCGCCCGGATCCACGCGGCCCCCCAACGGTGAATGCTTAGAAAAATCGGTGCCCGCACGAGTTGTGGGGTGCGATCGCTTAGGAATGCCGGTGCCCGAACGGATTTCAGCGTGCCTGACCCGTACGAGCACCGACGGGATTAAGCATTTGTCCTCCAAATCAATGCACGCACCGAACTTTCTAAGCAGCGGACTCTCACCACCCGAGCACGCACCGAACTTTCTAAGCAGCGGCCCCTCACCACCCGAACGCGCACCGCCCACACAAAGCAGTCGGCTTCTTCCCGCCAGGGGTAGCGCCAGGCGAGCGCCGAAATGGCAAGGCACCCGGGCGGCACCTACTGCCCGTGCACGCCCCCGGCAGCACCAATTGGTCGAGACCGAGACCAAGGCGCCTCTCATGCGGGCACGACCACTATTCCCAAGGAACCATCCGGCCGCCGCGATCGACCCCCACGCCCTAAAGCCCATGGGGAGAATCCTTGGGCCAGGATGTCTACGCGTTTGTCCCCCCTTGGACAATCGCCAGGCAAGCAGGTAAGAGCCTCGACCTCCTTGCACCATCCCGCTCCCATCCCCAGACGCCACCCCTCTCGCCGGCGAAGGGATTTGGGGGAGAGACGCGCCGTACCTCTCCCCTGCGGCCTCACCCGCTGGTCGCGTACTCCACGTGGTCCAGGTCGGGGACGTGGACGCGAATCAACCGCTCCACGCGCGTGCGGTCCTCCGCCGAGAGCGCCTCGGACGTCCTCACGTGCGCCACCACCCGTGCGTCGCGGCCCGAATGCCCCGCGTACTCCTCCCCCACGCTGTAGCCCTGCAGGCTGGGGCAGATGGCCTTGATCTCGTCTGCCGTGAGGGACGCCTCGTAGCGCTCCTCGGTGGGCGAGGCGGACCTGCCCTGTGTTGCCTGGGCGCTCACCACGTTGCGCGTGAGCAGCACGCAGGGGATGGCAAACACCACGGTCGCCGCCACGACCCTCCAGCGGACCCGACGCGCGCGCTCGCGGGCTACCGTGGTCGCCGCCTGCACCGGCTCGCCGTCCTCGCCCAGGTCGCGGGCGAGCGGCACGCGCAGGAGGAGCAGCACGAGCTCGCAGGCGAGCGCGATGAACACCACGTTGATGGCGAACTCGTAGGTGGCGCCCAGGAAGCGCGCCAGGCTGCCCACCGCGATTCCGTAGCCCGCGGCGCAGAGCGGCGGCATCAGCGCGGTCGCCACCGCCACGCCGGAGATGATGGTCGCCGGCTCCTGGCGGCGGGAGTTGCCGAGCCCGCCCGCAAAGCCGCCGGCGAGGGCGATCATGAGGTCCCACACCGTGGGCGTGGACTTGTCCAGGATCTGGCTCGTCTCGACCACCAGCGGCGTGAGCCTGAAGTAGATGGTGGACGTGAGCAGGCAGAACGCCATCTGCACCAGCAGGCCCTCGAGCGCGGTGCGAAAGACCTTGCGGTCCGCGGTCGCCACCCCGTACGAGATGGCCAGAACCGAGTTCATGAGCGGGCAGATGAGCATGGCGCCCACGATCGCCTCGGTCGAGTTGGTGTTGAGCCCGATGCAAGCGATGAGCATGGCCACCACCAAGATGCACAGGTGGGTGCCGTCCAGTCGGGCGCCGTTCACAAAGCGACGGCGTATGACCAGGTACGAGGCACGTCCCTCACGGATGTTGAGGAGGTTCCTCAGGCGGCGCCTCAGCGTCGCGAGCGCATGGGCGACGGGGCGCACCCGCCGTCCCGCGCTGCCGTCTGCCTTGCCCGAACCTTGCGCCATGCCGTCCCCCCTCAAGCCCGGAGAGGGACCCTCTCGCCTGGCTTGCGATGCGACGCGCTGGGGAGAGACCCTCTCACCCGTCCTTGTTCCCCAACGCGCGGAGGGGAGACGGACCCCGCAGCGTCGGCGGCAGGGATCGCGGGAGGAGCCGACAGGAGTCACGACCGTGCGCGCCCCCACGTGGCCGACACGCCCACCCACACGCCGGGGGACGGGCGTTGGCGCCCCCGCAAATCGGCTGCCAGCGCCCCCGCTACTTGGCCGCCAGCGCCGCTATGCCAAACGAGCCCGGGCCAGAGTGGCTCGCGATGACGCAGCCGGACTTGACCCACTCGATCTCGCGCGCACCATGGTTGACCAGGATCTTCTCCACCACCGCACGGAGGAGGGGGTCGGGGCCGTCGCCCGAGGTGTACGTGAGGCTGACGCGCGAGAGGTCCATGGGCTCGCGGGTCACGAAGTCCTCAACCAGCTGCCCGACGCACTTGACCATGGTCCCGCGGCGCTTGCGCGTTGCTATCAGCTGGCCGTCCAGGACCTCGACCGTGGGCTTGATGCGCAGCAGCGTGGCTCCCAGGAAGGCAACGTTGGAGAGGCGCCCGCCCGCGCGCAGGTAGTCAAGGTCGCCGGGCACGAAGGCAAAGCGGATGCGCCGCACCTGGTCGTCCACGAAGTCGGCGACGGCCTGCTCGGAGGCGTCAGGGTCAACCTCAAGCATGCGCGCGACGTTGGTGACCACCAGCCGCAGGGCGGACGAGACGGACTTGGTGTCCATCATCGTGACGTAGTCCCTTCCCTCGGCGGCAAGGTGCGCGCTGCGGTACGAGATGGTAGTCGCCGCGGAGTAGGCCAGGTACAGGATCTTGGCCGTGGGGTACTCCTCATGGATGCGGTCGAAGGCGGTGACGAAGTCCTGCGGGGAGCAGCCGGCGGTCTGCGGCAGCTTGCCCGTGGTCTTGTAGCACTCGTACAGCTCCTCGGGGGCAAACGTGTCGTCGTCGCGCGACTGGGAGCCAAAGTTCACGTGCATGGGAACCACGACGATGCCGTGGCGGAGCGCCGTCTCCTGGTGGATGTCCGACCCCGACTCGGTGACGAGGATGTAGTCTGCCATGTGCCTCTCCCTCGGTATCTGAATGCGACACTCATTATTGCATGTGTCCGTATTCCGATACTTCGGGCGAGAAGAGTCCACAACCGGGGGAGAGAAGCGTGGCGACGGACTCGCGACCCCATCACCATGGCCGCCAGTGGCACCGGGCTCGCTGCGGTGGTGCCGCTGGCTGCCGACGCGAGCCGGACGCGACGACGGCGCCCACGCCCCTCTCCCCCGCCGCCACCGAGACCGCCGGCGGGGTCGGGGCGTGCCGTCGCCCCGCGCGACGCCCTTGCCGCTAGAACGGCGCCTTGGTGGAACGGTGGATGCGGATCTCGTCCACCACGGCGTCGGTCCGGTGCGTGAGCAGGTACTCCACCGCGTCCGCCATGTCGTCAGGCTCGATCATCGGGACGCTCGCCAGGTCGGGGCGGGCCTCCCCCACCATGGCCGTCCGCACGCCTCCGGGCGAGACCACGTGAACGCGAATGCCCTGCTCGTACACCTCGTTTGCCAGCGACTTGCTCATACCCAGGAGTGCGTGCTTGCTCGCGGCGTAGGCCGACTGCATGGGGTAGCCCTCGTGGGCGACCACCGAGCACACGTTCACGATCTCGGCCGCGGCCGACTCGCGCAGCAGGGGGAGACACTCGCGGCACAGGATGTAGGGTGCGCGCACGTTGGTCGCCAGGATGGCGTCGAGCTCGGCGGTCGTGGTCTCCTCCAGGCTCTTGCGGACCATGACCCCCGCGTCGTTCACCAGGACGTCCAGGCGGCCGACCTTCTCCCGCACCTCCTGGACGAGGGAGACGATCGCGTCCGCGTCCGTGAGGTCGCAGGCCATGGCATGGGCGGCCCTTCCCTTCTCGGCGACCATCGCGGCAGTCTCCTGCAACCTCGCGGCGTTCCTCCCCACGAGCACGACGTCACAGCCCAGCTCCGCGAGTCGCACCGCGATCGCCCGCCCAATGCCCGAACCCGCGCCCGTGACCAGCGCCACCTCGCCGTCGATGTCGTTGCGCATGGTGAGTCCCCTTTCTCCAATGCCGTCGGATGCACCCATGGTAGCCCCGCCGCTGCCCGATGGGGTAACCGTTCATTCGTCGTGGGGCCCACTTCGATCAGGCGCGGGGCGTTGACGCAGCGGTGAGTCAGACGGAGCAACCCGCACGGCATCCACCCGAGGTCTCGTCGCACCCATGGCATCCCTGCCGCTGCCCCGTCGCGCGGCTCCTCTCCCCTGTTTCTAGAAGGTGGCGGCGGGCTTGCGCGAACCGGTCAACGCGTGCGAGAGGCTAGAATCCCCTCAGGCGACGGCGATGGGAGGACGCGTGCCGACGAGGGTGCTGCTTGTGGGCGGACGGGAGCGCTACCTGCGCTATCTGCCGACGGACGTTCCAGTTGCCATGGAGAGCGAGAAGGTCTTTGTCGCACGCGACACGCCCGAGGACGAAGTCGTGGAGCGGGGGCGCGGCTGCGAGTTCATGTCCGTGGACGCGATAGTTCCCGTGCGGGCGTCGGTCATCGACGCGCTGGCGGACGCCGGGCTGCGCCTGATCCACTCCGAGGGCGTGGCCTACAACGCAATTGACATCGAGGCCGCGGCGCGGCGCGGGATTCCCGTCTGCAACTGCAAGGGGGCTAACGCGGGAGCGGTTGCGGAGCAGACCGTGATGCTCATGCTCGCCGCGTTGCGCGATGCCGCGTACAGCGACTCCGCTGTGAGGGACGGCCGGCAGATGCAGGTGAAGGAGCAGATGATGCTGCGAGGCTACCGCGAGCTCGCTGACTGCCGCGTGGGACTCGTGGGCCTGGGCGACATCGGGACCCAGGTGGCGCGACGCCTGCAGCCGTTTGGCTGCGAGGTCGCCTACTGGTCGCGGCACCGGCGCAACGAGGGGACGGAGCGGGAGCTCGGGGTCCGCTACCTGCCGCTGGACGAGCTGCTCTCGCAAAGCGACGTCGTCTCCCTGCACGTGGCCGTCACCGACCAGACGCGCGGCATGGCAGGCGAGAGGTTCCTCTCCCTCATGCCCAGGGGCTCCATCCTGGTGAACACCGCCCGAGGGGAACTGGTGGACAACCGGGCGTTGGCGGCTGCCCTGGAGTCGGGGCATCTCGCCGGTGCAGGGATCGACACCCTGGCGCCCGAGCCGGTGACCTGCGACAACCCCGTGCTGCTCCTCTCTCCCCAGGCGATGCGCCACGTGGTGCTGTCGCCGCACATCGGGGGCAACTCCGCGGGGTGCTTCCGCCGCGCGCACCGCATGGTTTGGGAGAGCTTCCAGGACGTGCTCGACGGGCGACGGCCGCAGTTCGTGGTCAACGACGTGTAGCGGGGGTTGGAGGGAGCATCCTACGGTCGTCCTTGACTCGCGGTGCCTGCCCGCAGGGGAGAAGGGCCGTCCAACCTCCTCCCAACCCCTCCCACCGGCAGGAAGTGCGCCCCGCGTGTACACGCGGGGCGAGATTTCTGACATGGGCCATGTTCCGCTGGCGCGTTTCCCCTGTTGATTGGAAGCTGGGGCCAGTCCTTGCCAGAAAGTGAGTCCCGTGTGTACACGCGGGACGCGATCTTAGGCAGGAAGTCCCAGTACAGCTCCGCGGATGCCAGAAAGCCCATCTCGCGTGTACACACGTCGGGAGGTTCCCGACATCTGCCCTCTCCGCCGAAACGTTTCGCCTGTTGGCAGGGCATCGACGCTTCTCCGCCGGCAGAAAGTCCATCCCGCGTGTACACGCGGGGCGCGGTTTCCGACGGAGACGCGGGCGGCACAAGGCCAAAGAGTGAAGACGGGTGCGGGTCACGCCCCGGGCGCGGCGGGCGGGGTGACGGCGGGGGCCCGATGTGAGCGATCTGGGGGGCAGGCCATGGTCGACAGGGGCGCGGCAGACAGTAACTGTTCTAGAGGGCGCGCGAGCGAGCTGCCGCCATGGTCCGATAGCTGATACTACTCCACCCCACCGCTAGACCCGGCAGGACCCCAGAGAGCGGAGGACCTACTGTCTTTCCCTCTTCTTAGACCGCGACCAACAATGAACTTCCTACGCAGACACAATTGACGTCACGGATTTCAAACAACAAGAGTGGCAGAGAAGCGTAACGGCAGCCACCGCTCGGCGAGCATCAATCATACAGCCTCTCAGCATCAACGAATGACCAGCCCTCTCCCACCTCCTTCTTGAACTCGTTATTCAACTGCTTGCGCGAGAAAATGACATAGGTCGTGGAGTCATACGCCCCCAGCAACTCCGCACGGTGAACGAGATCTCTTGCCACTTGTCGGGCATCGAACCGATTGCGCCACTTGCACTCCCCCACCAACAGCTCACTCCTGCGGTCGTTGCCGGCAACAACATCAATGTCGGTCTGTTCATGGGCCGAGGGGTCGGTCCCCCACCAAGACCCAAAATGCACGGGTTGCAACGGCAGAGCACCCGCTCTTGCCTCTGCGACCACCCATTGCAGGCATATCTCCTCAAACCAGTGCCCAACGTAGGTGGGAATGTCGCTACTTCCCAGAAGGTCGCGGGCAACCAGCTCCCCCGCATCCATCTCGATGGAGTCAAGCTCCGGTTGCACAAAGCGATACCAGAAGGAAAACGCAGGCTCACTGATTCGGTAGATGCCTCTTCGTGACCTCTCCCTACTCTCCCCAAACGGGACACGCTTCTCCACAAGTCGCATCGAGACGAGCGTCCTCAGATATTTTGTCAGGGAAGACCGCTCCTCCCCTATTCGGTCCGCAATTAGCTGTGGCCTGTTTGCCCCGGAGGCGATTGCGTCCAGAATGGAGCTGTAGATTGCAGGCTCTCGCAGCTCCTGCCTCAGAAGCATGAGTGGCTCCTCGTAGAGCAGGCCTTCCTTGCGAAAGAAGAGCTCCTCGACATTGGTGGCAAAGCTTTCCTCAGAGTCAACCATTGACAGGTAGTACGGCGTTCCGCCAAACGCTGCGTAGTACCGAACCAGGTCCTCGCAACTCACCCCTGGGAGCATGAGCGCCGCCTCGCGATACCCAAAGGGCGAAAGGTGAATCTGCGCCGTGCGACGACCAAACAGCGGGTTCTTCTCGCCCAGGCTCTCCTTGTTCCCCTGCAACCCCAGGACCTCCTCTTCCATGAATCCTTGATTGCTCCCAGTAAGGATCAGGAACACGTTCGTATCGGAAAGGTACCTGTCACAGGCAATCTGAAGCGTGGAGACGAGACTCGCATTCCTCTGGGCGGCGTAGGGGAACTCGTCGAACACCACCACCAGATGCTGGTCTCCCGCTTCGCTTGCCACGAACCTCAGGGCATCCTCCCACGTGCGAAACGAGCCCACGCCACGCGGGAGTCCGAAGTACCCGTATATCGCAAGCGAGAAATCCGCGAGGTTCATTGCGTCACTCTGGACCTTCGCGGTAAAGGAGAGCGTTGGCTTTCCTTGGGCAAACCGCAATGTAAGAGCGGTCTTGCCAACCCTTCGCCGGCCGTAGAGAACAACCATCTGAAACCCGCCCCTTTTGTACAGGCGCTCGAGCTCAGCAAGCTCGTGCTCGCGACCAACAAACATGCGCTTCCCCTCCCAGCTTGGAGTTCTTTGTATGATTACGTTCATACTACTCGTAATCATACAATTTGAGAGACTACAAGGGGGAGGCGACCCGACCCTGCTCAGCTCGCGGAGAATATCCACGAAGGAGAGAAGCTCAAGGGTGCTGGGTGCCGCTCCTCCCACCGGCAGAAACCTCGTCCCGCGTGTACACACAAGACGAGGCTCCTGACATGGTCTTGCCCCGTCGGCGCGTCTCCCCTGTTGACTGGAGGCCAGGACCTTCCCCTTGTCGGAAATCGCGTCCCGTGTGTACACGCGGGACGCGATCTTAGGCAGGAAGTCCCAGTACAGCTCCGCGGATGCCAGAAAGCCCATCTCGCGTGTACACACGTCGGGAGGTTCCCGACATCTGCCCTCTCCGCCGAAACGTTTCGCCTGTTGGCAGGGCATCGACGCTTCTCCGCCGGCAGAAAGTCCATCCCGCGTGTACACGCGGGGCGCGGTTTCCGACGGAGACGCGGGCGGCACAAGGCCAAAGAGTGAAGACGGGTGCGGGTCACGCCCCGGGCGCGGCGGGCGGGGTGACGGCGGGGGCCCGATGTGAGCGATCTGGGGGGCAGGCCATCGGCGACAGGTCGAGGCGTCCCCGACGTTTGCGCAGGTGGCAAGCCTGACGGTCGCCGTAGCCGCGACATCCATGGCAGAGGACTCCCGATGTGTGCACACACGCCGGGAGTCCTCTGCCATCCCACCACCGTCTCGAACCAAATTGGCAGCGAAAGCCCGATGTGAGCACTCACATCGGGCGCCTCTTGCCAGGGTCAGGGCTCCGGCGGCCCGCCAACGGGGCCGACGCCGGGAACCCATGGCTCGAACGATATCGAAAGTGCTCATATCGGGCTCCGGCTGCCATGATTTGACCGTTGATGCCAGGAGTCACGGTCAGTCACTTCTTCCGGCCTCTCGTGGCAGCGAGTTGCCCAATGAAGCGCTCGCACGTACGTGATGCGGCCGACCGGCCCCATTCTTGGACCCCAGCTGGCAGGGAACTGCCCGCTTGTGCACCCCGGAGGCCATGCGGCCGTCGGGCGAGAGGGGCGTTCCGACGTTTGGGCAGGTAGGTGGGCCGGCGGGAGACCCCCGTCCTCGTCTGATGGCAGCAAACTCCTCGCGCGGGCACTTACGCGGGCGGCCTGCCGCCATGGTTCGATTGCTGATGACAGGAGCCAGGTCCGCACGGGGTTCACCCAAATGAGGGTCCAAAGGAAGGAGAGGTGACGGTCCCTCCCTTCTTAGACCCCCCGCGGGCGCGCGGGCGCAGATCCCAGCGGCTGAGACCGGCTGGAAGCCGGCGCCCCCAAAGCCGGCGGGATGGGCTCCGAGCGAGGCGCCGCGCTCCTCTTCCCCTGAGCAACGTCGCCCGCGAGAGGTAGCCCCGCGCCAGCGAACGGCGGCAAAGATCAGCAGTTTTTGCCCCTCTCACCTGCTCATTCCCACCTGGTGGAATCGCCATTCCACAGACCGAAACGGTTGGTCAAACAAGTCTCTGGCAGCCCCGTACCATCGATGCCAGTTGGTAGGGCAAGGCTCGTAAGGAGGGCGTCATGTTAAAGGCTAGTGTCTATCAGAGCGACAAGCTGGATGCACGTGAGGCTGTTCGCGAGGTTGTCCAGGGGCTGAAGGCGCAGGATCCGGACGTTGCGCAGGCCAAGGTGGTGTTTGCCTACTCCAGCTGCGCGTACAACATCCCGTCGATGCTGGACGAGTTCTCGGCACAGCTGCCAGACGTGCCCGTGATCGGCAACACCTCGTTCACCGGCGTCATTACCCCCAAGGGCTTTGTGGGCGGGGACGGCTTTCTGGGCGCCATGGCGCTGAACGACCCCGACATGGCCGTGGGCGTGGCTGCCGAGCCCAAGACTGACGCGAGCCAGGACGCCGTGGAGCTGGGAGAGAAGGTCGCCAGGCTCGCGATGAAGGCCGCCGGCAAGGACTGCGCCCCCTCCTACTACTACATGGCGGCGAGCCCGGCCGAGGAGGAGTACTACGTCAAGGGCATCACGCACGTGATTGGTCGCGTGCCGTTCTTTGGCGGCAGCGCTGCCGACAACGCCATCGCGGGGGACTGGAAGCTGTACACCTCGTCCGGGGACTTTGCCGACGGCGTGGCGGTCGCGTTCTTCTACACGGACAAGCCCATGGCCAACGTGTACACCGGCGCCTACCACGAGACGGGTGACGTGGGCGTGGTCACCAAGGTCATCGGCAACCGCACGCTCGCTGAGATAGACGGCGTCCCCGCGCTGGAGAAGTACGCCGAGTGGCGCGGCATGGACATCGACTCCCTGCGCGGCAGCGCGCTCCTGTCGGCGTCCGTGGTGTCGCCGCTGGGCGTGAAGGACCGCCTGGGCGACCTCGTGGCCATCCGTCACCCCATGGCCGGCAACGACGACGACACCATCGGCCTGGGCAACAAGGTCGCCAAGAACACCGCCGTCATCCGCATGGAGGCAACGGTGGACGAGCTCATCGACTCCACGGGCAAGACGCTGGGCGAGCTGGGAGAAAAGGTCGAGGACCCCGGCGCCTACCTGCTGGTCCACTGCGGCGGCAGGCGCGCGGGCATCGGAGACCGCATCGGCGAGGTTGCGGACCAGCTCAAGTCCGCAGCCAATGGCGTGCCGTTCCTGTGCGAGTTCACGTTTGGCGAGTACGGCCAGGTGGACGACGGCGCCAACACCTGCGGCGGCCTGATGCTCTCGTTCACGACACTCGGCAAGTAAGGGGGATCGCCCCTCTCCCCCGGTCTCAGGAACGACAGGGATTGTCCGAGACACGGGAGAGGGTCGTGACCCGGTCACGTTGCACCCAACCAACAAGGAATGGAGAGTGGTCCCTTATGCTGATGTTCATCAACGGAAAGCCAACGCCCGCCTCCGACGGCGCGACCATCGACGTCACCAACCCCGCAAACGGCAAGCTCGTTGACACGGTCCCCGCGGCGACCGAGGCAGACATCCAGAGCGCGGTCGACGCCGCGCACGCGGCCCAGCCCACCTGGGCGGCCATCCCCGTGCACCAGAAGGTCGACATCCTGATGAAGTTCGTCGGCCTGGTCGAGAAGAACCACGAATCGCTGGCCCAGACCCTGTGCGCCGAGACCGGCAAGCCCATCGTCGAGGCGCGCGCCGAGATCTCGAACATCCCCATCGCGTTCAGGGCGTTCAGCGAGCGGGCAAAGCACCTGTACGGCGAGACCATCCCGGCGGGCATGGAGGCAGGGCAGGAGCACAACCTGCTCATCACGCGTCGCGAGCCCCTGGGCGTGATCGCTGCCGTGATCCCGTTCAACTTCCCGTGCGACCTGTACGACCAGAAGGTCGCCCCCGCACTGCTGGCGGGAAACGCCGTCATCGTGAAGCCGTCCACCGACAACCCGCTGACCCTGTGCCGCCTGACCGAGCTCCTGGGCGAGGCAGGCGTGACACCTGGCGCGGCGCAGATCGTGACCGGCCGCGGCTCCACGGTGGGCAACTGGCTGTGCACCAACCCCGGCGTCGACGCCATCACGCTGACCGGCTCGACCGAGGTGGGCATCGAGACCGCCCGCCACGCCGCCGACCACCTTGCACACACCGCGCTGGAGCTGGGCGGCAACGACGCGTTCATCGTCCTAGAGGACGGCGACGTTGACCTGGCGGTGAACGAGCTGGTGTGGGGCCGCATGTACAACACCGGTCAGGTGTGCTGCGCCTCCAAGCGCTTCCTGATCCACCGCAGTCGGCTGGACGAGTTCACCAGCAAGGCGATAGAGCGCATCAGCTCCCTGAAGCAGGGTGACCCCGCGGACGAGTCCACCCAGATCGGCTGCCTGATCTCGGAGAAGGCCGCCATCAAGGCGGAGAAGCAGATCGAGCTGACCGTGGAGCAGGGCGGGCGCATCGTCCTGGGAGGCCATCGCAACGGCGCGTTCCTGGAGCCCACGGTCATCGCGGACGTGCCCGCAACGGCGGACGTTGCCAAGGACATGGAGATCTTTGCCCCCGTGGTGCCGATCATCGCCTTCGACACGGTGGACGAGGCCGTCCAGATCGCCAACGCCTCCAAGTTCGGCCTGTGCGGCTGCGTGTTCACGCGCGACATGGCCACGGCGAGCGACGTGGCCCGGCGGCTGGAGTGCGGCGGAGCCGTCATCAACGGCGCGAGCTTCTTCCGCAGCTTCGAGATGCCGTTTGGCGGCTACAAGTACTCCGGCATCGGGACGGAGGGCGTCTCGTCCACGTTCGACGAGGTCACGCACACCAAGACCGTCGTGCTGAAGAACCTGGTGTAGGCCACGGGAGGACCCGCCCGTTGGGGGTTGGGACGAGAGGCTGCCAGCGCGCCCCACGCCACGAGCGCGGGGCGCGCCTCTCTCCCCCGCCGTCGTGACGAGGCCCGGCAACTGCCGCTACGCCGCCTGGTAGCCCATGCGGCGCGAGAGGTGGCGGGCGGCGCTCATGACCTCGGTGGCGACCATATCGATCCGGTCGTCGGTGAGCTCGGTGATGGTGCCCGAGGCGCTGATCGCGGCGACCGCGGTGCCACGGTAGTCGAACACCGGCGCCCCCACGCAACGATGTCCGAGCTGGTACTCCTCGTTGTCCATCGCCCAGCCGTCGGCGCGGACCTTGCGGAGGTGCCGCACGAAGGCGCCTCGGTCGCAGATGGTGTTGGGGGTGTAACGCTTGAAGTCGCAGTAGTCCAGCACGCGGGACAGCTCTTCGCCGGAAAGGCAGGACAGCATGCACTTGCCCATCGACGAGCAGAACGCCGGCGAGCGGTAACCCACCTGCGTGTACAGCCTGGTGTTGGGGTACACGTCCATCTTCTCCATGTACACGACCTCCGCCCCCTCCAGGACGCCCAGGTGGGTGGTGAGGTTGAGGTCCCACAGCATGCGCGACAGGCAGGGCTTTGCCTCGGTCAGGAGCTCCAGGCTGTTGATGCGGCTGCTGGCGGTCTCGATGAACTTGTAGCCCAGGCGATATCCGCCGTCCTCGTCCCGCTCCACGTACTTGCGATCCGCCATGGACGAGAGGATGCGGTACGCCGTGCTCTTGCTGAGGCCAGTCGCCTTCGAGACCTCGGCCAGGGACAGCGCCTCGCGACTGGACGAGAGCGTCTCGAGGATGTCGAACACCCTGTCGACCACGCGGACGTTGTCTGACATGACAGGCCTCCCCTTCACGGACGGTACCACGGCTTGGCGGAAGGCCCAGACGAGAGGGACGAGCCCACGCCGCAGACCGAGGCCGGCGCTTGGCAGGCACCAGGTCGGGGGCGTTCCGCCAGATGGAATTATCCAATACGACCGGGCAAGGCGAGAGAGGCGTTCCGCGAGCGCGTCGCCTCGTGGCCTGGACGCGCGATGGCATCACGGGCGTCTCGTACCGGGCAAGAGGGCTCGCCAGCGTTCCCGGAGGCCGAGGGTGCTGAGAAATATCGAGTTGTGGCAATCGGGAGGGTCCCCGACGGGGTCCGAACCGGCAAGGGTGCTGAGAAAAATCGAGTTGTGGCAATTTGGGGGGCGTTCAAGCTGAGGAATGTCGAGTATTGGCAGCGAACCGGCCCTCCCGTGTCCTCCCGATTGCCAGTACTCGACTTTCCTCAGCACCAAGCCCACCTGGCATTGCCACAACTCGACTTTCCTCAGCAGGGTCCCCACTCCAAGTGCCTACGCCGAGGCTAATCCAGGCCCTCGGAGCCGTTCGACTGGATGATCCTCTGATACGCAAAGAACGAGTCCTTGCGAAGGCGCCGGTAGGTGCCGGTCCCGTCGTCGTGCTTGTCCACGTAGATGAAGCCGTAGCGCTTGCGCATCTCGCCCGTCCCCGCCGAGACCAAGTCGATGGGCCCCCACCACGTGTAGCCCATGAGGTCGACGCCGTCGTCCACGGCCTCCCCCATGGCCCTCACATGACTCTTGAGGTAGTCGATGCGGTACTGGTCGTGGATGGCACCGTCGGGCGAGACCTCGTCCATCGCGCCCATGCCGTTCTCCACCACCATCAGGGGGATCTGGTAGCGGTCATAGATCTGGTTGAGGGCGATGCGCAGACCCTCTGGGTCAATCTGCCAGCCCCAGTCCGTACTCTTGAGGTAGGGGTTGCGCCCGCCCATGCTCATGTTGCCCGCCGCCTGCTCGACGTCGTGCGTGCCAACGACACCACTCATGTAGTAGCTGAACGTGTAGAAGTCCACGGTGCCGGCGGCGATGTCGTCCAGGTCGCCGTCCTCCACCTGCAGGCAGATACCGTTCTCCCTCCAGAAGCGCCTGGCGTACGCGGGGTAGGCGCCCCTAACCTGCACGTCCGAGCAGTACCAGTTCATGCGGCGCATCTCGGCCAGGTTCATCATCTGGTCGGCAGGGTCGCACGTGCCCGGGTAGGTGAGGACGAAGCAGTCCATGTTGCCAATCCTGAACTGCGGGTAGTGCTCGTGGGCATAGCGCACCACGCGGGCGGACGCCACAAACTGGTGGTGGAGCGCCTGGTAGCGCTGCTGCATGGTGGTGTGCGACTCCGACGCGGGACCCTCAAAGCCCCGAATCATGCTCGTCTCGAAGAGGTTGCCCATGTCCATGGTGCCGCAGTTGATCTCGTTGAACGTGAGCCAGTAGCGCACCTTGTCCTTGTAGCGCTCGAACACGGTTTGGCAGTACCGCTCGAACAGGCCGATGAGCTCGCGGCTCTCCCAGCCGTTGTACCGCTCCACGAGGTGGTACGGCATCTCGTAGTGCGAGAGCGTGACCAGCGGCTCGATGCCGTACCTGGCAAGCTCGTCGAAAACGTGGTCGTAGAAGGCGAGACCCGCCTCGTTGGGCCGGTCGTCGTCCCCGTTGGGGAAGATGCGCGACCACGAGATGGACATGCGGAACATGTTGAAGCCCATCTCGGCGAACAGGGCGATGTCCTCCTTGTAGCGGTGGTAGAAGTCGATGCCGTCATGGTTGGGGTAGAGGCGCGCGGGATTGATGTCGCGGGTGATCATGCGTGGCGTCGTGACGCTGCCGCCCAGGAAGTGGTCGTCCACCGAGGGGCCGCGACCGTCCGCGTCCCATGCGCCCTCAAACTGGTTTGCCGCCGTCGCCCCTCCCCAGTAAAAGCCCTTTGGAAAGGTAACTGACATGGCATCCCCCTCTTTTCGGCGCAGCGCGCCATGACCTGATGGGCCCCATGCTACGCGCGCTGCAGGGCGCCGAGCGCCACTATTTTAGGAGGCGCGGCACTTCGGCCACAGGGCGCTGGAAAGAGCCGGGCGCGAGGAAAGACGACTCCATAGCCGCAAGCCCCTCGCCGTCGGCACGCGATGACCGAAACTTCTTCCTGCGCCAGAGCGCGTGTCTGAGTGGCGCCTTTGGATAGCTTAAGTTACCTGACTAAGGGCATATAATCAGGTTGGGAAGAGACGCGCGCGGGTTCGGGAACCCACGATAGTTACTCAGAGGCTTGAACATGAAGTCAACAAATCACGCACCCGCAGGGGGGTCCGAGTCACGGCGTTCAAATCGGACCAATTTGCGGAGGGTTTTCTCCAGGACCGTCACCACGGGGCTCGCCTTTGCCCTTGCCTTCAATGCCCCGCTTTCGATGCCGGGCGAGAAGCCCTCCGGCCTCGCCTATGCGGCCACGATCTCCGTGGATGGCAGCGCGGGTGACTGGGACGGGTCGGACCTTGCCTCAGGCAGCGGCACCGTCTCGACGTGGGGAGCCACGACCGACGGCGCCAACCTGTACCTGGTCCTCGAGGGCAACTCCGGCAACGGGAGCTACGCGGATGCCTCGGGCGTCTCGCTTGCCAGCGCCAACCTCAACGGCACGCTCAACATCCAGGTGGTTCCCAGCTCCAACACGGTCAACACGTTCGCCCTCAACTGGAACGCCATCGCCGGGGCAAGCTCTGCGGTCACGGGCGACACGTCCGGCAACTACGTGTTCGAGGCCTCCATCCCCCTGAGCTCGCTGGGCGGCTCCTCCGCGACGGTCTCGTACAACGGAGCAACCAAGACCATCCAGTTTGGTGACGGCTCCGACGCTGGGCAGGCGACGGACTCGGGGCAGGGGCAGGACTCCGACACCGGCGCCGACATAAGCGCGAACACCGACAACGGGACCGACACCAGCACCGATGCCGGCTCCTCAGGCTCCACCGCGGGGTCGGCGACCGACGCGAGCACCTCCGCCGCAACGAGCAACCCCACGGTCGACGGCAACCTGGACGACTGGGACACCACCACCTCCAACACGGCCTCGAAGGCGAATGGCAACCAGAATGGCCTCACCAACTGGAAGATTGCCAGGGGCGCGGACGGCAACTACTACCTTGCCGCCTGGGGCATGGCGAACGCCTACGTGGGCCACGACTGGGACCAGTTCCAGGTTGGCAGCCAGTGGTACGCGTTCGGCAACCTCAAGTACAGCGGTGGCTCCTACGTCTCGGTCAACAACGGCAACGGCAACACCGAGGGACCCCAGTACGTTGAGTGCATGATTCCCGCCAGCATGATGAACGCGGACACGTTCGCCTTTGGCGGCACCACCGTCAACGTCGCCGACATCCCCGCCTACGTCGCACCGACCCCGGAGGACGACCCCGGCAAGTACAACGGCATCACCATCGACGGCAAGTTCAAGGACTGGAAGTACGTCCAGAAGACGGACGCCAAGAACCCCAACCCTGCCGCACCGAACGACCTCGCCCAGGTTGCAATGGTGTTTGACGGCGACGTCTACGTCTACATCAAGGAGGGCCAGGGCGGAAGCGCCGCCGGTGCGGGCACCCATGGGAACGGAAAGTACTCCATCACCAGCGACCTGGGGCGCGAGAACGTGTTCCAGCTCAACCAGGACGGCACGGTGAGCGGCATCCCGGGCGCCGAGGCCAAGCACGTTGGCTCCGAGTGGGAGATCCGCATCCCCCGCGAGTCGCTCAACTACTACGGGCAGTCCTTCAACTTTGGCCTCTACCAGTCCGAGCCCTTCGTGACGAACGTCACGGACCTCCAGAACAACCCCAACAACTCGGGCAAGTTCCAGGGCATCACCTACGATGGCAAGTACGACGATTGGAACCCGTACCCCATGACCACCATCTCGTACTCCACCGCGGGAACGCAGGACAAGAACGAGGACGCCTCCGCCGCGCTCTATGCCGACGGCTCCACCCTCTACATGTACGCCGAGACCTCCATGCAGGCACACATCGACGAGCAGAGGAGGGATGGCACCGCCTTCACAAAGGCGATCACCATCGACCTCACGGGCAAGGCAAGCGACAAGCAGGACATCGACGTCAACGGCGAGGACGACCTCTCCCCTCGCATCATCACGGTGGACGAGAACGGCAACATCGACTGGAACCCCGACCTCACCAACCAGCCCGATGGCACCACGAGGGAGTATGCCATCGTCGAGACCCACGGGACGTACGACACCAACAGCATGACCAACGTGAGCAACGAGGCCTTCCAAGAGATGGGCGGGGTTCTCGGTCACGTGATGATCACCGTCAACGGCGACAAGTGCCAGGCGGAGTACAAGATCGACCTCGACAACGTCGCCAAGATGCACAACTACTATCGCAAGCAGCACGGCAAGGCGGCGGACGACAGCCCGGACAACTACCAGTTCATCAGCGCGAGGTTCGGTCGCCTGGGCGACAGGATCGTCACCACCACGGGCGCGTCGACCGGCCCGTGGGGCGCGCTCGCGCTCTCGGGCGTCGCCGTGGCGGGCGGTCTCCTCGCCAACCGTTGCCGCACGCGTCGCAAGCAGGACGTCGCCGATGCGGGGGCGGCATGCAAGTAGGGAGCATCGTACTTTTTACCGTTCTGGTCACCGCCTGGGCGTTCGTCGTGCACGTGCTCGGAAAGGCAGGGCTCGCGTTCTGGCGCTTCCTCGTCGGGGCGGTCGGGCTCTTTCTCCTGGCCATGGCCTTCGTCCGCCCCTGGGCAACGCTGCCCATGGCGCAGGGGGTCACTGCCATCGCCGGCCTGGTGGGCTCGCTCACGCACACGTTCCAGGCCTACTTCTTCTACGGCATCATCTACATCCCCTGCAGGACGACGTCCATCACCATGCAGATCAACATGGAGTGCTCGGGCATCATCGAGACAATGGCGTTCCTGTCGCTCCTCGTCTTCTATCCGGTCTACTCGCGCTACGAGAAGGTCGCGGTGGGGCTGCTCGGCGCCGCCATCCTCCTGGTGTGCAACGCCCTTCGCATCGTGATCATCTGCGAGATCGTCCACTTCTTTGGCCCGGACGCGTTCGCCGTGGCGCACACCTACATAGGCCGCTTCTTCTTCTACGCCATCACCATCCTGCTGTACTTCTACGTGTTCACCAGGCCGGACGTTATCCAGATGAGGGTGGGTGGTCTGCGCTATGACGGCACAAAGCGTGCTTAGCTCGTTCGTCTTCTGGTCGGCGTGGATCATCATCCCGCTCATCGTCGAGATCGTCCCCTCCTTCGTCTCGATCTTCGTGCTGGCGCGGCGGCGCATCCGCGACCGCAAGGCGGCACCCGACCCCTCCCTCTGGCCCGAGGTCTCGGTCATCGTGCCGGTGTACAACTCCGAGAGGACGCTCGAGGCCTGCCTGGGTTCGATTGACGGGGGCACGTATCCCACCGAGCAGCTCCGCGTCTTCCTGGTCGACAACGGGAGCAGCGACGGCAGCTTCGAGGTCTTCGCACGCTGCCAAGACAGCCTCCCCTCCCTGCGCATGCAGTGGCTCCGCGCCGACCAGGGAAAGTCGAAGGCGCTCAACATGGCGCTGTACAACACCGAGGCAAAGTACATCGTCAACATCGACAGCGACGGCATCCTCGACCCCAAGGCGCTCACCAACCTCGTCCGGAAGTTCGAGAACCACCCCGAGGTCAACTGCATGACCGGTGCGGTGCTCACGAACCCGTCGCAGGTAGAGGAGACCCCAACGCACGGCCTGCACCTCCTGCGGAGAATTGAGTTCGTCGAGTACGCCCAGGCCTTTCTCGCCGGACGCAGCTACTCCTCCGAGATAAATGCCATCTACACGCTCTCGGGCGCCTTCTCGGCCTTCAGGAAGTCCGCGATTCTCAAGTCACGCATGTACACGACCGACACGGTCAGCGAGGACACCGACCTCACCTTCCAGATGCGCTACATCCAGCACGAGCGCGTCGCCATGTGCGACGACGCCATTTTCCTGGTCTCCCCCATCTCGGGCATGAACGAGCTCTACACCCAGCGGCAGCGCTGGCAGCGCGGCACGCTCGAGGTCGCTCGCCTGTTCCCCCAGAGCAAGCTCAGGCTGAGGAGGGTCTTCTCGGACATCAACGTCTACACGCTCGTCTTTGACCACACCTTCGCGTTCCCGCGCCTGATCTGGTACGTGGCGCTTCTGTTCCTCATGGCGATGAACGTGTCGGTGCGGGTCATCCTGTTCTCCGTACTGCTGATCTTCGCGCTCTACGTCATCGAGTCCTACCTCTACTTCGCCTGCGCGCTGGCGCTCCTGCGCATGGACCCTCCCCTGCGCCGATTCTACCTGCGCCAATGGTGGGTGGTAGCGCTGCTTCCCTTCTATAACACGCTCGTGTTCTTCTTCAGGGTCGCCGGCATCATCAACTCGGTCGACACGTCGGCGGCATGGCACACGCGCAACCTCTCCGAGGAGTGGGCGGACTTCCGTCGCGCGCTAAGGGAGTCCCTCGACTCGGCCAAGGCAGCCTATTGGCGGGTCTTTGGGGTCCTCAACGCCAACGCCGCAGACGCACAGACATCGCAACCAAAGGGAGACGAGTCGTGAGCATGTCCTCCACATCACAAGGCAAGAAGGCTCTGGGACCGCATGCCACTCTGAGACGAGCCACGCTCGTCGTCGTGCCGCTGTGCCTCGTCCTGGCAGTGCTGGGCTGGCTCCAGATGTGCGACCTGGACAACGGCATCGTCGAGGCGTACGCCAGGCAGCAGGACTCCTACGTCGGCATCGTGCTCAACGAGATCAAGCTCAGCGACGATCGCAGCGCCGACGAGATCGTAAGCGACGTCCTGGGGGCGCTCGAGGGCAGCACCGACGGCTACTGGGCGCTCTCGCGCGGTCAGACCATGCTCTACGTCAAGGACGTGGCGGAGACTAACCGCTACAAGGAGGTAAGCGCCAGCACCTACTTTGACTCGAGCGAGGCGGGGGACTTTCTCAACGGCCTCGCTACGGACCGGGTCACCCATCGACGGATTCGCCTGGGGGACAAGGACTGCCTTGCCAGCGGAATCCAGTTTGCATACGGCGGCAGCGACTACCGGCTCTGCCTCATCACCAACGTCGACGTCCTCCTCGCAAGCAACGAGTACATGGGTGCACGCGCCCGCATGGGCACCCTGTGGGCCGCCGGAATCGTCACCTTCTGCGTGGGCACGCTGCTGATTGCCAACAACGTCGACCGCCGTCGCAGGGAGCGCGACGACGAGCACGCCCGTGTCGTCCAGCTCACCGAGAAAATGAGGCTCTCGGAGGAGCGCATGAGCAGGATGGGGCTCTACGACGCACTGGAGAGGTCGTGGAGCCAAAGGCTCGTGCCGCCCTTCGCCCGAAAGCTGCTCGAGCGCGGCGTGGACGGCGGTGCCGCCGTGCGAATCGACTGCGGGACGCCGGGAGAGACGCTCGGTCTGCTCGAGCGCTGCGCCACATCCCTCGGGAGCGACGTCCTGAGGTTCCACGACGCGGGCGAGTGCATGGTCACGCTGCTCTTCGCCCATGGGACGCCCGAGGATGCCGCCTCTGCCATGGGGCCCCTCGTCCAGGGGGACGCCCATATCGTCTCAACAATGTCGCTCGACGACATCCTGGCCAACGAAGGCAATTCGGGAGAGGACCCTCACGATGAAGACTGACAGCCTGGAATTTGAGCGCTCGTACATCCTCAAGTTCTACCTCAACGCGCGCCACTACCTCACCGATGGCAGCTACGTGGGAGAGACCCACCCACACACCTGGGAGTTCACGCTCACCATCAGGGTCTCGGGCATGCGCTTCGTGCGGTTCAACGTCTTTGAGGAGGGCATCGACGCGTACCTGGAGCCCTATCGCAACAAGGTCCTGAACGACGAGCCGCCGTTCGACGTTGTCTCCCCCACGTTGGAGAACCTCGTCGAGGAGTTTGCGCGGAACTTCTACGCCGTCGTCCAGAAGGAGGGCGGCACCCTCGTGCGCGTGGAGGGCAGCGAGAGCCCGGCGCGCACCTATGCGGTGGACATCAGGCCACGGGAGGGGGACGACGGCCCGACGGACTTGGACATCGACCGCATCGTGGACGGCGTCGTGGACGAGATGCTTGGCACGGACGAGGAACACGCATAGGCCATGGAGCAGCAGGAGAGGACATCCAAGACGGAGGAGACGCACGAGGGCGCCGACTCCCAGCATCGCAAGGCAAAGTGGGTCGCCCTGGGCGTGGCGTCCATGGTCGCCTACGTTGTCGCGGCAATCGTGGTGGTCTGGCTCGTCTCTCGTAGCGGCACCTATCCCGCCGGCTCGGACACCATGTACCACATCCATCGCACGGAGCTGGTCTACAACGGCATCCGCGCCGGCAACTGGTGGCCGGGCTATGACCCCACCTGGTACAATGGGGTCGAGATCATGCGCTACTGGCCACCGCTTGCCCCCTACCTCATGGCCGCATGCCAGGCGATCGCATCGGGCGACATCTGGATGGGTTACCTCATCTTTGTGGGAGTCCTCGTCGTGGGAAGCGGCCTGCCCTGGCTGTACGTCGGCTTCAGGATGAGGCGCCCCTGGCTGGGTGCCTTCATCGGCTTGGTCTGGTTCTTCCTTCCCAACAACCTCTACCAGCTCTTTGCAGAGGGCAACATCCCGCGCGCGCTGAGCATGTGCTTCCTCCCGCTGTTCGCCTACAACGTGGCGGCGTTCCTCAAGGGTGAGAGGCGACCCAACTTCGTGGGAATCTCCGTCACCTTTGCGCTCATGGTGCTCTGTCACCTTGGGTACGCTGGCATGCTCGCGCTGGCAACGCTGCTGTTCGCGCTTGTCTACTGCCTCGTCAACCGACGCGTCCGCGTCGTCCTGCGGGCGGTCCTCGCCATGCTCATAGGCTTCCTTCTGGTGGGCGTGTGGCTCGTCCCCTCGCTCTTTGGCGGCATCTCAAACGTCGACAGTTCCACGAGCATGAGGACCTTCTTCCGGAGCCTGGGCGTGACGCTGAACCCCCTCGCCCGCCTTCAGAGCAACCGACTCCCCTACATCGGGCTCCCCGGATTCGTGCTTGCCGTCATCGGCGCCTTCTTCAGCAACCGCGACGCAGCCCCAGGCTTCATCACCGCCGCCCTCACCTGCGTCCTCACCTCGTCGGCGGCCATGCCGTTTCTCGCCGCGCTCCCCGGGGGAGGGATGCTGTGGATGATGAGGTTCGTCTCCATCGCGCTCTGCCTCACCCTCATCTCGCTCCTGCAGTGGAAGCGTCTCAAGACGCCCATCCTCGTTGCGTTCTGCGCGCTCGTCGTGCTCGACTGCATCCCATCCCTGAGCCTCGTCTACGGCAACCAGACGGGCGAGCAGCCCGTCGAGCGCATGACCCGGCAGCAGAAGGGCACGCTGGTGGAGGAGGCAAAGCGCATCACCACGCAGCGCATGTGCGTGCTGCAGGAGGGAACGGAGTCCGTCGTCGACGCCTACGTGCTGACGGACCTGGGGGGCGCCACCAACCAGGTCTTTGGCGCAGGCTGGGAGGCAAGCACCACCTCAAGGAACATCCTCCTGCTCAACCGCGCCTCGAACGAGGGCGACTTCCTCTACATGTTCGACCGCGCCAAGGAGCTGGGCGCGGACACCGTTCTCATGAGAACCGATGTGGTGGAGCATCCCAAGCCCGACACGATCGAGCAGCTCGACGAGTGCGCCAAGCGGGTCGGCTACGAGCTGGTGAACACGTCGGGGATCTTCCGCCTCTACCACCTGTCCTCGGCGCCATCGACGTTTGGGGTCAAGACCCAGTACCCCGCCATCGCGATTGGCAAGAACTCCGACACGGTGGCCCTCACCTATCCCGCCTTCAAGCAGACCTCCGACCCCAACCTCAACCACTACACCTACGATGAGCTCTCGCGCTATCGCGTCGTCTTCCTGACGGGGTTCACCTACGACGACCAGAGGGCGGCGGAGGACCTCGTGCTCAGGCTTGCAAGGCACGGCGTGCGCGTCGTGATATCCGCGGACGGCATCCCCGAGAACAGGAGCTCGCACGACCGAATCTTCCTGGGGGTTCGCTGCAACACCATCAAGTTCAACAACGGGTACCCGGACCTCCACACCAAGGACGGAATCTTGGATCCCGACCTGTTCCCCTCGGACGTGGACACCTGGAACACGGTCTACCTCGATGGTCTGGACGACTCCTGGGGCTACGCGGAGCTCGATGACAACACCCGCGTCAACTTCATGGGGACCGCCCGCGACGACAACATCGTCTTTGTGGGGTTCAACCTCACCTACTACTACTCCCTCACGCAGGACGAGGGAGTTGGGAAGCTCCTCTCCAACGCGATGGACCTCGACTCCACGGAGCTGCCAGAACGCGAGCTCGTCCCCATCTCCGTCGACTACGCCCCCAGGGCGATCACCGTGACCTCCCCAGAGGACAACGTCAACACCACGCTCGCCTACCATGACCTGTTCGACGGCACGGAGGGCGTGCGTGACGACTTCCACCTGACCGTGGTCGACAAGGGAACCACGACGCTGCCCCTCTCCTATCCCTACCTCTGGCAGGGAGTCGCCATGTCCTCCCTCGGCGTCGCCTGCCTCGTGGTGTTCTCTCGCCGCTACCGTCGTTCGAAGGAGCCAGCCGATGGGCGCCCCTGATCGCAAACCTCCCTCCTTCTGCGTGGTCATCCCCGCCTACGACCCGGACGACAAGCTCGTCGGGCTCGTGGACCAGCTTCGTGGAACGGGCTTGGAACGTACTTCGGCAGAGGGTGAGAGGAGCCACCCCCTGCCCGTCGTGGTGGTAGACGACGGGAGCGAGGGATGCGAGGAGGTCTTCTCGCAGGTGGAGGCACGCGACATCCCCGTCATCCACTTTGAGCACAACCGAGGCAAGGGTGCCGCCCTGAAGGAGGGGCTCTCGTGGGCGGCGCGCAGGGGCTTCTCGCATGCCGTGACCGCCGACTCGGACGGACAGCACACGAGGCAGGCCATCCTCGACGTTGCGAAGTGCGCCCAGGACAACCCCGGCTCCCTGGTGCTCGGCGTGCGCGACGTAAGGAAGATGCCGCGCAGGTCTCGCCTGGGTAACACGCTCACCCGCACCCTGTTTGGCATGCTCTACAACGTGCGCCTGTCGGATACGCAGACCGGGCTGCGCGGAATCCCGCTCGCCCACGTCGACCGGCTGGTTTCGCTTGCCGGAGACCGCTACGAGTACGAGATGAACATGCTCGTGCACTCCGACGCGCTGTTCGACGGCATCCGGGAGGTGCCCATACCGACGGTCTACTTCGAGGGCAACTCCGGCAGCCACTTCGACGCGATCAGGGATGGTGCGCGCGTCTACAGGGTCCTCTTCGGCAGCATGCCGAGGTTCCTCATCGTGTCGCTCGCCTCGTTCGCGCTCGACTACTCGCTCTTCTCAGGCTTCTACCTTTCCGTGGGGCTCTCGACGGTCGCCGCAACGCTCTCCGCGCGCGCCATCAGTGCCACGTTCAACTACCTCATGAACCGGCACTGGGCGTTCCGGAACCCGGGCAGCCATTACACCGTCGCCCGATACCTTGCCCTCTCCGTAGCGATCATCTCTGCCAACAGCCTGCTCATGCACCTGCTCGTCGACGTGATGGGCGGCCCTGCGCTAGTGATGAAGGTCCTCGTGGAGTGCTTCCTCTACGTGGTGAGCTTCACCGTGCAGAACAACCTCGCCCTCGGCAGGCACGAGGCCAAGTGAGGGGCATGGGACGGCTTGCGTCCCATGCGAGGCGCAGCACTTCCCAGGTCTGCAAGGTAATGGGCTCCGTAATTGCAAAGTGGCAGGCTCCACAAATGCAAAGTACGGACCGTTAGCCACGCATGCCCAGGATTCCCTACCCACGCAGATCGAGGACCGCGGCAAGGCTCTTCCGGAAGGAGACACGCCAGTCGAGCGCGCCATGGCTGATGCACCAATAGCAGAAGTAGCCCGTGAACATGCGGTCTGCCGCCTCGCGGAGTCGCTCGGCGTCGGAGGCGTTGCGAAACTCTCCACTCGCCTGCCCGCGCTCGATGATCGAGGCCATGGTGCGACTGAGGTATGGCCGCTCGTCCAGGCTGTGGTGGTCCTCGCGCAGGTTGGTGATGAGCATGCGCCGCATGAGCTCCTGGCCCGCTCCCTCGGTCTCGTCCGCAATGGTGTCATAGCAGATGAGCAGCTGCTCCCAGGCGCTTGTAGTTCCCATGAGCTCGCCGAGCCGGTCGCCAAGGCGTTCTGACACGCCGTCGTACAGGTTGACGATGATGTCGTCCTTGGAGTGGAAGCGGCTGTAGAAGGTGGGCTTGCTTATCCCGCAGGCGTCGCAGATGTCCTGGACCGTGACGTTGGCGAAGCCCCGCTCCTTGAAGAGTGCGAGCGCCGTCTCCTGGATGTGCTGCCTGTCCAATGCCCCTCCAAAGGTTCGATGGCCACCTTACGTCAGCGTCGCGACGACATGCGAAGGCATGGCGCACCAGTGGTGCCAACAGCTTGCGGGTATCTCGACCATTCGGTCGCTTCGATTATGCCTGAAGGCAATCGGGAAACGGCGCCAGGGTTCCTCGAGAGGGAGAATGACTGCACTCTGGTCTTACTCGAGTAAAGTTTGCCTTACTATGGGAATGCATCGATGCCTCGACAAGAGACGACGAGCGGGGCCCGACGGAACGCGCTACGGCAGCCCAAGGCCCATTCGCCCAAGGAGAGGAACGGGGTCGTCGTCGCATCGACGCCAGCTTTGGCACCACAAGGCCACAAGATCCCAAGGAGAGGGGAAGGCATGGACCACAGCGCACTGTTCACTCCGTTTTCCGTCGGCAGGATGCGGGTCAAGAACCGCATCGGCATGAGCCCGATGGGCACCAACTCGGCCTTCACCAACGGCAGGAAGGACGAGCAGGAGGTCGACTACTTCATCGAGCGCGCCAAGGGCGGCACCGGCATCATCTTCATGGGCTGCCAGATGCTCAACGAGAGGGTCGCCCAGGGCTCGATGGAGGGGTACCTCGACTCTTTCACCGTCCTGCCCTCGCTCACGTCGGTCTGCGACGGGGTCCATCGCTATGGCGCCAAGATCGTGTGCCAGATAAGCCCAGGCACAGGCCGCAACGCGTTCCCGGACACCTTTGGCAACCCGCCGATCTCCTCGTCCGACACGCCCTCGGTCTTCGACCCGAGCGTCAAGTGCCACGCCCTCACCAAGGACGAGATCGCCGGCATCATGGACGGCTTCCGCTTTGCCGCCGGCGTCGCGCGCGACGCGGGCTACGACGCGATCGAGATTCACGCACACGCCGGCTACCTCATCGACCAGTTCATGAGCCCGGTGTGGAACCACCGCACCGACGAGTACGGAGTCACGCCGGAGGGCTTTGCGCGCTTCCCGGTCGAGATCGTCCACGCGATCAAGGACGCTGTGGGAGACGCCCTGCCCGTGATCTTCCGCATCTCCCTCGACCACCGCTTCCCGGGCGGGCGCGCCATCGAGGACTCCGTGGAGCTTCTCAAGATCCTGGAGCGCGAGGGCGTGGACGCCTTTGACGTGGACGCCGGCTGCTACGAGTCCCTCGACTACATCTTCCCGCCCAGCTACCTGGGCGAGAGCTGCATGAGCTACGTCTGCGACGCCGCGCGCAAGGCCGTGGACGTCCCTCTCTTCACGGCGGGCACCCTCAACCCGGACGATGCGACGAAGCTCATCGAGAGCGGCACGGTCGACTTCGTCAACTTTGGCCGCGCGTTGATCGCCGACCCCTACCTACCCGTCAAGCTGCAGAAGGGCCATCCCGAGGACGTGCGACCCTGCCTGCGCTGCAACGAGTACTGCATCGGCCGCATCTGGAACAGCCACACCAAGCTCAGCTGCGCCGTGAACCCCTCCGCGATGGAGGAGGTCCGCTTCAAGATCACCCGCACCGACTCGCCCAAGGACGTCGTGGTGGTGGGCGGAGGCGTCGCGGGGATGGAGGCCGCACGCGTTGCCGCCATCGAGGGGCATCGCGTCACGCTTCTCGAGGCACGCGACCACCTGGGAGGTACCGCCGGGGACATCAGCAGCGCCTCCTTCAAGCTGAACATCCGCAAGCTGGTCGAGTGGTACAAGGTCCAACTCGACAAGTACAAGGTGGATGTCAGGCTCAACCACGCGGTCAGCGCGGACGACCCGCTGCTGGGGTCCGCCGACGCAATCGTCGTAGGAACCGGCGCCAAGCCCGTCGCACCCAAGATCCCCGGCCTCGACGGGACCAACGTTGTGCCCGTTCTGGACTTCGAGCGTGACACGAGCCGTGCAACCGGCGAGCGCGTCGTCGTCTGCGGCGGCGGCGCCTCAGGGCTCGACTGCGCACTCGAGCTCTCGGCGGACCTCGGCAAGAGGGTGACCGTTGTCGAGATGCTGCCGGAGTGCGGCAAGGACGTCTTCTTCATCAACAAGATCACGCTCATGCGGCGCCTCCAGGAGGGCGGCGTGGAGCTCAGGAGCTCCAACAAGGTCGTCTCCATCGACGCCACGGGCGTCACGGTCGAGCTTGCCGACGGCTCCCGCGAGCACCTGGACGCGGACTGCGTGATCGACGCGTTCGGCATGCGTCCCGACACCACGCTCGCCGATGCCATCGACGGGCGCTACCACGAGAAGACCCGCGTGGTGGGAGACGTCCGTCGCCTCGGCAAGATCGGCGACGCCATCCGCGACGGCTTCTATGCCGCCACCAGCCTGGACATGGACCTCTACGTCTAGGCGCAAGAACCGATAGACAAGCGAACGGCAAAAGGGCGGGACGTCCCGGATGGGAGCGTCCCGCCCTTCGTTGTAGGGCCTCTCTCCCCTAACCCATTCCCCTAGCTCGTCTGGAGCCAGGTAGTGACGTCTCTCACCTGCGCGCCATCCACCTCAAAGTTCCCCTCTGCGCGCTCTACCACGAAGCGACGCTCGGCTGGAATGCCAATCTCGTCTCCCACGAGTCGGAGGTTCTTTGAGAAGCCGCTCCGATAAGTCTGGGAGGATTTGATTTCCGCAAGGAGCCCGCAGCTGGAATCGGTCAGATCGACCAGGTCAACTTCGACCTTGTTGTCATCACGATAGAAGTAGAGGTCGGGTTCCCTGCCCGCGTTGAGGTACGCCTTCATCCGCTCTGCAATCACGAAGTTCTCAAACACCATCCCCAGGTACGGGCTTGTGAGCAACTGCTCAATGGTTTGGATGCGCAGCAGATGGCACAGCAGGCCGGTGTCGCAGAAGTAGAGCTTGGGGGTTTTGATAAGGCGCTTGCGAAGGTTCGCGTGATACGGCCTAAGCCGAAAGACAATGTAGCTCGACTCGAGCATGGAAAGCCAAGTGTCCACGGTCGCCCTCGACACGCCGAGGTCGCTTGCAAGGCGCGAGACGTTCAGCAGACTCCCGGCGCACTGTGCGCAAAGCTCCAGCAGCGCCCTGTAGGAGGAGAGATCTCTCACGCCAAGATAATCCTGGACATCGCGCTCGACATACGTCTTGATGTAGGCCGAGAAGTAGGTCTCGGGCGGAATATCCACATCGTACAGCCGGGGGTATCCACCCCTCAGCATGAAGGAGTCAGGAGTAAGGTCACCCTTCTCCGACGCTGCCTCGGGATATGAGAGAGGCAGCAGCTTGAGCAGGCCAACCCTCCCAGCCAATGACTGCGTTATCTGTTTGAGAAGCAAGAAGTTCTGTGACCCCGAGAGTACGTATTGGCCAGGCTCGTTACTCTCGTCGGAAACGACCTGTATCATCGAGAACAGCTCGGGAGCAAGCTGGGCCTCGTCTATTACAAGACGGTTGGGCCGGTTTCTGATGAAGCCAACGGGATCGTTGAGGGCTTGCTGCCGAGTTTGGGGATTCTCCAGATTGGCGTACGAATAATCAGAGAAGACTTCTTTTACCAGAGTGGTCTTTCCGCTCTGTCGCGGCCCAGTAACAGAGACGACGGGAAACCAGCTCGACAGTTGAAGAGCGCTCGACGCCATGCTTCTGGGAATCATCCAAACTCCAACCATGACCGAGAAATCCGTAATTGCAAAGTAGAATCTTCCATAATTGTAAGGTATATAAATCTATAAAATCCCCTCTTGCAGTGAGTTGGTGTTTTGGGTTCCCGTCATTCCATCTAGTAGAATTGCCGCGAGGGCCCAACCATCACACGAGAGCGCGATGGTGGGCGGCGGCGCTCTCGTGATGTGGTAGT
>Ga0214927_100145_pt1 | contig 35492 bp, 30 predicted proteins | sample Stichaenrichm16X_FD_168612 | JGI IMG/M metagenome (GOLD analysis project Ga0214927, IMG submission 168612) | Xylose enriched microbial communities from anaerobic bioreactor in Madison, Wisconsin, United States - 16X | ecosystem: Engineered > Bioreactor > Anaerobic > Unclassified | place: USA... | reverse complement strand
CCGGCGACCTGAACAACCGCCATCCTAGAGGGGAGGGAGTTTTGTTGCATAGCGTCAGTGTCATCCACCCGCTGAGCGGGTGGTTCTCTGTGTCGCGCGTGGCGCGACACAGGCTAAAGCCATGAATCGAACGGGCGCCGCAGCCACCGAGGTGGTGCGGCGCCCGCGCCATGGCAGGTTCAGGGGTTCACGCCCCCCGAAGTCGCTAAGCAATCCCTACTGCCGGTAGTACTCCAGGAAGTCGCCGATCTTGCGGATGGCCTCGCTCAGCACGCTCACGCGCGGCAGGTACACGATGCGGAAGTGGTCCGGCTTGTCCCAGTTGAAGCCCGTCCCCTGCACGATGAGGACCTTCTTCTCCCTTAGGAGGTCGAGGGCGAACTGCATGTCGTCGGTGATGTTGAACTTGTCGACGTCGAGCTTGGGGAAGCAGTAGAACGCCGCATGCGGCTTGACGCAACTGATGCCGTCGATCTTTGCGAGCTCGTCCATGACGCAGTCGCGCTGGTCGAACACGCGGCCGCCGGGGACCAGGTAGTCCTTGACCGACTGGTGGCCCCACAGCGCCGTCTGCACCACGGACTGGGCGGGCACGTTGGAGCACAGGCGCATGTTGGACAGCATGTTGATGCCCAGCATGTAGTCCTTGGCGATGCGCTTGTTGCCCGAGCACACCATCCAGCCAATGCGGTAGCCGGCGATCATGTGCGACTTGGACAGGCCGCTGAACGTGACGCAGAACAGGTCGGGGGCAAGCGACGCGATGCTCGTGTGCTCCAGCCCGTCCATGATCAGGCGGTCGTAGATCTCGTCCGAGAAGATGATCAGCTGGTTCTCGCGCGCGACCTGCACGATCTCCTCGAGCACCTCGCGGGAGTACACCGCACCCGTGGGGTTGTTGGGGTTGATGATCACGATGGCCTTGGTGTTGGGGGTAATCTTCTTGCGGATGTCGTCGACGTCGGGGAACCAGTTGGCCTCCTCGTCGCAGCGATAGTGGACCGCCTTGCCGCCCGCCAGCGTTGCGCAGGCCGTCCACAGCGGGTAGTCCGGCATGGGGATCAGGATCTCGTCGCCGGTGTCCAGGAGCGCCTGCATGCACAGGTTGATGAGCTCGCTCACGCCGTTGCCCGTGTAGATGTCGTCCATGGTGACGTTGGGCAGGCCCCGCAGCTGCGAGTACTGCATGATCGCCTTGCGCGCGCTGAACAGGCCGCGGCTTGCCGAGTAGCCCTCGCACTCGGTGAGCTGGCTCGCCATGTCCTGCACCACCTCGTCGGGCGTGCGAAAGTCAAACGTGGCGGGGTTGCCGATGTTGAGCTTGAGGACCTGGGTGCCAGCCGCCTCCATGCGGTTGGCCTCGTCCACCACGGGACCGCGGACGTCGTACAGGACGTTGTCGAGCTTGCTGGACTTCTTGAACTCGCGCATGGCGCTTCCCTTCGGCTGTTGCCTTGACTCGTCGTCTCTCACCCTTGAGGTGCCGCTGGCGGTGGGTACCGCCCCCTCGTCGTCCGTCTGCCCGCCCAGCCACTCCGGGCTGGTCCCCAGCGCGTGGGCGAGAAAGGCGAGCATCTCGCGCCGGGGCATGGTCTTGGCGCTCAGGTACTGGCTGAGCTGGCTCTTGCCCAGCTTGTGACCCTGCTCGCCGGCGATGCGCAGGAGGTCGACCTGCTTGAGGCCCCTCTGCTCCATCAGGCGCGAGAGCCGGCTGGCGAAGGTTGCCGTGCGCTGGTCCTCCTGGGCTTCCCTCTGTTCCACGTGGCCTCCAAGTTCAATTATTGGGATGTAAGAGTTCAATTTAAGAACTCGCATCCCGCGTGAATTGAACTGAGGGTAGCACCATGGGGAGCGTTGGCAAGCGAGAAGTTCATTTTCACCCAATTGGAACGGCCACCGGCTGGCAGCCGGCGCTTCTCTCCCCCGGCATGAGAGCGCCCCGGACGCACGAGGCGCCCGGGGCGTTGAGTTCGGTGCCGACGACGGCGTGGTGGAGGAAGCAGCTCCCTACGCGACGTCGGAGGTGGGGGCGTGCGAGAGACGACCCCGCCCCTACATCGCCGCGCGGAAGATGTTGACCACGTCGTCCTTGTCGAGCGGGACGTAGGCGTTGATGGTGCGGCGCGCGGCCTTCTCGGCCATGACCTCAAAGTGCTCGTCGCTGGTGATGCCCACCGCGCGGAGGTTGGCGGGGAGCCCCATGGTCTTGAAGAAGAACTCGGAGGTCTTGGCGATGGCGTCGTGCGCGACCGACCAGTCGTCGCTGCCGACGAGCCCCCACACGTTGCGCCCGTAGGTGGCAAAGGCGGAGACGGTCTTGACGCTCAGGACGTAGTCCATCCAGACCGGCGTGAGGATGGCGAGGCCCTCGCCGTGGGTGATGTCGTAGAAGGCAGAGAGCTCGTGCTCCATGGGGTGCACGCACCAGGGGTCGGCGCTGCCCTCGGAGACCAGGCCGTTGATCGCGTGGCTGGCCGCCCACATGAGGTTGGCGCGCGCCTCGTAGTTGTCGGGCTCGGCGAGGGCGATGGGCCCGTTCTTGATCATCGTGCGCAGCAGGGCCTCGCAGAAGCGCAGCTGCACGTCGGCACCCTGCTCCTTGGTGAAGTAGTTCTCGAAGGTGTGGCTCATCATGTCGGCCGTGCCCGCCGCGGTCTGCCTGCGCGACACCGAGAAGGTGTAGGTGGGGTCGAGGACGGACATGGTGGGCTTGAGGCACTCTGCCGCCGTGCCCCACTTCTCGTTCTTGGTCATGTCGGAGATGACCGCCGCGGAGTCCATCTCGGAGCCCGTGGCCGAGAGCGTGAGCACCGAGTAGATGGGTAGGGCGTCCTTGATCTTGGTGCGGTCGAGCACCAGGTCCCAGGCGTCGCCGTCGTACTTGGCGCCCGCCGCCACGACCTTGGCGCAGTCGATGGTGGAGCCGCCGCCGATGGCGAGGACCATGTCGATCCCCTCGGACTTGCACGTCTCAACGCCGCGGCGGACCGTCTGGATGCGGGGGTTGGGCTCAACGCCGGAAAGCTCGCTCACCTGCACGCCGGCCTCGCCCAGGATGCGCAGGGCCTCGTCGTAGATGCCGTTGCGCTTGATGGAGCCGCCGCCGTACACCAGGAGCGCCTTGGTGCCGCTCTGCCTGAGCTCGGACAGGTGCGAGATCTGGCCCTTGCCAAAGTGGATGGTGGTGGGAATGGAGAACGTGAAGTTGCGCATGCAAGTCCCCTTTCTGGTGTGACGCTTCCAAGAGCGTGCCGTCACCAGAATTGTAGGACGCTCCCGGGGAGGTCGTGCGCCGGGAGGGCGAGGCGAGACGAGCCGGCAACCTCGCGCATGGGCGCGTCGGCGGGTGGCGGGACGAGTGGGACGCGTCCCTGCCGGCGGGATGGGCCGCCAGCGGATGCCCCGGCTACTCTCGCCAGCCCTTGCAGACGTCGACCCACCCCAGCGAGTTCGCGACCCTGGGCAGCTGGTCAATGGTCACGTCCACGCCCGTGTTCTCGGAGCCCGCCGCGGGACGCACGAAGTCGTAGCGCCGGAGCGAGACGTCCAGGTAGCTCTGCACGCCCTCGCACACGTCGAAGGGACAGACGCCGCCCATGGGGTGCCCGACGCGCCCCTCCAGCTCGTCCGGGCTGATGAACGTGGGCTTGACGCCAAACTGGCGCTTGAACGCGGAGTTCCACACCTTGGCGTCTCCGGCGCACAGCACCAGCACGGCGGTGCCCTTCACGTCGAATGCCATGGTCTTGCCGATCTGGCCGGGCTCGAGTCCCGAGGCATCGGCCGCCTGCTGCACCGTCGCGGTGGGGACGTCGTAGGTGATGATCTTGTCGTCCAGCCCAAAGCGGGCCAGGTACTCCCTCGTCGACTCGGCTGACACGGGCCGCTCCTCTCACTCGCACTGCCCTGCAGAGGGTAGCACGAGGCGAGAGGGGCGGCCCGAATTTGCCCCAAGGGGCTAACGCTGCGGGGTCTGGCCACTGCGCGCGGATGACGGACGAGACGGCCGACTGGTGATGCGAGGCGTGAGTGGCTCGAGGCGGGGTGACGGCCCATGGCACGAGCCGCGCGGCAGACGTGCGCGTGCGCGATGCTGACCGGCGACTCTCGACGAGCGGCGCGAGGCTACTCGCAGGTGTGGCCGCCGCCAGGGGTGAAGGTGCAGGCACCGCCGGCCGCAGCCTCCTGCGCGGGGGCCTGGGTGCCCAGGCGACCGGCCAGGTAGTCGATGATGTCGCCGCTCTCGTACAGCGGCTTGCCGTCGATCAGCAGGCAGGGGCACTGGCGCTTTCCGCCAATGCGCACCAGGTCGTCGCCGTTGGTCCCCTGCGTCACGTCCAGGTGCTCGATGCTGACGTCGTTCTTGTCCAGGAACGCGTCGACCTTGGCGCAGAACGGGCAGCCGGGCAGGACGTAGAGCTTGAGGTCGTCGAAGGTGGTCATGTGGGCTCCCATCGGGTTGTGTGGCAGGGACGTGCCCTGCGTCTCTCTCCAAACTGTGATGCGTATACCCACATTTGCGCCTCGGGTGCGCGACGGAGCCGAGTCCACGGCAACGGCATGGGAGAGGCGCGGCACGCCTCGGTCGCTCGGGTCCCGGCTTGGCGCCGGGGTCACGTGGGCCGCTACGGCCACGGGGACCCGCTGCCAGGGGGAGCGGCGGAAGGCCGGATTGCAACGCCCCTCTCCCCCGCCGTTTGTGGCACCATCGTCTGAACGATTTCGACGAGGGGAGAGCCATGAGGGACCTGCAGGGAACATGCCGCATCGCGGTGGTTCAGAGCGAGCCGGTGCTGTTTGACCGCGAGGAGGGCACGCGGCGGGTCGTGGAGCGCATCGACCGCATTGCCCGGGAGCATCCCAGCGACCTGATCGTCTTTCCCGAGCTGCTGATTCCCGGCTACCCCCACGGGATGAACTTTGGCTTTGTGCTGGGCGCCCGCAAGCCCGAGGGCCGCGGCGACTACCTGATGTACGCGCAGAACTCCGTGGTGGTGGGCGGCCCCGAGACCACGGCGATTGGCCAGGCTGCCGCGCGCGCGAACGCGTGGGTGAGCGTGGGCATCTCCGAGCGGCACCCCACCAACGGCACGCTCTATAACACCAACCTGGTGTTTGCCCCCGACGGCAGCATCGACGCCCTGCACCGCAAGCTCAAGCCCACGGGGGCGGAGCGCCTGATCTGGGGAGACGCGCAGGACCACTACTTTCCCGTGTCGCAGACCCCGTGGGGCCCCATGGGCACGCTGATCTGCTGGGAGAACTACATGCCGCTCGCACGCGTGGCTCTGTACCAGAAGGGCGTGACCATCTACCTGGCCCCCAACACAAACGACAACCCCGAGTGGCAGGCGACGCTTCAGCACATCGCGATCGAGGGGCGCTGCTTTGTGGTCAACTGCGCGCCGTACATCCGGCGCGACGACTATCCCGAGGGCCTGGCGTACCCCGAGGAGGTGGAGGCGCTGCCGCAGACCGTCTATCGCGGCGGGTCCTGCGTGCTGGGGCCGACCGGCCACTACGTGACCCAGCCCATGTGGGACCGCGAGGACGTTGCCTACGCGGAGCTGGACATGGACGAGGTGGTGTCGTCCAAGTGGGAGTTTGACGCGGTGGGGCACTACGCGCGCCCCGACGCCGCGCGGCTGGAGGTCAGCGACCTGTAGCGGCGGGTCCGTGACGGGTACGAGGGTGTGTGGAGCGAAACCTACATTCTTGGGAGCGTGACCGACGATGCGTCGTGACGGAAGCCAGCTGAGGGACAAGAACGGCCTGACCGAGGAGGAGTTCCTGGCGCGGTACACGCCCAAGAAGTACCCCCAACCGTCGCTGACCGCGGACATCTGCGTGTTCCGCCGCAACGGGGAGGGCACCCAGCTGCTGCTGGTGCAGCGCGGAGGCCACCCCTACCTGGGCTGCTGGGCCACGCCCGGCGGGTTCGCCAACCCCAACGAGACCGCGGACCAGTGCGCCGCGAGGGAGCTTGCAGAGGAGACGGGCGCGCAGGGGCTGGACCTGGAGCCCCTGCGCCTGTACAGCACGCCCGGGCGCGACCCGCGCGGATGGACCGTCTCGTATGCGTTCGTGGCGCTTGACCGACGGGGCGTCACGGTCCACGCCGGCGACGACGCGGCGAGGGCGGTGTGGTTCGACGTCACGGCGAGGTCGGAGGGCGCGCGGGAGGAGCTGACCCTGAGCCATGGGGACGAAGTGCTGCGCGTGTCGTTTGGCGCCTCTCGCCTGCCGATCTCCGGACTTCCGCGGGCGACGGACGTGGAGGGCGACGGCCTCGCCTTTGACCACGCCAACATCGTCGCGGACGCCTGGCTCATGGTGCAGGGGCGCTAGGGGTCTGTCGGGCGCAGTGACGCGACGGCGCTACGCGTTGAACACGTGCTCGTCCAGGCGGCGGAAGGCCTCCTCGACCCTGCTGGTGGGCAGCGCGAGGTTGATGCGGATGCTCTGCGGTGCGAGGAACGCGGCGCCGTCCTGCCAGGCGACGCCCACGTCCCAGCCTGCCTTCTCCAGCTGCGGGAGGGTCCAGCCGTGCTCGCCGAGCCACCCCGAGCAGTCGATCAGCAGCATGTACGTGGCCTGCGGGCGGTAGACGCTGACGCCCTCGAAGCGGTCGCGCACGCAGTCGCACGCCAGGTCGACGTTGCGGTTGAGGACGGGGAGGAGCTGGTCGAGCCACTCGGCGCCCTCGTCGCCGTACGCCCCCATGAGGGCCTCCATGCTGAGGACGTTCATCTCGTTGTAGTGGGTTGCGTCGGAGACGGAGCGCATGCGGTCGCGAAGGCGGGCATTGTAGGTGACGGAGTAGCTGCCCACCAGGCCCGCAAGGTTGAAGGTCTTGCTGGGGGCGAAGAGCGAGATGGTGTTGTCGTGCGCCCAGGGCGTGACCGACTGGGGCGAGACGTACCGCGCGCCGGGCAGCACGAGGTCGCTCCAGATCTCGTCCGCGATGACCACGCACTGGTAGCGCTCGAAGAGCCGCATGGCGCGCTCCAGCTCCTCGCGCTCCCACACGCGGCCGCAGGGGTTGTGCGGCGAGCAGAGGATCGCGACATGCACGTGGTGGTCGCGGAGCTTGCGCTCCATGTCGTCGTAGTCCATGCGCCAGGTGCCCTCGGCGTCCCTCACGAGCGGGCTGTGGAGGGCGCGACGGCCCATCGCGGCGAGCGTCTTGGTGAATCCAACGTAGGTGGGCGAGTTGATGAGGATCTCGTCACCGGGGGCCGAGAAGGCCGCGAGGGCGCTTGAGACGCCGCCCAGGACGCCGTTTTGGTAGTCGACGTGCTCGCGGCGGATGTCCGTGACCCCCTTGCGGCGGGCGTGCCAGGACGAGATGGCGTCGTAGTAGGCGTCGGGCGTCAGGAAGTAGCCGAAGGCGGGATGCCGCGCGCGGCGGATGATTGCGTCCGTTATGCATGCGGGGGCGGCAAAGTTCATGTCCGCCACCCACATGGGGATGAGGTCCCAGCCCGGCTGGGGTGGGTCGGGGGAGAAGCCGGGGATCTTGCCTAGGCCGTCGATGGCGAGCGCGTTTGTGCCGCTCCTGTCCAGGGTCGTCTCGAAGTCGTAGTGCATGCGGGTCTCTCCCCTCGCGTGGTGTTGTACGACCCATGGTATCGCGACGACGGGCGGGACGGCGGGAGCAGGCGAGACAAGCTGGGGGGAGACTTCACAGGACACCCAGCTTGGGACTGCAGACTTCCGCGATGCCAGGGCAAGGCGCGTGCGGAAAAGTTTGCTGCGCTTCTCTCCCCTGACTTACCAGCGGTTATGTTGGAGGAATCGGACTCGAGGAAGGGGGTTGGATGGGGAGGGGCGTTTGGAAGGCGCGGCAAAGGGATGTGGAGCTTCTTTTGGACGAGGCGGAGGGCGAGGGAAGGTGCGCCATTGCCGGCAAGCGACAGAGGGACCTTCTGAGGAGAAGGCAGCTGGCAGGTGACCTCGTGAGGCCGTTTCCCTCCGCCTTCATGCGAAGGGTGACGTGGGAGGGGCTCTCGCCGGAGGGGCAGTGCCTTGCCGAGATCAGGACGGTTGGGCTTCTCCATCCGGACTGGTTGTTTTGCAATGGGTCGGCGGCGCTCGTGCACGGGCTGGAAGTCCCCTGTGCCGACCCGGGCGTCGTCTGTGTCACGGGGATCGATGGGACGGGAGGGTCCAGCTCGCTCCACGTGAGAAGGCGCGCCTTGAAGAGGCGGTGGGTCCTCGTGGACGGCCTACGGGTCACGGACTACGAGCAGACCGTTACGGACTGCCTGGGGAGCCTCGGCTTTGCTCGCGGGCTTGCGGTCGCGGACTCCCACCTGAGGAAATGCGGCGACACGGTGGATGGGCTGTCTCGGCTGGTGCGGGAGTCCCAGTTGATGGGGGCGAAGAGGTCGGAGGCGCTTCGAACCGCATACTGGGCCGACGGGCTGAGCGAGAACGGAGGGGAGTCCTTCGCCCGCGCGCGGATGCTGCAGCTTGGCTTCGCCAGGCCGGCGCTGCAGGTTCCGATTGCGGACCCGGTTGGGGGCGGGCGGACGTTTCGCGTTGACTATCTGTGGACGCGCGAGGACGGGGCCCGCATTGCCGGCGAGCTGGACGGACGCGAGAAGTATTGGCGGGAGGACATGACCGGCGGGAGAAGCGCCGTGGACGTCCTTTGCGACGAGAGGCTTCGCGAGTCTCGCCTGTCGATGGCCGGGGTCATGGTGGTTCGCTTCTCGTTTGCCCAGGCAGCCAGGGGAGATGAACTCGCCAGGATCCTGACGGCGGCCGGGGTGCCAAGGCGCGTCGAGTAGCTGGGGCGGGGCTATTTTTCGTGTCTCGTAAGGATTGACGCGTTTATGTCCGCCTAAACGCGCGTTTCTTTACGAGATTCGAAGTTCCGTAAGAATTGACGCGGTTAGCACCCCTGTAAACGCGTCAAATCTTATGAGACCCCTGATGGGGGTCCGGGGAGCAGCGACAGCAAAGCAGGGGTCCGCGGTCCACCTGGACCACGGACCCCTTTAGGTTGGCCCCTCGCGCTGGGCGGGAGATTGATTGGCGCGGGCGGGCACGCGCAACCGCACGTGCAGCACCCCCCACCCGTGCGAACCCCTACTCGGCAACCAGGATGTCGCTGTACTGCGGGTTCTTCTGGAACCAGCGCTGCGCGTACGGGCAGGTGGCACGTGCCTTCACGCCCGCGAAGCGCAGGTGCCGGGCGGCCTGTCCCATGAGTCTGCCGGCGAGGCCTGTGCCGCGCTCGGAGGGCTCCACGTACGTCTCGTTGAAGTTGGCGACGCCGTCGTCGTCCATGGGGAACGAGACGCGACCCATCACGGTACCCCTATCGTTGACAAAGACCACCTCGTCGTCTTCGGTCTGCATGTTCATGACGCTCTCTCCCCTCTTTACGGGCCACGCCGCCCCGAAGGGCGGCGTGGGTGTTCGTTTATGTAAAGTAGTTCTACCCAAGGGGAGCCTCGTCCAAACCCAAGGTCACTTGGAGGCGTGCCATGGGAGAGGAATCGGGCGAGAGGAGCGGGACGGCCGAACAAGCCCCGGGCCAGGAGGGCGAGCATGGGCCGAGGCGACGAGCGGGCCGACGGGTCGACCCCGCCTCGCAACACGAGGCGGGGTGCAGGCTCGCGGCAAAGGGACAACGCCCCTCTCCCCCAGCAACGCCAGGCGAGAGGGACGCGGGCGACGCAGCCCTAGCTGATCCAGCCGTTGGGGTCCTTGCCCTCGGCGGCGAGGCGGTCGGAGAGGCGCTTCTTGGGCGACTTCTCCCACAGCGGCTCGGATGCAACGGCCCAGCGCTCGGCGACGGCCTTGGTCTTGCCCTCGAGCTCGTCCACGTCCTCGGGGTGCGTGTAGTCGGTGGACTTGGCGCCGGTCTCGTGCACCATCTCGGAGAGCTTTCCGGGGTTGTCGAGCAGCGGGCACGGCCTCAGCATGTTGGTATTGAACGGCTGGTGCGCCTGGTAGCTCTTGAACAGCGGGCTCTTGTAGCACTCGAGCAGGCTCTTCTCGCGGATGTTGCTGTCGGAGTAGTGGATGAACGCGCAGGGCTCGGCGTCGCCACCGGCATTGATGTGCAGGTAGCGACGACCGCCGGCGATGCAGCCACCGGTGTACTCGCCGTCGTTCCAGAAGTCGGCGAAGAAGATGGGCACGTTGTTGCGCCAGTTGTCGCGGACCTTGTGGTACATGCCGGAACGCTGCTCGGCGGTGGCGAGGAGCTCGACGGGAGCGCCCAGGCCAACGGGCATGTAGGTGAAGATCCAGGCGAAGAGGACGCCCTTGTCCACCAGGAACTGGATGAACTCGTCAGAGGTGATGGAGTCGTAGTTCTGGCTGGTGTAGCAGATGGAGGCGCCAAACGGGAGCCTGCGCTCGCGCAGCAGGTCCATGGCGTGGGTTACCTTGGCAAAGGTGCCCTTGCCGCGGCGGGCGTCAGTGGCCTCCTCAAAGCCCTCGATGGAGAAGGCGGGCATGAAGTTCTTGACGCGCGCGATCTCGTCGGCAAACTCCTCGTCCACCAGGGTGCCGTTGGTGAACGCGCTGAAGTAGCAGTCGGGGTGCAGCTCGCACAGGCGGATGAGGTCGCGCTTGCGCAGCGTGGGCTCGCCGCCGGTGTAGAGGTAGACGTAGGTGCCGAGCTCCTTGCCCTGCGTGATGATGGAGTTGAGCTCGTCGAAGGTCATCGACTTCTGCTTGGAGTCGGTGTAGTTGGCTGCCCAGCAGCCGTTGCAGTGCAGGTTGCACGCCGTGGTGGGGTCCATCAGGATGGCCCAGGGGCAGTTGCAGCCCTCGCGCTCGTTGACCTGGCGCTGGATGTTGCCGCCCAGGGTGACGGAGTTGACGAAGAAGTTCTGCACGAAGGTGCGGGCGACCTCGCGGTCCACGTTGTTGATCACGTTGTCCACGAGTCGGCGCCAGTTGTTGTCGGGGTCCTTCATGTAGCCCATGACCATGTTGAACAGGCGCAGCTGGGCGTCGTTGATCTTGTCGCCCGAGCCGGCGAACTTGTTGACCATCGACTCGACCTTGGGAAGGTTGCCGTCGAAGTCGTCGTAGAGCATGTCAAAGCCCTTGTTCACGGCGACGGAGATCGCCTTCGCCTTGAGCGAGTTAATCGCAGACACGTGGTTCCCCTTTCCATTGCACGACCAGACTTCCGGGACAGGCCGAGACGCGTCTCGCCGGACTCGACAGGGCATGTCCATGGTGTCGAATTCTGACAAGTATAGACATGCCCCACCCGCTTTTGACCAGGGGTTGGAAAGTTGCCCTTAAGGGAATGGCAACGGTCATGTGCGGCACGCGGCGAGCCTCAGGAGGGAGGACGCCCGAAGCGCCGAGTGTGCCCGGTCACGCGCGACACGCGACCCGAAGGCGGGCAAGAGATACCTGCGTTCCCAGTTGAGAGGGACGTGGCAACTTGGCCCCCACCAATCGGGCTGGCAGAGGCTAGCCCAACTTGCCGGCGGCGATGAGGTCCCGTACCTCGTTGAGGTCGCGGCAGATGGCGACGGCATGCTCGCGGGCCGCGTCGTCCGGTGCGATGAGGTCGGGAACCATGACCGGCAGGAAGCCGCCGCGCCAGCCCGCCTCGATGCCGTTGAGGCTGTCCTCGAGCACGAGCGAGCGCCCCGGTTTGGCATCCAGGCGACGGGCCGCCTCGAGAAACACGTCGGGCGCCGGCTTGCCGTGCTCGACCTCCTCTGCGGAGACGAGCAGGTCGACCATGTCGCGGGCTCCAACGCGGCGAAGCTGCGCGTCGATCATGTCGCGGGGGCTGGACGACGCGACGGCCGTGCGGATGCCCTCGCGGCGGAGATGCGCGAGCAGCTCCCCCAGGCCGGGCTTGGCGGGGACGCCCTCTTCGCACAAACGGTTGAAGCACGCGACCTGACGGCGGCGAAACTCCTCGGCGGGGACCCTTCCGACACCGAGCTGCCCGTCGAGGGCGCGCCGCATCTGGTCGATCCCCGCGCCGCGGCTCATGTCGATCATGGTCTGGAGAGAGTCGCGGGGGATGTCGGTGACTCCCATGTCCGCCAGGACGGGGACCCACGTCCTGTCCCAGATGGGCTCGGTGTCGATCATGAGCCCGTCCATGTCAAAGATTGCCGCCTGCAGCATGGGACCCCCGGTTCCTCTCGCCTTGGTCATCCTGTGCCATGGTACGGCGAGAGGGGCGCGGGCGTGGGGTTTGGGGCCGACCTCCACGGGACGAGGGGAAGTCGGGGCCGCGGCGAGGGGCAACGGAACAGGAAGCTGGTGCGACGGGACGGAACGGCCAGGGTTCGCGCGACTGGCACCACCCCATCGGCAGCCGAGACGATTCCGCCCGCCCCGCGCAGCGCCGTCCGGCAAAGGGCCGACGCGCCTCTCCCCTACAGACGCCTGAGCAGCTGCCAGACCCCCATGACCACCGGCGCGGGCAGTACCTTGCCCGCGATGCGCATGACGAAGGAGCTCACGGCACAGGTGGCCACCGGGTAGTTGATGGAGTTGATCCGCCACGACCACCGGACCACGTGACGGGGACTCAGGTTGGGGAAGGTGTGCCTGACCGTGGTCTGGCCCTCCCCGGCGGACGAGCGGGCAACCTTGTTGAACTCGGTCCTGACCCAGATGGGGCACACCGCCGTGATGCGGATGCCCCTCCCCTGCAGCTCGAGCCTGAGGCCGCGCGTGTACGACAGCACGAACGCCTTGCTCGCGGCGTACAGGTCGAGCCCCGGCAGGGGCTGGAAGGCGGCGCAGCTGGCAAGCTGCAGCACGCGGCTGCCGCGCCCCAGGTAGGGGAGGCACACGCGCGTGACGTCGGCGACGGCGCGGCAGTTGAGGTCCACGAGCGCGTCGGTCTGCTCGAGCGACATGTCCTCCACGTTGGCGAACTTGCCAAACCCGGCGGCGTTGACCAGCAGGGCGACCTGGAAGTCGGGGCGGTCCGACTCCCGGCGCAGCTCGTCGGCGAGCCTGGTGGCGCTGCCCCTCTCGGCAAGGTCGAGCGAGAACCACCGGGACTCGGTGGAGAGGGACGTTGCCAGCTCGCGCAGGCGCTCCTCCCGACGGGCCACGAGCCAGATCTGGTCGTAGCCCTGGGTGTCGGCCCAGAGCGCGTACTCGCGCCCCAGGCCGCTCGAGGCGCCCGTGATGATCGCCACTCTCACCTGCCTGCACCGCCCCTTTCCGTCGTCGCGCCGACGCGTGCCCGATGCCGGGCCGCTACTCCTGCGGAAGCTCGTCCGCGTTGGGATCCCAGTCGGTGAGGCAGTCGTCGAGCCCCGCCACGATGGCATCCTTGTCCAGGTTGCGACCGATGAAGCAGAGCTTGGTCATGCGGTCGCCGCACACGGGGTCCCAGTCGTCCATGACCTGGGGGTTCTCGGCGATGATCTGCTTGCGCTCCTCCTCGGGGGCCGACGCCACGAACAGGCCGTTCTCGCTGAGCGTGACCTGCTGGCCGGCCTGCTCGAACACGTAGCACATGTCGGGGTCCTGCGAGGCCCAGACCATTCCCTTGGTGCGGATGATGTCATCGGGCCAGGTGGTCACGTAGTCGGACAAGCGGTCGATGTCGAAGGGCTGGCGCCGCTCGTACACAAACGTCGAGATGCCGTACTCCAGCACCTCGGGGTCCTCGTGCTCCTCGGGGTGGTCCATGGCGTCGAGCCAGGCGGCCGAGTTGTAGGCGCGGTCAAAGTCGAAGCGGTCGGTGTCGAGCACCTCGGAGAGCGGGACGTTGCCCTGGGTCGCCTCGACGATCTTGGCATCCTTCTGCAGGCTGCGGACGATCGCCTTGAGCTCGCTGATCTGCTCCGGGGTCACCTTGTCGGTCTTGTTGAGGACCACGGTGGTGCAGAACTCCAGCTGCTGGATGAGAAGGGACTCGATGTCGTCCTCGTCGATGTTGTCGGCAAGCAGGTCCTTGCCGCCGTGGAACTCGTCGAACATGCGGGCGCAGTCAACCACCGCGACGATGTTGTCCAGGTCGAGAGGGGCCTTGCCGCCGTTCTTGCTCTGGTCGCAGAAGGCCGAGATGGTGTAGGCGATGGGAATGGGCTCGCAGATGCCCGAGGCCTCGATGATGATGTAGTCGAAGTTGCCGGACTGAGCGATGTTGCCCAGCTGCCTGGCGAGGTCGTCCGAAAGGGTGCAGCAGATGCAGCCGTTGGTCATGGGGATGAGGTCGTCGGTCTTGGACAGGCCGCCGTCGCGGATGAGGCTCGCGTCGACGTTGACCTCACCGATGTCGTTGACGATGACCGCCGCGCGAATGCCCTCGTCGTTGGACAGGATGTGGTTGAGGAGGGTGGTCTTGCCCGCCCCCAGGTAGCCGGTGAGAAGGACGATCTTCACGGGCTTGTCGCTCCTTGGCATGTGATGCCTTCGCTTTCTGGTTGAGGTTGTTCAGCACCTGCATCCTACCCACCGCGAGGGGCGCACATCGCCCTGGCACGGATGCGCACCCAAATCCCTCACGCCAACGTGAGGCAGGATTAGGCAGACGCGCTAGTGGATCCCCATGACGGCGAGGACGATGAGAATGGCCACGCCGACGACCACCGATATGACCGAGCTGCGCATCTTGCGGCGCACCAGGGCCTGGCGCTCCTCGTCGGTGAGCCCGTCGGAGCTGATGGCCCCCGGCGTGGCCTGGCTCTTTGCCTTGGCTGGCCCGCTCGCTGCCGGCTTGCCCGTCTTTGCGTGACCATGGGCGGACTTGAACCCCTTTGCCATGGACCCTCCCTACCACTCGACAGGGGTCGACGGGCGGAATCCCCGTTCGTCTCCCCTGCGGAACCCTGTTCTCTGGCAGACCATTCTCCACCTTTGTCAGGCCAGGCGCGAGGGATGCGGCATGCAGGCCGGAGGGAGAGACGCGAGGCCACTCCCTCGCTCCCCGCCCCCTTGGCATCCAGCGGAACTTTGGAAGCCATCAATCCAAACCCCCGCGTCCACCTGTTCCCAAGCATCGTCAAAAGAACTCTAGGAAGAGGAGGGAGAGGGCCTGCGAGCCGGGACGGCAGCACACGCGTCCGTCTCTCCCGTGCCTTCCCCGACTCCCTGCCGGCAGGATGACGGGCATCCAACATTTGGAGGAGCGTCCGGACGGGTCACCCGAAGCCAAGATCTTGCATCAATGTTTTAATCATAGCGGCAAGCTCCCGAAGTGAGCACTCACATCGGGCTCCCACCGCCATTGACCCCGAGAGGCAGACGGGTTTCCGCAGGTTAGCCATGTTAGAGCTTGCGCGGTGGCAGGAAACTCCCGCTATGTGTACTCACATCAGGCTCCCGCTGCCATTCGAGCCTGGGAACGGAGTAGTTTGGCAGCAAACTCCCGGTGTGTGTACACATATCGGTCTCTCGCTGCCAGGCCAGGAGCCCGGCGTCATAACCTCCCAGGACATTTCAAATCAGCATTCTAATCTTGTCAGCAGACTCCCGACGCGAGCACTCATGTCGGGCTTCCCCCGCCATATTTTGAATCCTGATGCCACTAAGGAACAGGTCCTTGGCTTGGAGGGCGGCGGGGAGGCAAGCCAGGAGAGATTGGCGGACGAGGGACAGGCATGGCCTGCTTGCAGGGGCACACCCCCCTCTCTGGACTTTGGACGATCTTGGCCGGAAGGACGTTCGGCGAAACGTCTCACCCACCAACCCTTGTCCGAGGGGACGGCGTCGATTCGTCGACAAGGACCCGATTCCGAGCCGTCACCAGCCCGTGTCCGAGAGGACGGCGTTCGGGGGCTCATTCATCAAGGCCCTAACCTTGACGGCAAGTCGCTCCCTGTGTGAGCACCTTCACGCAGCTCCCTCAGTTGCCGTTCTGCGTTTTCCCAGTTGCTAATCAATCAACCTTTTAACCTTGACAGAAAGCAACTCGCGTGTGTACTCACGCGAGGCGTTCTCTGCCACATAGGTCACTTTCCGGCACCCATCCGGCAGCAACTCGGTCGCATGTGTACACACGCGACGCGATTGCTGCCATCGTTGAGAGCCCCAATGTTTCGATACCTCGTTTACCTGCGACGATTCAAAACGGCGCAGTCACCTTGGCAGAAAGTCCCCCATGTGAGTACACACGCGACGCGATTGCTGACAAAGTTCATATTTTAATTGTCCATCGTGTCGGTTGCCCTGGCTGGGCAAATCCCGCTCCAGGAAATATGACTTGGCCTCTCCCTTCCTTGAGCTCTTTGACGAAATCGCACGTAGGAAGATGCCAACGCGCAGCGAGCCCCTCTTGAGGTGGACCCGACCGGTCGAGAATGCGGGCCAGACGACGCCGGCGGCACCGCCGCGGTGGACCACCCGCCGAAGACCGTACGTTGGCATGAGCCCGACGACGCCTACCGCCAACGCAGCTGCGAACAGCACGCGGGCGTTCGGAGGGAAGCATCGACCCGGTGACGCCAGCCCCCGACTCAGCCCGCCCCCACCGACCGCACCGCTCGCGCCAGCACCTCGACGACCTGGGGAATGCAATCGGGCTCCAGCCCGTCGTACTGCATCACGAACCTGCACAGCCCGTCACCACGCGAGGCGTTGCGGCTTTCGTGAGCGTAGCCGCAGAGCGGGGCGAGACGGACGCCGCCCTCTAACGCCGCCCGCGCGATGGCGCGCTCGGCATCCGGGCTTCCGTCACCTGACGGGAGGGCGAGCACGAAGTGGAGGCCGGAGTCCCTCTCCTCCGCATGCGCAATCCCCGAAAGCGACGACTCCCCCATCGCGGAGACAAACCGGTCACGGAGCGCCCGCTGCTGGGAGCGGTACCGGCTGACGTGGCGCTCGTAGTCCCCGGACTCGAGCAGGCGGGCAAGGGCGACCTGGTCAACCACGCTCACGGTGCACGAGAGGAACGACAGGCTCCTCTCCCATGCCTGGGCCAACCCCGCCGGCAGCACCATGTAGGCCAGACGCAGGGCCGAGCTCAGGCTCTTTGAGAAGGTGTTGACGTAGATGACGCTGCCGGAGGAATCGGACGCGAGGAGCGGGGGGATCGGGCGGCCGGACATTCGGAACTCGCAGTCGTAGTCGTCCTCCACCACGTAGCGGGCGGGGCCATCCCCGTCCCCGCTCCCTTCGGCAGCCCAGCCAAGGAGGCGGTAGCGGCGGGACGCGCTGGTGACGCAGCCGGTGGGAAACTGGTGCGAGGGCATGACATGGACGAGGGTCGCCCCGGTGCGTGACAGCTCGCCCACGCGCATGCCCTCCCGGTCCGTGGGCACAAACGCCACGTTGAGCCCACAGGCCGCGTAGGTCTGCCATACGCGCGGATACCCCGGGTCCTCCACGGCAACGGTCCCTCCCGACCCCACCAGGCGGGCGACCATGGCATAGATGGCCTGCGCCCCCGCAGCGACCACGATGCGGGAGGGGTCCACGTCGACGCCGCGACTCCCGCGCAGGTAGCGTGCGATCGCTCGGCGAAGGCGGAGCGTGCCCTGGGGCGGCTGGGCGGCAAACAGCTCCTCCCGCGGCTCCTGTGACAGCGTCTGCCTCAGGGCGCGCTCCCACAGGTTGGCGGCGGAGGAGTCGGCGAGGGTGGCGGGCGACGAGAAGTCCGCAAGCAGCCTGGGCCCCTTCCCATCGTCCGTGGGGCCAGGCGAGACGGACGCGGCGACGTGCGGCCGCACGCCATGAGGCACGGGCAGCTCGTTGGCGTAGTACCCCCTGCGCTCGAGGGCGGTCACGTACCCCTCGGCGACGAGCTGCGCGTAGGCGTTCTCGACCGTGACGAGGCTGACGCCCAGCGCGTCCGCGAGCCTGCGCTTTGAGGGGAGCCTGTCTCCCGCGGCGATGGCACCAGAGAGGATGTCGTCCCGCATCCGCCGGTAGAGGTACTCGTAGCGGCTGAGGCTGCCGCGCCGCGACATGTCGTACGAGAGCATGGGGCCACCCATCTGGTCTTATCGAGCTTGTTAAACTGATCCTATTCTGGTCTTACATACTAGTCTCGTATTGGTTATTTTGACCATCCCAGTTTGCCCCTAGCATCTGCCTTGCGCAATTTCGCAGCCAACGACGCAAGGGAGACAAGCATGGCGCAGCAGACCGACACCACACCCCAGGAGCGGGCAAAGCTCAACCGCGAGCTGGCACAGATGCTGAAGGGCGGGGTCATCATGGACGTGACCACGCCAGAGCAGGCGCGCATCGCCGAGGAGGCGGGAGCGGCGGCGGTCATGGCGCTGGAGCGCATCCCCGCCGACATCCGCGCGGCAGGCGGGGTCAGCCGCATGAGCGACCCCAAGATGATCAAGGGAATCCAGCAGGCGGTCTCGATCCCCGTGATGGCCAAGTGCAGGATCGGCCACTTTGCGGAGGCGCAGGTGCTCCAGGCCATCCAGATTGACTACATCGACGAGTCGGAGGTCCTCTCCCCCGCCGACGACGTGTACCACATTGACAAGACCCGGTTCCAGGTCCCGTTTGTGTGCGGGGCGCGCGACCTGGGCGAGGCCCTGCGCCGCATCGCGGAGGGCGCCAGCATGATCCGCACAAAGGGCGAGCCGGGCACGGGCGACGTGGTACAGGCCGTGCGGCACATGCGGCTGATCAACTCGCAGATCCGCCACGTTGCGAGCCTGCGCGACGACGAGCTGTTTGAGGAGGCCAAGCGCCTGGAGGTCCCCGTGTCCCTCGTGCGCTCCGTGCACGACGAGGGCAGGCTCCCGGTGGTCAACTTTGCCGCCGGCGGCGTGGCGACGCCCGCGGACGCGGCCCTGATGATGCAGCTTGGGGCGGAGGGCGTGTTCGTTGGCTCCGGCATCTTCAAGAGCGGAGACCCCGCCAAGCGCGCCAGCGCCATCGTTGGGGCGGTCACCAACTTCGACGATCCGGAGCGCATCGCGGCGCTTTCCGAGGACCTCGGCGAGGCGATGGTCGGCATCAACGAGGACGAGATCCAAACCCTCATGGCGGAGAGGGGCAAGTGATGGCGACCGCGGTTCTCGCCTTGCAGGGGGCCTTTGCCGAGCACGAGGCGATGCTCGACCGCCTGGGAGAGCCCTGGTTTGAGCTGCGTCAGGCACAGGACCTCAAGCGCCCCTTTGACAGGCTGGTGCTGCCGGGGGGAGAGTCGACGGTCCAGGGCCGGCTGCTGCGCGAGGAGGGCATGCTGGTCCCCCTGCGCGAGCGCATCCTCGCCGGCATGCCGGTCCTGGGGACCTGCGCCGGCCTGATCCTCCTGGCGGCGCAGGTGAGCGGCGACGCCTCCCGCCAGGGCAAGCCCCGCCCGGACCAGGTGGGGCCGTGGCTCGGCACGCTCGACGCGACCGTTGAGCGCAACGCCTACGGCCGGCAGCTGGGAAGCTTTCACGCGCGAGCAGAGTTCGACGGGGTGGGAGAGGTGCCCATGAGCTTCATCCGAGCCCCCTACGTGGCGGGCGTGGGCCCCCGTGCGACCGAGCTCGCGCGCGTGGACGGCCGGGTCGTGGCGGTGCGGCAGGGCAACCAGCTCGGCGTGGCCTTCCATCCCGAGCTGGACGGGGACACGCGCATCCACGAGATGTTCCTGGGGCTGTGAGGACGGTGCCTCTCCCCTAGCGAGAACCCCAACCCTGCCCGTGGCTCCTAGCGGGCGGGGAGCGCCTCGCCTTCGGGAGGCACCGGGCGCGCCGCGGGCTCGTCCCCTCCCTCGGTCGGCCTCACGGGGGCAAACGCCAGCCCAACGAGGAACGGCGCCACGTAGATGACGGGGAGCGCGTACCGCGCCGTGAAGATGGGCGTGAGGAGGCAGGTCGCGATGCTCAGGAGCACCGGCAGCATGACGAGGGCACCGGGTCCCCTGCGGCGCACCAGGTAGCACAGCACGGCAAACGGGATCCAGCAGGAGTACAGTCCCACCCTGAACAGCAGGCACAGGGGAACGCTGCTGTCGAGCAGGTCGTTGTAGATGGAGTGCATCGTGAGGCGGTAGCCCGTGAGCGCCATGGGGTGCCACACGTACTTTGCCCCCTCCGGGTCTATGTCGCCCGTATGCCACTGTATGGACACGATGCCGTGGGCGTTGAAGAACAGGTTCGCCGTGCCCACGATCTGGTCAAAGTACACCTCGGGGTGCTTGAGCCCCATCTGGAACCACACGCGGATGTAGCGGAGGAGGTCCGCCCGGGTCGCCGTCTGGTAGCGGTACCAGGCCTTGACCGTGTCGGCGTCGTCGTACTGGTAGTTGATCACCAGCGCCTCGTAGGGCAGAACGGCGTCGATGGCCTCCCTCTCCTCGTCGGTGACCTCGTCGCCGTGGTACATCACGTAGCGTGCGGTCTGCTGGAACAGCGTGTTGAGCGGCTCCTGCACCCCACCGGGGATGATGTCGAACAGCGGGAAGATGACGTGCGGGAGAATCACCCACATGATGACCGCGACGGTCGCCGCCTGGGCCACGAACTGCCTCCACACCCCGCGGAAGGCGACCGCGCACACCAGGCAGGTGGGGATCACGATGTAGGCGCCGGACTTCTTGGTGAGGGCCTGCAGCACGCCGAGGAGCAGGAAGCACACGGCGACCCAGCGGTGGCGGCACAGCACCTCTCCCCTGGAGCGGACCACCTCGCACAGGAACACCAGGTAGGTGACAAACACCAGGCTGTAGGTGGAGTCCTTGACCATGGTGAAGGCGTACATGCCGTAGAAGGGGAGAACCGCGATGAAGAGGAAGGCGCCAAGCCTGAGGGGTGCGGGGACGCCAAGGCGGCGCAGGTAGGCAATGGCAAGCGAGAAGGTCGCGGCGGTCACGAGCCCCTGCAGCACCACGAAGGCGAACACGCCCGCGTTCCAGCTGCCCGTGAGGTCGAGGCTCGTCTTGGTGAAGAGGCCGTAGAGGACCGTGTCGAACACGGGGTGGTGGTCTGAGAGCCACGCGCCCTCCACGATGCTGTGGGTCTCGAGCCAGGGGATCTGGTACACGGGGTAGGTGCGCTGGTACATCGAGACCTGGTAGAACGCGTCCCAGTTCATGGAGCCCGGGAAGGCCGCCAGCAGGTAGGGGATCCACAGCGCAAACAGCACGAGGGCGAACATGACGACCGAGCGGGGCGTCAGGCGCGGGGTCAGGCGGTCGACGACCTGGAGGGCGCGATGCCGACGGGAGACGCCGCGGCCGGCGGTGGCCGCGTCCCTCTCCCCCTCCGCGGCCTCGGGGATGAGGCCGATGGGAAGGCCGGACACGGGATCCCAGCGTCGGCGCCTGCCCATGCGGTCAGTGACGCGCACGACGACCTCGCACACCGCGAAGAGGAAGACTGCGATTATTGCCGTGAGGGAGAGGAACTCCCGAGTGGCCCCCGTTCGGTCGAGGATGTAGCCCGACTCGAACATGTACTCACCGTAGGTGAACGAGACCGACGCGAAGGCGGCACACGCCACCACGCACAGCACGTAGCCCAACCTGGGCAGCCTGCCCCTGAGCGCGTGGATGGTGACCACCTCCGGAAGAATGCCTAAGGTTGCAAAAGGAAAGGGGACAAGACCTGACCATATTTCCTTCCCCCACAAACGTGCAGGAAGGTGGCCTGTCTTGACAATTCTCCCTCACACCTTAGGGGAGCCCAAGGCGGGGGGCGAGACGCGCGGCAGGCGCGTGGGACGGGCAGCCCGTGCCATGGCGTCGGGGCGAGGGGCGACGCGGCTCTCCCCCGGCGCCTCGCACGGGACGTGCCCGGATACCGGCGCTAGACCAGCTTGCCGCGGCAGTGGTCGCACATGTGCTGGATCATCTGGGCAGTCCAGCCGGTGAAGTCGCGCGTGCGCTGAACCAGCTTGCCGTCCACCAGCTCCTCGTAGCGGACCTTGACCTTTGCGTAGCGGGTGGCCTTGACGGGCTCGTCGTGCGAGAGGCAGCTCTCGGTCACGCGCGCCGCCTGCAGCCCCATCATGACGTGGGGGTTGTACATGACATGCGCCCCTCCCTCGTCATCCAGGTAGGCGACGACGGACTTGGTGACGCCGATCTGGTTTGCCGCCAGGCAGGTGCAGTCCTCGACCGACCGCATGGTGTCGACGACGTCCTGTGCCACGTCCGCGTCCTCGGCGGTTGCCCTTGCGCACTTCTTGCCCAGGACCTCGTCGTCCTTGCAGATCTCCTTGACCATGCTCGCTCCCTCGTGGGTGCCCGCGACGCGCGCGGGACGGTTTGCCATCAGCCTACGTATCATACGTTATCCGCGGCGGACCGCCGGGATTCGAAGCGGGCGGATGGCGCGTTGGCCCACGCCACGGGTGGCCGTACGACGTCCACGCTGCCGTTTGTTGGGGCGCTGCCGCCGCGGGTGTCAACTCCCCACGGGCAATTCGAACCAAGGTGGGGCGCATGCCGCAGGGAAGGGACGTCGACTACCGGGAGTACGCGGGACAGATCGTGAGCGCGATCCCCAAGGGGGTGCTCCTCACCACCAAGGCGGAGGGGCGCGTGAACACCATGACCATTGGCTGGGGCGCACTGGGGACCAACTGGTCGGTCCCCATGTTCGAAGCGTTCATCCGCCTGCACCGCCACACGGTGTCGCTCTTGGACAAGAACCCCGAGTTCACGGTCAACGTCCCGCTGGGGGACTTTGACCGCAAGATCGTCGGGTTCTGAGGGAGCCACCACGGTGACGAGGTGGACAAGGTCGGCGAGCTGGGGCTCACGCTGGTGGACTCGCGCAAGGTGGACGTTCCCGGCATCGCCCAGCTGCCGCTGACACTGGAGTGCAAGGTCGTCTACCGTCAGCCGCAGGAGCTTGACCTGTACACGCCGGACGTGCTCGAGCGGTTCTACCCCCAGGACGTGGACGGAAGGGCGGTAGGCGCCAACCGTGACCCGCACATCATGGTCTTCGGCCAAATCGTCAACGCCTACGTGATCGAGGAATAGTCGCACGCGGGGAGGAGCGCGGCGAAGTTGTCGCCCCTCCCCTGACCTCACGACACACGTAGCCGTAACGGTGCGGGAAATCGTCTAAGAAGGCGTCGGACCAACGCCACCTCGGGCCAAGGCTCTCCGCCTTGGCCCGTTTGCGACGGCTCCCGCACGCCAGGCGAGGCGCACGCCTTCCGGACAAGCCGGCTTCCTCGGTGTGTGACGGGTCACAATGCTCCCTTCTTAGGGCTCTTTCCTGCAAGCGAGGACAATGCTGCGGTTCAGACGCATCCCACGGCGGGCCCACTGGCAAAGGGCTCCCAATATGTGCACCTTCTCGTGGCTTCGGCTGCCGCGTCAGCGATCGGCATCGCGTTTCCCCAGTTGGATTCCCATCAGGAATGCATCCATGGCAGCTGCTTCCCGTTTCCCGTTGTGAGTACTCATATCGGGAAGCAGCTGCCACCCGAACCCGTAAAGAGGCCCGTCTGCCAGCAAACTCCCGACGTGAGCACTCGCTTCGGGAGTTTGCTGCCATGAACAAGTTGGCAGACATACCCCGCTTCATTCCCAACTGGGGAAACGTCTGTCAACCCCAGCACCCGCCCCTTCCCCCTGACGGGAAAGTGCTCACATCGGGAGTGCGCTGCCATGGGTCACCCAGGACGACGGACGAACGGGAGCAACTCGCTCGCGCGAGCACTCACGTGGGGATTCCGCTGCCGTGATTCAGGCCTTGACGCACTACCGGCCACGACAGGGCTACTTGCGAGGGAACGGTGCGACGTCGTGCCCGAAGGCATCGCGCTCCCGCTCACCACTGGGACCCCGCTGACACCCGCTCGTAGGGATTCCCACTCGCCCTTCTATGACCCTGAATACCCCTCTTGTCAGCGGCAGCGTGGAGCCCCTCGCTTGCCCTCGCGCGAACGGTCAGTGAGAAAACGCGACGACTGTTGGAGTCAATACCGAGCGGATGAGCGCGAACCGCCCTAGCGATGCTCCCGGCGATCAGGGCGATCGCCCCTCTCGTCCGCCTCGCGTTCGATTCGCTCCTCCGCTTCGTGCAGGCCATGCTCCACGCGCTCGCCGGCCTCCTGGGCGTCGCGTTCCAGCCTCTCCCCCGCCTCGTGGGCCTCCCGCTCAGCCATGCCCAGGGCGCGACGAAGTCGCTGGGCGGCGGCGTTCCTGCGCTCGCTGGTGAAGTTGGTGACGGTGCGGAGCGCGCGGCGCTGCAGCCCGGACATACCGGCGGCGATGCGCTTGGTGCTCTGCGAGACGTCCTCGCCGAGCGGCGGGCGACCCGACGCGATGTCCGTGACTGCCACGTCCATGACGGCGTCGAACGCGGACTGGGCGGACTCGATGCGCTTGCCCAGGTCGGTGAGCGCCGAGACCGTAAGCCCCAGGTCGGCGCACATGAGCCCCACGATGACGAGGGCAAAGACCTCCCACGTCACGAGCGGCACGCCCGAGGACACGGACGCGATGGGTATGGCCAGGTAGTAGTACCCCAGCGTCCCGGCGAGGCCAAAGCAGAGTGCGAACGGCAGGCAGATGCGCCCGTTGAGGTTGAGGGGGATCTTGCTGTAGTCCCACCACCGCGCGTGGAAGAACCGCTCCAGCAGGTAGGACGTGAGGTACTCGAGCACCGCGCTGCCCACGGAGCAGAACACGAACACCTTCCACCAGGGCATGCTCGCAGAGGTGGTGGGAAAGACCTTGGGCAGCCAGGTCAGGAGGAGCAGAACCGCAACGCCCGCAAACCCATAGATGGGGCACACGGGGCCAAACAGGAAGCCCCTGTTGTCCCAGCGACGGTTCTTGATTGCGCAGAAGGTGCACTCGTACACCCACCCGCCCAGGCTGAAGACGCCAAACCAGGTGACGTAGCAGCAGATGTCCATGCAGGCCCTCTCAAACGGTTGCAACGCTTGCCCCACTAGGCTAGCGCGGGAGCCCTGGGCGCGCATCGCGGATTGGGCGAGAGGAGCCGGACACCTCGCCCGTCACCGGCATCCGTCGGCATCGGGCGCGCCATCGCCCCCGCCGGATGGACGCCGCGCCGCAACCAACACCCGTGGGTAGGCGGGACGCCTACTCCGCGTCGCCCTCCAGGAACCCGCCGGTCTGGCGGTTCCACAGGCCGGCGTACTCCCCGCCCTGAGCCACCAGCTGGGCGTGGGTGCCGTCCTCCACGATTCTGCCGTGCGAGAGGACCACGATGCGGTCCAGCGACGCCACGGTGGAGAGGCGGTGGGCAACCACGATGGAGGTGCGCCCGCGCATGAGGTTCTCGAGCGCGCCCTGCACCAGTGCCTCGGACTCGCTGTCAAGGGCACTCGTCGCCTCGTCCAGCACCAGGATGGGCGCGTCCACGAGGATGGCGCGGGCGATGGCCACGCGCTGGCGCTGGCCACCCGAGAGCTTGACGCCCCTCTCGCCCACCATGGTGTCGAAGCCCTGGGGGAGGCGCCTGATGAACTCGAGCGCGTTTGCCTCCTCCGCGGCGCGGACGATCTGCTCCTCGGTGGCGTCGGGCCTTCCGTAGGCGATGTTCTCTCGGATGGTGCGGTGGAACAGCAGGGCCTCCTGCGGCACGTAGGCGACCTGGCGCCTGAGGCTCTGCTGGGTGCACTTGCTCACGTCCTGGCCGTCAACCAGCACGCGACCCTCCTGCACGTCGTCCAGGCGCAGCAGCAGCTTGGTGAGCGTGGTCTTGCCAGAGCCGGAGCGCCCCACCAGGCCCACGCGCTGCCCCGCGGGAATGTGCAGGTTGAGGTCGCGGAACACGTCCTCGTCCTCGGGTGCGTCGGGGTAGTGGAAGCCCAGGTGCTCAAAGTCGATGGCGCCCTCACTCACCTGCAACGGGCGCGCGTCGGGGGCGTCGGCCACGAGGGTGGGCTCGTCGAGCACGCGCGTCATCTCGGCGGCGTCGCCAAAGGCGCGGTTGATGCGCTGCATCATCGAGTTGAAGTAGTTGAAGCGCATCGTGAGGTTGTACGTGTACGTGAACATCATCACCAAGGTGCCGGCGCTGATGCCAAACCAGGCGTTGCCCCCGGCCACGAATATCGAGACGACGAACATGATCACCGTGATGAGTGCCGACGTGGTGAAGCCACGGCGCATGGTCGCACGCATGTTGCGGTTCTCGGCCGCCATCGCCTCGCGGTCCGCGCTGGTGAACAGGCCGCGCTCGTAGTCCTCGCGACCGTACGTCTTCACCGCGAGGATGTTTGTCACGGCATCGGAGAGGACGCCCGAGAGCTTGTTCTGCGCGGTCGACGCCTGTGCGGAGAGGGGCAGGATGCGCTTGTACATGCGATACGCCAGGACCACGTAGAGCACGAGCATCGCGCAGAGCACGGCCACGAAGCTGGGCGCCACGGGGAGGAGCATGCCGATGGTCAGCACCACGGAGGCGATGGTGGGCCACAGCGAGTAGGTGACCACGTCCACCAGGCCGGAGTAGCCGGAGACGAAGCGGGAGGTCTGGCTCACCAGGCTGCCGCCAAAGCGGCTGTTGTGGAAGGTCATCGACTGGTTGGACAGGGTGTCGAAGCACAGGCGCGAGAGCTGGTAGTCACCGTTGATCTCGAGCTTGTACACCGAGTAGTCCTGGAGCTTTGAGAGCGTCTGGCCCACGGCGTTGACCACGAGCAGGGCCAGGATGTAGGGGCCAAAGACCGCGAGGACCTGGTCGCCGGGAACCGGGGATGCCTGCACGCGATCGACGATGAGGCCCATCACGTAGGTGTTGGCAAAGGTGAGCAGGGCGATGTAGCCCACCGAGCTCACGATGGAGAGCACGAAGGCACCCATCTTCTGCCTCGTGACCTGCCAAAAGTAGTGAAGCGTCCTTCTCATGGTGGACCGGTCGTTCCGTCCCTTGGTTCCCCCGAGCGCCATGCGTCCCTCCCCTGCGGCGCCTGCGACCAAACGTGGTCGACGCGACGCCGCCTCAATCCCAAACGTGCGAAGCCTGAATAAAAGCTATCGGTACATAGTCCCACTTTGACCCGCTTCCTATACATGGGGAGAGAAGATGCGCATGCGGCTTGGGACGCCTCACGCTGGCAGCAGGCCATGCCGCGCCGTAGGGCATGAGGCGGCGGAGGGGCCTCCCCCCAGCGGACGCATCGCCTTGCGCCGTAACAGATCGTTTACGCAATGTGGCTTGCATCCCCACTCGGCGGGGACGTATAGTTCCACACAACCGACACACGCCGCACGCAGCGGCCGAGCAATGTGAGAGGAGCGCCAGAGATGAACCGCAACGCCGTCAGCCTTGCAGGCACGTCCAACAACTGGTGGTGGCGCGATTCGCATTCGATCGGTCGATCGTGAGTCTCTCGCGCCATACATCTTGCGTACAGAGGGGGCTCCGGTTGGACCGGGGCCCCCTTTATGTGTTGGCACACGCATCTGCTCGCCACGATTTCCAGACACCGCCACAAGGCACAAGCGAAAGGAAGCAACCATGTCCGAGAACACCCAGCAGGCACGCACCGTCACCTCCGCAGACCACGGCAAGCTCGACGTGAGGGCGCTCGTCCTCCTCGCCGTCCTCCTCGCCGCCGGCTTCATCCTCAACTTCACCGTGGGCAAGGCCATCTCGGGCGCCACGGGCGGCCTCATCAGCCCCGAGTTCATCATCTCGGCCTTCTGCCTCACCATCCTCGTCGTGAGGCCCAACATCGCCCAGGCCCTGGTGATCGGCCTCATCTCCGCCGCCGTCATCCAGATCACCACCACCTCGCCGTTCATCGACTTTGCCGCCGAGGGCGTTGCCGCCATGCTCATGGCCGCCATCGTCAACGGCATGATGGGCGGCAAGGCCGCCAAGGTCGTGCCGCTGGTTGGCACCTTCGTCACCACCGTGGTCTCCGGCCTCATCTTCATGGTCATCAAGATCGCGATGATCGGAGCCGCCCAGCAGCTCGCCGCCGCCATGCTCCCCGTGGTCGTGCTCACCGCCGTGTTCAACGCCATCCTGGTGCAGGCGCTCTACCTCCCCATCCGCAAGGCCCTCAAGCTCAACGACTAGGCTCGCCCGCAAGGCGTGCGCCGGCCTCCCGTCAGCGCACGGAAACACGGGTCGGCTACCATGGATGGGCCGTTCGGCTGGGGCCGGGCGGCCCATCCGCGCAACGCGGGCAGAAACGAGTCATCAAGGGGTATCCATGCCATCCAGTGCAGACTCTCCAATCATCGAGCTGAGGGACGTCTCGTTCTCCTACGAGGGCCCGTCGAGCCAGGACGGCGACATGGCGCTGAGCCACGTCTCCCTCTCCGTGGGACGGGGCGAGTTCGTGGGCGTCATAGGCCCGTCCGGCGCGGGCAAGTCAACGCTTGCCTCCGTGATGTCCGGGGCCATCCCCCACCACTACCGCGGGGCGCTCTACGGCGCCACGCTGGTGGATGGGAGGGACACCTGCGAGGTCACGCTCACCGACATCTCGCGCATAGTTGGCAGCGTGCTGCAGGACATCGACACCCAGATGGTCGCGTCGGTGGTCGAGGACGAGATGCTCTTTGGGCTCGAGAACTTTGGGGTCCCCCACGACCAGATAGAGGAGCGCGTCTCCCAGACGCTCCAGACCGTGGGCATCTCCGACCTCAGGGACCGCGAGATCGCCACCCTCTCCGGCGGACAGAAGCAGAAGGTCGCGATCGCCGCCATTCTCGCCCTGCAGCCGCGCGTGCTGCTGCTCGACGAGCCCACCGCGGCGCTCGACCCCGCCTCGTCCACCCTGGTGTTCGACACCCTGCAGAAGGTCAACCGCGAGGCCGGCATCACCGTGGTGGTGATCGAGCAGAAGGTCGCGCTCCTCTCCCGCTACTGCGACCGGCTGCTCGTGATGAGCCGCGGCTCGCTCGTGCTGGACGGGACGCCCCGCCAGGTGTTTGCGCATGGGGAGAGGCTCCGCGGCATAGGCGTGGACAGCCCCCGCGTTGCGCGCGTGTACAACAGCCTCGCCAGGCACGGGCTGGTGGAGGGGGGCGAGCCGTGCCTCACCGTCCCCGAGGCGGAGCGCCTGGTGGCTGGCCTGGTGGGAGACTCGCCCCGCCAGGTGACGGAGGGCAACTTCCGCGCGGGGTCGCGACACGTGGCCGCCGCCCGCCCCCACTCCGAGGGGGCGGAACCCGTGGTTCTCCTCCAGGACGTGTGCTTTGGCTACCCCAACGGCGGCGCCACGGTGGACAACCTGGACATGTGCGTGTACCCCGGTGAGGTCGTGGGCATCGTGGGGCAGAACGGCGCCGGGAAGACGACCCTCACCAAGCTGCTCAACGGGTTGCTCAGGCCCTCGTCGGGGTCGGTGAGGATCGCCGGCATCGACACCGCGGACGTCCCCACCAGCAGGATCGCGGCGCACTGCTCGACCCTGTTCCAGAACCCCGACAACCAGCTGTGCAAGGACACCGTGCTGGACGAGGTCGCCTTTGGCCTGGAGCTCCAGGGCGTGGGGCAGGACGAGGCGTGCCGTCGTGCCAGCTCCGTAATCGACCGCTTTGGCCTCCCGGCGAACGAGGCCCCCTTCTCGCTCTCGCGCGGACAGCGGCAGATGGTCGCCCTGGCATCGGTGGTCGTAATGGAGCCCGAGGTCGTGCTGCTCGACGAGCCCACCAGCGGGCTCGACTACCGCGAGTGCATGACCGTGATGGAAACCGTGTCGTGGATGGCGGAGCGCGGCTGCGCCGTGATCATGGTCTGTCACGACATGGAGGTGGTCTCGGACTTTGCCGAGAGGATCGTGGTCATGGCCGACGGTCGCATCCTGGGCAGGGGCCAGACCACGCAGACGTTCTGCGACTCGGACCTGATGCGGCGCGCCTACGTGGAGGCCCCGCAGGTGATCGAGCTGTCGCAGGCGCTGGCGCGGGACGTCTCGCCCGAGTTTGCGGGCATCAGCCAGGTCTCTGGAATCGTCGACCTCACCGAGGAGATGGTTGGCCGTGCTTAACGCCATCGACTACGTTCCCGGCAACACGCTGCTCCACCGGCTCAACCCGGTCACCAAGCTCGCGCTGGCGGCGGCGATCATCATCGCGACCTTCCTGGCGGACACCTACCCCATGCTGCTGGGGCTGCTGGCGCTCACCTTTGCCCTGGGGGCGTACGCCAAGTCCTCGTCGCGCCTGGTCTCTCTCCTCAAGCTGCTGGTCCCGCTTGCCGTGGTCATGCTGTTGCTGCAGACCGCCTTCGTGCGCGGCGGCAGTCCCGTGTTCCTGTGGATGACCTCCGAGGGACTGGAGACCGGCACCAAGGCGTGCCTGCGCCTGATGGGCGTGGCGCTGCCCCTCATCCTCATGCTGACGGTGACCAAGCTGGTGGACCTCTCCAACGCCTGCGTGGAGGTGCTGCACATCCCCTACCGCTACGCGTTCACCTTCACGACGGCCCTGCGCTTTGTCCCGGTGTTCTCGCAGCAGATGAACGCCATCATGGAGGCCCAGTGCGCCCGAGGCGTGGAGTACGACACCAAGAACCCGCTGCGCAAGCTGCAGCTGATGCTCCCGCTGTGCGTGCCGCTGCTGGTGAGCTCGGTGGGCAAGACGGACGCGACCGCCCTCGCGGCGGAGGAGCGCGGGTTCTACCTCCGCACGCGCGATAGCTCGTTCAAGCGCTACCCCCTCGTGGCGCGCGACTTCGCCGTGCTCGTGGGTTGCGTCGTGCTGGTGGCGCTGGGGGTCGTGGCCTAGGGGATGTACCGTGGCGAGACGGGCGGCGGTCGCGGCTGGCAGCCGGTTCGACCGGCTGCATGCGGGCATTGACGGCATACGCCATCCGCCTACACCGCTGCCCTTCGCCCGTTCCTCGAAGGCGAGGCGAACCGCCCGTCCTCGCCGCCGTCACGCCAGCTGCCTACCGCGTCTGGAGCGAGGGCTGCCCGCTGCCAGCTAGAGGAGGTTGTCCTGCCAGGCGAAGTTCTTCTCCCCCGCCCCCAGCTCAAAGTGCAGGCGGGCGATGCCGGCGTCGATCTTGGCGCACGGGCCTCCGCCGGGCTGGATCTGCACGATGTCGCGGCTCTGCAGGTCGCGCCTTCCCGTGAGGGTGATCCAGAACCCCTGCTGGTTCATCGCCGTGGGGGCGAGAAGCGCCGCCTCGACGCCGCGGGTGAACCACGCCGGCACGTTGATGGCCGGCTTGGAGACCTGCGGCACGCTCTTGCACGGGTGCATCTTCCCCTCCGTGGTGCCGTGGCCCAGCGCGACCACGATCACCAGGCGGTCCCCCTTGGGAAGGCTCGCGCGAACCAGGCGCCGCTTGTAGCTCATGGCGACCCAACAGCTGTTGAGGCCAAGCTGCTGGGCGAGAAGCACGACCCTCTCGCCAAAGTACCCCGCGCGGGCCTCGAGCCCCTTGTCCGCGGGACCGGCGATGACCAGGTAGTTGTGCACGCCGGAGAAGTTGCCGTAGTGGGCGAGCCTGCTGTCGAAGGCCTCGGGCTCGTCCCAGGCCAGGCACATGTGGAGCCGGCCCGCCTCGTTGCCGCGCCTGACCTCGCGTTGCAGGGCCTCGCGGGTCTGCTGGTCTATGGGCTCGTCGGTGAAGCTTCGCACCGCATGGCGGGACAACATGAGCGACAACGCGGTCTCGGGGTCCTCGTCCCACGGGACGGAGCCTGGCTTTGGCGCGGCATGGCGCGGACGCGCCGCCTCCTGGGACTCGCCCCTCTCCCCCTGGCCCTGCGACCGAGCCTGGGATGCCTGTTCCTGTTCCTCCACGGGAGCGTCTCCCTTCCCACACATGTTCATAACCAGTCAATTATGGACGGAAACACGGCCGTTCGTCCAAGTATTAGGACGGACGGCAAGATGGGCCCTCATCCGCACATTCCTTGGGCATAGCTGACGCACGCCGCACGCGGCCGGACACAACGCACCCGACCTCGCACGACGCCGCCCGCTCCGTCCGTTCCCGCCTACTCCGCCCAGAAGACCCTGTTTGGCCTGCGCGGCGCCGGCGCCTTTGGCTCGTCGGCGGCGTAGCCCAGGATCACGTGGCCGATGCCCTCGTAGCCGCCCGTCACGCCGAGCTCACCCAGGAGCGCCTTGAACTCGCCCTCCTCAAACTCCTCGCGCGCACGATGGATCCAGCAGCTGCCCAGGCCAAGCGAGTGGGCCGCGTTGAGCATGTTGCCAATCGTGAGCGAGCCGTCGTACACGTGCGTCGGACGCGCCTTGTCGGCAAGGACGACCAGCACGACCGGCGCTCCATAGAACGGGTCGGTCCCCTCGGGGGCACCCATGATCCTGCGGTTTGCCTCGGCGAGACGGTCGCGCAGCTCGGGGTTGGTGACTGCCACGATGATGGGAGACTGCTGGCCCATGCCGCTCGGGGCCCACAGCCCCGCCTGGATCACCTGCTCCACGAGCTCGCGCGGGACGGGACGCGAACTGTAGCTCCTGACGCTACGGCGGTCCATCATGTTCTGGATGACTTCGTTCATCGGTTTCCCCTCCGTTGGTGGGACAGGTGGCGACGCTAAACTTGGCACGCAAACGTTGGTATACCCCTGGAGTCCTCGGGATGTCGCGGGGGGAGAGGGACGTCGCCCCTCGGTCGAGGCCCGTCCCACCGGCTGGCGGAGGACTTCGCGCGCGAGGGGATGTCCTTGCACCCCTCGTAGGGAGCTCCCACCTCCTCAGTCCCGCAGCTCCTCCCTCCTGCCTCAAGAGAAGTCGTGGACTTTCGGGGTTGCATAGCAGAAATCGATTCGGATAAGAGCTCAGGGAAGGGTGGCGAAGCGACGCGCGAGCTGCAGCCACCTCTTCCCCCCTGGGCTTCGGTGGCAGTCAGGTCCCGATATGAGCGCTTCCCCGTGGAAGGGCGAACCACCCCAGCCAAGACCGCTCTGCGTTTTCTCAGGTGGGAATGACCTGAGGGGCGTCTGCTTTCCTATCCGTGGCAACGCACTCCCGATGTGAGCACTCATATCGGGAGTGCGTTGCCAATCGGACCCCCTTCTAGGTCCGGATGGCAGATCTATCCCTCTATGAGCACTCACTTCGGGAGTTTGCTGCCATTGTTGCAAGACTGATGGAGAACCAACTGGAGAAACGCAAGGCTGGCGCGCTACCGTAGCAATCGAAACCTGATGCAGGTACGCATATCGGTAGTTTGCTGCCAGTGGACCCGCCACAGTAGTTGCCTAGATGCGCGGCGCGACCAATCCCCGGAAGAGGGGAAGGGCTCTGCGAAGGGCCCGTGGCAGCCTCACACACATGTGGGCGTTGGCTAGTCCGGGCGAGAGACGGCCCGCTCCATTCTTTGCCTACTGGTCCCCCGTAGGAATCATCGTGGCTCGGAACCTCGCCGGCTGAATGCGAGGGAAGATTGCCCCCACGCCGGGAATCGCGTCCCGCCTTTACACGTGAGACGGTTTTTCCGTCGTGATTTGGTTCCTGATGCGTTGAGCTGAGGCGAGATCTTCAGAGTGCATCGGGGATCGCCCGGGACACTCCCCTCAGCTTGCCCGCTGCGGAGGAGATGACCTCGTACCACCGTTGATATTGGTCTCCTCCTGGGGTCCCATCGCCCCTCTCGCCTGAGGAAAACCGCAGGGGAGCGAAGCCGGTTCCAGAAACGAAGTCGGCCAGCCCCAGGCAAACCGGGGCTGGCCGACTGAACCCTCGCGGGGAGAGGCGCCACTCGCTAGAAGCTCAGGGCAGCCTTCTCGATGCCATCGGCATCCAGGCCGTACTTGTGGAGAAGCTCCACGGCGGGGCCGGACTCGCCGAAGGTGTCCTGCACGCCAACGCGACGGACGGGCACCGGATGACGCTCGGAGAGGACCTCGCACACGGCGCCACCAAGGCCGCCGAGGATGGAGTGCTCCTCCGCCGTGACCACGCGGCCGGTCTTCTCGGCGGACGCGCAGATCGTGTCCGCGTCGAGCGGCTTGACCGTGTGGGCGTTGATGACCTCGGCGTCCACGCCCTGCTTGGCGAGAGACTCCGCCGCCTCGAGCGCAGCGCCAACCATGAGGCCGCAGGCGACGATGGTGACGTCGGAGCCCTTGCGCAGGGTGACTGCCTTGCCCAGCTCGAAGTGGTAGTCGGGCGTGTCGTTGAAGACGGGCGTGGCGAGACGGGCGAACCTCATGTACACGGGACCCTCGTGCTCGTAGGCGGCCTTCACGACGGCACGCGCCTCCACGTCGTCCGACGGGACGACCACGGTCATGCCCGGGATGGTGCGCATGAGCGCGATGTCCTCGCAGCACTGGTGCGTGGCGCCGTCCTCGCCCACCGAGATGCCGGCGTGCGTGGCGCCGATCTTCACGTTGAGGTGGGGATAGCCGATGGAGTTGCGCACCTGCTCAAACGCGCGGCCGGCGGCGAACATGGCGAAGGTGCTCGCAAAGGCGACGCGGCCCGTGGTCGCAATGCCAGCGGCGATGCCCATCATGTCCGACTCGGCGATGCCGCAGTCGAAGAAGCGGTCGGGATACGCCGCCTTGAAGATGCCGGTCTTGGTTGCCGCGGCGAGGTCGGCGTCGAGCACCACGAAGTCGTCGTGGTCCTTGGCGAGGTCGACCAGAGCGTGGCCGTAGCTCTCGCGGGTTGCGATCTTCTTGTCTGCCGACATGCCTACTCCCCCCTCTCGAGCTCGGCCATGGCCTGCTCGAACTGCTCGTCGTTGGGGGCCTTGCCGTGCCAGCCCACCTGGTTCTCCATGAACGAGACGCCCTTGCCCTTCACGGTCTTGGCCACGATGCACGTGGGCGCGCCCTTGGTGGCGCGGGCCTCGGCGAAGGCGGGACGGAGCTGGGCAAAGTCGTTGCCGTCCTCGACCTCGACGACATGCCACTTGAATGCGCGGAACTTCTCCGCGATGGGGGTGGCGGGGTTCACTTCCTCGATGGTTCCGTCAATCTGGAGCCCGTTCCAGTCGACGATGGCGCAGAGGTTGTCGAGGCCATGGTTGCCGGCGAACATGGCGGCCTCCCACACCTGGCCCTCCTCGAGCTCGCCATCGCCCAGGATCGCGTAGGTGCGCCAGGTCTCGCCCCAGTGCTTGGCGGCAAGCGCCATGCCCACGGCGGCGGAGATGCCCTGGCCCAGCGAACCCGTGCTCATGTCGACGCCGGGGGTGTCGTTCATGTTGGGGTGACCCTGCAGCCTGGAGCCGACGTGACGAAGCGTCTCGAGCTCCTTGGGAGGGAAGTAGCCGCGCTCCGCGAGGACGGAGTACAGCCCAGGCGCCGCGTGGCCCTTGGAGAGCACGAGGCGATCGCGCTTGGGGTCATCGGGGTTCTGCGGATCGACGTCCATCTCCTCGAAGTAGAGGTAGGTGAAGATGTCCGCCGCGGACAGCGACCCGCCGGGGTGACCCGACTTGGCTGCGTGCGTGCCGACGATGACGCCCTGGCGAACGCGAGCGGCGATCTTCTCGAGCTCGGCGTCGGTGTGCTGAGACCTGGTTTCGGCCATGGTGCCCTTCTCCTTTCTAGGAAAACGAGCCGGAAGGCCAGCTAGCCCCCGGCTCGTCTCAGTCTATCGCACCCTACGCCCCGGCGGAGACCTTCTCCCAGTCGGCGTCGAACTTCGCCCTGCCCTCGGCGGTGAGCGGGTGCCTCACGCACTTCCTGAGCGCCGCGAAGGGCACGGTGGCGATGTCGGCGCCCATGAG
>Ga0214927_100142_pt1 | contig 36558 bp, 30 predicted proteins | sample Stichaenrichm16X_FD_168612 | JGI IMG/M metagenome (GOLD analysis project Ga0214927, IMG submission 168612) | Xylose enriched microbial communities from anaerobic bioreactor in Madison, Wisconsin, United States - 16X | ecosystem: Engineered > Bioreactor > Anaerobic > Unclassified | place: USA... | reverse complement strand
TTGCCAGACAGGCGGACGTCCTGGCGAGCACAATTTGCGCCGTGTAGACCGTTCCGATTTCCGTTTCCCTGCCATCGTCTACGCCTCCAATGTTAAGGTGTTGCGACGACCGGTTGAATCCGCCTTGTGAATGCCCTTCTGCTGCCACGTATCCATATAGGTGGTGGGGAAAAGCACGCCCGTTGACTGGTTGCCCACCAGAGAGAAGGAGATCTTGTTGCCTTTGCCCCATTCGCTGACCCATTTTGTCTCACCGTGCAGCTTGTTCTGGCCACCCGGACCGCGCCAGGACTGCTCGACAGCATCAGAGAAAGACACATAGCCGCGCACATTGGTGTGGCCGACATAACCCGTGTCAAGACGGCCGAAAATACGGCGGGCGTTATAATTGCCGTAGGAGCCGACAATCTTGCCGCCCAGACGCTCCTTGGGGTCCAGCAGATACATGTTCACCGCACCACCCGTGGCGCTGATGTGCGGGCTGTCGAGATCGGCGGAGCCCTGTTCCACATTGATGGTGCGCAGGTTTTCCGGATCAACGATTTCCTGCGGATAGACGGCATAGTTGCCGATATCGTTGATGGGGAAGCCTTCCAGCGTGAAGCCGATCTGACTTTCGGTCAGGCCGCGCATGCTGACATGGCCGCCGGAAAGCCCCATCGGGTCGGTGGAGGTGGTGTTCACGCCCGGCAGCATTTCAATGAGCTGCATGGGGTTCAGGCCGGGGGCCTGTTTCTGGATGAATTCCGATGTAACGGTGGAGCGTGACTTGGCCGCGTCTTCCTTGATCATCAGACCGCCGCCCACTGACCGATGCCGCGCCCCTTTGACATCAAGGTTCTCAGGCGCCTGATCCGTCGGCGCTGTCGATCCCATCATCGATGGCTGAGAAGAAGACGCCGCCGCTACTGCCGGTTTGACAGACCGCGCTTGCGGCTTGGTGGAAGAGGAAGGGCTCAGCGTATCTGCGGCAAACGCATTTGCAAAAGGTAGTGTTGCAAAGCCGATTAACGCGGATGTGGCCAAAAATTTCTGCATGCTGGGCTCGGGTTCCATAGAACGAATGTTTTAACGCGGCCCCTCCTTACACTTGAAAAAACAGGACTTTTTTTAAAGTTTTATGACACGCCCCTATAGCATTGGGGTGTGGTGCCTTTTTACCACACAACAGTTCTCTACCGTAACATTGTAGAAAATAAAACAACCTCAATGAATAGGGGACATAATAATTTTTCCACAATTACAGATTGTTATGGAAATTAATTATATATTATTCGTACAATTATTATAATAAATATGGCATAATTATAATTATTGCCTCACAAGAACATCTTTTTTAATTGGCTTTTTAGGACTATATATTCCGATTATCTGTGATGAGTAGCCAATCCAACATCACGGCATGCTTTAAAAGCTGCTTTTCCCAAATACGTGCCGAGAAACGCGAAACAATGTTTCCCTAAGCCAACGATGAATGGGATCCATATCACGCCGAGGATGCCACGCCTGAAAAGCTTCTACATTAGGAAGAGAGAGGGGGAACTCAAACGACGCCAACGAAAGCGCATCAAGCGATATATGATCAATGACAATACTCGGTAACGCGAGAATAAGATCCGTATTTTTCATACTTTCAATCATGCAGTGATAGTTGGGCACCACCATGGGAACATTGCGGGTGAGACCGAACTGATTGCGCAATACCCAATCAATAGGCCCATGCGCCCGTCCACGACGAGAGACGCTGATATAATCATAACGCACCATGCTTTCGGGCGTGACCGCGGCATCCAGAATAGGATGCCCTTTACGAACTAACCCCTGCATACGGTCCCGGAAGAGTGTCTGGCGCCGGATTTCAGGCTTCATCAATTCCGTTGCGCCGATGTAGAGGTCAATACCACCTTCACGTAAGGGATCGGATGCGGCTGTTTCAATCTCCGGTGCCCAGATGACCTCACTGCTGGGGCAGTCTTTTTTCAATGCTTGCAATAAGGGCAGTGCAAGTGCTGCCACAACAAGATCATTCGCGCGGATGGTAAAGGTGGGGCTCATGTTGGCCAGATTGGCCAGCGCACGGGTTTGGATCAGCGTATCTGCGTTCTGCACCAGTTCCTGAACGCGCCCCAGAATACCGGATGCAAACGTGGACGGGATCATCCGCCGTCCTGCCTGAACCAGAATGGGGTCAGCAAAGACTTTCCGCAGCTTTGCCAGTTGGCGGCTCATGGCAGGTTCGCTGACCTTCAGGCGACGCGCCGCGAGAGAAACGCTTTCCTCTTCAACAAGCACCTGAAGATAACGCAGGAGGTCGAGATCGTAACCTTTCATCCTTTCAGAAATAGACGTTGCCAGATGGAATGACCAGAACTTTCCCTTCCGAAAATCGAAGTCGTCGCTTTCCGGAAATAGGGGTTGTCCTGCCATTTAAGGTCAGGAACATGTGGCTCCATGAATACTGTCACTCCAGCACAGGCTGCTGGTGAGCCGATCATCCATGCGGCACCACCACGGCCTTCATATATTCCGCCTTTTGGCCTGCGCACAATCATTGGTTGTCTGGGCATGCTGCTTGCCGTGCATGTTGCTGGTTTTAATGAGCATGTAACGGAAATCGGGCTTTCTGACATTCGTGGCGCCATGCATATCGGCCACGATGAAGGAACCTGGGTTATCGCCATTTATGAGGCCTTCAATATTGCGGCCATGGCTTTTACGCCATGGTTCTACATGACGTTTTCCATCTACCGCTTCTCCATCTTCATGACGGCAATCATGGCGTTGTTTTCCATTCCCGCGCCATTCATGCCGGATGTGACGTCGCTGTGTATTCTCCGTGCCTTTCAGGGTTTGGCTGGCGGATGCCTACCGCCTGTGTTGATGACCGTCATGCTGAAATATCTCCCCCCTGAGATCCGGGTATTCGGCATTGGTGGGTATGCGATGAGCGCCACTTTCGGGCCTAACCTTGGATTGCCATTGGAGGCCTTCTGGTTCGAACATGTTGGCTGGCATTGGCTTTATTGGGAGATCATTCCCACCGCAGCACTTGCAATCGCGATGATGGCCTACGGCCTGCCGCGTGACCCCATGCATTTTGAACGGTTCCAGAAATTCAACTGGTTTGGTCTGCTTGTCGGTCTGCCAGCTATCTGCTCGCTGGTGATTGTTTTGTATCAGGGCGACCGCCTGGATTGGTTCCGCTCTCCCATTATTACTGATCTGGCACTGTGGGGGGGAGCAGCGTTTATCGTATTTGTCATCAACGAGGCGTTTCATCCCAGCCCTTATTTCCGTATTCAGTACTGGCGTTCGCGCAACATTCAGGCAGCCTTGCTTTCACTTGTCGGCATTCTCGCCATCTGCGCTATTATGGGCGACATTCCAGCCACTTATCTGGAAGCCGTGCGCGGATATCGACCTATACAGGCGGCGCCGGTTTCTTTGGTAGTTGCGTTGCCACAGCTTATCATGCTCCCGCTGATTGCTGCCATCTGCAACAGCCGAAAAGTGGATTGCCGTTTCGTGCTCGCTGGCGGAATGTGTTGTCTGGCAACAGCCGCGTGGCTTGGAACATGGCTCACCGTGGATTGGGTGAGGGATAATTTTTACCCGATCCAGATCCTTCAGGTTTTTGGCCAGCCAATGACCGTCATCCCGACACTTATGCTGGCCACCATGGCTATGGGGCCTGCCGATGGTCCATTTATTTCGGGCATGGTGAACATGCTTAAGGGCTTGGCCAATGCTGTTGCCTTTGCCCTGTTTGCAGCACTCAGCCGCCGACGCGAGCAGTATCATTCCACCATGTTGCTTGATCATCATGGCACTCACGGTCTTGCCTTGCAGGGCATGGGTGATCCCATCAACCAGCAGCTTTCCGCCACATCACCTGATAGCGCGCATGTAGCCCACAACACGCTGCAGGTCTTCCACACCTATGTCCATGAGCAATCTCTCGTTCTGGCTCTGAACGATATCTACTATCTGCTGATCTGGGTGTGTCTTGGTTATGCCGCCATGAACCTTGTTCTGCCACGCCGGGTCTATCCTCCGCGTGCACCATCCCCAACCACCCCAGCACGCTAATCCGGAATTACCGATCATGATTTACAAAAAACCACTTCTTTATGCCGGTTGCGCCGCCGGTGTGCTTGCTCTCCTTGCCTGGGGCGGCACACGGTTGATCAACGGTGACGGCATAAATCAATATACCAACGATGCCTATGTCACAGCGGATTTTCCTACTGTTGCCCCTAAGGTATCTGGACGTATTGACCGGGTGATCGCGCAGGATAACGAGCAGGTTCACGCCGGCGAAGAACTTGCTCATATTGAGGACGATGACTACCGTGCAGCCCTTGACGTAGCGAGAGGCAATGTTCTTGCGGCACAGGGCGATGTTGCCAATCTGGAAGCTGAAATATCCCGGCAGGATTCTGTTATCGCGCAAGCGCGCGCCGCTGTACAGGCCGATGAGGCGGAACTGACGTTTGCTCGCCAGAATGCAACCCGATATCGCAATCTGTCGTCTGGCGGGGCAGGAACCATCGAACAGAAACAGCATTCGGAAGCGCAGGAAAGAGAAGCACAAGCAGCGATTGCCCGGGATCAGGCAGCGGTTGATGCCTCCATCCGGCAGGTAGCTGTTTTGAAAGCACAGCTTGAACGGGCACGAGGTGTTCTTCTGCGCGCGCAGGGCGACGCGAAGCAAGCCGAACTGAACCTTTCCTATTGCACCATTCCGGCACCCATTGATGGCGTGGTTGGCGAACGTGGGGTGCGCGTAGGGAACTATGTGCATCCGGGCACGGGTATTCTGGCCGTTGTCCCCACACATGCCGCTTACGTTCTGGCCAACTTTCAGGAAACACAATTGACGAAAGTCAAGACAGGCCAGCGCGCGACCGTCTGGGTGGATACATTTCCCGGGCAGCCGCTTAGAGCGCATGTTGACTCACTTGCTCCGGCAACGGGTGTGGCGTTTGCACCCATTCAACCAGACAATGCAACCGGGAATTTTACTAAGGTAGTGCAGCGTATCCCTGTCAAACTGACTTTTGATCCCGGCCAACCCCTTGCCGAAAAAGTACGTGTGGGGATGTCGGTTGAGGCAAATATTGATACGGCTTCTTCCCCTGAAGGAGCGCATGCCAATGACAGTCGTTATGTCTGGCAGTAAGATGATGAAACGCTTTCTTCTTGCTGGCTTTTCCGCTCTTGCACTTGCTGGCTGTACCGTTGGGCCTGATTATCACAAGCCTGAAGTCCATGCGCCAACCACTTGGCGTTCAACACAGCCCCCTGCAGAAAGTCAGGTTATCACGGCATCCACTGATCCGGCTTGGTGGCGGGTCTTTAATGACCCCGTGTTAACACAATTGGAAAATGAGGTTGCTGCATCCAATCTGGATCTCAAGGCAGCCAGCCTGCGCCTGATGCAAAGTCAGGCAGAAAAACGGATTGCCAGCGCAGCCCAGTTTCCTCACGCAGAAGCCAACGCCTCTTACGGACGGGAACGAGCCAGTACCAATGGTGTTTTAGGGCTGCTGGGCACCATGGAGCGGGAAGGAGCCGGAACCATTGCATCAGGCACGCAGGGGTTTGGCCCTACCGCGTTACCTGGTAGCGTGGGAAATCCTTCTTTCAACCTGCCACAATATGGCATGAACGCTTCATGGGAAGTCGATTTCTGGGGTCATGTTCGCCGACAGGTAGAAGCTGCGACGGCAGCCATGCACGCAACGGAAGAAATGCGTCGCGATATTCTGGTCTCGCTTATGGCAGAAACAGCGCAGGATTATATTGATCTGCGCGCGACGCAGACGCAGATTGGCATTCTGGAACATAATATTGACATAGCCAACAACAGCGTAAAACTAACCACCTTACGCTTTCAGCAGGGCGCAGCCACACGGCTGGATGTGGCAGAAGCAACGGGGCAACTGCATACATTTACATCACGCCTTGCGCCCCTCAAGGCACAGGCCACACATAGCCTGAATGCCCTAAGCTTTCTTGTGGCGCGTGAACCGGGCGCTTTGGACGCCGAACTCGGTAAACCGGGCAATATTCCACTTGTGCCTGCTACGGTTCCGGTGGGGCTGCCTTCAGAACTGGCTGAACGTCGGCCAGATATCAGAATGGCGGCTGACCGCCTGCACGCAGCAACGGCCAGCATTGGCGTTGCCATTGCAGACTTCTTCCCTCGTGTCACGCTCTCGGGCAGTCTGGATATTCAGGCATTGCAGTTCAGTGGGCTTGGCTCATGGGCGTCTCGCCAGTATGGGTTTGGTCCAACAGCAACGCTCCCTATTTTTGAAGGGGGGCGCTTGACTGGCCAACTCCACTTGCGCCGTGCCCAGCAGAAAGAAGCAGCAACACTTTTCCAACGCACCGTTCTGAAAGCGTGGCAGGAAATTGATGATGCCATGGCCGATTTCACAGCAGCCCAAAGGCGACGGGATGAACTGGCTGAAGCCGTGCATGAGAATGAAATTGCAGTTGATACGGCCAAAGCCCAGTATATACAGGGCGCAGCAGACTTCCTGAATGTTCTGACTTTACAGAACGCGCTTCTTTCATCCCAGAGCGCTTTGGCGGATGCTACAGCGCATGTCGCTGTCTCTGTGGCCAATCTCTACCGTGCAATTGGAGGTGGATGGCAAGATATCTACCCGGAAAAAGCACCCAAAAAGCACGCATGAGATCATACCAATGATGACAATAAGACGATCCAACACACTAGGAACAAGCCATTCTGGAGGCCAGATTCTTCGCTGCTACTTTGCGTTTGCTGATTATCAGGACCCGGCCCATACGCATGAAGGACGCTTGCGAGCCGTCAATAATGCTACGTTGCTACCGAACTCTTCTTATCAGATCGGACCAGAAGCTGCTGTTGATATCGTGACGTGGGTTCGCTCAGGCACACTCACAACGGCCGTGGATGATTTTCCCGCAGAAGATATTCGCGCAAAAGGGGTCCATCTCATCAGTACAGGGACGGGCTGCTCGACATTGCAGTGGAAAGCTGGGGAGCAAGGAGCATCCTTTATTCAGTTCTGGTTCCTTCCAGATATAGAGGGGACAACGCCAGCACAGGAAAAGCGTCCTTCTTTTTCAGAATATGAGAATGGCGGCTTCCAGATCATTGCTTCCGGATTTCCAGAAGATGATCCGGAAGAACTGGAAACTAGTGTTGAGGGAGCACCAATCGCGTTAAACGCGCGCGCGCGGCTTCTACATGCGGCCATTCCGGGCAGGGAAGGCGCAGCTTACAGCACCACACCCGGACGCGACCTTTATTTCCTGGTGGTGTCTGGGTGCGTGACTATTGAGGGCGAAACTCTCCATGAAGGAGACGCCGCGACTCTTGAAAGCGTTACAGAACTCACTGTCATAGCCAAGGAAGATTCAGAAGTTCTGCTGGCTGACGTCGCCTCCTGAGGGAAGGGGATACCCCAAGGCTTAGTTGCCTCACCAGCGCCTGTGCTTTCCATCTACCCCAGTAGCAAGATTCAGTGCTAATCACATGGTAAAGATACATTTGCTCTGAAGGTTCTTGGCACTGTGACAAAGAAAGCTGACCTACCGCGAAATCCCGGTGTCCCTCGACGTAATAACACTCAGCAAATTCTCAATGCTGCCGAGAAAATATTCTCGGCTTATGGTTTTGCAGGCGCACGGATAGACGATATTGCCAAGGCGTGTGATCTTCCCAAGGCAAATATCCTTTATTACTTTGGCAGCAAGGAAGAACTATACCGGGCCACATTGCAACGTTTGCTGGTAGGATGGCTGGCTGATGCTGATCAATGGATTTCCGTCAAGCATACACCGGCAGTGGGGCTGGAAGGCTATATTCGCTCGAAGATGGCATTTTCCCGCAGTAAACCAGACGCATCACGCCTTTTCATGCATGAACTTCTGGCGGGAGGGGAGAGGGTTCGCGCGTTTCTTGATAGCACATTGCGCGAGCACGTTGAGCAGAAAGCTGTTGTTTTTGATTATTGGCATAAACAGGGACTATGCGCGCCTGTTGATTCAACTCACTTCATGTTCACTTTATGGTCCATGACGCAGGCTTATGCGGATATGCAAGTCCAATTTGCCGCAGTTCTGGGCCGTCGACGCTTGAATATTGCAGATTTTGAAAAAGGGATCAGCACGATCCTGCAACTGGCTGGGTCCATTTGTCTAACCGAAGCGACTGCTGACACTCCCCCACAAACCAACCAACTTGTCCACGATACGACAAAAGAAAGCAAAAGCGCAGAAAAACGCAATAAGAACAAACGGAAATAATACACTGTAATATGGCTGGACAATGAGTGAATAAACGGCAACAGAATTTCTTGTTTCGTCATGTGCCGGAAGATTTTTGCTTGTTATGCAGCTATTGAACAAACGACGGTGTGTCGTCAGTTAGTCCCACTTCAAAGCAGCCTGTCAATTTGGGGCCTATGGCACTTGGTTCGCTCCGTATGGATGTACCATCCTACTATGTACTGAGACGTAAGCAGCCCGGCATAAGCCGATACCGGCACCATCTGGTGTTTTGGTACAGGTGCGCTAATCTATAACTGTTCTACATCTGTGATTGTTGGGAAATCATCATGATTAAACGTAGCCTGCTTCTTCTTGCTGGCGTTATGGCAACTGTCCCGGTTCTGGCGGGTTCTGCCAAGGCCGCATCAGATGGTGCTGCGATCTACAATGCCAATTGCTCTGTCTGTCATCAGGCAGGAGGTGTCGGCATGCCGGGGCAGTTTCCCGTGCTAAAAGGCCGCATTGACAAAATCGCTTCCTCACCTGAAGGCAAGACATATCTGGCAGACGTTGTTCTAAATGGCCTCCATGGGCCTATTCAGGCTGGTGGCGTCACATATGCAGGGTTCATGCCCTCGTTGAAAACCCTTTCTGACGACGACATCTCCGCCGTTCTGACATATGTTGCCTCTTTGGGAGACACTAAACCTGCACCTAGCTTTACGGCAGACGATATTAAAACGGCTCGGGCGACCCCTAAAAAAGGCGCGGAACTTCAGGCAGAACGAAATGCCCTGAATGCAGCACATCCCATTCCGTAAGAGTGTTTACTGTGAAGCATCCCATCAATTACGTGAAAAAATACGTGAGTGATGGGGGCTTCTAGTCAAATGACGTTGGAGAAGTCTGTTAGATCAATCTGGCAAGTCTTTTCGTGACTGACGGCGTTGGATTTTCGTTACAATACCCTCACGTCTGCTTTTCAAAGCCACCTTTTCTGAGGGTTTTTATATCTCTTCTTCTACCACTGCATACAATTGCTAGCTCGTGAGAGCGCCATGTAAAAAGAGGAAAAAAGGCGACCCACATTTTGCGGCAGCGACTGGGCAGACACATTACATTATGAAGCACTGATGGACTGTCATGCTCCTTAAGATGACGTTAGGGACAGCTAATGCTTAACCGGGGAGCATCATGTATTCAAACCCCGGCAGAATAACCAAACCGGGCATGACTGGAATGCCGTAATACGCATCCGGCACGGCCGAATAAGTTTGTGAGGCATTAACATAGTCGCCCATAGACATTCCCACTATTTGCCGTAACCATGCATCACAAGTGGTTCTTGGGCTCAACAGATAGTATGAATAGACGCTCCCAAGCCGATCAAGCGGACGGGCCGGAATAATTCTTAACAAAAATGCTCGTGCATAACATTCGGTAGAGCCCTTTTTGGAAATTTGATGTGACGCGTTTTAAGAAAGCTTACGCGTGACCCAAACTCAGGATGTGGGCACCAAAACAACGAGGCCGTATGGCCGCCATTACACGCAGGACAAAACGCTATCCCTCAGATCTGACCGATGAGGAATGGGAACGCGTCAGCTCCTGATATCGCCCGCGAACAGACATGACCAGAAACGGGCGAGCGATTTCCGTGAGATCATCTGGCGGTCCGACGTGGCAAATGGGCTTGAAATCCCGCCATGTCGATGGATCGTCGAATAAACATTGGGCAGAATGATTCGCCGGTGCCGACAGATGAAAGACCATGAGCAGAGGATCGACACGACAGGGACAACTATCCTCACTGCCATAGGAAGCCTCATACTAGGCTGAAACGCCCCTCCGTGAATTTCCAGAAGGGTTCCAGAAGAAGCCACGAAAGACAATTGTTTCAGTAAACGAACTGTTTGGCGTGAAGGCTCATGACTACTATAACCGGGTATCATCTGGATACAGCGAGGAGAGAATGAGCGTATTTTCAACGTTTTTTAATCGGTATTGTGATCGCTATTTCCAGATATCCGCCCGGGGTTCCAGTTTCTGGAAAGAAGTACTGGCAGGCGTCACGACATTCGGGGCAATGGCCTATATCATGGCGGTCAACCCCGACATCCTTTCCGCTGCGGGGTTGGACCGGCACGATATGGTCATGACCACAATCGCTTCTGCGGTTCTGGGGTCTCTTATCATGGCTCTTTGGGCCAATCTGCCGATCGCCTTGGCTCCAGCCATGAGCAGTAACGTTATCTTCGCGCAAGTTGTAGTTATCCGGATGGGTGTTCCTCCGGCTGTTGCCTTCACAATGGTACTACTGGGCGGTCTGGCATTTTTAACGCTTTCCCTGACCCAGTGGCGGCAGAAAATAGTCAGGGCGTTTCCTGTTCCTGTTCGTCTTGGTATCCACTTTGCCATTGGGGCATTTATTGCGCATATCGGCATGGTAACAGGCGGCTTGGCCATAAAAGGGAATGATGGTCTGGCTTTTGGTCATTTGACTGATCCGGCCGTTCTTCTGGCTATATCTGGACTCTTTCTTGCGGCATTTCTGCGCTGGTCACGTGTTCCGGCGGCCATGCTGATTGTCATTACAATAATCACGATTGTCGGCTGCTTTGTCCCGCACGGTGCCGGTGCAAAGGTGACACAGTTGCCAACCCATTGGATAGACTGGCCCCATTATCCAACGCACATGCTTTTCCCATACGATTTCAAAGGCTTTTTCTCCCATTTTTTCCTTGTCTTACCAGTAACCCTCTATTTCTTCCTCGGGGACTTCTTTGACGCAACCGGCACGATGATGGCCGTCATTCAGCGGTCTGGACTCAAAGACAAGGAAGGACAGCCGCTCTTGGGCCGGGATGCTTTTGCTGCTGATGCGACAGCCAGCATTGTCGGCTCTGCGCTCGGAACATCCACCGTTTCTGCCTATCTTGAATCTCTGGTGGGAGTAGAGGAAGGGGGGAAAACCGGGCTGGTAGGTGTGACAGTCGCGTTGCTTTTTGCGCTTTCGTCTCTCTTCTGGCCGTTAATCACATCCGTACCAGCTGTAGCAACGGCTCCTATTCTGATCTTGGTGGGATTGGGCATGCTCAGCGGCTTGACTGATTTGAAAAATCTTTCTGCGCGAGAGCAGATTATACCGCTCCTCATGGTGCTGATTACCGTCATGACAGGAGATTTCATGATCAGTCTGGCTCTCGGCCTCCTGCTTTTCACATTTCTGGCCATTACAAGCAGACGCTGGCAGGACATTACCGTTATGTTGCTTACTTTGGATGGTGTGTTTGTGACTTATCTTGTTCTTTCATCACGAATGGGCTGAAAAACACTCTCGGCAAACAACGTCCTTCAGGCACGCTCTCTGCGTGCAAGAGATTCAATTAAAAAGTGGGCAGGGGTCCTTAGTCATAGGCTCTGCCCACAGGTTTCTCCTGCTATAAATTTAGCAATTCACTAGTCTATTTTTTATGGAGGGGAGAAGGGTTGCAACCCATCTTCCTTGTATGCAAGATTGTACGCGTGCCGTAACAAGATGCACGAATAGCCGGAGTTGTGACTGTATGACATCTCGTGAAACACCTTTCTCCGCGCCAGTTGGGGCGGCTCAATATGGTGGAACCCGAGCTGTCAGCCGGTGTGATAGCCTTGGTGTTGCGCCTTATTCTGAAGAGGAAGGAGCCCTTTTCCGCCCCTATCTGAGCAAGGCTTACCGAGAAACCGTCCGCTGTGTCTCTGCCTGGATGGAAGAAGCGGGTATGACAACCAGGCAAGACGCTGCAGGAAATCTTGTGGGGCGGTATGAAGGCGCCCGACCTGATGCGCCAGCTCTTCTTATCGGCTCTCATCTTGATAGTGTCAGAAACGCCGGTCGATATGATGGGCCGCTGGGTGTGATGCTCGGGATTGAAGTCGTTGCCTATCTTTCCGCCCATAAAAAGCGTCTACCGTTTGCTGTAGAAGTTATCGGGTTTGGGGACGAAGAAGGGTCACGCTTTCCTGTCTCCATGTTGACGTCCCGCGCAGTCGCGGGCTTGCTGAAGGCAGCTCCCGACACAATGAAGGATGCCGCCGGGATCAGTTTGCGAGACGCCTTGGGAGCAGAAGGCTTCCTTCTGGAAGATTTTTCAAAGGCAGCCCGCAACAAGAAAGATGTTATTGCTTACTTTGAGGCCCACATTGAACAAGGGCCGGTTCTGGAATCTGAAAATCATGCGGTGGGTGCTGTCACTGCCATTGCTGCACAATACCGCTTCCTCATTAGTATAAAGGGCTTTGCAGGGCATGCTGGCACAATGCCCATGCACTTGCGGCAAGATGCTCTGGCTGCTGCTGCTGAAGCAATGGTGACCATTGAAAGCATAGCGCTGCAAGGAGTCGGTGATCTTGTTGCTACTGTAGGGCGGTTGGACGTTGCTCCGGGCGTACCCAACGTTGTGCCGGGAGACGTGGCTTTTACCTTGGATATCCGGTCCGGCACGGAGAGTATCCGCGACAAGGCGGCCGAGACAATTCGCACTACCTTGGCGGCAATTGCAGAAAAACGGCATGTTGAACTCAGTATGGAGCTGCAGCAGGACCTGCCTGCAACCCCTTGCAATCCCGCACTGACAAATACCCTGAGCGACGCCATCCAAAAAATTACCGGTCTTTCCGCGCGCAAACTGGTGAGCGGCGCAGGGCATGACGCGATGGTGATGGCGGCTTTGGCCCCCGTCTGCATGCTGTTTATACGGTGCGAAAAAGGAATCAGCCATAACCCGGCAGAAGCGGTGACCGCGGAAGATGTGGAAATTGCTTTTCAGGTGATGGTTACTTTTATCGAAAGCTACGCAGAAACCTATTCTGCAGCACAGGAGAAAATCGCGTAATGGCACAGAATCTGTTCGGTCAGATTGATCCGCCCCAGCGGCTGTTAATGGGGCCTGGGCCTGTTAACGCGCACCCCCGGGTTTTGCGGGCAATGGCGGCTGACATGCTGGGACAGTTTGACCCTGAAATGACAGCCTACATGAATGAAACCATGCAATTGTACCGTCAGGTTTTCATGACGGAAAACCGCTGGACTTTTCTGGTTGACGGTACCGCCCGGGCAGGGATCGAAGCTGCTCTCGTCTCTTTGGTGGAACCGGGAGCAAAATTGCTGATTGTGCGTGCGGGCCGTTTTGGCCTGCTGCTTTCCGAAATTGCCCAGCGCATTGGTGCTGAAATCTGCACTCTGGACCTTCCGTGGGGCGAAGTCGCCACGCTGGAACAGATTGAAAATGCACTGATTGAACACAAGCCTCAGGTTTTTGCCTGCATTCATGGAGATACCTCTACCACCATGGCTCAGCCTCTGGCGGGAGTAGGGGAACTCTGTCGCAAATATGGCGTGCTTTCTTATGCGGATGCTACGGCTACGCTTGGTGGCATGGCAGTTGAGACAGATGCATGGGGTATTGATGTCGTTTCTGGCGGCCTGCAGAAATGCATGGGGGGACCACCAGGATCTGCCCCCATCACAATTTCTGATCGAGCGGCTGAGCACATCATGGCGCGCAAGCATGTGGAAGCGGGCATTCGTGGTGCAGATACGCTCGATGGCAACCGCTCGCGCATTGCCTCCAACTACTTTGATCTCGCCATGGTCATGGATTACTGGTCTGAAAAACGCCTGAACCACCACACAGAAGCAACAACGATGCTGTATGGTGCACGGGAAGCCGCACGGATCATGCTGGAAGAAGGGCTGGAAGCACGTTTTGCCCGCCATAGCGCTGCCAGTACCGCCATGGTGGCGGGTGCCCGCGCGTTGGAACTGAAAGTCTTCGGAAACGATACCTATCGGATGACAAACGTGACCGGCATCTGGATCCCCGAAGGAATGAACGGCGAGAATGTCAGAATGCGGATGCGGGATGATTTTGGCATCGAAATCGGCACCGCATTTGGTCCTCTGGCTGGTAAAATCTGGCGCATTGGGGCCATGGGTTATAATGCCGTCAAACACAAGGTTCTCCTGACCCTTGCCGCCCTTGAAGTCTGCCTGGCTGCCGAAGGCCATAAGGCACAAAGAGGCGCTGGCGTGGATGCCGCCCTTGCAGAATATTCATAAAAGTCATTCTTATTTCACGATCTTGCCACAGGAGGCCTGAGTGAACGAACAGGATCTCATTCTGAGCGATCTGCACGTGCTCGCACGCCAGATTGATCTGACCATTCCTGCAGACTGTATGGCTGGTGTGGCGGCCAATACGCAGTTATTGCGTGGGTATGTTGATCTGATTTGTGGCATGGCTTTGCCTGACACCTGCATCCCCGCCTATGAGTATCGGCCGTAAGCATGTCTATTTCATCATTAGCGCAGAGTATTCAGAGCGGCAAAGTTTCGGCCTTGCAGCATTGCACGGACTCCATACGCAACCTGAAAGAACGGGATTCTTCCTACAATTGTGTCACCAAGGTTCTGGAAACGCGTGCATTACAGACCGCTAAAGATCTGGATGCCCGTATTGCCAGAGGGGATACGGTAGGGCCTCTGGCGGGTGTGCCATTTGGCGTGAAGGATCTGTTCGATCTTGAAGGGCAGGTCACAACGGCGGGCTCCGTGGTGCTGAATAATTCTCCCCCCGCCACTCGGGACGCAGAAGTCGTGCAGCGATTGTGCGCTGCTGGGGCCATTCCCGTAGCCTCTCTCAACATGGACGAGTTTGCATACGGCTTCGCCACCGAAAACGCACATTACGGAACAACGCGAAACCCACATGACCCCCAAAGGCTTGCGGGCGGCTCCTCTGGTGGTTCTGCCGCAGCCGTGGCAGCAAATCTTCTTCCTTTCACACTAGGGTCAGATACCAATGGCTCCATTCGTGTGCCCGCGTCCCTGTGTGGTGTGTGGGGGCTAAGGCCAACGCAGGGCCTTGTCCCGCTTGCAGGGGTCTATCCCTTTGCCTGCAGCCTGGATGTGATTGGACCGTTCGCACAGAATGTTGCGGATATTCGCTCTGTCAGCGAAGTTCTGATTGGTCAGTCCCTCGCTTATAAAGGTGATGTCAGCGCGCTTTCGGTCGGAATACTGGATGGGTGGTTTGCTCAGGATCTGACCAGTGGCGTGGCGGCCGGCATGAGTGCCATTCAGGCGGCCTGCCAACATACTCAGACCATTACTTTGCCGGAAGTTGCGCGCGCACGCGCCGCCTCCTTTGTTATTACCGCCGCAGAAGGAGGCAATCTGCACCTTAACCGGCTTAAGGTTGAGCCTATGGCATACGACCCCGCTACGCGAGACAGATTGATGGCAGGCGCATTGCTTCCCTCTGCTGCCGTCATTCAGGCGCAGCGCGTGCGTAACTGGTTCCGGGAAATCATGCATGAAGCCTTCAGGAAAGTAGATATTCTTGTTGCTCCGGCAACTGTCGGCCCAGCACCACGGCTGGATCAGCCCACCATTATGGTGGGAGGAAAAGCTGTTTCCGCTCGCGCCAACCTTGGTCTGTTCACCCAGCCCTTAAGTCTGGCTGGCATGCCTGTGCTTTCTGCCCCTCTCTCGTCGCGAAATGACGTGGACACTCCTCTTCCTCTGGGTGTTCAATTCATTGCGGCCCCCGGTAAAGAGGACACTCTTCTCGCATTCGCCGAAATGCTGGAACAGAAAGGTCTTCTCGGTTTTCCTGTTGTAACTGCTCGGAACTAATCCTGATGTTGCACACACCGCGCTCTTTGCGAGGCATGGTTACGTCCCCGCATCATCTGGCCAGCCAGGCTGGTCTGGATATTCTGAAAGAGGGCGGTTCCGCCATTGAGGCCGTGGTCGCCACAGCGGCTGCTTTAGCTGTGGTTTACCCACACATGACATCCATCGGAGGAGATGCTTTCTGGCTCATCTGCTGGCCCGACGGACGCGTGGAGACCATAGATGCGTGTGGGGCAGCGGCACGAAAAGCGGATCTGGCTCTTTACAAAAACGCTGGTCACCAGACAGTTCCCTGGCGGGGAGGCCTTGCTGCCAACACAGTGGCAGGAACCGTTTCAGGCTGGGGAACAGCGTTAGGCCTCGCAGAACGCGCGAGTAGTGAAAAGCAAACACGCCTCCCTTTGACACGTCTGTTGAGCGACGCAATCTGGTATGCTGAGCACGGCGTTCCTATCACGGAAGGAGGCGCGGCAGTTGCTGCAGCCAAATCAGCCGAACTGAGAGATATTTCTGGCTATTCAGTCGTGTTTGAGCCTGAAGGACGACCGCTTCAGACAAACGACATTTTAAAAAACCCGGCACTGGCGCAGACGTTGAGACGTATTGCCAGCGAAGGCCCTGACAGCTTTTATACCGGTTCTCTGGCCGATGACATTGCTGAGGATCTGCGGTGCGCAGGCAGCCCGCTTTCCCTAGCAGATCTGGCGTCTCACAAAGCTTCTATAAAACCGCCTCTATCCGTGCAGATCAAGGGAGCCACGCTTTACAATATGGCTCCACCTACTCAGGGCGTGGCCTCTCTTCTCATTCTGGCATTATTTGATCAGTTAAAGGCGGAACAGCCAGAGAGTTTTGACCATATTCATGGCTTGGTGGAAGCTACAAAACAGGCGTTCAGATATCGGGATACCCACGTGGGGGATCCATCGTTTATGAGTGTAGACGCTCAGGATTGCTTGAACGACAAAGCCGCATTGGCAAGCATGGTCGCGGCGATTGATCCGGAAAAGGCCGCACCATGGCCTTACCCATCGCAGGATGGAGATACGGTATGGATGGGAGCTATTGATAGCAACGGTGTGGCTGTCAGCATGATCCAGAGTACCTATTTTGAATTTGGATCAGGTGTTGTTCTCCCTCAGACAGGCATTGTCTGGCAAAACAGAGGAGCCAGCTTCCGCTTGGCGGAGGACGGATGGAACGCCCTTAAACCTGGACGCAAGCCATTCCATACTCTTAATCCCGCCGCTGCACGCTTTGCTGACGGACGCACAATGGTTTACGGAACCATGGGCGGAGAAGGGCAACCCCAAACGCAGGCGGCCCTGTTCAGCCGTTACGCACGGTACGGGATAGGTTTGCAGGAAGCCATAACAGCCCCCCGTTGGTTACTTGGCCGTACATGGGGCGACGAGAGTGTTACGCTCAAATACGAAGACCGGTTTGATCCTGCCGTTATTGCTCAGCTTGGAGCGGCAGGACATGCCATTGAATGTGTAGCTCCCTTTACGTCCTTGATGGGGCACGCTGGCGCGTTGGTACGCCATGCAGATGGCGTGCTGGAAGGCGCAACAGATCCAAGAAGCGATGGGGTTGTCGCGGCATGGTGATCGCCGCCACAAAATTTGGCGTCCAAAATACAAAAACGCCTGAGAAAAATACCTGAGTTGCCGGGCGTCCTTGGTTTATATCAAATCCCTTCAACGAAGAACTGCTCTACCTCGGAAATAATCAGCCGGGCAGCCATGGAAAGCTGGCGAGAACGGTCAACACACAATGCCAACGTGATAGGAGAAAGCTTTTTGTTGCGAAGAGGCACAAAAGCCAATTGTCCTTTCTGGATTTCATCATATGCATCCAGATAGCTCAGAATACCTATTCCAACCCCTTCGCTCACAAGCGATTTGATCATCTGAATGTTGTCTGCGCGGGCAATAGCCTGAATCTTCATGCCTGTCTCGGCTTCCAGAAGCTCCAATGGTCGCCAGAGCGCCAAGGGAGGAGCGGGCACAACCACGGGATATTCCGCACAGAGGCTAAAATAAGCTTCGTCCATGGCGGCTACAGGATGATCGGGAAGGGTAATAAACCCGAGAGGGATTTCCTTGTGGGCACGCACATATAATTCCCTCATATGGCCCGGATTGAACATCAGAGCAAAATCGGCATCTCCATTAACCAATATTTCTCCCATATCCCTACTGGCGCGAACATGGATATTGACCGTAATGCCGGGGTGGCTTTCCCTCAGTTTTCCCAGCACCGTTGGTATGAAACCTTTGGTAAGGGCATCTGGAATCACAATATCAGCCGAGCCTTGCCGCAACCCTTTCAGGTTATCAATCTGCGTTGTCAGGGCGGACATATCCCGCGTCCAGCGCCTGCAGGATGTCAGCAATAATTCACCGGCGGTTGTTAGCCGTAAGCCTGTCGGAAGACGCTCGAACAGAAGCGTTCCCAGCATTTTTTCTCCCTGAAGAATCTGCCGGTCTATCGCTGAAGCCGCTATATGCAACTCGTCAGACGCTTTCCGGATGGATCCATGCTGGGCCACCGCCATAAAGTACCGGAGAAAACGCGAAAAGACAGGCATAATGGATGCTCTCATTTTGCGAACAGATTAGACTGATTTAAATCATATACAAGAACGGGGTGAATATGAAATTATTCTCTCAGTTGGACAGGGCTGCGCTAATGTCAGTTCAGAGGATAGTGATGAATGTTTCTTGCCAGAAGAGTAGGACCAGAAACGCAGCGTAACGCCATAACGCTGCAAACCGCGGCTCTCTACGCACCTTCAGCACCCCCCTCCTACTTTGCGATATTTTTCTGAAACAAGGCTCTCTGCGTTTTTGCCTTCCCTCCCTTCATTACGCCGCTTTCTCATTATTAGGGCTTCATCATGAATCAGGTTTCGTCTTCCCTTGCCCTGCAAGATCTTACCCAACGGGTACACGCTGATCTTGCAAAAATCAGTTATGCAACCGGCAACTGGTGTTCGGAGATGGAACGTAATGGGGAAAAGGTGCTGGATGTCGCCATTATTGGCGGCGGCCAAGGGGGACTGGCAACAGCCTTTGGCCTACGGCGGCGTGGCATTCCCAACACCATGATTTTTGATAAAGCCGAGCGAGGAGGGGAGGGGCCGTGGATTACGTTTGCCCGCATGCTCACGCTGCGCACCCCAAAGCATGTAACGGGGCCAGACCTTGGTATCCCCAGTCTTACCCCGCAGTCGTGGTACGAAGCGCGCTATGGCGCGGCAGCATGGCAAAAACTTGATAAAATCTCGCGTCAGGACTGGCAGAGCTATCTCGACTGGGTAAGAGACACGCTTGGACTGAACGTAAAAAATGACCACAAACTGGTTGATATGGGATGGGAAGATGGGTTGCTGCGGCTTGTATTTGAGCACAGCAATGGTCAAAAATCCCACCAATGGGCCCGCAAAGTTGTCCTTGCTACCGGCATTGAAGGCGGTGGCGCATGGCATGTACCCGATTTCATCTCAAAGAAAATCTCTCCCACCCGCTATGCGCACACCTGTCAAACAATTGATTTCGCTAGCTTGCGCGGCAAACGCATAGGGGTGCTCGGGGCTGGGGCCTCGGCTTTTGACAACGCAGCGACGGCGCTGGAAAACGGCGCTGCCAGCGTTGACCTTTGCCTGCGTCGCGCAAAAATACCGACGGTTAATCCTTATCGCTGGATGGAGAACGCAGGGTTCCTCAGCTACTTTGCTGACCTGCCGGATTTGACCCGTTGGCGTTTCATGCGCAAAATCTATGATCTCAATCAGCCTCCGCCGCAGGATACCTTCTGGCGCTGTCGGAAGCATGAAAATTTCGCCTTTCATACAGGCACCCCTTGGCTTTCCGTCAAGGAAAAAGGGGACGAGATTATTGTCAGCACGCCGCATGGGGAAATGACGTTTGACTTCCTGATTATCGGAACTGGTTTTGTTATTGACCTGACCCGCAGACCGGAATTGCGCCTGATTGCAGAAAAAGTGCAGCTTTGGCGCGATAAGTTTGAGGCGCCTCAGGGCGAAGAAAACACTCTTCTGGGTAGCCACCCATATCTAGGCAAACATTTTCAGTTTCTTCCCCGTGACACGACGGATCCTCTTACCCCCATGATGGCGGCCATTCACAATTTTACATTTGCCGCCATGCCAAGCATGGGCTTATCCGGTGCATCTATCAGCGGCATGCGCTTCGGCGTGGAGCGTCTGACGCAGGCCATTGGCCGGGACCTGTTTGTGGCGGATGGAGACAAGCAGCTTCAAAGCCTTCTGGATTATAATACAGATGAGCTGATCAGTCTGGCACCCCCAACTGCTTCTGAATGAGACGCCGAAAACAGGAAGAACAATGACGACTTATCCGCGTGACATGATTGGTTACGGGCCAAATCCCCCAGACCCTCAATGGCCTGGAGGGGCTCGCATCGCCATTCAGTTCGTTGTGAATTACGAGGAAGGCGCGGAAAACAGTATTCTGCATGGAGACAAAGGTTCTGAGGCCTTTCTTTCTGAAATGGTCGGCACAAAACCGATTATCGGCGCACGCTGCATGCAGATGGAAAGCCTGTATGAATATGGCAGCCGGGCGGGGTTCTGGCGGTTATACAGACTTTTTGAAAACGCAGGTTTTCGCCCGACTGTATTTGGCGTCGCCATGGCCATGGCCCGCAATCCGGAAGCCGTTGCAGCCATGAAGCGAAGCGGATGGGAAATTGCCTCCCACGGGCTGCGGTGGATCGACTATCAGGACATCCCTGAAGAAGTGGAGCGGGCGCATATCCGTGAAGCCATTGCCCTGCATACAAAAGTAACGGGAGAGCGTCCCCTAGGCTGGTATCAGGGACGGACCAGCCCAAACACGGCTCGTCTGATCGTAGAAGAAGGGGGATTTGTTTATGATGCGGATTCCTATGCAGATGATCTCCCTTATTATGATCGCCAATACGGCAAGCCTCAATTGATTGTGCCTTACACGCTTGACGTAAATGATATGAAATTTTCAGCCCTGAACGGTTTTACCGAGGGTGAACAATTTTTCCATTACATGCGTGATAATTTTGACATGCTTTACCAGGAAGGCGGTCGCATGATGTCAGTCGGTCTTCATTGTCGTCTGGCAGGCAAACCAGCGCGGGCATTAGCTGTCGCCCGTTTTCTTGAGCATATTAAAGCGCATGATAACGTTTGGGTTGCAACGCGTCTGGACATTGCACGGCACTGGCAGAAGGTCTATCCGGCATGACGCTTGATGAAGTAAATGCCCTGACTCCAGCCGCCTTTGTTGCTGAATTCAGTGGCATTTATGAGCATTCCCCTTGGATTGCAGAGAAAGCAGAAAAGAAACGTCCTTTCTCCAGTCTTTCGGCCATGGAGGCTGCTTTTGCCAGTATTCTCAAACAGGCGGACCACAGTGCAAAGCATGCACTGGTTTGCGCACACCCCGAACTTGGGCACCGGGCGGGCATTGATCCTGCGTTGAGTGAGGACTCTGCACAGGAGCAGGGTGGTGCAGGCTTGGATAGGTTGACGGCCGAAGAGTATGACCGTTTTCACGCCCTGAATGCTGCCTATCGGGCCAAGTTCGGCATGCCATTTGTCATCTGTGTCCGTAAGGCGGGAAAAGCACCCAAAGCGATTATTCTTGAAGAAATGAGCCGTCGGCTAAACAGCACGGCAGAAAATGAACTGACTGAAGCACTCGCGCAGATTGATGCTATCGCATCGTTACGATTACAGGATAAGGTGAAAGTATGAGTTCGCTTTCTACGCATGTGCTGGATACGGTCTCCGGCCGTCCTGCAGCCGGGGTTACGTTTCGTCTTTCTTCTGCGGGGGCTGCACTCTTTTCCGGAAAAACGGATGAAGATGGCCGCTGTCCAGAGTTACGGTCTCTGTCTCTGGAAAAAGGACTCTACGTAATCGAATTTGACATTGGGGACTATTTTCGCGCTCAAGGCCATCAGCTTGCTGATCCGCCTTTCCTTGATGTCGTTCCTGTTGCCTTTGGTCTGGGAGAAGAGGGGCACGCCCATGTGCCTCTGTTAGCCGCTCCTTACAGTTATTCCACCTATCGAGGGAGTTGAGCCGTGAACACTGTCAGAACGACGTCAAAAGCGGTTCATCCGGTCGATGAAATATTGCCCATCTGGCTACTTGGGGTGTACGGCTTTCAACATGTTCTGACATTTTACGCTGCCGCAGTGATCGTTCCCATTCTGGTGGCCGGTGCTCTGGGGTTGTCGCATGATACGCTGGAGCACCTTATTGAAGCCGATCTTTTTACCTGCGGTATTGCCTCTCTTCTGCAGGCGGTAGGAATTGGGAATATCGGAGTACGGCTGCCCCTGCTGCAGGGTGTAACATTTGTAGCTGTTATGCCGATGATTGCGATTGGCACGGCTGCCGGAGGCGGCATTGTCGGACTTCAGCAGATTTTCGGCTCTGTTATTGTAGCCGGTGTTTTCTCCTATTTTCTGGCCCCCCATTTTTCCAAACTGATCCGGTTCTTTCCTCCAGTTGTGACCGGTTCCGTTATCCTGATCATCGGTCTGGCTCTTCTGCCGGTTGCCGCAAATGATATTGTGGCAGGGCGCGGCACAACCACAATGCAGGACCCTGTGCAATTACGGAACGTGGCCTACGGGTTAGGAACCTTGTTCTGTATTCTGGGTATTCAGAAATTTTTTCGCGGATTCATAGGGACCATCGCCATCCTGCTTGGGCTTGTCTGCGGAACATTAGTCGCATGGATGCTAGGAGATGCACAGTTTCAGGACGTTTCTGCGGCTCCATTGCTGACCATTGCCCGGCCTTTCTACTTCGGCCTGCCCAGCTTTCACATTGTACCCATTTTTTCCATGATCATTGTCATGATCATTTCAATGCTGGAAACAACAGGAGACGTGTTTGCAACCGGAGCCATTGTCAAAAAAAGCATTTCAGAAAAGGATATTGCCTGCGCCATTCGTGCGGATGGCGTAGCAACAGCCATAGGAGGAATTTTAAATTCTTTCCCTTACACCTGTTTTGCTGAAAATGTGGGGCTGGTCCGCCTGACACAGATCAAAAGCCGATGGGTCGTCGCAGCCGCAGCTGTGATCATGATTGTGCTGGGATGCATTCCCAAGCTGGCTGCCATTATGGCCTGTGTGCCCCTGCCTGTGTTAGGTGGCGCTGCCTTGTCCATGTTTGCCACCGTTGCGGTTGTTGGTATTCAGACCCTGACGAAAGTTGATTTTGATAACCAGAACAACATGATCATCGTTGGCACCAGCGTGGGCTTGGGCATGCTAGCAACAGCGCAACCTCATATAGCCGATAATTTTCCCCATTGGGCACAAATTGTATTTGGAAGCGGTATTACGCTGGGTTCAATGTCTGCCATGGTGCTTCACTTGATTTTCAACCATTTCATGACAGAAAAACCGCAGAAATCTGCCATAAATACACATGAAACAAGCGTAACGGTCGAGGCAGAATTCGTTTCCTACCCCCATACAGACCATTAAGAAGAAATATCTGAAAGGGAACCAGCGCTCTCTGTTGTGGAAAGCGCATGAAAGTTCCTCGTTATCACGTCCAGAGTTGCATGTGCAGCCGCTGAAAGTTGTCGCTGTGTATTATGGATCAACGCGAAGCGAAGAGGTTTTATGTCGCTTTGAATAATTCTGACAAAACAAAGTTCGCCTGATTTCTCTTCATCAATCACATCAGCCTGTGTCAGCAGGGCAACGCCTAGCCCGCTCCGCACCAACGCCTTGATACTGACAATCCGATTACACGAAAAGGCTGGTTTGATATCAACATTCTGGGCCAGCAGACCTTCTCGGATAGCCGCCCCAACCGCCAGCGTTGCATCTGGAATAATCAACCGGCTTCCCAATACATGGCTCAGTCTGGCTTCCTTCCAGGCTGCCAATGGATGATCCGGACGAACAATAAATCCAATAGGCGCTTGCAGGGTTGCAACCACGCGTACCCGACGAGAAAGCTTTTCTGAACCAAGGAGAGAAATTCCAAAATCGACTTCATTGCGGGAAATGCTCTGCCAGATCGTCTTGAAATCCATAGTTTTTATGGAAAATTCCACGCGCGGATAATCCTTGCTGATCTCGGAAAGGATGTCCGGCACAAACCGATCACTAACAGCCTCGACCACTGCCATGGTCACCAATCCACCATGCAGACCTGAAAGAGCTGTAAGGCGTGTCTGAAAAGCCTCAAAATCGCGTTTTCCAGCGCGGATCGTGGCAAGCAACAGTTCTCCCGCACTTGTCAGACTCAAACCCGTGCTATGACGATGAAACAAGGGTGTGCCCATATCCTGTTCAATAGCCAGAATCTGGCGGTTAACCGCGGATGGAGAAACGTTCAGGACCGTGGCCGCCTGCCGGATGGAACCAGCCTGCGCAACCATTTCAAAATAAATGGCAAAGCGGGACAGTGTGAAAACGCGGCCTGAGTTTCGCATAGGGGTCATGCTTATATCCTGAGAATTCTCTTCCTATGGCATGCGTCGACAAAAACGCAACGGCGCGTCGTATTCTTTCTGTTGGACGAACGTCTTGTTTTTTGTGATTCTGTTTAGAACCGCCACACATAAATGTCCCGTTTACCGGCTTGGCTTCGAGGTCAGCAGACAACGTGCATAAACGGGCCGTAATGTGGTCCTTAGGAGAAAAACTGCCATGCGTGATCATATCCAATTTTATCTGGGAGATCAGCATTACCGGCTCTCCGATGTGGCCCCTGAAACCACCGTGCTTGATTGGTTACGTGAGACACGTCATCTCACAGGAACCAAGGAAGGATGTAATGAAGGGGATTGCGGGGCTTGCACCGTGCTGGTGGTGCGGCTTGAAAACAACCAGCTTGTCTGGAAGGCCGTTAATGCGTGCATTCAGTTCCTATGGATGTTGGATGGAGCGCAGCTGTTCACGGTAGAAAACCTGCGCTCACCGGATGGCAGCTTGCATCCCGTCCAACAGGCTATGGTTGACCTTCATGGGTCACAATGTGGTTTCTGCACGCCGGGATTTGTCATGTCCATGGTGGCTTACAGCAAGAAAGCAGACGCAACGGCTAAAGATGCAGACATCAATGATGCCCTCGCTGGCAATTTGTGTCGCTGCACCGGATATGCCCCCATAGTCAAGGCCATGAAACAGGCCCTGCAACATACGCAGGACAATTTTGAACGTGAACAGGATCAGATCCGTACATGCCTGACGGCGTTACAGAATGCGGAAATGGCCGAAATCAGGACACCTGCCGGTACAGTTACTCTGCCCAGAACATCCGACCAGCTTGCTGCGAGTTACAAAGCCGCACCAGATGCCACACTCGTTGCGGGAGCAACCGATGTTGGCCTGTGGGTTACCAAACGTTTACAGTCTCTTCCGCACGTTATCAGTGTTTCAGGTGTTCACGACCTGCGAAAAATAGACCATCGCCCGGAAGGTCTATGGATTGGCGCTGGCGTACCTTACACAGAAGCACAGCAGGACATAGCGGCTCTTTTTCCTGATGCAGGAGAAGTTATTCGCCGCATCGGCTCTACTCAGGTTCGCAATGCAGGAACGGTGTGTGGCAATATAGGAAATGGCTCTCCCATAGGAGACGGACCACCGTTATTCATTGCCGCTGGCGCTATCCTCCATTTACGGCACGGCGAAACACGCAGGACATTACCTTTAGAAAAATATTTCCTGGCATATGGTCAACAGGACCGTAAAAAAGGGGAATTCATTGAAGGGATTCTGATCCCTTATCCTGCTCCCGCGTTGCAGTATCGGGCCTACAAAGTTTCCAAAAGGTTTGACCAGGATATTTCAGCCATATTAGGCGCATTCGCGTTAACTGTTACTCAGACAGGACTGATAGCGGACGTACGCATTGCTTTTGGCGGGATGGCAGCAATTCCCAAACGCGCTTCTGCCACCGAAGCCGCACTGGTAGGAAAAATATGGGATGAACGCGCCCTCAGTGCAGCACGGGACGCCATCCAGACCGATTTTGCTCCCCTTTCTGACATGCGAGGGAGTGAATGGTATCGGCGCACCGTAGCAGCCAACCTGTTAACGCGCTGTTTTGCAGAAACATCGGGAATGACCCAACAGCCAGAAACCCGGCTTGCCGGGTGGAAGGAAACCGCTCATGGCTGAGGCAGTAAAGATGCAAGTCGAGCTTGCTTCCGGAGAACAGGACACTCTGGAAAGCAGGCGCGCCACACCCAATCCGGTGATTGTCACGGGTGGGGCTTCCACCAGTTTGAAGCATGAAAGTGCAAGAATGCATGTTTCAGGTGAAGCCACCTATCTGGATGACATACCTGAACCACGAGGACTGGTTCATGTTGTGCCGGGACTGAGCACCAAAGCACATGCCCGTATCCTCTCTCTTGATCTGGAGGCTGTCCGGGCTGCGCCGGGTGTCATCTGTGTGCTGACACACAAGGACATTCCCGGCCATAATCAGGTTAGCCCAGTCGGCAAGAATGATGAGCCTCTACTGGCTGACGATATGGTGTTCTACTATGGCCAGCCAATCTTCATTGTGGTGGCTGAAGATCGTCATCAGGCTCGCAAAGCGGCCCGCCTCGCCAAAATAACCTATGAAGAGCTGCCTGCTATCCTCACGATTGCACAGGCGCGCGAGGCCGGAAGCGCTCTGGTATGGCGGCCTCTGGAAATGAAACGAGGGGACGTTGACACGGGGCTTATGAATGCTCCCAGACGTCTGAGCGGTCGTATAACCATTGGAGGGCAGGAACATTTCTATCTGGAAGGGCAGGCTGCTCTCGCCCAGCCAGGGGAAGAGGGAGAGATGCGTGTATGGTCTTCCACACAGCACCCTACGGAAACGCAACATATGGTGGCGCATGTTCTTGACCGCCCCAGCAACCTCGTCACCGTAGAGATCAGGCGTATGGGAGGTGGTTTCGGCGGCAAGGAAACTCAGGCCAATATCCCAGCCTGTCTGGCGGCAGTGGCCGCAAACGCTACCGGCCGGGCTGCCAAAATGCGACTGGACCGTGATGATGACATGATCATGACCGGCAAACGTCATGATTTTGTTGTTGAGTATGATGTCGGGTTTGATGACACGGGCCATATCCTTGCAGTGGATATGGTGCTTGCAGCCCGATGTGGCTGGTCAGCCGATTTGTCCGGTCCTGTCATTGATCGGGCGCTGTTTCACGCTGATAACGCCTATTTCTACCCCGATGTCCGTTTCAGATCTGAACCCCTGAAAACCAATACACAGTCCAACACGGCTTATCGGGGGTTTGGCGGTCCGCAGGGGATTGTTGCGGCGGAACGGGTTATTGAAGAAATAGCCTTTGCAACCGGGCTGGATCCGCTGGATGTCCGCATCCGCAACACTTATGGCACCGGCACCCGTGACCTGACGCCCTATCACATGACGGTTGAGGACTCCATTGCCTCTGAAATCATGACACAACTGGCGGAAAACTGCGATTATCGGACTAGACGTGAGGCATTGAGAGAAGCCAACAGACACAGTCCCTATATACGCCGAGGAATAGCGCTTACTCCGGTAAAATTCGGTATTTCCTTTACCGCAACGCATTACAATCAGGCCGGCGCACTTGTGCACATCTATACGGACGGGTCTGTGCAGGTGAATCACGGCGGCACGGAAATGGGGCAGGGGCTGCATACCAAGATGGTGCAGATCGCCATGCGAGAATTTGGGCTGACAGAAGACCGTGTGCGCATTACGGCCACCACCACCGGAAAAGTTCCGAACACATCTGCTACGGCAGCTTCAAGCGGTGCTGATCTGAATGGCATGGCTGTTCTTGATGCCATTTCCAAAATCAAACACCGTTTGATCAGCTTTGCCGCAGATCATTGGCAGGTATCTGAACAAGATATTCAGTTCCGGCCCAAAGGTGTTCAGATAGGAGAAACGCTGGTCTCTTTTCCGGCCCTGGTCAAGGCAGCCTATTTTGCGCGTGTCTCATTATCCTCCAACGGGTTTTACAAAACACCAAAAATTTCCTGGAATGCTGAAACAGGACGAGGGCGCCCATTCTATTATTTTGCGTATGGTGCGGCATGCGCAGAAGTCGCCATAGATCTTTTAACCGGGGAGACCCGGATTGAACGCGTGGATATCCTGCACGATGCCGGACAATCCCTTAACCCTGCCATTGATATCGGTCAGATTGAAGGCGGTTTCATACAGGGGGCCGGATGGCTGACCATGGAAGAACTCGTATGGAACAAAGCCGGAAAACTGAGCACGCATGCACCCAGTACTTATAAAATCCCAGCGTGCTCTGACAGGCCGCGTATTTTCAATGTTTCGCTTCTAGAAGCCGCACCCAACAGGGAAGCAACCATTTTCCGCTCCAAGGCCGTTGGGGAACCGCCCTTTGTGCATGGTGTTGCTGTACTACAGGCCATTTCTGATGCACTTGCGAGCCTGAAAAACTACAAAATCTGTCCCAAACTGGATACTCCAGCAACGCCTGAGTGTATTTTGCGCACGGCAGAGCGCTTGCGGGCTCTCTCTGAAGTTTAATCCGTCCATGCGCTCCTTGATCTCCATCCTGGAATGCTGGAGGCCAGAAAGCCCGCCTTTCGCGTGCGTGCAACTGACAACTGTGCGCGGTTCTACGCCGCGCGAAGCTGGCGCTTTCATGCTGGTTGGGCAGGATTGGCAGAAAGGCACAATCGGGGGCGGATGCCTGGAATGGGAATGCCTGCAGAAAGCGCGTACGCTTTTGAACAGCAATCTTCCCAGTATGACTCATGATGTCACCCTTGGGGCTGGTACAAATCAATGCTGTGGGGGACAGGTCACTGTGGCCATCACGCGGGCTCAACCCAATATTGTTGATACCCTCAAACAACAGCTTCATAACGAGAAACAGACTTATCCAACTCTTCTCATGTTCGGAGCCGGGCATGTAGGGCGTGCGCTGGCCCACGCTCTGGCACCGTTGCCCCTGAACCTGATCTGGGTTGATCCAAGATCGGAAGAATTTGGTGCAATCCCCCCCGGTGTGACTGCACACGTTAGCTCGCAATGGGAACACCATCTCGCGGCACTTCCGGCCGGAGCAGGCGTTCTGGTTTTAACGCCCAGTCATTCTTTGGATGCCTTGATCGTTGCTGCCGCTTTGGAACGGGATGATTTCGCTTATATCGGGTTGATTGGTTCAAAAACCAAGAGACGCCGGTTTGAAACGGGTTTTCGCGCAATTGGGCTGACAGAAGACCAGATCAGCACGCTTACCTGCCCCATAGGCGGCCAAACAGTGAGAGACAAGAGACCAGAAATTATTGCGGCTCTTGTTGCCTCCGAGATTGTTATAAAACTCATTCATAGAAAAAATGAGGCTTGAGCCCCACAAGCGGCAAATTTTTTAGAGCGCCGATCGAGATGTTTCGGGCTGTTCTGCCATAAGGGAGACATGCGCCGCGATGATTTTCCAGCCCTGCGGGGAGAGAAACCATGTTTGCATTTGTCGGCCTATTTTGCTGGACCCTTCACGTTGAAATTCCAAGCTCACAACAGCGGCGTTATCACCTAGAACAGTAACAACCCTGCGCAGCATTTTGCGGGGCGGTGAGCCGCCTTTTCTCGCTCGGCGAAACGCGGCGATCTCTTCTGTGCCATAGAGATTTTCACCCACGCCATACCGGACGGTTTCTGGCCCATCAAAGAAGAACCCATCCAATGCTGTTACGTCGTTATTAGCCAGCGCTCTTTCATAAGCATCTGACAACGCGGTAATTTCTGTTTCTAACACAGCAGAAGGCATCGGCTAAAAACTCTTTCCAAGTATGATCTGGTGGGTAACATTCATATCACACTCTTCATGCCATCCAGACAGGTGGGAAGAAAACAAAAATCCTTGAGAGAATCAAAAAGGCTCTCTCAAGGATTTTTGACATACGTCTCTATTTCAAAGAAGAACATGCTTTTTTGAAACAGATATCTTTTAGAAAGATGTGGAAATTGTTCCTGTCATGGAAAAACGGGGTTCCACCATGAAGGAGTTCCCATAACCAGTATAAGCAGGGGAGCTTCCGCTATAGACAGTGCTGGAATCCTTGGCGCTATAAACAGCCCCCATGGCCCCGGTACGCACAATAGAGCCGGTAAGATTAGTAAAATTCAGCTTGAACGTGGGAGACTTGAGAAAGCTGAAAGGCTGAAAATGATAACCGAGCGATAGAGAATTGGTGACATACCCCGGAATACGCTGATCATTCGCAACGCTGACAGATTGCGGCCCTGTATAATGAACAGAACCATTAGCAAAAAAACCTTTATACGTATATGTCAAACCGAAGTTTGCGATGATACGCGGGGCCATGACAGCCTGAGTGCCTTTGGAATGAAGCATGATCTGCTGATAAGGGTCGAAAACGTTACTGTCCTGCGTCGCATGCAAATATTCAATGGACGCATAAGGACTGAAACCATGAATTGATTTCCCAGCAATCATGAAATCAAAGCCACGCATGGTTTGATTGCCAATGGAAAACGGGCGGAAGCTGTTCATGCCCAGATACTGATCAACAATACGATTGGTAACGTTATAATTGAAGAAAGACATATCCAGCATCAGATACTTGTTATGATATCTGTATCCAAGTTCCTCTTTGATGGAATACTGATTTTTAGGAATAGGCATACTGGTATAGAGCCAGCCCAAGTCATTTGTGCTTGGCTGACGATAATCCCCTTCAGCGTTGATATAAATCTGATTCTGATTATCGATATTATAGCTTATGGAAAGCTGGGGGAGGGGAGCCGTGCGGTTGTTTCCCTGATACCCGTAATAATCTTTGTTCCATGTATTTGCCATCACAAACTTGAAACCGGCATTGATAACAAGTTTATCATGCAGGTAACGGGCCGTATCCTGAATGAAGAGGGAATGAATTTCGTAGCCAGCTTTCTGTCTATCCCCTTTGGAAATAAGATAATTGGCATTGTTGGGCCCAGGAGCAGCGCCATTATCCATAACAAATCCGCTTGGATAGTTGCGGTCTGTTACATTGTTCTCATACCAGTAACCAAGTGAAATATGGTTGTGCCGATCAATGTCATACCCCAGTTTGGCCGTTGCCCCAACCTGCCTTGCCCCGTGTTCATCAAAATAGGATGTCATGTTGCGTTGCGCACCTGATGCATCCGTACCAATGCCACCAGGAGAGGCATCCCAACCTTGCCCGAAACTGAAATACGGTTGCAGATCAAATGTGAATTTTTTGGGTAAAACGACATGAATGGGTGCGGTCAGGAACACCTGATTCCAATGGTCGTTGTTGTTTTTCCAATAATTGACATTGCGAGAATCAGAAGAGCGACCCCACCCAATGCCATTATGCTTGTAATTCAGGAACTGCTGCTCTGTCGGGTAGTTATCGATCACAAAGTCTTCTGAGTTCCAGGACAGAAAAAGGTGTGCATTGGAACCGTTATCCCAATCCTTTCTTACACCGAAATCAATATGCTTACGCTGGTTGATGCCTGCACCCATCCAGCTACGCGCATGCGTATTGGAAAAAGAGAAAAAGCTTTTTACGCCGCTATTGCCGATTTCACCCGTCTCAAGACGAATAAACTCCCGGGAAAGATTATTGGTCCCGTAAGAAAAATCCATCATCCCGCCGAACTTGTTGGAGGGCAGATGCGTCCGAGAGTTCATGACGCCGCCAGCGGCTGACATCACTGGAAGATCACGTGCGGCACTCCCCGGTGCAACACTGACTTCTTCAAGATTTTCTGAATCAATGTCTTCTGTCATGTATTTGGCCGCCGCCGCTGGTGCGCCATCCACCATGAGCGCCATATCCAGGTCTGTCAGGCCGCGAGACTGAATCTGCCCGCCTTCCATACCAGAACTATCAGGCGCCATAATATTCAGACTGGGAAGGTTCTTGACCAGATCAAGCGCAGTAGACGTGGGGCTACGCATATTGATGTAGGCTTTTGTAACAGTCTGCACCGCATGAGGGGCCGTTTCCAAGCGCATCATTCCGCCGCCGCCGTTCAGGGCCTGACGATGCGAACCAACCAGAATATCTTCCTCTCCTTTTGCCTGTAGCGGGTTAGAATTTTTTTTGACAGAAGCTACTTTGGACGAACGCGTGGAAGTAACCTTTTTTGCGCTGCTATGCGTCGCGGCGTGACGGGTAGGGATGGGCGCTGCCAGACCGATAGATGTAGCGCTGCACCACGTAACCGCACTGGCGAGACCAGAGAGAAACATCAGCCGTTTCCGCCGAGACAGAGATGCAAACAAACGAAAAGTTTGAGAAGAATTGGTCAGCATACTCTGCCTTCCTGTCATGACATACATACAAAAAAAGAGAATAAAAAGGGGCCCAGATCAGTCGCTGTTCTAAGAACAACCGCAAACGATGCTTTCTCGTTATATATGGAAAACAGCATGTTCGCACAAAAGGAAAAAAAGCATTTTTGCGTTGCTTTTATTAGAATGAAGCCCTTTTCACTCGAATTTCGAGTAGACAGAAATGCAAGATAACAATGAGATGATCGTATGACTCTCGCCTTCAGCAATCACCACTGAGATACCAAAAGTTTCTTGGAGGAAATAACCTGTCGCAGAGGGGGAAGAGCAAGGAAACTTGCTAATTAGCCGGGCGTTGAAATTTTAGGCGCAGAAGATTCCTTTTTTTACTGCTTCAAGAACGTCTTTCTGCGCAGGGTGAGTTCTTTTCAAGAGGCTGGGCGGACTGTCGCACGAAACCCCTTAATACTAAAGAGTTGCACGACGGAAAGCTCTCCATAAACGCGAGGCGATACGCATGAAACTCTCTGAACAGATTACCTCTGCCGCAACACAGGTGGGGGATTTCCTGACATTTGCAACTCAGGATGAGTCCGGCTTGCTGTCAGTGATAAATGATATTCTTGGCCCAGTGCCACAACCGGATCACCCCAGTAAACTGGAGGAACGTGCTGAAGCTGCGGGAATGATTGATGTGATCCGTTACTGGCAAACAACGGACAAAGCCCGGAGCGCTACGCCGGAAGAAATTCAGAGATTTTTTACAAAATCTGAACTGGATTCCATTTCCGAGCAAACCGGGCTTTCAGAGGAAGCGACCATGAGTATGATGTGCGAACTTCTGCCCCGTTGTATCAGGCGGCGTGCGTTGCATATGTCTTTTACGCGCCCCAATCCTGCACCCACAGAGTAAAGCCAAACAAAAAGAGGAGGTGTTTTATCAACACCTCCTCTTTCCTTTGCCCTCCAGAATGAATGGACTATATCACCTCATTCCATATCCTGATGATGCGCTGCTGAAGAAACGAGAAGCTTCGTCATTTCACGAATTACTGTATGAACAGCATAAGGTTTTCTTATAACCGGCACATTGTTGAATTCGGCAGGAATCATTGAACCATCCGCATATCCGGTAGCGAACAGGAATGGAACATGCCGATCACGGAGAGCATTGGCGATTTTAACTGATGTTTCATCGCCCAGGTTCAGATCAAGAAGCGCAATATCCGGCATATCCTTCTGCAAGGCTTGTTGCCCTTCATAAACCGATGACACTGTCCTTACATTCTTCACACCATGCTCTATCAAGGCATGCTCGATGTCCATTGCAATCAGTAGTTGATCTTCCACGATCAGAACTGATGCCATCCGGAGAGCATCATCTGTCGATCTGGTTTCTGACGGGATGACGACGTCTGACATAATATTATTCTCCTGCATGACACACACAGCATGGCGCTTAGGCAACTCAAAACGGATGAACAGCCCTTCGGTTCGCAAATCACATATCGCTTTGCCATTCAACTCATGCGGAATGGCACGTTCAATCAGAACGGAGCCAAATCCTTTTTCGTCCGATTGCGTGACCGGCGGGCCACCGGTTTCCTTCCACGTCAGCACCCAGGTCTGTTCTCTCTCGTCAAAGTGCCAGTCCACTTCCAGACGTCCCTCCCGACAGGAGAGCGAACCGTATTTTGCTGCGTTTGTTGCCAGTTCATGGATAACGAGCGCAATAACGGACAACGCTCGCCCCGTTAGCCAGATCTCGGGGCCGTGCAGGGTAATCGTGCTTGCTTCCAGACGATAAGGCTCCAGTTCTGCTTCAAGCAGTTGCCGAAGTAGGCCACCTCCATCCGCCCGCACCACCTGATCATGCGCGCGCGCAAGCGCGCCGATACGGGCCTTCAAGATAGAGAAGTGATCCTTCATGGTCCGGCCTTGGGGAACGGGGCGGCTCATAAGGGATTGTACAACGGCCAGAATATTCTTGACGCGATGACTCAATTCTTCATTCAACATTCTTTGGCGAATATCTGCCTCGGAACGCTCCTGAAGCTGTTGCTGATGATAAGCTCCCATTACCTCTATCAACGCAGAACGGAGGAGAATAGCAGCCTCTTCATCATCCGTAGTCCACGGATAACAATGATCCCGAACCTGTTCTTTCCAGATAGCAAAACTGGAACGGGGCGTAAGACGTGGCCCATTAGGTCCGGTCTTGTAGGTCTTGTTGGGGTCTCCTCCCCAATTAAGCGTCTGGACAATTTCCTTCCGAAAAAGAAAAAGATAATCTTCTGGCTGTGCGGAAATTGGGATAACCATGACGCCCGCCACATTTGGAAGCAGGCATTTTGCCCACTCAAAAGCTCCTGAAAAATGGGCTGTATGCCAAATGTGCGCTCCTACTACCGGAGAAATGGTTTCAACAAGTTTCTGTGCCACCTGAGATGAGGTTGGAGCCTCTTTGTAAGCTGTCCATTGCCCGCCAATCCACAGCCCAAGGCCGTCGCAGGGAACAAGCGGCTGAAGATCAGCAATCCGAGACCGCAAATAGGACGGCATGTCCGTCATGGAGACAGCGTCTCTGAGGAAATTGTCGATTAAAGCATGTGTTCTTTGCGTAATAAGGAGCCGGTTCGTTCTTAAAATTACAACGATACGGAGAGCAACAAACTCTCCAAACATTTTAGCAACAGCGCGCTCAGCCAGTGTAAGACGGCGAGGGGAATAATTGTGGCATGCAATCATCCCCCATAAGGCGCCATCCACGATCAAAGAAATAGACATGGACGCCCCCACGCCCATGTTGGCCAGATACTCGCAATGAATGGGAGAGACGCTCCGAAGCTGTGCGAAAGACATGTCCAAAGGCACGCTACCAGGCAATTCCAGCAACGGTACAGGCGTATAGTTCACGTCTCCAATAGTTCGTATCAGGGCTCGGCGGTAGAGATCGCGTGCCTGAGCAGGAATATCGCTGCTTGGAAAATGCTGACCCAGAAAGCTTTCTAACAAGGGAGACCGAGCTTCTGCAATCACCTTTCCGGACCAATCCGGGTCAAACCGGTAGATCATGATCCGGTCATACCGCAGCATGCCTCGCAATAGGCGTACAACGGTATCGCACAGTTGCTGCTGATCTGAGAGATTCCGTATCCGATCGAGCATCAGCCGAAGCTGCCCTATGGATAAACGGCTGATATCAGACGCACCCGTAGCCTCGCATTCAACGACAACCTCAGGCCCCACAATATGGATAGACAGATCCAAGACGTGACCCGGGGTTATCTCGACATCAAAGAGATAAGCCGGGCGCTTGAGGGAAAGGCTATTGGTGAGGGCATTACGGATTTCATGCACGGCTTCGCGCCCGAGGAGTTCGGACAACATGTCTCCGGGACGCATGTGCTCAAGGCCCAGCATGTCTGCCGCATTTGCGGAAACGCGACGCAGCATGAAAGTATCTCTATCACAACTGAAAAGGCAGCCATGAGGTTGAATGCTGCCGGGGATATGAATGGGCTCTTTATCGCAACTGGTCAGATCTGCCTTGCCGAATTCAACCATGTAAGAGGCCTTGCTGAGCATCCACCTTTTTCACGGCGTCCAAGGCAGAGCAAAAAAGATTCCTTGCGCTATCGACAGCTTGCTCCTTGTCAAAAGCTGGCGTTTTATCCAGAAGAGACAAGAAAACTTTCCAGTTATCCAACGAACCAGATTGAACAAAAAGATGGCGGGCTCCAAATTCTTCATCCAGACCAAGTAAGGATGCCTGTTTTACCAGTATTTGCGCCCCCAATGAGGCACCTTCCACAACATAAATCATTCCCATCAAGGCAGAAATGGTCGCGGGGAGGGCGAGTGATGAAGAAACATCGGGAGAAATTGCCATATCCCGAGCGTCTTGATTAAGAACAGGCAGAAGAGTTGTAGGATGCCAGCCTTCAAAAAAATCCGGCCAGGAAATATACTGAAAGCAGGATTCTACACCTCCCCTTAACGCCAGAATACTGGCAAGATATCGCTTGTAAGCAGCAAGAGATGTCAATGGCCCTATTGCTGCATCAAGCTGCTGATGGATTGTCCATGTACCATCTCGTAAAACAAACCGCCGGGAAGTCGAATTCATTGAAAATAGAGCCGCTTTTTCTGGGTCAACGCGGAAATCTCACAGAAGGGTTGTACATCGGGTTAGATTATGAAAAAGTCTGTTTTGCACAAAAGAATTTTTCATAAGCAATAAACGAACCCGATGCAGACAGAGTGTAGCGCAGGCGCGTA